>JAESFG010000275.1_pt1 | contig 106719 bp, 115 predicted proteins | sample 9269371 | NCBI WGS metagenome assembly JAESFG01 (sample SAMN14506227, study PRJNA617093) | algae metagenome | isolation source: Aetokthonos hydrillicola CCALA 1050 (B3-Florida) and co-occurring... | place: USA: South Carolina | collected 2013-01-01
GGAGGCCCTGTAGCGCGGTGGTCGCCGCGCGGGTGGTGATGCGCTGGCTCCCGTTTACCCCGCGCACCGCGCTCGCCCTCGTCCTGGCTTCGACCATCACCGCCGGAACAAACTGGGGATAGCTCAGACAGTTTGCCGCTTGGCGCGCGATCTAACGCCGGCTACGGTGTGAGAAGGTGCTGTGTACGCGAGCGTGTTGAGCGCATCTCATCGGCGCGCGAATCCGTAGTTCGGGAGCGGAGGATCAACCGATGGGCGATTGGTCGCCGCTGGAAGACGACGTGCTCCTCAAGGGGACACTCACGATCATCGTCCGCCGACGTGACGGGCGGCCGCGGGCCGGGCAGCGAGTGCAGGTCCGCGGGTGCGGGCTCGTCTGAGGCACGACGACTGCCGTGACCGATGACGACGGCGTGGCCTCGGTCGAGGCCCCACTTGGAAAGGTCGAAGTGACCGTTGGCGGGGTTTGCGAGGAGGCGTGGGTCGCGGTGGACATTGAAACCGTGGTCGAGTTCACCGTCGGCTGACGCACGCACGCCCCGGGGGGCGCGACCAGACCCCGCCACATCGGTTTTTCCCAGACTTCAGCTCCCAGCGCCGGGCTGCTGAGCGGGTTTGTTCCGCGGCGGAGGGCACTTGGTGCGGATCGCGTCCGAAGCGGAGTGGCTGTCATGCGACCAACCGCAGGAACTCGCATACTTCACCCGCGGCCGCGTCGATGCCCGGCGGTTCCGGTGGCTCGCATCAGCGTGGGGCGGCCGCATCCGGAAGGTGTTCGAGCCGGACGATCTGCCGTGGTTCGACGCCTTCGCCGCGTGGGTCGCCGGAACCGGCCCGCACCCGGCCGAGGTGTGTCGGCACCCGGACTTCTCCCCGCTCGACCGTCCGCGTGAGGAGACGTTCTGGGCGCGGCGGTACGCCGAGGCCATCAGGCAGGATGACCCGCTCAGCGCGGCTGCCTACGCCGGGTTGTCGGCGAGCGAGGACTACCCATTCGTGCCACTCCCCCGGCCGGACTTCGCGCACACTCACCGGGGGCGTGCGGCCGCCAAGCGGGCGGCCGTCAAGGCTCGGGAAGACGCACACCGGGAGGCGTGGTGGGCCGCCAAGGCCGAGCACGAGTCTCGCGTTCGGCGGGAGTGCTGCGACCAGTTCCGAGATGTGGCCGGCAACCCGTTCCGTCCGGTGGCGGTCCGGTCCGAGTGGCGGACCTCCACGGTGCTCGCACTTGCTCGGGGCATCGCCGCTGAGTCGGCATTCGACCGACTGCCCATCTTGGCAGACGCGCTCCAGGACGCAGGGTGCGAGGACTCGTATCTGCTCAGCCACTGCCGCGACGCGGGCCTGCACGTGAGGGGGTGTTGGATCGTGGAGTCACTGTCGGAGGGGGCCGCCCAGACGCTAAACCTTCCGCGACAGCAGACCGGTGTCGAATTGAGGCGCTCGGAGTGTTAATGTCCCCTGAGCGGCCCGTTTGCTGATCTGCTCGGATACGGCAAGCTCGACAGCGGTGGTTAGGTAGGCAACCCCACCGCGTCCGAGGTGCGGGTCGCCGTGTCCGGCATCCATTACGCCCGCTCTGACGTGTTCGCGGCGGCCGACACCCGCAACCGCTCGATCCTCGACCCTTAAATTCCCTGAGTGGCCAAGGTGGGACTCGAACCCACACACCTTGCGGCGCTCGATTTTGAGTCGTCGCCACCAATAACTGAAAACCCCTTGGATTTCGCGTTTTCGCAAGGATTTCTAGGCGGAATTACTCGCCCGGTTGTTCTCGCCTGCTCCGCCCTGTGCCCCGTTGTTCCCGTTTAGTGGGGGAATAGTGGGGGCCGAGGAGGGGGCCAAAACCCCCGAGAGTTTGCCGAAGATCTCGCCGGTGTCGAACGCCCGCTGGGCGTCCAGGTGGTACGCCCCGGCGGGCGGCCGGGTGCTCGCCTGTAAGCACGGTCAGAAGGGGGCCTTCTCGACCTTCTTGAACTTGTCGCTCACGTCCCCGGACAGGTCGATGTCGTCCGGGTTCAGCGACATCACCGGGGAGCCGGCGTCGAGCTTGAACTTGGACAGGTCGGCCCACATCACGTTCGGGCTGGTGGTGAGCTCGAAGAAGTAGCGGCCCTTGGTCACGTTGATGGCCGTCCGGTACTCGGTGTTGTAAACGCCGAACCCGCCGTACGGGGCCCCGAACGGGACGGACACGTTGCGGATGACCGACAGCACGTTGGCGATCGCCTCCCGCTCGTTCTTCGGCTCGGGCAGGACCGCGCCGAAGTACGACGCCCGCTGGAAGCGGTGGACCGACCGCACGTTCCCCGGCAGCGGGGTGTCGCTGCTCGGCTTGGAGAAGTCCTGCTCCTTCAGCAGCCGCAGTTGCTCGCCGTAGGCCGGCTCGTTGGTCATCACCCGGTGGTCCCTGCTGTGGTGGACCTCGAGCTTCCCCTTCACGTACTCGATGATGGCCGAGTCGCCGGACGCGTCCTCGATCCCCCAGTGGACGGTCGCCTTCTCCCCGCGGGCCTCGCACATCACCGGCTGAACGTCCTGGAGGAGCTTGAGGGCCTCCTTGACGTCGGCCGCGTTGTCGAGCAGGTACTGGAGCACGAGCACCGCGTGAACGCCGGGCTTCTTGTCGTCGCGGGGGCCGAAGTCGGCGGGGACGAAGTGGTGCATGTGCCCGGCCAACCCCTTCTCGTTCACCCCGTCGGCCGCCCCGAGGCCCCAGATGGAGGTGACCAGGCTGCCGTACTTGGACGTCCACTTGGCCGCGTTGTCCTTGATGACCACCTTGTCGCCCAGCACGCCGCCGTCCCGCTTCAGGCCGCGGGGGAACACCCACAGGGTCGGCTCGGTCGTGCCCGGCCAGTCCATGGTGCGGGCGGCGAACACCCCGAGCTTGCTGGTATTCGACAGGTACCGCGAGCAGGGGTACGAGGGCGTCGCTCCGAGGAGCACACCCAGTACCGCCAGGGCCGTGATTCCGAACGCCTTCATGGTCGCTTCCTCCAGGATGGGGCTGAACGGATCGCCACCTCGCCAAGTGGATCAACTTGCCTGCGCTGATGGTATTTATAACGTTCCGATCTGCCAGTTGGCCGAAGCGGTCGTTCAGCGATTTTCGGCCTACCTCGTAGTCATACGGCCTACTGGGGCAATAGTGGGAGCGGACAACGGCGGTCAAAGGTGGCGTCCATCACACTGGGAACTCGGGTGAGGAGTCCGATCAGGAGGCCACCACCTCCGCGGGCGAGTGTCGGACGTGTTCGCGGAGCCAGGTGGCGGAGTCCATCGTCAGCTCCGGGCGGGCCGGCGTCGGGAACGAGTGCTCGCGGTCGATCCGGTTCAGGTTGTAGCCTCGCTGGAACGGCAGCCAGAGGAAGTTGAGGATGGCGCGGGCCTTCTTCCCGATCGTCCGCCGGGCGAACGGCATGGCGGCGTACCGGCGGGCGGTCGCCTCGAAGCTCTCCGCCGGTCGCCCGGTGAACTCCTCGACCACGTCCGTGACACCGCCGTTCACCTCGAACGCGCCGCGCTTGTGGTCGTCCAGGTAGTGCCGCAGCATGCTGACGCTGAACGGGTCCACCCCCTGGAACCGCGCCACCTTCGAGAGCATCCACACCGGCGTCGGCATCGGCCACACCGACTTGCCCAACACCGAACTGACGGCGGCCGCCATTTCTCGCCCCGAGAGCAGTTTCGGCCCGGTCGGGCGGTACGACTTGCCGTCGTGGCCGTCCCGGTCGGTCAGGATCGCCACCACCACGCGGGCGATGTCCTCGTTCGAAACCGGGGCGCTCTTGCTCGTCCCGGTGAGAACGGGGAACAGCCCGAGGTGGGCGGCCATGTCGAGCGTCCGCAGGAAGTTGTCGGCGAACATGCCGGGGTTCACGATCGTGTGGGCCACGCCCGGGATGGCGGCGAACAGGCGGTCCGCCAGCCAGGTCTGCCGGGTCAGGATCGCCGGGTGGTTCGGGCTGGACGTCCACTGGCTCATCTGCACGACGTGTTCGATCCCGGCCTCGCGGGCGGCGTCGGCGAACGCAACCGCGCTGTGCAGCATGTGCGGGTGCATCGGCGGGACGTAGTACGCCCGGTGCGTGCCCCGCATGGCGTCGAGCAACTGCTCCGGGTCGAACACGTCGGCGACGGCGATCTCGGCACCGAGGCGAGCCAGTCGCTCGCTGCGGGCGTCCCGTTGCCGGACGACGGCCCGGACGGGCCAGCCTTCGGCGAGGAGTTGAGTGGCCACCGCGCCGCCGGTCTTGCCGGTGGCGCCCGTAACGAGGATCGTGGGCCGGGTCATGACGAACTCCCTTCGAGGGTGCCGCCGGAGATGGCACGTCCGCCGGCGGCAAGGCGGGCGAGCGACTGTCGGATCGAAACGACGTGGAGGAAGACGGCGGCCGGGGCGAGGAGGGCCGGAATCCACACCACCGGCCACGTCGCGACGGCGGTGAACGGCTCGCCAGGCCAGTCGAGGCGGAACGGCCCCGGGGCCGAGGTCACGACCGCGAAGACCGCGGTGCCGAGCATGCCGAGCCCGAACAGGTTCCACGCGAGAACCCCACGCGGGCCGACCCGTCCGCTCGCCACCCCGGCGGCCACGAGCGGGGCCGACAGCCCCGCGAGGGCGTCGAAGTTCCACCCCTCGAACGTGACCTGGACCGGGGCCCGCCCCTCCAGATAGAGCCGCCACAGGGCGTACTCGACGACCACCCGAAAGGTCTGGACCGCAACGGGCAACCAGAACGGAACCGCCGTCATGAGCCGGCCGAACACCTTCGTCCGGCCGACCAGCACGAACGTCGCCAGCGCCGTCAGAGCGAGAAGCGGGACGCGGGGCGGGCGAGCAGTTGAATCGCCGAGGACTCCGGTCTCCGCGAGGGCCGCCGTGGCGGACAGCCACACCGCCAAGACTGCGGCGGCGATAGCCGCCACGTGCCAGGGGCGGGAGACCGCCGCACGCCCCGCCAGACGGCCGACCGCGAGCGCGGCAAGGCCGACGCCGCCGACGGTCAACCCGGCCAGGATCGCGTTGGTCGCGAACACGGTTTCCATGGCTCGGCCCTCACGCGGTGGGGAGGGCGACCGGCGACGCGCCGATCGCCTGGTGGTACGTCTGACCCCGGCTGAGGCCGAGCAGCCAGGCGACCGGGCGGACGGTCAGGGCGCGGGCGACCAGATCGCCCAGCCTGGGGGACAGGGCCTCCGCCAGGAGCAGCGTGTTCGCGATCCGGGGGAGCACCACCCGCCGCTGCCTGCGGTGGACCGCACGCACCACGGCCCGGCCGACGACCTCCGGGGCGAGCGGGGTCATGTGCCGGAACGGCGGGGGCATCTCGGCCGCGTCCGCCTCACGGATCAGGTCCGTAGCCGTCAGCGCGGGGTGAATGACGGACACCCGGATGCCGTCGCCGGCCACCTCCTGCCGGAGGGCGTCGGAGTACGCCGACACGGCGTGCATGACGACCGCGTACGAGCCGAACCGGGCGAACGCCTTCCGGCCCATCACCGACGACATGTTCGCGACCGCGCCCGCACCCTGTTTGCGGAAGAGCGGTAGCACCCGCCGGGTGACCTCGATCATGCCGAACAGGCTGGCTTGGAGGGTGTCCCGCACGTCGTCGGCGAACCCGGCCGCGTCCGTCGGCCCGACCCGCCCGATGCCGGCGTTGTTCACCAGCACGTCGATCCGCCCGAACCGGGCCACGGCCGCCGCGACGAGGGCGTCGACCGCCGCCCCGGAGGTGACGTCGGTCGGGACCGCGAGGGCTTCCGCGCCCGCATCCCGGACCTCCCGCTCCACCGCGGCCAGCGGTTCCGGCGAACGGGCCGCGAGCACCACCTTCGATCCCTCACGGGCGAAGGCCAGGGCCACCGCCCGGCCGATCCCGCGGGACGCGCCGGTGACCAGCACCACCTTGGACTGGAACCTCTTGCCCATGACCGTCTCCCGAATTGGGGCGGCAGCGACCGCCCGACCTGGAGCCGAACCCCTGACCCGAGCTGATATGTTGTAGATACAACAAGTGGACCGGAGCCTTTCACCCTGCTCACCCGAATGCCGAGTTCAGTCGGCCGCGGACCCCCACACCGCGTCGGCGGCGGTTCGCACGGCCGCGGCCCCGGCCGGTCCGAGCAACTCGCCGGCCTCGGCCTGTGCGGTCTTCCAGGCGGGGAGGGCCGCCGCCACTTTGGCCCGCCCGGCGGATGTCAGGGCCACCTCGCGCAGGCCCCGGTCGTCCTCCGCGGTCGATTCGACCCACCCCGCGGCGAGCAGCAGGTCGAGGTTCCGGCTGACCGTCGACCGCTCCATGACCAGCACCCGTCCGAGGTGTCCGGGCGCAGACGGACCGAGCTTGCCGAGGGCCGCCAACAGGTTGAGTTGAGCGACGGTCAACCCGTGCGGGGCCAGCGCCCGGTCGTACACCCCGGTCAGCGCGCGGGCGAGCAGGCGGGCGCGGACGGCCAGGCAGTCGCGGGCGATCTCGTCGGCCGGTGAGGTGCTCATCTCAGAATTGTTGCGTATACAACATGGCGCGTCAACCGGTGCGTCGCCTGAGCCGGCCGGCACACGCGGCGGTTCGGGCTCAACGTCCGGGTGCCGCCTGGCTCGAGGAACATGCTCGGACGAACCGGCCACCGACCTTCAGCGCAAGTACGTAACCTGCGATCAGTGCGACGCCGTGCGCGGCCCACAGCACGAGGGCCGCGGCCGGTCCACCGATGTGCCGGACCAGGGACTCTTCCAGGGTGGCGAACCCGAGCTGCCAGGCGGCCCAACCCGCCACAACGCCCGGCATGAGAACGACAAACGCCTGCACCGCAAGTCGCGATCTTGTCATCAGAAGCCTCCCACGAGCCGCCGGAGGGCGACCCCGTGAACGTCGAACTGCCCCCACATCCTGACGCCCCGCGGCGGCGGGCATTTCGACCGTCCTGCCTTCCGGGATCAACAGCGGGCCGGCCGCATTCGAGGGGCGCACTTCACTGCTTGTTACTCGCACGGATGCAATAAAGGTGGTCAACCCCGCGGAGGTACAGGTCGCCACCCGCCACGGCCGGGGAGGCCCAGAAGGTGTCGTCGAGCATGCCGGTGCCGACCACCTCGAAGGTCGGGCCGGGCTTGATCACCGCCGCCGACCCGGACTCGTCGAGCGCCAGCACCCCGGCCTCGGACCCGACCGGGCAGGCGACCAGCATCTTCAGCTTCGGCAGCCGCTCCTTGTACTGCTGCTTCCCGGTCTTCGCGTCGTAGCACGACAGCACGCCGTTGCCCGGGACGTACAGGTGGCCGCCGTACACGAGCGGCGAGCACCAGCCGGTGCCGGCCCCGTTCACGCTCCAGGCCACGAACTCGCTCGGCTTCTCGCCCTTCCTGGTCGTGATGTCCCCGCTCGCCCCGGCCTTGATGCCGATCAGCGGGCCGCTCGCCCCCTGGCCGCCGGTGCCGAAGTACAGCGCGTCGTTGTCGGCCGTCGGGGAGGACGCGAACGTCTCGAACCCGGCCAGCCGCCAGAACTCCTTGCCGGTGTCGAGGTCCAGCCCGGCCACCCGCCCGGGGCCGCACACCACCAGTTCCGTCCGCTTCGCGTTCGCCCACACCAGCGGCGAACTCCAGGCGGTGACGCCCTTGTCCGCCCACTTCAGCCGCCACGCCTCCTTGCCGGTCTTGGCGTCGAGGGCCACGACGAACGCCGCCTCGTCGCTGAAGCTGGTGACGAACACCTTTCCCCCGCCGAGGGCCGGCGACGACCCGCTGCCGAACCCGTTCACCGTCGGGTACGCCCCGAGTTCCGCCTTCCAGACTTCCTTCCCGGCGTGGTCGAACGCCGCCACGGTGCCCGTTGCCCCGAAGTACGCGTACACCCGATCGGCGTCGGCGCAGGGCGTCTCGGTGGCGTAGCTGTTCGACGCGTGGATCGGGTACTTCGGCTTGCCCTTCGCCGCCGACTTCGCCCACAGCGTCTTGCCGGTGGCGCGGTCCAGCGTGATGACCTGCCAGTCGATCTCGACGTCCGGCGCCTTCTGCTTGCCGGCGGCCGTCGTGGACGGATCGACCACGCCGCCGAAGAAGTTCTTGGGCTTGCCGAGCTTGTCCGCGACGGCCGCGGTGACGAACAGTTTGTCCCCGACCACTACCGGCTGCGACCACCCGGACCCCGGCAGGCTCACCTTCCAGGCGACATTCTTCTCCGCCGACCACTCGGTCGGTAGGGTCGTACCCCTGGACGCGCCGGACCCCGCGGGGCCGCGGAACTGGGGCCAGTCTTCGGCCGCGAGGGGCGCAGCGACGCCCAGGGCGAGGCTCAGGGCCGCGCCGAGCAACACACGAGTCATGCGTTCTCCAGGGTTGAGGAAGAGACGTCGTCAGACCGGGTGGCGGAGCGACTGCCACCGACTCCGGGTGAACGGATTACGCGACACATCGGCCGGGCCCGGCTACTCCGCGCTCGCACCCACGGTGGTGGCCTTCGCGAGTCGCTGGCAGTGCTGGTGGTAAACGGCGATCGGGCGGTCGGCGGGGATGTACCGCTCCCCGAGCCCCAGACCGCTCACCTTCGGACGTTGGGTCCGGACGACGCGATAGTCTTCGCCGAGGACGTATCCGTTGAACACGTTGCTCACCCGGGCCAGGAAGCGGACGAGCGGACCGGGCAATGGGAGTTTCAGGTAACTCTGGCTGTACACCGCGCAACGCCCGTCTTCGATGGGGGCGAGGACCGTGACCGCACGCACGCGGTTCGCGATCCGCAACTGCCACACGTTCGGGAACAGGAACGTGATCGACGGCTCGGCCTGCGGCGGCGGAAGTTGGGTGGGTTTCACGGCCGGCAACCCTTCGTCGGGCTGGTTCGTGATCCACACCCGCAGCACGTCGTTTTCCAGTGTGGTGTACGGTCCGTTCACGAGGGTCTTGCCGTCCCGGCCGATCGTCCGCGGGTGGACGAACGGCAGGTGGCTCACGTCGAGGTGCGCCTCGACCGCGCGGGACAGATCGACGTCCCAGGTCTTCCGGAACGTCGCGTACCGGAATCCGTCGAGGGACTCGAACCAGGGGACGGGCGGGTAGCTGTCCCGCCGCTCGCCGTACCAGGCCCAGACGAACCCGTGCGCCTCCCGGCAGGGAACGGTGGCACACTCGAGCCCCCGGGGGAGCTTTGCTCCACGGCCGTTCGCCGGGATGAGTTGGCAGGCTCCTGCGGCATCGAACTCGAACCCGTGGAACGGACACTGAATATGCCCGTTCGTGATTCGGCCGAGGCTGAGCTTGCTCCCGCGGTGCGGGCAGCGATCCGTCATGCCGACGACCCGGCCGTCGGCGTCCCGCCAGAACACGAGGGGCTGTCCGAACCGCGTGACGCCGAGCGGGCGGCGGGGGGACACCTCCGTGGACTCCGCCACGGCGTACCAGAAGTTCGGGACGAGCATGTTCACGTGTCCGAGGTTGAATGGGGACGAGGTCGCACCGCTCCGCCAGACGTTGGCGCGCGATGCGCCACTCCGACCGCGTCAAGTCGACGGTGCCGAACGCAGCGGTTGCCACCGGCCGTAGGTCAGGGTCCGCCACAGCCACTCGGCCGGGCCGAACCGGAAACGGGCCAGCCACAGCGGGCTGTAAATCAGTTGCGCGAGCCAGATCGACAGCATCACCCCGTACAGGGCGGTGCGGTCGAGCCGGCCGATCAGCCCGAACCCCCAGCCGCAGAACAGCGTGGTGCAGACCAGGGACTGCGCGAGGTAGTTGGTGAGGGCCATCCGGCCGACCGCGGCGAGCCGGGCGGTGAACCCGGTCAGCCAACCCGCCTTGAACACGGACACGGTCAGCCCGATGTGCCCCAAGGCGACGAACATCCCGGCGTAGCTGTTCCACAGGAGCCCGCCGCCGAAAATCGCCACTGGGTCGAACTCGCGGGCGCTCAGTCGGTCGCCGCACAGGTACACGAGCGGTAGTCCGACGCCATAACCGACAACCGCAAGGCCGAGGTAGAAGCCGCGCGACCGCGTGCCGGCGAACACCCCGAGCTTCATCAGGGCCATGCCGATCAGCATCCGCCCGCCGACCAGCCACAGGAAGGCCGCGACGAACAGTTGCGTGTGGACGGCCAGCGCCTCCGGGGCCTTCCGCCGGACGTGTTCGACGTACCCCTCGGAGCGGGCCTGCGCGAGTGCGGCGGTGAGTTCGTCGGCCGACGGTCGGAACCCGCGGCGGATCTCGGCCCAGGTCGCCGCCGCGGCCCGGTCGGCGTCGGGCACATGCGTTCCGTCGCGTTCGAGTTGGTCGACCCGCTCGGCCGCCGACCGGGCGTCCGCGAACACGCCGGCGATGAGCAACCCGGGCGCGACCGCCGCGAGCATCAGCACCACGCCCAGCGGGAGCAACACCCGCGGGGACAACCGGCGGAGCGGATACACAAGCATCCCGCACAGGGCGTAGGTGACGAGGATGTCTCCGTCCCAGATCAGGTATGCGTGGGTCAGGCCGATGAGCAACAGCACGAACACCCGGCGGTAGAACAGCCGGGCCGGCGACCGCCCGGTCTGCGCGGCGCGGTCGGACTGGAGTACCAACCCGGCCCCGAACAGCATCGAGAACAGGGCGATCATCTTCTCGTCGAACAGCAGGTATCCGAACCACCAGAGGACGCGGTCCGCGCCGTCGAAACCGCCCGCGACTAACGGGTTGAGTCGCGCCGCACCGGGCAGCCCGATGGATAAGATGTTCATCGCCAGGATGCCGAGCACAGCCACCCCGCGGACGACGTCGATGGCGACCAGTCGCTCCCGCCCGCCCGCCGGCCGAGTTGCGTCCGGCGGCGGTGGCGCAGGTTCGCGACTCAGTTGGGCGGACGACATCGGGCACCTCGGCGAATTACCGTACTGTTTGGTATGGTAATTGATTCGCCCCGTCGATTTCCACGGTTTCAGGAATTTGAGGCATCTTTCGTGGCGGAAGACCCAAAAGATCAGCCGCTGAAAGGTCGGCCGAAGGACCCTGAGAAGCGGGACGCGATTATCCGCGCGGCCCGCGAACTGTTCCTGCGGGACGGCGTGGCTGCGGTGTCGATGGACGGCATCGCCAAAGCCGCCAGTGTGGCCAAGGTCACGATCTACAGCCACTTCGCGGACAAGGAGGCGCTGCTGCGGGCGGTGATCCTGGCCGAGACCGCCGACTACGAACACCCGCCGGTGGACCAAGTCGCGACCGACCCCCAGGAGTTCCGGCGACGCCTGGTCGAGTTCGGCACGGCCCTCATCGGGGTGCTGTCGCGACCGGGCGTGCTGGCCCTCGGCCGGCTACTCGCCAGCGAGGCGACCCGGCACCCGGAGTTGGTGGCGTGGTTCTACGAGACCGGCCCCAACGAGACGAAGACGCGACTCGCGGGGTTCCTGGCCCGCTCGGCCGCCGTCGGGGGTGTGCGGTTTGACGACCCGACCGCAGCCGCGGACCAACTCCTCTCGATGTGGGGGAGCAATCTCGGCCGGCAGCAACTCGGGCTCACGCAACAGCCTTCGGCGGGCGAGATCGAGCAGCATGTCAGCCGGTGCGTGGAGGTGTTCCTGAGGGCCTACGCGACCGGCTAACAGCCGGCGCATGACGGGCGCGGCCACCCAGCTTGTTGATCGTGGCTTGAGCCGCACATGACCCGATAAATCGAGTGCGTGAATCCGCTCTGCAACTCGCTCGCATTCGCCGCCCCATCGGGCTTGGGCATGGTCTGCGATGGGGACACCCCAGGGGGATTCAGACCGAATTTACCATAAATCATTTTCCAGCAGAGACATGCGGAGAGCGACTTTTGCGCGGACTCCTCCACTTTAGGGCTGTCTACCTGCGTAGCACACGCCGAATGTCGCCCGCGAGCAGTCGTCCGGGACGGTCCAAATAGGTTCCGTCAGGGACATGTTCCGGCCGAAAGAGCGGCGATCTTCCAGGAGCCAAAAACAGCGGAACCCTGCGATTCACCTAGGAATTGCAGGGTTCCGTCGAGGTGGCCAAGGTGGGACTTGAACCCACACGCCTTTTGGGCGCTCAATTTTGAGTCGTCGCCATCCTCGCACGAAATGCCCTGGGATTTCGCGGTTTCGCAATGATTTCCAGGCAGAATTACTCGCCCGGTTGTTCTCGTCTGCTCCGCTTTGTGCTCCGATGTTCCCGTTTAGTGGGGGAATAGTGGGGGCCGAGGAGGGGGCCAAAACCCCCGAGAATCTGCGGGAGCATTCGTCGAAGTCAAATGCTCGCGGGGCGTCGAGGATAGACGTGCTGGGGGAGATCTTGACCGTGCGTTTGGCGTCGGCGAACAGTGGAGGTACTGTCGGACCGACGCGGTCCCTCCCGGTACCCAGCCGCCGGCGGCAGGTCGTGGTTAGCCCTGGGACTGCTGGTCGGTCACAAGATCCGTCAATTCCACCTCCCTGCCGTCGAGTTGCTCCTGGATGGCGATGTGAGTCATGGCCTTGGTCGGTGCCGCCCCGTGCCAGTACCACGCACGTCGGATCACGCGACGGAGAAGAGTCAGGGGGGTAACGGGTAGTGGCCGGTTTCTCGTCGCGGCCAACTCGGTGGCGGCTTACACTGGGCCCGTGGCCAACGTCACCCAACTCCTCGACGCCGCGGCGGCCGGCGATCAGCAGGCGGCCGCCGAACTCCTCCCACTCGTCTACGACGAGCTGCGGTCGCTCGCGGCCGCGCGGCTCGCCCAGGAGAAGCCGGGACAGACCCTGCAGGCGACCGCCCTCGTCCACGAGGCCTTCGTCCGGCTGGTCGGGCCGGCGGACGCGCCCCAGTGGGACGGGCGGGGGCACTTCTTCGCCGCCGCGGCCGAGGCCATGCGCCGCATCCTCGTCGATCAGGCACGCCGCAAGCGGACGGCCAAGCACGGGGGCGACTTCCATCGCCGGGAGTTGGACCCGGAGGCGGCCGCGGCCCGGGAGGCGGACCTCGACCTCGTAGCCCTCGACCTCGCCCTCACCAAGCTCGCCGAGCAAGACCCGCAAAAGGCCAAACTCGTCGAACTCCGGTACTTCGCCGGGCTGACGGGCGAGCAGGCGGCACGCGTCCTCGGCATCTCGGCCAGCGCGGCCGACCGGCTCTGGGTGTTCACCCGTGCCTGGCTCCGTCGGGAGTTGGGCTACGGGACAGATGCCTGAAGCGTCCCGTCCGAGCCCCGCTCGACAAAATCTTGACGCCGGGTCCGTGCTTTCTCGCATTGGGTTGCGTGGGCCGGACCGCTCGTCCCCAGGTGAACCATGCGTGAGGAAGAGATCTTTCACGAGGCGCTGGCGTGCGCCCCCGCCGACCGGGCCGCGTATCTGGACCGCGCGTGCCCGGACCCGGCCGCCCGCGCGGCCGTCGAGGGGCTCCTGCGGGCGAACGTCGGGGCCAGCCGGTTCCTGGCCGGCCCCGCGCTGGACGAGACCGTGTCACTCCCGGCGTGCCCAGAAGCCCCCGGGACCGTGATCGGCCCGTACCGGCTGATGGAGCAGATCGGCGAGGGCGGGATGGGGCTGGTGTTCGTCGCCGAGCAGACCCAGCCGGTGCGGCGGAAGGTGGCCCTGAAGGTGATCAAGCCGGGGATGGACAGCCGACAGGTGGTCGCCCGGTTCGAGGCCGAGCGGCAGGCCCTGGCGCTGATGGACCACCCGAACATCGCCAGGGTGCTCGACGCCGGGACCACCGAGCACGGCCGGCCGTTCTTCGTCATGGAGTTGGTCCGGGGGGTGCCGATCACCGACTACTGCGACGCCCACCAGCTCCCCCCGCGCGACCGGCTGGAACTGTTCGTCCAGGTGTGCCACGCGGTCCAGCACGCCCACCAGAAGGGCATCATCCACCGCGACCTCAAGCCGTCCAACATCCTGGTGGCGCCGCACGACGGGGTGCCGGTGGTGAAGGTGATCGACTTCGGGGTGGCCAAGGCCCTCGGCCAGTCGCTCACGGACAAGACGATCTACACCCGCTTCCAGCAGATGGTCGGCACGCCGCTGTACATGAGCCCCGAGCAGGCCGAGATCAACCAGCTCGACGTGGACACCCGGTCGGACGTGTACTCGCTCGGGGTGCTCCTCTACGAACTGCTCACCGGCACCACCCCGTTCGACGGCGACCGGTTCCGCAAGGCCGCGTTCGACGAGATCCGCCGCATCATCCGGGAGGAGGAGCCGCCCCGCCCGAGCACCCGGCTGACCTCGCTCGGGGCGACGCTGACCGCCGTGTCCGCCCGCCGGGGCACGGACCCGGGGCGGCTGTCGAAGCTCGTCCGCGGGGAGCTCGACTGGGTGGTGATGAAGTGCCTGGAGAAGGACCGGGCGCGGCGGTACGAGACGGTCACCGGGCTGGCGAAGGACGTCCGCCGGTTCCTGGCCGACGAGCCGGTCGAGGCCCGGCCGGCGTCGGTCTGGTACCGGGCCCGCAAGGCGTGCCGGCGGAACCGGGCGGCACTCGCGGTCGCGGCCGGGTTCGCCGCCGTGCTCCTGGCCGGCTTGGCGGCGACCACCGCCCTGTGGCAGTCCGAGCGGGCCGCCCGATCGGACGCCGAAACCGCCCGGCGGGAGGCCGAGGAACACGCCCGCAAGACCGAGGAGAACACGGACCGGATGAACGCGGCTAACGCGGCCATCGACCTCGGCGACATGAACGCCAAATTCTACCGCTGGGCCGACGCCGAGGCGGAGTACACCAAGGCCACCCAGACCCGCCACGATCACAGCTCCGTTTGGACCCGCCGCGCCCGCTTCTACGCCGATCTCGGTCTCTGGGACCTCGCGCTGGCGGACACGAAGCAGGCGTTCGCCGTGCGCGAGTCCGACGTGGCCGGCGACTGGTGGCAGTACGCGCTTCTCCTGCTGGAGAGCGGGGACGTCCCCGCCTACGAACAGCTCTGCCTGCGCATGCGCGATCGGTTTGCCGCGTCCACCAGTTTCTTCAAGCCCGGTGCCCTGGCCGCCGCCTGGGGACTGTCCCCGAACACCCTGCCCGGGTTCTCGGACGTGGTTCGGCTTTGCGAGGATCAGGAACCGGTCGGGAAGAACCAGGGGGAGCGCGGCGTGCGGCCGTACTTCCTCGGGGTGGTGTACTACCGGACCGGACGGGACGCGGACGCAATCGGCAGCCTCCGCGAGGCGCTGACCGACACGGAGTGGCAGTGGCGGCCCCTCTGCTACCCGGTGCTGGCCATGGCCCTACACCGGCAGGGCCAACCCGAGGCGGCCCGGCGGGAGTTGGCCAACGCCCGTGCGGCCCTCGACCGGTGGACCCGGGACGCCTTCGAGTCGCGGACCCGATTCGTGCCCGTCCAGCACTGGCGGGACTGGCTGGGAATGCAGCGGTGGTGCCGCGAGGCGCACCGGCTGATCGAGGGGGCCGACCCGCCGGCCGACCCGCGGCTGTTCGTCCTGCGGGGCCGCGCGCTCGCCGCCCTAGGGCGGACCGCCCCCGCGGAGGCCGAGTTCGCCCGGGCGCTTCGCCTCGCCCCGAACGACCCGAAGATCCAGGCGGCGTGTACCGCCGGCTACAACGGCCGGGGTCGCGAGTGACCGAGGGGCGAAAAAGCAGGGCAGGCCTTCTGCCAATACTGACCGATGCCGACGAGCAAAGGACGGCAGCCTTCGTGCCGAGGGCTAAACTGTGAGCCCCTCCGAGCCCGGCGGGTACGGGGCACTTTTTGGAGTTCCGCGCTCACCGGTGCCACCGGGCTTGCGAACTTCGCCACGTACCTCGGAGGGACTCATGGGAAGGCCCGTGCGGGTCGCCGTCGCGGTGCTGTCGGCCGGGTGGGTCGTCCCGCTCGGGGCGGCCGGGTGGCTGGCGGCCGAGGCGGTCGCCCTGGTCGACCACCCGGTGGCGCCGGCCAGCGAGCGGTTCGACCGGCTCATGTGGGTACGGGGGCTGTCGGCCGTTGGGTTCGGGTGGCTCGGCCTGGCGGCCGCGGGGTGGGCCTACGCCGCCTCGGGTCAGGGAACCCGGCACGGTCGCGCCGAGGCAGCGGGTTGACCGAACCGAGCGCCGCGCCTGACGGACGGGACCCGTGAGGTTTCTGGGCGGCGTGACTTACGCCGCCCCGCCGGGCTGTGAGCGGTGCCGTTCGGCCCAAAGAAACAGAGGGATCGCGATGCGTTCCATACCGTTGTTCGCACTCGGCCTGATCCTCTGTTGCATCGCCGCGAGCGGTGGACGGGCCGATGACGGCTACACGAAACCCACGACCTCCACCTACAAGACGGTCGGCGAGTTGCCCCTCAAGGCGGACGTCTACCGGCTGCCCGGCGACGACGTCCGGCCGGTCGTCGTGTGGGTCCACGGCGGCGGCCTGATCTTCGGGAACCGCGACGGCCCGAGCCCCGACCAGCGCAAGCGGTACCTCGACGCCGGGTACGTGGTCGTCTCGATCGACTACCGCCTCGCGCCGGAGACCAAACTCGCGGGCATCGTCGAGGACATCCGGGACGCCGTCACGTGGGTACGCACCAAAGGCCCAGAGCTGTACAAGATCGACCCGAAGCGGGTCGCCGTCGTCGGCCACTCCGCCGGCGGCTACCTCGCCCTCGTCGCCGGGTACGCCGTCGAGCCGCGGCCGCAGGCCGTGGTCGCGTTCTACGGGTACGGGGACGTGGACGGGGACTGGTACGCCAAGCCCGATCCGGGCTTCCTCATGCCGCTCGTCACCAGGGAGGCCGCGTACAAGGCCGTCGGCACGAAGGAGATCGTTGAAGGCGACTGGAAGGGACGGACGGACTTCTACCGGTACTGCCGGCAGAACGGCCTGTGGCCCCAGGAGGTTGTCGGCCACGACCCCGCCAAGCAGCCGAAAGAGTTCGACCGCTTCTGCCCCGTCCGGAACGTGACCAGGGGCTACCCGCCGACACTGCTCTTGCACGGCGACGCCGACACCGACGTGCCGCACCGGCAGTCGGTCGCCGTGGCGGCGGAGCTGAAGCGGGCCGGCGTCGAACACGAGTTGATCACGATGAAGGGCGGCGGGCACCTGTTCGACCGCAAGGGCCTGCAAGACCGTGACGTTTCGGCGGCGTTCGTGCGGGTCGAGAAGTTCCTCGCGAAACACGTGGGTGAAGAGAAACTGGTGCGGGAGGCCGTGCGACGATTCTACGACACGTTCAACGCGCACGACTGGGCGAAGCTCGCGGAGTTCACGACCGAGGACTTCACCCACATCGACCCCGGCGGCGGCTGGACGCGGGGCCGGGAGGCGGTTCTCAAACTGCTCGCGCAGGCCCACTCCACCTTCCTGAAGGACGTGCAAGACGTCCCGGACGAGGACAAGACGGAGGTCCGGTTCGCGACGGCGGGTGTGGCCGTGGTGACCGTGCCGAGCACGGTCAAAGGCACCTTTACCACGCCGGACGGGAAGAAGCACGAGAACGAGCGGCAGATCCGGACGTTCGTGGTCGTCAGGCGTGGGGGCAAGTGGCTGATCATGCAGGACCAGAACACCGCCCGGGGCGGGTGAGGAACCGGGTCAGTCTGTCGGCCGAACCAGTCGCCGTCGCAAACGGCGGTGGCGTGTCGGCTTTTTTTTTCGAGACTCGTAGCCCACTCGGCCCGCGCCGCTGATGAGATGGCAGTACGGCGTGGCGATGGGTGCGGCGTACGGGGCGTTGGTGGCCGGCGTGTGGCTCGGCATGGCGGCCGCAGCCGGGTGGGCGCGGGGTGGCCGAAGGCGGTGGGCCGATGAGGGACCGCCCAGGACGGGCTGGCGTGGCGTTGTCGCAGCCGTTGCCTTGGCGGCGGCGCTGCTGGCGTGGCTGCTCGTCAGGCGGCAGTGGTGAATCACAGACGCATAAATGGGCGCCTCAGCGGTGGTGGCAGGTTCCATGAGGAGGCAGCGATGGAAAGGCCGGCGACATTCTTGCTCGTCCACGGGGCGTGGCACGGCGGGTGGTGCTGGAAGAAGGTCGCGCCTCTCCTGCGGGCCGCCGGCCACGAGGTCTTCACCCCGACCCTGACCGGGCTGGGGGAGCGTACCCACCTGCTCACCCCACAGGTCGGTCTCGACACACACATCGAGGATGTCGTTGCCGTGTTGGAGTACCAGGACCTCGCCGGGGTGGTGCTGGTCGGCCACAGCTACGCCGGGATGGTGATCGCGGGCGTGGCCCAACGGGCCGCTACGCGCCTCGCTGGCCTGGTGTACCTGGACGCCTTCTTGCCCGAGGATGGCAAGGCGGTCAGCGACTACATGACGCTCGTGCCCGCGCGGGACGACGGCTGGCGCGTCCCGCCGCTGGGGCCGCCGGCCGCGTTCGGCGTCACGGACGCGGGCGACGCCGCCTGGATGGCGCCCCGCCTCGGCGACCACCCGTTGCGGTGCTTTACGCAGCCGGTGGCCCTCGCACCCGGTGTGGCGGGGGCGGTCTGGGGGGCGTTTATCCGGAGCAGCACCGCCCCGTTCTTCGCGGACGCCGGCCGGCGAGCGCGGCAGCAGGGCTTCCGCTACGAGGAGCTGTTGGCGGCGGACCACGACGCGATGATCACCCAGCCGGAGGCGCTGGCGAGGGTGTTGCTCGCCCTTGTCTAGCACCACGGCCGGCACTCCGAACGCCGAACCGCCCTGCCGCACAGGGGGCGGTACGGCGGGTCTCTGCGAGTTCACAGAGCGGGAGCTTTCATGAGAACTCTGGCGTACACCCTCGTGGCCGTGGTCGCGGTCACCTCGGCCGCCTGTTCACGGTCCGGCCCGCCTGCCGATGCACCCGCCGCCGTGCCCGGTGCCCCCGTCGAGGCCGCCGTGGTGGCTTCGGACGTCCTGCACCGGCTCGACGACGCCTGGAACGCGGCCGACGCCGCGCGGTTCGCGGCCGAGTTCGCCGACGACGCGGACCTGGTCAATATCTTCGGCGTGCACTTCAGCGGCCGGGCCGAAATCGAACGGCGGATCCGGACCATCTTCGACACGATCTACAAGGGGAGCACGCACCGCTCGCGGACGCTGGAGCTGGCGCGGTACCTGAGTCCCGACACCGTCCTCGCGCTCTCGTCCAACGAGATCGCCGTGCCGGACGGCCCCCTGGCGCCGGTGTCGAGGAACCGCCAGACGTTCGTCCTGACCAGGAGCGGCGACGCCTGGCGGATCCGGCACTGGCACAACACGGCCATCCGTGACGGTGAGTCGAAGACCAAGTAACGGCACCTCGCCCCAGGCGATGTCGCAGACCAGGGCCGCATGTAGGACCGTTGGGATTCGAACCCCCGAAGCTGGACTTGGCGGCGACGCGGGGCTACTCGGAAGCAAACACAGGAGGATCGCGATGTCCGGGATTACTCGGCGGCAGGCACTCACGGCGGGCGTCGTGGGTGGGGCGGCGGTGCTGGCGGTCGCGGCACCGTCCGCGGGGCAGGACCGGGAGGCGGATGCGGAGCGGGTGAAGGCGGAGTTCGCCGCCGTCCAGGGGACGTGGCGGTGCCTCCGCTGGGAGCAAGAGGGGGCGGTCATGCCTGAGGAGGCCCGCCGCACGGTCGGCGTCGTCGTCAAGGGGGAGGCGTACAAGAGCACGGTGGACGGTGTGAACTTCAAGGAGGGGAAGCTGACCCTCAACCCCTCGGCGACCCTGAGTCAGGCGGACGCCGCCTTCGACGGGGGCGTGAATCGGGCGATCTACGTGCGGTCCGGCGACTACCTGATCCTGTGCGTCGGCGGCGACCGGCGCCCGGCCGAGTTCGTGTGCGGGGGGGAGCGCGGAGGCGACTCGCTCTACGTCTTCCGGATCGAGCGATAACGCCGTGCGGTGTCGGCCTCGGCACCCAGAACCGGTCCCGGCTGCCGCGGACGGGATCGGTCCGTGGGTCCGCTCGCCCGGAAGCGTCTGGCTTGGCGTGCGACCCTTTCTCAGGAGTTCGGTATGGTGAGACACGCTCAGTTTTTCGGCCGGGAGCCGCACACGACGCGATAAATCAAGTGCGTGAAGCCGCTCTGCAACTCGCTCGCGCCCGCCGCCCCACCGGGTTTGGACATGCTCTGCGATGGGGACATCCCAGGGGGATTCAGACCGAAGTTACCTTAAGTCATTTACCGGCAGAGACATGCGGAGAGCGAATTTTGCGTGGGCTCCTCCACTCAAGCGCTGTCTACCTGCGTAAGCCCGCGCCGCATGTCGCCCGCTCGAAGTTGTCCGGAACGGTCCAAACAGGCTCGTTCAGGGACATGTACCGGCCGAACGAGCGGCGGTCTTCAAGGAGCCAAAAACAGCGGAACCCTGGAATTCACCAAGGAATCGCAGGGTTCCGTCGAGGTGGCCAAGGTGGGACTTGAACCCACACGCCTTTTGGGCGCTCAATTTTGAGTCGTCGCCGTTCACAAGCGAAAAGCCCTTGGATTTCGCGTTTCCGCAGGATTTCTAGGCCAAATTACTCGCCCGGTTGTTCTCGTCTGCTCCGCCCTGTGCCCCGTTGTTCCCGTTTAGTGGGGGAATAGTGGGGGCCGAAGTGGGGACCAAACCGGTCGAAAATCTACCGAGAAACCTGTCAGGGTCGAACGCTCGCGTGTCGTCGAGACTGGACGTGCGGGTGTGATGTCGTGACCCCGAGTAGGGCGTCGGCGGACCGCCGAAGGACAGCCCGCCCGGCAATGTCCCCCCCTTTGATGCGCCGTGAGGACACTGGCAAAAGGCGCCTGAACTTACCGGTCGATCATCTTTTGGGCCGCTTGAGAGTAGCGGTCGCCCTGAACGACGATCGCTGCGGCCGCGGCGTTGATCTCCTGGAGGTCGCGCGCCGCCAACTCGACCGCGGCGCCGCCGACGTTCTCTTCCAGGCGGTGGACCTTCGTCGTACCGGGGATGGGAACGATCCAGGGCTTCCGGGCGAGGAGCCAGGCGAGCGCGATCTGGCCGGGCGTCGCCCGCTTGCGCTCGGCCACCCGGCCGAGGAGTTCGACCAGCGCCTGGTTGGCCGTGCGGTTCTCGGCCGAGAAGCGGGGGACGGTGTTGCGGAAGTCGCCGGCCTCGAACGTCGTGGTCGCGTCGATCGTCCCGGTCAGGTATCCCTTGCCGAGCGGGCTGAACGGGACGAACCCGATCCCGAGCTCTTCGAGCGTGGGGAGGATCTGCTCCTCCGGCTCGCGCCAGAACAGGGAGTACTCGCTCTGCAAGGCGGCGACCGGCTGCACTGCGTGCGCCCTGCGGATGGTCTTCACGCCCGCCTCGGACAGGCCGAAGTGCCGCACCTTCCCCACGCGGATCAGATCCTTGACCGCCCCGGCCACCTCCTCGATCGGCACGTTCGGGTCAACGCGGTGCTGGTACAGCAGGTCGATGCGATCAGTTCGCAGGCGCTTCAGGGACGCCTCGACCATCTCGCGTATCCTCTCCGGACGGCTGTTCAGGACGCCCGGTTCCTGCTTGCCGTCCTTGTAGGCGAACCCGAACTTGGTGGCGATCACCACTCGGTCGCGGACGGGCGCGAGGGCCTCGCCCACCAACTCCTCGTTAGTGTACGGTCCGTACACCTCGGCCGTGTCGAAGAAGGTGACGCCCAGGTCGACCGCCCTCCGGATGACGTGGATCCCGTGCGACTTATCCACAGCCGGCCCATATCCGAAGGAGAGGCCCATGCACCCGAACCCCAGGGCCGACACCTCGAGCCCGCTCGTGCCCAGTTTTCGCGTTACCATCGTTCACTCCTGGAATGACCCGTTCCCGTTTGTGTAAGTGCTTAGGCACCCTTGTGTACGCCCAGGCTCTCTCCGACCCCGAGTCCGGGGGTGGTGGCGAGTTTCACGATCAGATCGGCGACGCTCTTCCGCGACACGACCCCGTCCGGGTTCCGGAACGGCTCCCCCTTCCGGGTCGTCCCGTAATCGACCTCATCCTCGTCGCTCAGCCACGCGGGGCGGACGATCGTGTAGTCGAGGCGCGACCCCTCGACCACCTCCGCCGACTTCCGGTACGGCCCGAGGGCGGAACTCCAGCTCTCACGAGGGATCTCGTTGTAGATGCCCATGGAACTCACAAAGATGAGCCGCCGGACGCCGGCCTTCGTCATGGCCCGGACGATGGCCCGTGCCTGGTCCTCCATCGCGCCGGACAGGTTGGCGTATACGACGTGCTGCCCGCCCATGGCGTCGTCGAGGGTCCGCTCGTCCAGCGTGTCGCCCTCGACCACCCGCACGCGGTCGACCCCCGCAAGGCCGCTCAGTCGCCGGGCGTTGCGGAGGTACAGGGTAAGCCGCACGTCCGACCGGGCGAGGAAGAGCCGCGTCGCCACGCGGGCAATCTGTCCGTGGGCACCGAGGATGAGGAGGTTGGTCACGCCGGCTCCTCCGCCTGGAGGGACGCCATGTCGATCGAGAAGCGGTACTTCACGTCGCTCCGGGTCATCCGCTCGTAGGCCTCGTTCAGACTCTGGATGGGGATCACCTCGACGTCGGCGGTGATGCCGTGCTGGCCGCAGAAGTCGAGCATCTCTTGGGTCTCGGCAAGCCCGCCGATGGGCGACCCGGAGACGCTCCGCCGCTGCAGGATGAGGCCGAATACGTTGACCGGCAGCGGTTGGTCGGGAACACCGACCATCGTCAGGTTGCCGTCCCGGGCGAGCAGGTTGATGTAGGCGTTGACGTCATGTGGGGCGGCCACGCAGTCGAGGATGAAGTCGAAACTGCCGGCGTGTTTGTTCATCTCGTAGGTGTTCCGGGACACGACTACCTCGTCCGCCCCGAGCCGCTTGGCGTCTTCAGTCTTCCCAGGCGACGTGGTGAAGACGACGGTGTGCGCGCCGAACGCGTGTGCGAACTTGACGCCCATGTGGCCGAGCCCGCCAAGGCCCACAATCCCGACCTTCTTCCCACGGGTCACGCCCCAGTGCCGCATCGGCGAGTAGGTCGTGATCCCAGCGCACAGCAGCGGGGCCGCCCCCGCAAGGTCGAGGTTCGGCGGGATGCGGAGAACGAAGTGCTCATCGACGACGATCGAGGCCGAGTACCCGCCGTAGGTGGCCGGCGCCGTACCGTGCTTGTCCGGCGAGCCGTACGTGAGCACCTGGCCCGGGCAGAACTGTTCGAGCCCGGCCTTGCAGTTGGGGCACGTCCGATCCGAGTCGACGAGACACCCGACGCCGACCAGGTCGCCGACTTTATGCTTGCTGACCCCGTTGCCGACCTTGGTCACGCGGCCGACAATCTCGTGCCCCGGCACGCACGGGTAGACGGCGGGGAAGACCTCATGCCACTCGTCCCGGGCGTAGTGCAGGTCCGAGTGGCAGACGCCGCAGAAGAGGATCTCGATCTGCACGTCGCGGTCGGTCGGGTCGCGGCGCGAGATCGAGGTGCAGGCCATCGGTGCGGTCTTGCCGGTGGCGGCGTAGGCTTTCGTCTTGTTCATGCTCGAGCTCTCCTCGGAGGTGACGCGGTTGTCGGTGCCGTGCGTCGCGAGCCGCCGGGGGCTCCGCGCGATGAGGGATGTTACGGCAGAGAGACCGGTGGCCGGTATCACGATCGTCCAAAACCATGGCCTATTCCTCCACGACCTGGCTGATTCCCATCCCCGTAGTGACGGAAAAGGGGTAAAGTGGGGTACGAAACTCGAACCCGTGGAGGGGGGGGGCCGAGAGATGACGACCGACGCACTCACACGGCTCTCCGCCGCGGTCGACCGTCACACGTGCGGGGACGGCGCGCACGACACGCCGGTGCCCGAACTGCTCCTCGCCCGCCGCTCCGTCCCGTCCGACTTCGAGGCGGTCACGTATGCGGCGTCCCTGTGTGTCGTAACGCAGGGGGTGAAGGAGGTTCGGCTCGCGGGCGAGACGTTCCGGTACGACCCGGCCCACTCACTCCTCGTGTCGGTCGACGTGCCGGCCACGGCCCGGGTCGTCGAGGCGTCGCCGTCGGTACCGTGCCTCGCGGTTCGGGTGACCCTCGACCCGGCCGTGGTAAATGAACTTCTGGCCGGCGGTAACAACCCGATGCGCCCCGGCCCGTCGGCCCGGGCGCTCGGGGTGGAACGCGTGGACCCGCCACTCCTCGACGCGGTCGCGCGGCTCGTCAGCCTCCTCGACACCCCGGCCGACGTGTCGGCGCTCGCACCGTTGGTGCTCCGGGAGATCACCTACCGGGTGCTCACCGGCCCGCACGGGCCTCGGCTGCGGCAGATCTCGGCCGCCGGCGCCCCGGCCCAGCGCGTCGCGCGGGCGGTGCGGTGGCTGACCGAGCACTTCGCCGAACCGCTCCGGGTGCGGGACCTGGCGAGACACGTCGGGATGAGCCCGTCGGCTCTGCACATGCACTTCAAGAGTGTCACCACCCTGAGCCCGCTACAGTACCAGAAGCGGCTCAGACTGCAGGAGGCCCGGCGGCTGATGCTGGGACAAGGGTTGGACGCGGCGGAGGCCTCGTTCCGGGTCGGGTACGAGAGCCCGTCCCAGTTCGGCCGGGAGTACCGGAGGATGTTCGGTGAATCCCCGCGCCGGGACGTGGCCGCGCTGCGGCTCGAAACGCAGCCCACGTAGCCAGCGGGTGCAGTCCGACGGCCAGGCAATTTGGCGTTGGTCCACACCGGACGGATTCAACAGAACGCCGCTCACGGCGGTGGCGATCGATCCTTCAACGTACGCGCTCACTTTTCTATCTTGCACTTCGAGAGCGCCGTCTGGAACTCCCGGATCCCGGTGTCCGTCACGTTGTCGCAGTGGCGCTGGTCCATGGCGGTCAGGGTCTTGAGCGTGGCCAGTTCTTTGAGCCCGGCATCCGACACCTTCGGGCAGAGGACCAGGCTGAGCGAGGCGAGGCCCTCGTAGCTGGCCACCTCCTTGAGTCCGGCGTCCGTCACGCGCGTCCGTATCAGGTGGAGAGAGGTAAGCCCCGTGAGGTCGGCCAGTTCCTTGAGGCCGGCGTCCGTCACCGCGGTTTCACTCAGGTCCAGGGCGGTGACGTCATCGAGCCTGGTCGGCCGCCTGCCGGAGACTGCCGACGCTCGGCTGAGGGCGTGCAACACGCCGGCCGCGCGGAGCGCCTGCAGCGCCTTGTCCGTCAATTGCCTGCCCGACAACGTGAGGGTGGTCAGGCTCTTGAAAGAGGCCAGTTTGGTGAGCCCGGCGTCAGAGATCTTCGTACCCCTGCAGATCAAGGTCGGTCAGCCCCTTCAGTGCGGCCACCTCCTTGAGGCCCGCGTCTGCCACCGGCGTTTGACTTAACGGCACTGACAAAACCCTTGTTTTTAGAGGGCCCCGTCGTGGAGGATGCGGAAGCAGACAGCTCTGGCGGCAAGTGACGTCCAGGCGTCCTGTATGACCCCGAGTCGGTCGTATCGGACCCGCATCCGCCGGAGCCCCTTGACCCAACTGATGGTGCGCTCGACCACCCACCGGACCTTTCCCAACCCGTTCCCGTGGGGCGTCTTCCGCTTGGCGATCCGGGGCTCGATCCCCAGCCACCGCAACAGTAGACGAGTCGACTCGCCCTCCTCGACCACGAGGACCGCTTGACGAGCAAACAGTCCGTGAACCGCAGCGCCCACTGCCTGGCGGAGTGCCTCCTGGCGTTCATGGGCGAGAAGAACCAGGTGCGATTCCGGATACGGTGCTGGCCATCGACCCTTCCGCACTCGACGAGGAGTCGTTCTGGTGGCAAGCGGTTCGGGGGTTGGAGGCCGCATGTAACTTAGCCCACCCATCCGCGGAAGCATCCGACAGTTCGTCCTCTGGTTGGCGACCCGATCCGTCGCCCCCCCCCTGCGGGAGGGTGGGGACATCGCGGCGATTTTCGAGGACCCGCGTCGCTGGGCGCGCATCACACGACAGACATCGGGACCAACCCCTCACAAACGAAGTACCGTCGTTACAAAGTTGGTACTCGGGTTTCGGCTGCGATTGGGTATCATCACGACCGACTGGAGGCCGGTGCCACGCCCCGAGCGGATCCGCTCAATTCAGTGCCACCTCCGTGAGAACTGCCCGTGATGATCCGGCGGCCGGTACTTAGGAACCGGTCGCAGCCGACGACACAGTCCCGAGTTCTGAAGCACACGAGCCGTTTGGACGGGCGAAAGTTGCCGGTGCACTGCTCCGGGTGGCATGTGTCACGACGGCGATTGGTCGCAGGGAAGGTGGTGCTGCGGGTCATCCCACCCGGCGCCCTGGAACTGCCACCGGGCGCACCGTTCTGGCTGGTCGAGCGGAAGGTCGTGACGAACCGCCTCGCGATCGCGGGACGCAACACGGTTCGGTCGATGGTCTTCTTCGGCCACGGAGGAGGGCACGATGAGACCCGTATGCTTACTGAGCGTTTCCATTGCCCTCGTGGGGTTCGGGGGGCCTGTTGTTGGGGAACCGCCCAGGCGTGATCCCAAACCCGCGGTCGTCAGCGCCCGGCTCGTAGGCGTCCGCATCCCCCGCAACGATCATGTCGGTTACTTCGAAGTCAAGCTCCAGACTCGGGACAAGGACCGGCGAGAACTGTTCCTCGTACTCCTGGCGGGCCGGAACGACATTCCCCCGCACCAGCGGACACTCGTCGCCGTCTTGCGTGCGTGCTACCCGGACGGCATAACGGATGAGTTCGTGGCACCAAAAGCAGAGGCCGTCTTCTCGGTACCAACGGGCGGTGTCGGCTACGATGGCAAGGGGCTCGATCAGTGCGCGCTTGAGTCTCTCGCCCTGCCGAAAGGGCAGTGACACCAGACCCCAGTTTCGGCCTCCGAAGCGTTACAAGGGCGTGACGAACCATCTCGTCGGTTGCTCGTCTAGAGTGAGGGGGATGCCCCCACACCACGAAAGGAGAACAGCCGATGAGAACCGTCTTCTCGTTCGCCCTGACCCTGCTGTTGGCGGGTTGGGCCTCTCAGCAGGCGCTCGCGCTGGGAAGCGATCACCCTCGCGAGCAACTCGCGGCGCAGGGCCGGAACTGCGTGCACGGCTTCTTCGTGAACAAGTCCGACGTGTACTTTTTTGCCGGCGACGCGGCGGACTTCAACACCGCGGCCGCCGAACTGGTGAAGAAGGGGACCCGGGTACAGATCGTGGTGCACCAAGGGGCGAAGAAAGCCCGATCCCCGTGGGACAAGGCGGACCGCGACATCCCCGCCGACTGGTCCGTGACGACAGGACCGATGGTTCGGGATGTGAAGGGGGCCGGGTTGGTTCGCATCGACCTCTGGTTGGGCGGGCGAGTCAAGAAAGACGACGTGAAGTATCCCCCCGGCACCGAGATCGTCGAGGAGAAGGCCGGCCCCGCGCCGGGGGACAAGTAGCCCCAAACAAGACGTGAAGTGGCGGCCGGAACAGGATGTAAGTTCTCCGCGGTCATCGAGCCCGAACGCGGTCCCAGCCGGTGAACTTCTGCATCGAACCAAGGAGGAGTACGATGGGCGGATTCGCGCGTTTCAGTCGCCTGTGTGCGTTCGTGGGACTCGGTGCCCTCGTCATCCCCTTCGCAGTGGGTCAGCCCTTACCAGCGCCCAACCTTCCGAAGGGAGAACCGACCGGGCCGCGGCAGCCCCGCGGCGTCTTCGGGGATCTCGGGGAGTATCAGACCATTGAGGGCGTCCGGGTGAACGGCACCTTCACCGGGAACAGCACGCTCTTGGTAGACACGGTCGGCGGGAAGAAGCTCGACAAGCCAGTCTCCATCTGGGTCGAGAACCTCGAACTGCCCGCAAAGAAGCGGTGCGTGCTCAAGGGGTACGAGTTAGGGAGAATGATCGGGACCCCACCGGCCGTGCTCGCCGCTGCCAAAGAGAAGGGCAAGAGCATCATTGCGGTCCAGGCGGCGTGGCAGTGGCAGCCGTACTTCGTCGCCCTGGTCGTGGTCGAGCCGGAGGGACTGGAGATCCAAAAGCCAAAAGAGTAGGTCCGGATCGCTCGCCCAAGGGGAACAACGGCCTGGGTCATTTCCCCTGCTCAATCGTTGGTTGAGGAGGTGATCAGTGTGATACGTACAACTCGTTTGCGTCTGACCTCCGGTCTGTCTGCTCTCTTCATTGGGTTGTCGGGTGGAACCGCTGCTGACCGGCCGGATTCCGCCCCGAAGGACGACCTCGCGAAACTGCTCGGAAGGTGGCAGGTCGTGTCCGGAGAGCGGGCCGGCAAGCCGATGACGGCGAAGGAGTGTGAGGACTTCCGGGTTCAGATCGACGAGCTGTTCCTGACCTACCTGAAGTCCGACACAGTGTTCCGTTGTCGCCACACCTACGCGATCAACCCCAAAGCCGATCCGAAGTCGATCGACCTCGAGACGGTAGACACCCGTGCCCTGATCGACTATCGGGGGATCTACGTGCTGGACGGGGATATCCTGAAGATCTGTATCGGTCAAGGACATGGTAAGCGTTCGACCGAGTTCGCGACAAATCGCGATGGGCCGGGCTACTACTTCTACACACTCAAGCGGGTTCCCCCGGCGAAGAAGTAACGGCACACCGAGCAGCTGCTCCTGCCATTTTTCCGTCACCGGCCGCGCACGCCGCGGCCGGTGAGTTCCATGTTCGGCCACAGGAGGCGATTCGATGCGATGTCGAGTGCGGCTCATCCTTTTCCTGACACTCGCGACTGCTGCTCCTCCCGCAATTGCAGACGACCCTCCCGATAAGGGCTACGCCCGGGTCGAGGTCCGCGGGAAGTTGGAGCCCTGGACACTCGACATGCTCGATCGCGACCGCTACGTCGTCTCGTTCAAGGATCGAGAAAAGGATCAGTGGCGGCAATTCCTTCTTGACTTGTCAGACGAAGCGACGAAAAAAGCCGCAAAAGAACTCATCAATCAAGAAGTTGTCGTCACCGGCGATCTGAGCATGCGGCAAGTGGGCGACGGAGGTCGTTCCGGAAAGCTGATCATGACGGTCATGTGGGTGTCAGTCAAGGGGCTCAAGAAGGCGGAGCCGCCCCCGAAAAAGTGACCCGCTTGCGGGTCGAACGAGATCTGCGTTCGAACACGTGCCGCCGCCGAATCTGTCCCCGAAGATGACCGCCCTGAGGCCGTTCCGTCTGATCACCTTGTGCTCGGCAGCGGCTGTCGGTCACACGCGGAGACTCGTCAGGGCCGTTGGTGCGCCGAGCGGTCCGGTGAGCCAGACTGCTTGAGTTCGGTGCCCGGACCAGTCCAACCACTCACTTGCGTCCCGTGCCAACCGCCTCAGCTTCCCGAAGCGGGAGGTCGGTGCTGCTGGGACTTACCCGGCCCTCCGTCCACGAGTCGAAGGACAGCCGAACCCCTGTCTGTCCCCGCACACGCCGCTGGCACCGCCGGACCGGGAGTGGCTGACCGTGCGGTGTCGCGAGTGGGCCCGGCGGATGGACGCACACTTGGCCGCACTCGAAGACGGGGACGACCCCGAGCAGGTCCGTGCCCGGGTGGACGACACGGTGACGAAACTCTTGGCGGCGCTCCGCGACCGGGCGAGCCGGGTTTGACCTGAGGCTCCCGCGCCACCGCCAACGGCCCGTTCACTTCGGCAGCCGGTACTTCAGCTTGACGAGGTTCGACGCCGCGACGTTGTCGGAGAACCACGAGCTGTACTGGGGGACGAAAACCAGTTCGTGTTCGCCGGGCGGTCGGCCTTTCGTCGACACGGTAAGGTGTTCGGTGAACTCCCCCTCGCGGGCGGCCATGTCCGGCTTGGCGTGGTGGTACGAGAAGCGGTTCTGGTTCCCGAGGTCGAAGGTCACGTACCACAGGGTCTTCGATTCCGAGGGCGGGAATTCGGCACCCGGCCGCAGCGCCCACTTGAATCTCACGATCACAGTCGCGTGATCGTTGTCAACTCGCTTCGCCTCGTACACGACGTCCTCCGCCGGCCACACGACCAACCGGCGCCCGGGTTGCAGGTACTTGGTGCCGGGTAGGTCCAACTTCTCCGGCGCGGACCAGCACTCACCCCCCGCGGCGACCGCCCTCAACCCCGCGGCCAGCGACTTCGGCACCGGTTCGTTCTTGCCGGCCCGCGGGGCGTACCGGTACTTCTCGTGGCACGCCGCGCAATCGGTCGCGCGCAGCAGCGCGTCGCCCGCGCCGAGCCGGGCCTTCTCGTCCGATGCCTCGTCCAGGCTCTTGACGATCACGAGGATTCGGTCGATGTCGTACCGCCACGACTCGACAGTGCCCTGCGGCGGTTTCAGCCCACGCATCTCCGTGTACGCGTGGGAAAAGGCCTTCCGCTCCGCCGCCGTCGACCGCCCGCTGACGAGCAGTTGATCGAGCTGGCGGTACGTCGCCCGCGCCCCGCCGTCCTTCGCGTGGACGACGCGCATCCAGTCCCGAATGCCGCGATCCTTCTCGGGTGCCGGCGGCTCGGCCGCCGCCGCGCCGACGAATGCCGCGCAAGCGGCGAGTGCCAGGTGACGCATCCGTTTACCCTCTCGTCGAGTTGTGTGACCGATGAAGGAAACGCACCGCGCTGCTCCTTCTCCGAACATTTTTCCCGTGAACCGCATTCACGGCGTGCGCCATTTTGTTTTCCGCGTGCCGAATCGCCGGGACGCGACACGAAGGAGGGTGCGTTTCAGGCGGCGTTCCTCGCATCAGCCGGCAGGGTTACCGCGCTTCGTGACTCGGTTTCTTGAAGAACCTGGAGCAGGTAGTCGTCGTTCCATCCGGCCTTGAGCCGCTTGATGGGCGTCGATCCCTTTCCGGGTGCGCTGCGCGCCGACGACACCGCAACTCGTTGGATCAGGGCTTGGTTCTCACCCGCGTGCCCGGCCCAAACTCGGCTGCCGTACTCCCGGAACACCGCGCCCAGAACCCCGTCCATCGACGCGGTCCACCAGGCACTACAACCCAAACCGGCAACCTCCTCCGCCGTACCGGCGTGGCTCGCTAGCTTGCGCCGCGAGCCACCGCATGCGCAAGATGGGCTGCCAGTTGACGGCAGTCAGGGAACCGTTGCTTGGCGTCTTTCGCCAGCGCCCGCAACAGCACCTGCCGCTCGGCGTCCGTGCATCCGTCCAGGTCCGGGAGGCCTTGGAGGTGCATCCGCACGAGTGTCGGCAGGTCGGATGCAGGCCATACGGGCCGACCGGTTCGCAACTCGGCGTACGTACACGCCAGCGCGTACTGGTCGCTCCGTGCGGTCCGCCTGCCTTCCCACATTTCGGGGGCCAAGTACACTGGGGTACCGCGGATTGCACCTGAGGCCGGTGCGAGGGGTTGGTCGTTGACCGTTGTCGCTGTCAGCCGTACACGGCCTGCGTCGATCCGGATAGTCTCGGGCCTGACATCCCCGTGCGGCGTTGCCCGCGTGTCGAGAGCGTTTGCAACCGCCTCGACGCATCGCAGCAGTTCGGAAATCGGCAACCCCGGAAGGCCGTTCCGGCGGCACTCATCGAGTCGCTCCCGGAGGCTGTAACCGGAGTCATCTGGTTCGTCGCACGTGCCCGTCGCGATCATCACAACCCTCCTCGAGTTACCGGCACTTCGTCTGGCACGCATGCAACAATTGCGATGCCGCCGTGTGGCGAAAGCCCCAGTCGATTCGGCGTCGATACCGGATTTTGCCCGCCCGCTTTGCACCTCGTCGTCCCTCGCTCACTCTTCCCGGGCGCAGCGTGCCGGTCTTGTCTGGCGGTACCATGCCAACGCCCGCGCCTCGAGCCGTCTGATCCAGGCGTCCTTACCTCGGCTGTAGGCCGCGATGTCGTCCGGGTACTCGGTATAGACGGCCCGTTTCAGCGTCTCGTAATCGGTCCGCGCGGCGTCGTCGTGCCGGAGGTAGGCGCAAAACGCGAGGTGCCGCTCGACGGCCGGGTCGTCAAAGCGGTACACGTGGACGTTATGCGTGCGCACCCCGTCGCGGTCCCGCGTGAAGTAGCGCCTGCCCGGGAGGCCGCACTCGCCCCAGGCGCGGTACCCTCTGGTACGAAACTCGGGTTCGAGCGCGTCGACGGCGGCCAGCGTGCGAACGAGGGGCATCAGGTCGATCACGGGCTTGGCCGCCAACCCAGGGACCGACGTGCTGCCGATGTGATGAATGGCCACGAGTTCCGCGCCGAGTACACCGCGGAGCAGGTCGGCTTCCCGCTCGAACATCACGGGCCACTCGGCGGAGTAGTCAGAGAAGGTGTACCGGCTTGGCGGAAGCAGGTCCATGTAATCAGTTCTCCTTGGCGATTTGGGTAACACTGCAGATTTTCCCGCCCGACATCGTTCTGGCAGTCCGCGGGTGAGTATGTCCGTTCGGCCCGAACGATGTGTCCGCACGACCGCCCCCACTCCGTGAGCACGGGGCGCTGGTGCGTTCGGTGGGCGCGGTCGGTTCCGACTCTTCACCCGGCGGTCGAACCCTGTCAGTTGCCTTTGCGCTTCGGCGGGGCAGCCCCGTCAGGTCCTTTCGGGGTGGTTACAGGAACCTTGACCTCGGTCTTTTCGGACTCGTTGTTCTTTTCGTCGCTCTCGCGGACTTTCGCGTAGTCCGGGGTGCTCGTGTCGCCGGCCGCGATGCGGGCGTCGGCCACCCCAACCAGGTAGACCGACTTGCCTGCCAACTCGCGCTTCGGGTCCTTGAGCTTCGCCACACCGGTGAACTCCTTGGTGCCGCCCGCCTTCAGCTCGGGCGTCGTACCCGACCACACGATCGCGTCGCCGTGACGGACCGCGGCGAAGCTGACCGCGTCGGTGTCGCCCTTGCCGACGTTCGCGACGGTCATCGTGAACGGCACCGTCAGGAAGTCGCCGTCGTACTTCGCGGCACCGGGCTTGAACGCCTTCACCACCAGGTCGGCCTGGAGGCAGGCGTCCTCATACGCCTTCACGATGAGGTCCTTCTGCGAGTCGGCGAAACCGTTGTTGCCGGAGTTGGTGACCACCGCCACCTGCACGCCGTCGGGGAACGTCATAAAGTTCGACTTGGCGGTGACGTTGCCCGACCCCGACCCGTTGTGCCAGTAGTAGGTGCCGTACTTCCCCTTGACCTGGTACAGGCCCAGTTGCTTGAGTCGCATCACCAGAACGGCGTGGTTGGAGACCAGTTTGAACCGCTCGAGCGCCGAGCACACGGCCGCCAGTTCGCGCGCGTTCATCCACCACCCGCCGGCCCCGGAGTCGATGGTGTTGTCCTTGTTCCTCGCCCCGTTCTTCGGGTCGGCGAAGTCGTAGAAGAGGGTTTCGGGCTTCTGCGGCGTGGCGTCCCAGGTGAACAGCGAGATGGCGTCTGACAGCCCGGCGGGCTTGAACACGTCCTTCCGCACGAGGTCGGCGAAGCAGTCGGCCACGGCCTTGTCGAATTTGACCGGTTCGTCTTCGAGTTTCTCGAACGCGGCGCGGTCGCGGAGGTACGGCACAAGAATGCGGCAGAGGGTGTAGTTCACGTTCTCGTAGTTGTACGCCTTCTTCGGATCGGATACGCCGGCCTTGAGCACCGCCTTCATGAAGTCGCTGGCCTTGCCCGCCTCCTTCGATGCCTCGCCCACCTTCTTGAGACCGGACTTGTGCGCGAGCAGTTCCTCGAAGGTGATCGACCGGATCGACTCGTGGACCGGCCACGACTTCGGCAGGTGCTTGTGGATCGGCTCCGTCACCTTCATGTTCCGGCGCTCGAGTTCGTGCAGAACGGTGATCGCGGTGAGCAGCTTGCTGCAACTGGCGATATCCACGCGGGTGCTGGAATCGAAGGAGCGGGCGGGGGCGTCCGAGGCGACGCGGGCCATCCCGCTGCCGCCGTCGCGGACGAGTTTGCCGTCCTTGTAGACGGCGAACCCGTACCCGACGCACTTGCCCTTGTGCGCGGCGTGCAGGTTGGCGGCGAACTCGTCCAGGTTCAGGGTGCTCGTGTCGCCCGCCGCGGGCGGCTGCGCGGGCACCGGGGCCGCGGGCACCGCGACCAGCGCGACCGCGAGGGCACCTATCCAGGTGCGCTGTGAGGGCCGAATGTTCTGAAGCATGTGTGCGATCCGTTTGGTAAGTTAAGTGAACGCCCCTGGCGTGGCGCGTTCACCTGTTGCTCGTCGTTCGAGCGGCGGATGTGACAAGAACGCGGCGAAACCGTCGCTGCTCGCGGTGCCCGCGAAAAAGTGGTGCCGTCGTAAGGCCCGGCCTGGTCGGCGGTGTTACCGGTTGCCGCCCCGACCGTCTTCTTGCGGGTGGAGTGGTTCGAACCCCAGGCGTTCGAGTGCCGGCCCGCCCCAAGGCGGGCCGGCCGGAGGATCTCACCGTGACTCACGCGATCGGACTGGTCGTCATCGCGCTCGCGAGCGCGCGCTCGCCCGCCCCGGGGCGAGAGCCCTCGTTGCCCCCGAAGCTGCCGTCGCCCGCGAAAGCGGCCCGCGATTACCTCGACGCACTGGAGGTGAAGTTCACCGCCGACGGTGCGGGCGAGGTGACCGGGGCGATGATCCACTGCACCTCGGACCTTACCGACTCCGACCTTGCCCTGTTCCGCCACTTCCCCAAGGTCGAGAAGCTTACCATCGTCGGCACCAAGGTGACGGACGCCGGCCTGGCGCACCTCAAGCTCCTGCCCGAACTGCGGGACCTGACCCTGTACCGCGAGCACTTCACCACGGCCGGGATGGCTCACCTGAAGGACGTGAAGAAGCTCCGCCGGCTCACGCTCACCCGCGCCGAGCCCGCCGACGACTGGTTCGAGCAACTCGCCGGGGTGAAGGGGCTCGAGTATCTGGCGGTGTCGGGGCAGAAGGTCACCACGACCGGGCTGGGGCACCTCAAGGCGCTCCCGGCCCTTCACACCCTTTCGTTCCGCCGGTCCGGCTTCGCCGACGCCGACGCCAAGGCGTTCGCCGGCTTCCCGACGCTCGCGAAGCTGCAGGTGGGCCAGTGCCGCGTCACCAAGGCCGGGTTGGAGAAGATCCGCGAGGAGCTGCCGGGCGTGACCGTCGGGTATTGAACGATTCGAGGCTCCCGTGAACAATGATCCTGCGTCGCGTCCGCGCGGACGGTCCGCGCGGTGCGGCTTCGTTACCGTTGGCTGTGAGGAGCGGCAGCATGCTTCCGCCCGACCCCGAGCAGTCGATCACGCGCCTGATCGGGCTGGCCCGGACCGGTGCCCCGGACGCGGCCGAGGGGCTGTGGCGCGCGTACTTCGAGAAGCTCGTCGCCGTGGCCCGCAACAAGCTCGCCGTGTCCGCCCCGCGGGCGGCCGACGAGGAGGACGTGGCCCTCAGCGCGTTCGCCAGCTTCTGGGCCGGTGCCCGTGCGGACCGGTTTCCGCAACTCACCGACCGTACCGCCCTGTGGCCGCTCCTGGTGGCCATCACCGCGCACAAGTGCACCGACCTGATCCGCCGCGAGACGCGCCAGAAGCGGGGCGGCGGAGCGGTCACCGACCCGAGCGCGATCGAACACCTGATCGACCGCGACCCGCCCCCGGAGTTCGCGCTCCAGGTGGCCGACCAGCTCGCGCACCTGCTCGCCAAGCTCGACCGCACCGGCGACTCGTCCCTGCGCCGCGTGGCCGAACTGCGGATGGCCGGACAGACCCAGGCCGAGATCGCGGAGGCACTGGGCTGCGTCCGGGAAACGGTGGGGCGGAAGCTGCGCCTGATCGAGTTGTGCTGGGCCGCCGGAGCGAGCGATGACGCCTGACACCTTGCACGGCCAGGCGACGGTCCGCACGCTCCTCCTGATCAACCGGCTGTGCGACGAGTTCGAGGCGGAGCACCGCGCGGGGTCGCCACCCCGGTTGGAAGAGTACGTCGCCCGCGCGCCCGCGGACGCCCCGGTACTGCTCGAGCACCTCATCCCCATCGAGATCGCGTACCGCCGCGGCCGTGGGGAGGCCCCGGCGCCGGAGGATTACGCCACCCGGTTCCCGCAACTCACCCGGGCCTGGCTCGTGAGCGTCTGCCAGCACCCGGCCGACGCACCCATCCCGGCGGTACTCGGGGAGTACGAACGCGTCCGCCCGCTCGGCTCCGGCGGGATGGGGGTCGTGTACCTGGCGCGGCACCGGCGGATGAACCGGCTCGTCGCCCTCAAGGCGATACCCCCGGACGCCCCCGAGCGAGACGCGCTGCAGCGGCGCTTCGCCCGGGAGGTGGAGATCACGGCCCGGCTCGCCCACCCCAACGTGGTGGCGGCGTTCGACGCTCGCGAGGACGGCGGTGTCGCCTACCTCGTCACCGCATACCTGGAGGGTGGCGACCTCGGGCGGGCGGTCAAGCGCGCGGGGCCGTTGACTGTCGATGCGGCGATCGCCGCCGCCCGCGGCGCGGCACTCGGGCTCGCGCACGCCCATGAACGGGGTGTGGTCCACCGGGACGTGAAGCCGTCGAACCTGCTGCTGGACGCCACAGGCCGGGTGTGCGTCGCCGACTGGGGGTTGGCCCGCGCCGGCGCGACCCCTGGCGCGGGGGCCCATGCGGGCACGTCGCTCACGGCTGACGGCCACGTGCTCGGGACGGCCGACTACCTCGCGCCGGAACAAGCCGGGAATTCCGCGGCCGCCAACGCCCGGTCAGACGTGTACAGCCTCGGGTGCGTGCTGTTCTTCCTGCTCGCCGGCCGGCCGCCGTTCGACCGCGGGTCGGTGCTGGACCGAGTGGCCGCGCACCGCGACACCCCGCCGCCGGATGTCCGCGCGTTCCGGGCCGATGTGCCGGCCCCGCTCGCGGACCTGATCGCCCGAATGCTCGCCAAACGCCCGCTCGACCGACCGGCGGACATGTCGGCCGTGGTCGCCGCCCTCGACGCGATGGTCGCCCCGCCCCGCCGCGGGCCGTCGCGGCGGGCGGTGCTTCTCGGTGGTGCCGCACTGCTGCTACCGGCCACGGCCTTCGTCGCTTGGCGGATGGCCCGCGAGGCCGACCAGCGCAACTTGCCCGGCGACCCGCCCCCTATCGCCGAGTTGCCGCTCGCGGACCCGGCCGCGTACCAGCGGCGGTGGGCCGACCACCTGAATATGCCCGTCGTGCGTGCCGACACGATCGGCGGGGTGGCGTTCGAGTTCGTCCTGATCCCGCCGGGGACGTTCGTCATGGGGAGCGGCGACGACCTGATCGACGAACTCACCGCCCGACCGAACCTCAGTGACTGGGCCCGCGCGGAGTACCGCGCCGAGAAAACCCGCCGGGTGACGATCCGGCGGCCGTTCTACCTGGGCCGAACCGAGGTCACCGTCCACCAGTTCGAAGTGTTCGTCGCGCGTGTCCGCTACGCGACGACCGCGGAGCGGGGAACACCCGGGTGGGGTTATCACGGCCCCGACGGGGGGTGGCAGCAAGGGCCGTTCACCTGGAAGGCGGCCGGCCGGTACACACCGGCCGCAGACCACCCGGTCGTCAACACCGGCTTGGCCGACGCGACCAGGTTCTGCCGCTGGCTGGGGACCGAGACCGCGGGGGAATGCCGGTTGCCGTCCGAATCGGAGTGGGAGTTCGCGTGCCGCGGCGGCCGGTACGGGCTGTGGGGGCACGGCGACGACCCTGAGGGGCTGGCCGGATACGCGGTGTTCGGGGCCGACGTGCCCTCGCCCGTCAGGTCCCGTCGGCCGAACGGGTTCGGGCTGTGCGACATGCACGGGAACCTGCCCGAACGGTGCGAGATCCTGGACCGCTGGACCGACGATCCGCACCGCCCGCCCGACCGCGGTGCCGAAGTCGTGCCGGTCCGCGGTGGGCGGTTCAACGAGGTGCCGCCGGGGGCGGACGGCGTTTGGCCGGACGCCTACCGGTGCGCGCGACGGCAGTGGGAGAAGGAGGAGTCCCTGTCGGCTGGCTTCCGGGTACTTCGTGAAATCCCCGTGTGAGGGAGCGGAGGGCCGCCGAGAAAACTTCGGGTTCGTGTCTCACGCCGTGCCCAGTTGACGAGTCTCTGGCAGACCGGCCATGTCGGCCGGAACTCACCAGAGGTGAACGTCATGTCCGTGTGGACCCGTCTGTTCGGTCGTTCGAAGTCACCCCAGCCCACGAGTAAGCCCCGTCTGGCTCTGGAACCGCTCGACGCCCGCGAGGTGCCCGCCGTCGTGTCCGTCGGCGGCTGGGGATCGTCGCAATACCAGTACGCCGACCACGATCCGGCGGTCGCGCGGCCGGCCGACCCGATGGTCTCGAAGCTCTCCGTTAGCAACCCGGATGCGACCCGGGTCGCGGCCTCGGACTACCTGCTCGAGATCGACGGCATCAAGGGCGAGTCCGTCGATCGTCATGGGGCTCAGGCTCCGGCCGCGGACTACTTGCTCAAGCTCGACGGGGTCAAGTAGGAGTCGTGACCGGCCACCCCGCGTTCGTTAGCGGGAAAGTCATTGAGCTATGCCCCTCCAGACCTTCCTTCCGTCCAACGATGCCGCTGCCACCCCGAACCGGTCGGGTGACCAGCGGCATCGTCCGTTCCACCTCAAGTGTTCCGTACCTGTCCGGCGGATCACGTGGTTGACAGGTGAGGTATCATCGGCGGCATCCCAAACTCCGTGGAGGATGTCGCCGTGCCGATTCCTGTGTCGAAGCCTCGCCGCCGCGGCACCCGCTCCCGGGTCGGCCCCCAACCGCCTCGCCCATCGGTGGTGCCGGCGGCCGCCATCGAACGGGCCCTGCCCATGACCTGACGCATGCAGTGCGGGGGCTCACCTTCGAGAGGCCTCGTTACCGTGCCGTTACCCCACGCACCGGCGCGGGGCGGTAGAATCGCACCCGATTCATCGTCCGGGGGGCAGTGTCATGTTCTGGCTTCGATTGCTGTTCGTGCTGCTCACTGCGGTGGCGGTCTGCAGACCGGTGCGACCGGCCGAACCGCCTCGCGTTCCGCACCCCGCGGTTCCACTCCTTGACATGCCCCCGCAGTTCGCCGCGTGCGTTCTCGCGGTGTCACCTGACAGTCGCTGGGTCGCCGTGTATCGGTTCCCCTATCCCGCGACCGGCAAGCAACCTCACACCGTTCAACTCTGGGATCTGAAGACCGGCGGACTCATCTGCTCCGTTCCGATCCCCGGTGATCGGTTATACGAGAGCGCAGTCGGCTCGCCGGACGGGCGGCGGCTCCTCGTGAGCGTCAAGCGCGGTGATGAATGGGCGGCCGTCGTCATCGACACGGACACCGGCAAGCAGTTCACACTTGTGAATAACTGCGGCCCGTTTGTCGGCTTTAGTGCCGATGCGTCCGAAGTGCACATTGTCGCGCCCCCCACACGAATCGGTCAGGGCATTGTCATCCGTGCCTGGTCGCTGGCTGGGAAGAAATCGGTTCGTGAGTTCACGATCCCGAACTTCGGCCGACTCGCACCCTCGCCGGACGGGCGCTCTGTCTTCCATCAGGCCGACTCGGGTGCCAAAGAAGTCTGGGACCTCAAGACCGGCAAGCGGGTGTGCTCGCTCGTGCTCGAAGAGCGCGATAAGGAGGCTCGCCTCGAGTTCCTGACATTCACGGCGAACGGGCTTGAAGTCGTGTTCGCCCGCGGCAACGAATTGCGGGTTTTTGACGTCACAACCGGGAAGCGGACCCGCGGCGTCCCCGTGCCCAAATTCGGCGGTGAGTACCCGCGTATCGGTGGCGCGTCGGCCGACCTCGCGGTCGTAGTTGGCAGCAGCTTGGAGAACGAAGCACTGGCTTGGGAACCGGATAAAGGTAGTTGGCGGAAAACCATCCCCTCTGATCCGCAGACGAGCCCCGTTCCGCCGGTTCTCGCGCCTGACGGGTCGTGCGTACTGCGCGTCCACTTGGTGCACGGGATCGAGGTGTTCGACGCACGCACGGGTACGCGGTTGCACACCCTGCGGCCGGACATTCATCACATTCAATCGCTGGCCTTCGCCGACGGCGGCCGGGTACTCGTTGCCGCCCGGGCCGCGGCGTCGGCAGGGCGCGAACAGCCCGCCGGCCTCTTACAGGTCTGGGACGCAACCACGGGCGCGCTGCGCAACACCGTGTCTGGCGTCGACCAGACGCTTTGTGCCGCGTACCCCTGTGCGGATGGAACCAAAGCGGTCGCGGTTGCGGGGAAAGCGCCGGCCGACTACAGACGGTTGGGTCCGCAACGTGCCGTTCTGTGGGACCTCGCGACCGGGAAGTCGGGCCAAACGCTGGCGGAGTTTGACGACAACGTGTACGGGTTCGTCCAATCGGCCGACGGACGCCGGCTCGCCACGGTGGTGTGCGAGAAGAAGAAAATGCCCAACCCCGTTGAGGCCACACCGGCTGCCACGCGGGTATGGAACCTGACTACCGGCGAGCGACTTCACGATCTCCGCGCCGCACCCGATTCGTTCCACATCGCGCTTTCCCCGGATGGAGAACGGCTGCTGGCGTTCTCGCGACGTTCGGGCACCGAGGCGTGGGGCGTCGAGAGTGGGAAGTCCCGGATCATCGCTGAGGAGAGCGTGGGAGGCATGGGGCTCGGTTTGCTCGCTCTCGTGGCGATGACCAAGCAGGACGAGTTCGTCGGTTACAGCGACCCACACGGCGGTGCGGTGTGCTGGTACACGGCCGGTCGGCGGATCACATTCGGGAAAGTACCGGTGCGCCCCGGTCCACTGGCGGCATCGCCGGACGGGAAGTGGGTGGCGGGCGCGGAGCAGCCGTTGCTCGGCCCGGCGCGGGTGTTCGTGTGGCACTTGGACGACCCGCCGCCGTTCGACGAGAAGTTAATCAAGAACGGTCGCATTCCGCCGGAAGAGTTCCCGATCGAACCCATCGTTCTGCATGGCCACACGGGGCAGATTCACGCCCTGGCGTTCTCTCCCGACGGTAAGACGCTAGCGACTGGCGGCGAGGACTGTGTGGTCCGCCTTTGGGATGTGCCGACCGGTCGGTTGAAGGCGACCTTGTGGGCACCGCCCGCCGCTGACCCGCGCGCCGTGCCTTCGGACTGGGTGTCGTTCACGCCGCAGGGGCTCTTCGCGGGCACCCCGCGAGGGCGGGCCTTCCTCCGCATGTACGACGCGACCCCGGCCACGTTCCTCGGCCTGCGGGAGCCGGTGCCATCGGTCCCCGCCGAGGCACTGGCGAAGCGACTGCTGAACCCCGTTAAGGTACGCGAAGCCCTCGGGAGGAAATGACTCCTGGCGTGCCGAATCACGTTGTCGAAAATGTGTGGGATAGCTCTTGCGGAAATAGCCCGACCCTGCTGATCGGTTTGGATCAGCAGGCGTGTTGCGTGGCGCGGGTCTGCCCGGCCGTTGCGGGCGCACTTGGCATGTTCCGCATTCGATTCAAGAGCCAGCGATCCGGGAGCCAAGCCACCAACTGCTCGGTCGTCGGCTTCTCACCCAACGCGAACAACCCCGGCAACGCCTCACGCAAGTAGGCGAACGGGTCGATCCCCAGGTGCTTGCAGGTGCCGACCACCGAGTACAGGATCGCCGCCGTGCGGCCGCCCGACTCGCTGCCGAACACCGTCCAATTATTCCGTCCGAGGGCGACCGCCCGGAGCGTCCGCTCGGCCAGGTTGTTATCGATCGCCAGATACCCCTCGTCGCGATAGCGGGTCAGCGCCGCCCAGTTGTTCAGCGCGTACCCGGTGGCGATCCCCAATGCCGATTTCGGCAGCGCACTCGGCCGCGTCGCGTCCAGCCACGCCTTCAACGTCTCCAGGATCGGATCGGCGTCCCGCCGGCGGAGCCGTGTCCGCTCCCCTTCGCGGGCGCGTCGGGCCGTCCGCTCGGCCGGGTCGTCCGACGGCGGCAGCAGCGGCGGCAGACCGCGTTCGATGGCGTACAGCCGGCCGAACAGTTCGACCGCCGCGTTCGCCCGCCCGTCCCCGCCGTCGGCTGCGGCCACGAACTTGCGACGGGCGTGGGCGACGCAGCAGACGTGCGTCGCCTTCTTCTTGCCGAACAGGCCCTCGTACTGGGCCAACGCGTCGGCCTGTAAGAAGCCGTGGAATCCCTTGAAGAAGGCGGTCGGGCCGGTGGCCGTGTGGTCGGCCGTGAAGTCGAACACGACGTACGGGAAGTCGGCGTCGCCGACGGCCACCCACAGGTGCGAGGACTTCGTCTTCGTGGCCTTCGGCACGCGGAGCTTGACCGGCGTGTCGTCGGCGTGCACGACGCGGGCGAGCAACAGCCGCTTCGCCATCAACTGGCACAGGGGTGTCAGCAGGTCGGCGGCCCCGCCCAGCCAGTCGGTCAAGGTGGAGCGGGCGACGGTCACCCCGGACCGGGCCAGTTGGCCGGCCAGGCGGTGCACCGGCGTGTGGTCGGCGAACTTGGCGGTGACGGCGTGAGCGAGCAGGCCCGGCCCGCACAGCCCCTTGGCGATCGGCCCCACCTGGGACGGACCGGCGGTCCGGATCCGCTCGTCGGCGGGCACCGTGGCCGGGTCGCATTGCCGGCAGGCGTAGCTCTTCTTGATCGTGCGGCGGACGAAGAACTTGACCGGTTCGAGGTCCAACTGCTCGGTCACCTGCTCGCCGATGCACGGGCGGACGGTGCCGCAATGGGGGCACGGCTTGTCGGCGTCGGGCAGGTCGTGCAGGTCGACGCGGCGTTCCAGGTGGGCGGGCAGCGGCGAGCGGCCGTGCTCGTCCCGACGCGGCGGCGTGTCCGACGGACGGAGGGTGGGTTTGCGGCGTTCCGAACGCCGGCCGAACCGTTGCTTCAGCAGGGCGTCCAATTTGCCCTGCAACTCCGCGACGGTGGCTTCCAACCGGGCGACGGTGGCCTCCAGTTCGACCACCCGCCGTTCCAGGAATCGGTTCCGCGCGGTCAGGTCGCGGACCATCCCCTGGAGGGTGGGTACGTCGGTCGGCAGCGGCGGATCGTCGGGAAGTGGCGTGGCGTCCATGCCACACGATGGGACGGGAACGGCGGAGGCGCAAGTGGGTGACGACGGATTGTCAGCGGCGGGAGCGGGGCCGGGCGGTGGCCGGGTCGAGGCCGTCGAGGATCATGGCGAACTGGGTGGCGGTCAGCTCCAGCCGGCCGTCGGCGACGGGCGGGAACGGGTACCGCCCGACTTCCAGTCGCTGGCACCACAGGTTCAAACCGCGACCGCCCCAGTACAGCACCTTGACGCGGTTGGCGGCTCGGTTGGTGAACACGAACAGGTGGCCGCCGGTCGGATCGGCGTTCAGCACCGAGCGGACGCGGTTGGCCAGCCCGTCGAACCCGAGGCGGAGATCGACGGCCCCGGCGAACCACAGCTTGGTCGTCGGCGGCACGGTCAGCACGGGCGTTCCTCCACCCCGCGGAGGACGGCGACCAAGAGGTCGGCCCGGATGTCGGCCGGGAAGCGGACGACGGCCCCGCCCGGCAGGGACAGCTCGATGGAGGCCGACGGCGGTGACGGCGACGGGGTGACGTGGATGGGGACGAGGGCGGGAATCGGAGTTGCCGCGGACTCGGCGGCGAGGGTCCGCTTCCACACGTAGAAGGACGGGGCGGACACGCCCTCGGCGTCACAGAACTGGGCGACCGTCTGACCGGACCGGCGGAACCGCTCCAGCCGCTCGGCCCACTGGCGGCGAGTGGCGTCCGGATCACGGCGGGGCTTCGACACGGGAATCGGCACGGCGACATCCTCCACGGAGTTTGGGATGCCGCCGACACTACCTCACCTGTCAATCACGTGAGCCCCACAGCGTGGTCACGCCGCCGCGTCTGCCTTCTTTTCCGGCGGGGCCGGGATCCGTTCCCACCACTCGTGGGCACACGACCGGCAGCGGTACTTGGTCTCGACGAACTTGCCCTCGGGTACCTCGACGGTCTTTCTGGCCCGGAACATGTAGGCCTTGTGCTCGCACTTCGGGCAGCAGCGGTCGGGGCGCTCGAACGGCGTCATCCAGCCAACTCCACGGGTCACGCGAAAAGACTCGCTAACATCGGCAGGGCAAGGTGCCGGCCTTGAGGTCGGTTACGCCCCGATGGTCCGCTCTGCGTATCACCCGGTTGCCGCGAAAACCATCCCGTCTTGCTTCCAGCCGAACCGACCCGTACGCTATCGCGCCATGTCGCGCATGGATCGCCGCCACTGGCCGGGCTTCCCCGGCGCTGGTTTTCTTCTCCCCGCCATCGTCGGCTCGACGGTACTGGTCGCGGCCGCACTCGCAGGTGCCGGGGTTGTGTGGCCTGCCCTCTTCACGCCGCCCGTGCTCGCGCTGGCATGCTTCCTTAGTTTCCGCTGGGGCCGTTCGGCCCGGCCCTTCGCCCGCGCCACTGTCGCGGGGGATGCCCTGCTCACGACCGACACCGCGCTCTACGGCGTTCTCCGTGCGATTTGCCCGGAGTCTTCTAGCGCGATGCCGCGGGAGTGGCAAGACTGGGTATGGGTGCCGCTTGTCCCGACCTCCGATTCGGCCGCCCTCTGCGAGGCCGCCCACGGCGGGCTTTTGGTCGAACGGGTACTGATCCTGCCGGACGCACTCTGGCCGGAGGACAGACTCCTCCCAACGGAAGCCGTCCGCGGTTGGATCGAGGAGCAACACAACCACGGCCTGTGGCTCGTGCTGATCCGGGCGACGGCCGCCCGGGCGATCTCGGCCCCGCCCGCCGACGGCGGGGTGATCGACCGGCGACTACAATGGGTGCGCGAGCGGGATCCGGCGACTGAAATCGTCACGCTCCGCGTAAGTGCCGCTTCCGAGGCCGTCGCAGAGGCGACACGCCACTGGGGGCGGCTCTCTGAACGGGGCATCCCGTACCGCGACCTCCTCGACCGCGCCGAAGCAAACGCTGGCTGATTCTTCCAACCGACCGGAGAATCGCATTGTCCTCGCTCCTCTACCTGGACACGGCCCGCCTTGGGCTGATGTCCCCCTCCGCTCAGCGCGCTCAAGCGGACTACATGGCCTTCGTGAGTGACGAAGGTGGCTCGCCGTACTTCATGCGGTTCCTGCGACACGGCCTCGCCGGCTGTCCGTCCGGGATGGCGGATCGTTACGCCGGGCTTGCCACGTGGCAGGGCGTCGGGGAGCTGAAAGCGACACTCCGCACACTCGCTGGCCACCGCCCCGACCTGCCGGTGTTGCTCGCCAACCGATCCGCTCATCTCATGCGGCTTGCCGCTCGTCTGCTGTTCCACCCGTGCCGCAAGGTACTGGTGACCGACCTCGGCTGGCCGGCGTATCACCGCATCCTGGAGGAGGAGGCCCGTCGGACCGGCCGCCATGTGGTGACGGTCGCGCTCCGGGATGCGATCCTGTCCGGGGCACTCGACGAGGACGGGGTGGTGAAGCGCGTGGCCCACTCCTTCGCCCGCGAGGGGTGTGACGGGTTGTTCCTGACCGCCGTCAGCAACCTCGGGGTACGGCTCCCCGCCGAGCGGATCACGCGGCTGCTCGAAGAATACCACCGGGTGCGGTTCGTGGTGATCGACGGAGCCCAGGACTTCTGCCATCTGCCGGGGCGGCTTGCGGCCGAATATTGTGACCTCTACTTGACCGGGTGCCACAAGTGGCTCTCGGCCCACCTGCCCCTCGGCGTGGCGTTCTACGGGCGGAGGCGGTCGCGTGGGGTGATCGACACCCTGGTGCAGCGGCTGGTGGGATCTGGCGACCTCGACGACCCGCTCCTCCGCTTCACCACGCAACTGGAGGCCGACCGGTTGGACGGGGTGACGGAGACGGTCAATTTACTGCCCCTGTTCACCGCCAGGGGGGCCGCGACGGACGCCGCGTCAGGGCGGGTGGCTTGTCGTGCGGAAAACCGGTCCGCGTGCGAACGGGTCGCCACGGTAGCCGGATGGGCCCCGCTGTCGCCCCACCCGTCGCTCCGGTCCGCCATCCTGCTCCTCGAGCCCACGGGGGCGAAAACGCGGGAGACCAACCCCGACGCCCTGCGGGATCGGTTGAGGGACGCAGGGCTGGTGGCGACCACCTACGACGGCGGGCGGGTGCGGTTGTCCATGCCGGGGTCTGCGCTCGACTCACGCCAACTTGATACGTTGCAGAGGGCGCTCCGCAACGCGGTGTGAACGCGCGGTTCCACACCTTGCGGCCGTCCACCTCACGCGGTCATTGCATTTGTCCGTCCGTAGGGCTATCGTCCACTCGTGCCCTTTGACCCCAGACCCTCCACCCGCTCAGCGCTGCTGAGCTTCCGCTTCTTGTTGACCGCCGTCCTCGGGTCAGTGGCAATGGGACTCGTCGCGGCCTTCGGCACACTTCCGGCCCAACTCGCCGTGCTCGGGTGCTTCTTGAGCGTCGTGGGCGGGTTGTTCCTCGCCTACCTCGACCAGGAGGAGGAGCGGGAGCGCCGCCGCAATGAGGCGGTCGAGAGCGTGTCCGTGCCGCTCGCCCTAGCCTCCGACCCGGAGGTGTACGCGCTCTACCGCTCGATGTGTTCGGGACTCACTGCGGTAGCGAACCGGCCCGGTGGTATCTTGCGGGACGCGGCCGTCCAGAAACTCGCGTCCGTGACCGACCAGGTGTCGGCGCTCGCGGCCGGCAAAGTGGTGTTCTCGCTCACCGAGGAGTGGCGGACGGTCTACGAGCGGCTGCTCCGCTCGCCGGAACTCGTGCGTTACCGGTCCGTCGCCTGGGTGCAGTCTCGGGAGTATTGGCAGGACTCGCCGGGCACGCAGAGCATGCAGGCCAACTTCGCGGCTGCTGCACGCGGCGTGCTGGCCGAGCGGATCGCGATCCTGCCGCCGCACCTGTGGAAGGCGACCGAACCCCGACCGGTGCCGGAGATCGACGACTGGCTGTCGTTGCAGCAGCGAAACGGTGTCCGCGTCCTCCTGGCGCGAGAAGCCGAAGTCGCCCGCGAACCCGACCTGCTTCAAGATTTCGGCATTTACGGGACGGTGGCTGTCGGCATTCAGGAACTCGACGACCACGCCCGGACGCTTCGATTCACGCTTGAGACCGCGCCCGAGGCCCTCAAGGCAGCAGAGAGCCGCTGGCAACGGTTACAGCTCTACGCACGGCCCTTCGGGGCAGAAGGCGGTCGGTAAGTGCCCAGGGTCGGCTCGCTACCCTCGGCGGGGCTTAGCGGTACGGTCGAGTGTCGCGGTCATGGTCGGTTCTCCTCTGCAAACACCTGGGCACGATGCCACATATTCGCAGTAAACGCAACATTCGAAGTATCCGCAGCGGTTGAACCACTCACCGCTCACCGTCCGCCAGGCTCTTCTGGCCATTGAGCTTGGTCAGAGTGTGGCCCCGGACGACGAACCCTCGCGTGGAACGATGCGATCGCCAACCAGTTCCGCGTTTCGATGGTGGCGGCCTGACGGAGGGTCATCTGGTGTTTTTCCGCGCGCAGGTTATCTCACCCAGCGCCCCAGCCCTGCCCGGATGTGGCGCTGCCAGTCCACCCGGTCGTTTCGCCCCGTTTGGGTGCAATACAGGCAATCCGCGGCGGGGGTGTCGCGTGGTTCGTTGACGATGCCCCGGGTGCCGTCATAGCGGAGTGACCGCTTGGGCGGTCGGGGCACGCCCGTTGTGAACACCATGAACTCGGTAACGGCCAGAGAGGCGATGACGCCATTCAGCATCACCACCGAAGGACCGGTTTCGTTGAGTGCGTCCCTTCGTAGGCCGTACATCTGGGCTTCTTCTTCCCGGCGCTCCGGGGTGGTGAGGTCGCGGCGCACTGCCTCCTTGTCGAGCGCGTCCGTGCAGTAGAGGCACCCGTGCCGGTTGGTGCGCACCGTCACCCGCCCGCCGAATCGGACCTGGCCGCCCGTGCCTTCCGTGTCGGTTGCGAGGTCGAAGTAAGGCTTGTCGTAGGCGCAGGCGTACTCGTTCAGGAGCAGGCGGGCGCCGTCTCGGTCCACGCAACCGAAGATCACTGTCGCCTTGGCGAGTTCCCGCTCGCCCGCCTCGGACACAAAACTGTCATGCACCTCCGTGATGGTCGTGTCCGGTTCGATCTGCCGGATCGTGCGGGCCGCGATGGCGACCTTGGCGGTCTGGCGGGTGACGTCCTCAGGGACCATCCCGATTAGGCGGTTGCGGCTGGTCCTGGTCGCGTGGTCGGCGTCGATCAGCCCGAACATCCGGACGCCGAGGAAGGCGAGTTGCTGGACGACGTGCGACCCGGTGCCGCCGCACCCGACGACGGCGGCGTAGGTGTCTGCGATACGGGCTTGGCCCTCGCACCCGAAGAGGCGGAGCTGCCGGTCGAAGCGATCAAGATCCATGGCGGTGTTCCTCCGGGTGTTTCCGCGCGAGCGCGCGCACCGTCTGCATCGTCGGGGTGGCAGCCGAATCCTCCTCGCGAAGTGCGGTGAGCCCGACGGGTGATTTGTCGGTCATCACCCACGTGAGGGCGTCGAAGCCCGCGGGCGAGACCACCACGGCCGCGTACGGCCGGCCGCGCAGGCGCCAGCGGCAGTGGGGCACGTACTCCTCGAAGCCGCTCAGGTCGCTCGGCGAGAACATCGCGCCCCAGACGTCCCCCGGGTGCGAGTGGAACTCGACCGGGGTCGTTTTGCTGTCCCACGCACGCTTCAGGATCCCGGCGCGGGCTGCGTCGGTGAGTTCGACGTGGAACTCGGAATGGATGGTGAAGTCCGACGGACTGGCGAGGTACAGTTCCTGCGCGGAGAAGACGATCGAATCTCGTTCTTCAGTCACGCTGGCGAAGGCGAAGGCCACCTGCTCCACCTCGTTTTGGAGCAGGTGGCTCCAGATGCGGTCTTTCATCCCGGCGAGCAGATCGAGGTACACGTTCACGTTACACGCCCTCGCGGAAGCGGTCGCGGAATGTCAGCGCGAAGTGCAGGAAGTTGGATCCCGAAGCCGGATCGGGGGCCGGCTTCCACCCCGCCTCGTGTGACCACGAGAACTTGCCCCACGTGCCCGGGAAGGGCGTGGCGGAGGGCTCCTGGTAGTTGTTGCTGGGGGCCGCGCCGCTTGCGGCTTGCCGGGGTGCGGGCGAGGCCCAGAAGGCGTAGGGGGCGTCCCCGGGGTATCCCGCCGGCACCTGGAAGCAGACCGCGACGACGGCCTGCTGCCAGCCCCCGTGCTGCACCGTGTACCGCAGGATGCGGAACCAGCCGCAGTCCTGCGCCAGGAACTCGGTGTCGGGGAACACCGTCCGGAGCAGGGCCAGTTCTTTGGCGAGCCGTTCGTTCATGGCGTTGATCCTCGCTTGTAGCGGACCTTTTTGCAGTAAGCGTGGCCCGGCTTGATGTGGACCACCTCGCACTCGCCGAGCGTGCGCTCCGTGTTGTCGTCGAGATTGATCTCCAGCACCGGTTGGTCGGCCGGGAGCCCGCCGATGTCGCGGAGTTGAGGGACCATGATCGTGGGGTGGAACCACGGGTGTTCGACCCCTTCGATGTTGAGGCAGAACTGCTTCGAGCGGGCGTGGGCTTCGGTGCGGTCGTCGAGCAGGGTGTTCATGACGATACCTCGTGATGAGTGGGCGGGTCTGTCGCGTCCTGGGGTCACTTGCCCCTTCTACCCAAGTCCTCGGCGGAGAGGCCTTATCGTGCTGCCGGAATGCGGATTTCGGCGTGGGTACACGACGCCCCGTTGTTGGGCAGGCGCGGCGCGACCGTCGAGCGGGGAGTTCAGTAAGTGGTTGGCCGAGAGTGCGTGAAGACGTGTGAATCGGATCACGCCCGTGCGGCCGAAATCGGCCACACGGGGACGGGGGCGATCACTCGCTGTCGTAGGGGACGAGAAAGGTGAGGGTGAGGCCGGTCCGGCCGAGCGGCATGACCTCTTCCCAGAGTTCGCTGCGGTACGGCCGTTCGAACCAGAGGTCGGCGTCGGTTTTCCCTTCCTTCCGGTCCGCGCCGGTGCCGCGCTCACATTCCGCCCACCATTTAGCGGTCGGGGTGTTCCCTGGGACCGGGGTTCCCGGTGCCACGTAGCCCATCCCGAGTCCGCGCATGCCGTCCGACTGCTTGGACCACTTCACCCGGCCGGACTCGCTGATGATCATCGAACACGGTTCCCAATCGAACTCGGCGTAGCGCCTGACCAGGCTCGTGAGTGAGGTGAGGAAGGCCTGTTCGGACAGCATGCAGAAGTCGGCCAGGTTGCAGTGCTTCAGGCCGCGCCGGGACAACTCGGCGGCGAACAGGTCGTGCGGCATGAGCAAGGAGGACGAGAAGGCGTCCGCTTCGACCTCGAACGGGTCGCGGGAGCGGAAGTCGGTGACCGAGTTGTGGCTCTGCCCCTCAAGGAGGTGCCGCCGGTGGTGCGGCAGGTAGTAGTGCCCGAGTTCGTGCCCGATCGAGAACCGGACGCGCCCCTCGGTCGGCCCGTGGCGGGGCTCCTTGTAGAAGAGGATGAACGTGCTCTCGGCGCGGACGTACTTGATCCGCGCGTCGAACCCCTCACCGTACCGGCCTGGGGCCAGTTCGATCCCTTCCTCCCGCGCGATCGCGAACGGGTCGACCGGAAGGCGCCACATGTCGAGCGCGACGAGGTGCTGCCGGGCGAGTGCTTCGATGTCAATCGGTGCCTGGGGGGGCGCCGCCGGTTTCTTCTCGCTCGCGCTCGGCCTTCCGCCGGAGGACTTCCCGTTCCCGCTCGGCGAGCTCTTCGGTGGTCGCATCGTCAACGGCCTCGGCGCGGTTGAAACTGGTGTCAGCCCCCGCTCCCGCCAGGGCCGGTTCCTCACGATCGGGTGTGCACTCCGTTGCCGGGCCGTCCGTCACCGAGACCGGCCGATCGCCGGCCAGCAGCCGCTGTACGAAGTCGCTTCCGAGCGACGCCAGTGCCGCCTTGTCTTCCTCCGCGAGTGGGGGCAGGTGCTTCGGGTCGATGTACTCGTCGCTCTTGTCCACCCGACGGAGGAGCGAGACGAGCAGAGCGTCCGCCGCCCGCTCCTCCCGTTCTCTGTCGCTTCCCCGGGTCATGAACGGTCACTCCGCTTTGAAAAAGTCGTAGCCGAGTCCCTGAAGATGGGTGCAGATCTTCTCCCGCGCGTAGCGCCATTCACTTTTCACGGCGGCTACGCTCTCCGTGACGCCCGTGACGGCACTGACCGCGTCCGCGAGCGGCTTGTAGGTGTCGCGCGCGCGGAACTCCTCGAAGTTGTCGATGAAGCACTGGGCAACGATCCGCTGACGTTCCGGCAGGGTGGGCAGGAACGCAAGCAGAATCTCCCGCAACTCTCTTGCCTCTCCCGGTCCGACCTTGAGGCGCCAACGGTACCCCAAGTCGGCGTTCTTCGTGTCGAGGGCGACGGCGTCGAGGATGGCGTCGTAGTCCTCGTTGATCCGGAGCTTCTTTCGTGCGCGCAGGTAGTCCACCGTCTTGTTGCGAGCGATCGAGAAGACCATCCGGAGCGACCGGCACGGGTCGAAATCCGGCTTCCGGGCTCTCTCAATCACCGCGACAAGCGTTTCCTGGTAGACCTCCAGCGCCTCCTCCTGATTCAGGAACCCCCGGGCCGCACGCAGGATGTGCTGGAAAATCTGCCCGGAGAACTCCAGATGGAGGTACTCGACGCCGAAGTCCGAGCCGGCCCGGAAGGCCGAGTCCAGCTCGTCTTCGCTCACGGGATTCGAAGTTGCCATGCGATTTCATCCCTCGCTCTCATGACCGTCGCTCCGATTCGCTGGGAGGGGAGGCGTAGACATCCTCGGGGGCGCCCTCCGATCGCGTTCCGGAATTGGAAAAAAAATCCGGAGGAGTCAGGTGCAACACTCCCCGCGGTCTCCTGCGCCCGGTCAGTAAAGTCACCTCGTTTTTCTGACAGGGCCGGTAATCGTTGGTTCGCAAACTACTGCAGAATAGACGTTTTCTGCGAATTCATGCATCGCCACACAGAATCTTATCCGGTTGACTCGTGTCAGAAAAGCGTGTACACTTTGCTGACGAGATACGAGAGGAGGAAATCCATGTCTGCCACCATTCAGTCCCGTGTCCTCGACCGGATCCGCCGGCGCGGTCGCGCTAAGGTCTACACACCAAAGGATTTCCTCGACCTTGGCACCCGTGACGCGGTCGATCAGGCCCTGTCACGTATGGTCGATGGCGGCGACCTTGAGCGGATCGGGAGGGGGCTCTACCACTACCCGAAGAGGAACGAGCTACTTGGCATCGCAGTGCCTCCGGACGCGGACGACATCGCCGCAGCCCTCGCGCGGCAGACCGGCAGCCGGATTGCTCCTTCCGGGGCTGTGGCAGCCAACCGCCTGGGGCTCTCCACCCAGGTGCCGGCGAAGCCGGTGTACCTGACGGACGGTCGTACCCGGGAGGTGAAAGTTGGCAACCTGGTGTTCGTAGTCCGGCACGTCTCGCCGAAGGAACTCCCGGCCGGCCGGCCGGTCAGTGCGCTCGTGTTCCAAGCCCTCCGTCACGTTGGGAGGCAGGCGATCGACGGTGAGGTCATCTCCCGGCTGCGGGGGCGGCTCAGCGAGGACGAGCGCGCGGACCTCCAGAAGGATGCGCTCTACACAACGGACTGGATCGCGGAGGTTGTCCGCCGGGTGGCCCAGGATGCCCCTGTGGAGGCCACGCATGGATGACGTCGCCCGCCTGCGTGCTCGGGACCGTGCCGACTTGTTCGGCGCGGTCGCAGCCAAGCGTGGGCTCTCGACCGCGATCATCGAAAAAGACTTCTGGGTGTGCTGGACGCTGAAGCGTCTTTTCGGCCTCCCTACCCCCCCTGCCGAACTGATTTTCAAGGGGGGCACCTCCCTCTCGAAAGTGTTTAAGGCGATCGAACGGTTCTCGGAGGACGTGGACCTGTCGTTCAACCGCGCTGGGCTCGGGTTCGAGGGCGACAAGGATCCGCTCAACGCCGCGTCGAGGAAGAAGAAGCAAGAGGGGGTCAAGGAACTGGCGGGGGCCTGTCGGGAAGCGATCCGTGAGCGATTCCTCCCCCAACTCCGGGAGGCGATCGCGACGGCTCTCGGTACGCCCGAAGGCGAGGTGTGGCAGATCGACTTCGACCCAGACGATCCCGACCAGCAGACGCTCGCATTCCGTTACCCGTCGAACGCCGGTGGCGCGGCGAGCGGCAGGATCGATTACGTACGGCCGGTCGTGCGGCTGGAAATTGGCGCCCGGTCCGACCACTGGCCGGCGGAGGACGCAACGGTAGCGCCTTACGCGGCCGAGGATTTCCCGCACCTGTTTAAAGTGGCGACGTGCCGGGTCCGGGTGCTCTCGGCCGAACGGACCTTTTGGGAGAAGGCGACGATCCTCCACATGTGGTATCACGCACCCGCGGAGAAGACGTTCCGGGACCGCCAGTCGCGGCACTACTACGACATCGTGCGGCTGCACGAGAACGGGGTCGGGGACGCGGCGATCGCGGAGATAGACCTGCTCGCCAAAGTTGCGGATCACAAGAGCGTGTTTTTCGCCTCCGGGTGGGCGAAGTACGAGGAGGCGAGGCCCGGAACGCTGCGCTTGGTGCCCCCGCCCGCGAGAGTCTCCGAACTTGAGAAGGACTATGAGAAGATGCGCGAGATGATCTTCGGCGAGCCGCCAGGGTTCGACCATATCCTGCGGACGCTGAAGGGGATTGAAGACAGGATCAACGGCGGGGCGAGTTAAGATGGACTCCGGGGAGTAAGCACGACAGCGGGGCATGCACGTCCAAGTTAGATGCCGGCTTGTGACGAGGAATCCCAGGGAAGTGTTGCCCAGCGGCAGGAGACGGGTTTGAACCTCGCGTTTTCGAGCTCGGAACTTCGAACGCTGTGCGAGACTCAGGCGAGTGCGGAGGACCAGTACGGGCTCGAAGTGGCGGCCGCTCTCCGGGCGCGGTTGGCGGACATCCGGGACGCGGCAAACGTATTGGAACTGCTTGCCGGACAGCCGCGGGAAATCGCGGACGGTAATCGACGGTGTTACGAGATCGCGTTGCCGGACGGCCTGTATCTGGTGATTTGCGCCAATCACGATCCACCCCCGCTCCAGGAGGGCACGGGAACGACCGACTGGTCGAGAGTCACCCGGGTGAAAATCTCCCGAATCGAGAGGCGTGAGGTGAGCCATGGTTGACGAACGTCCCTTCAGTCCCGACTGGGTGTCCGCGCCGGGGGAGACGATTGCTGCCCTCCTCAAGGAGCGCGGGGTCACCCCGGATGATTTCGCCGTCAGCCTGCACAAACCTCGAACCGAGGTTGATGGGCTGCTCTCGGGCCAAACCGCGATCACACCGGACGTGGCGAGTCTGCTGGCGGCCGTGCTCGGAGCCTCGATCGCGTTCTGGCTCGGGCGGGAGCGCCGCTACCGTGAAGGGCTGGAGCGGTTGCAGGTGCGGGCGGCCGAAGCGGCGAGTGCGGGCTGGCTGTCGCAAATCCCCGTCAGCGACATGGTACGCCTGGGTTGGTTGCCGGCTCGGGCGGATCACGTGACAACAGCCGCCGCCGCCCTGCAGTTCTTCGGAGTCCCGGACGTGGCGTCCTGGCAGCGCAGGTACCAAGACGTGCTCCAGGCGATCGCGTTTCGGACGTCGCCGACGTTCGAGTCACTGCCCGGAGCGGTGGCGGCTTGGCTACGGCAGGGAGAGCACCTGGCCGCGTCGATCCGGTGTGAGCCCTGGGACGCCGAGCGGCTTCGTTCCGCGCTGCCGGCGATCCGGGCCCTCACCCGCGAGAAGGACCCGCAGGTCTTCCTTCCCGAACTCACCCGGCTGTGCGCCGAGTGTGGGGTGGCGGTCGTTGTCCTTCGCGCCCCGAAGTCCTGCAAAGCGAGTGGGGCGACGAAGTTCATCACCCCACAAAAGCCGTTACTGATGCTCAGCTTCAGGTACCTGTCGGACGACCACTTCTGGTTTACCTTTTTTCACGAGGCCGGGCACCTGCTGCTCCACGGCGATCGCGTCCTGTTTTTAGAGGGCGACGACCGCTTATCGACGGCAGAAGAAGAGGAGGCGAACGCGTTCGCGGCGAGCACACTCGTACCCGCCGACCGGGTGCAAGAGATGGTGTCGTTGCCGGCCGACGGCGTCAAAGTGGTTCGGTTCGCGAAGAGCGTGGGTATTTCGCCCGGCATTGTCGTGGGGCAGTTGCAGCACCGGGGTGTGCTGCGTCGTAATCAACTCAACAACCTGAAGCGCCGCTACGAGTGGGTGAGCGAGGGAGAGTAAGCCCGGTCACCCCCGGAAGGGGACGAACAGCGCCGGACTTTTCTGCCAGTTGCAGAGCGAGTCTTCGAGCACCTGCATCCCCATTTCGACCCCGAGAGTCGCCTCCAGCTGGACCAGCCAGGCGTCGAGTTGTCGGGGCGTGGCCGTCCGCCGGGTGGTCCCGAACAACAGGTGGGCGCCTGCGAGAGGGCCGGTGGCCCCGGTCATGTACGTCGAACCGGGTTCGATGTCGGCAAGGTTGAGTTTGGCGAGCATGGTCAGATAATCGAATCGCCCGGTGCGGCCGAAGGAGGCGACGGCCTCCATCGACCGGTAGAGGGCGTCGAACGTTTCTCGGGCGTCGTGACCCGCGCCCGCGCCGGCGGCGTCGAAGAGGGCCCGGTGGCTGCCGTGGGCGGACACCCAGTTCGCGTAACTGACGAAAGCCTCCCCGGTCCCGCCCGCTGAAGCCGGGTCGAGGCTGACGTAGTCGCTTAAGCGTGGTTGCGCGCGATACGCTTTATGGCTACCGTCCGCGTTCTACCAGATGCGGGGAAGCAACTAGCGCCGGCTCGGGCACAGTCCGATTGACTCCCAGGTTCTCGGCAAGGCGTGACGCGTTCACGTCGGCGGACGCCTGGGTCGTGCTGGCTCGGATCTGCGCCTCGGCTATTGTGTGCAGGCAGTCAGCCAACAGTGGCGGAAGGTGAGCGACCAGCAATGGGTCGGGGCGCTGGGGTGTCGATACGTCTCGCGTGAGGTCACGGTGCCACGCTAGCGGCGCGGCGGAGTCCTCGGGGCGGTCGGCCAGTTCGCGGAACGCACGGCCCATGATCGGGTCGGCGGCGTGGGCCTCAACGATCGGGTTCATATCGACCTGCTGCTCTAATGGGTCGGACGAAGTAGAGCCGTGTCGCGGCCAAGATTCCTCTAAATGCACTGTCGCGCGTAACCGCGGATGGGCTCACTGTGACCGTGCGAAAGACGTGCTTCAGTACTTGAGGAGGTACGCCGTCCCTTGACACAGGCGTCACCCAAAAGCGGTTCGCGATGCGAATTGCTCACTCGATGTGGCTTCCGTGCCACACCGACTCGGCACGCCCTCGACCTACCGCCCCCGCCCCTGCGGCTCGCGGCTCTGCTGCCGGTCCTGTTGTTGCCCCTGCTGCTGTCCCGCCTGTTCGTGGCCCGGTTCCTTGCCCTTGAGCCCTTCCTTGAAGTCGCGGTCGATCTTGATCAGGTCCTTGTGGAAGGAGAGGTCGGAAGAGACGGCGCCCTGGATGCGGCTCTGTTCCGTCGCGTTCACCGGGTTCGGGGTGGCGAGCGTGTAGGTCTGCGCGAGCGGGTTCGGTCGGTCCTGCGTGATCTCCCGAAAGCGCATGTTGTTGGTCGAGTTGTCCCCGTTGGCGTTCCCGCCGTTCGTGTTCCCGGCCTGTTCGACGCCCTGGCCGGACGCGCCCGCCCCGTAGTCGCGGGCTTCCCGGGCGAAGGCCGGGTCCCTCAGGGCCTCAGCCAGGGACTGTTTCGATTCCATCGGTGGTCCTCGTGGGGTGTGCGGTGTCGACGAATCGGTCACGGGGTACGCGTCATCCGCCTCGCCCCCGGCGTCGGGATGCGGAAGGTGCGGGTGCAGCGCGGGTTATTGCACTTCGCCCGCTTGCCCGCCATGTGGCTCGCCAGGTTGAACCGCTTCCCACACGGGCACGCGAACTTGATCCGGGCCGGTTCGGGCGTCGGGGCCGGCACGGGCGGGAGCGAAGGGCGACCGGAGGTGATCGCACCCCAGTCGACCGGACCGGCATCCTCGGGAGCCACGGTCGTCCGCACCCTGTGGGGCGAAATCGCGTGGCAACTCGGGGGCAAGGACGGCTACAAGCTAGTCAAGGAAGACGACGAGCGCGCGACGAACCCCGGCGACTCACTCAAGGAGTTGTTCAACAAGTTCTCCCCGTGCCTGGTGCTGATCGACGAGTGGGTGGCTTACGCCCGCCAGTTGCACGGCACCGCGGACCTGCCCGCCGGCACGTTCGAGACCCAATTCACCTTCGCCCAGGCCCTCAGCGAAGCGGCCAAGGCGGCGAAACAGACGCTCCTCGTGGTCAGCATCCCGGCCTCCGAAAGCCCCCACCAGAAGGAGTCCCGCGGCGTCACCGACATCGAGGTCGGCGGCGATCGGGGGCGGGAGGCGCTCGACCGCCTGAAGAACGCCGTCGGGCGGGTCGAGGCGTCTTGGCGCCCGGCGAGCCCCGACGAGGGGTTCGAGATCGTCCGCCGCCGCCTCTTCCAGCCTCTCTCCGGCGAGCAGTTCGTGTCGCGGGACGCCGTCGCCCGCGCCTTCGTCGACCTGTACGGGGCGCAACAGCAAGAGTTCCCCATCGAGTGCCGCGAGGCCGACTACGAGCGGCGGGTGAAAATGGCCTACCCCATCCACCCGGAACTGTTCGACCGCCTCTACAATGACTGGTCGACCCTCGACAAGTTCCAGCGCACGCGCGGCGTGCTCCGCCTGATGGCGGCCGTCATCCACTCGCTTTGGGAGCGCCAGGACAGCAACCTCCTCATCCTGCCAGGCACCGTGCCGGTCGACGACCCGATCGTGCAGTTCGAACTCACCCGTTACCTCGAAGACCAGTGGGTGCCGGTGATCGAGAAGGACGTCGACGGGTCGAACTCCCTCCCCCTGGGGCTCGACCGGGACAATCCGAACCTCGGGCGGTATTCCGCCGCCCGCCGGGTGGCCCGGACCATCTACATGGGCTCGGCCCCGACCATGCGTGCCAGCCACCGCGGCATCGACGAGCGGCAGGTGAAGCTCGGCTGCGTCCAGCCCGGGGAGGCGGTAGCCACGTTCGGCGACGGGCTCCGGCGGCTGACCGACAGCGCCACCTATCTGTACGTGGACGGCAAACGGTACTGGTATTCGACACAGCCCACAGTGACACGGCTCGCGGACGACCGGGCGGCGCAGCTCGCCGACGACCAGGTAAACGACGAGATCGTCCGCCGCCTTCGGAAGGAGGCCAACAGCCGCGCCGACTTCGCAAAGGTCCACGCCTGCGTGCCGAGCGGCGATGTGCCGGACGACACGAAGGAGGCCCGCCTCGTCGTGCTCGGCCCGGAGTTCGCGCACGCCAACAAGGACGACAAGTCCGCCGCCCGGCGGGAGGCGGCGGCGATCCTGGAATCCCGCGGGTCCACCCCGCGGACCTACAAAAACACCCTTGTTTTTCTAGCCGGTGACGCCAACCGGATCCGCGAGCTCGAGCAGGCCGTGCGGCAGCTACTGGCGTGGTCGTCCATCTGGGACGATCGGGTGTCGCTCAACCTCGACCAGTTCCAAACCCGCCAGGCGGACACCAAGAAGAAGAGCGCCGACGAGGCCGTCGATCTGCGGATCGGCGAAGCCTACCAGTGGCTGCTCGTGCCGGGACAGCCGGACCCCAAAGGGGACGTCACCTGGACCGATCTCAAGCTCCAAGGGCAGGACGGCCTCGCGGCCCGGGCCGCGAAGAAGCTCAAGAACGAGGAGTCCCTCTTGGTCCAGATGGGGGGCGTCCGCCTCCGCACCGAACTCGATCGCGTGCCGCTGTGGGCAGGCAGGCACGTCAGCATCAAGCAACTGACCGAGTACATGGCCCGCTATTTGTACCTACCTCGGCTTAAGGACGAGCAGGTGCTGCTCGCGGCCATCCAGGAGGGCGTGGCGAGCCTCGCCTGGCAGACGGACACCTTCGCCTACGCCGAAGGGTGGGACGAATCCCGTAAGCGGTACTTGGGCCTCCGGGCCGTCTCCGCCGGCCGCGTGGTCGTGGACGACCGCAGTTTGCTGGTCAAACCCGAGGCCGCCGTCGAACAGTTTTCGGCCGAGGAACAGGCCAGCGCCCAGGGCACGCCCCTCGCCCCTTCGGCGGGTGTGGGGGCGAGCCCCAGTCCAATCACCTCCGGCACCTCGGGGGCGGCTGCGAAGGCTGTCGGCCCCGTCCCCGTGGCCAAGAAATTGTCCCGGTTCCACGCTACCGTACTCGTCGATCCGCTCCGGCTCGGACGGGACGCCGCCCGGATCGCGGAGGAGGTCGTCCAGCACCTGACCGGCCAGGTCGGCTCACGGGTGGAGATCACCATCGAGATCTCGGCCGACCTCGCGGACGGCGCTAGCGAGAAGGTCGTGCGCGACGTGACCGAAAACTGCCGTACCCTGAAGTTCACAGACTTCGGCTTCGAGGAAAGCTGAGCGGGTGCCGCCGGGGCCGGCGGTCGTACTCGGGTCAGATGGCCTCGCGCTTCGCTAAGCGCTGGACCACCTCGTCGAGCTTGAGGGAACAAGCGTGGTCAAGGTCGATTCCGAGGTGCCGGGCGAGGTGCTCAAGGTAGATGCGGATATCGGCCAACTCGTCGCGGATCGCTGCCGGATCGACGACATCCCCCCGCCACGCTTTTTTGATAAGGTTCGCAAGTTCACCGGCCTCACCGCAGATCGCCAGCGCAAGGTAGTGCGTGACCTCGTCCGGCGTCACGAGTCCCCCTTTGGCTTGCGACAAGCGAACGAACCGCTCGTGTATTCCCTTCGCCCGCTCCTGCCACAGTGATTCCATCGGAAGCTCCTTGCCCGCCCAAAAACGCAGAAATCGGCCATACGTCTCATCATCTGAACCCGAACTGGCCTTCTACGTCGCCGATCATTGTCTCCTGGCGAGGGTGGTCCGGGTCGGGCAATCTACACCGCACGTGCCCGCTTGTTGCAGACCGGGTGGATGCCGACATTCCATTCTACCGGCTTTGACGCACCTGTCGGAATGAAGGATAAGGGAATGGTTATAATTGGCTGACCGTCGGCAGCCGTCTAATCCGGAGAAGCCCGCGATGTTTTTTCAGGCCGACACCCTCGACGACCTCTTGCACCACGCGCTCGGTGCCCTCCTGACCAACGGGGTGCCGGTGGAGGCATCCCGGGGCGCAAACCGCGAGCTTTCAGGCGTACTGCTCAAACTCACGAACTCGCGTGCGCGTCTGAGCCACACGGAGCGCCGGGGGCTCGTGATCAGCCCTCTCGGCGAACTGGCATGGTACTTGGCGGGAAGCAACGACGCTCAGTTCGTCGGCTACTACATGTCTCCGTACCTCGGCGACGCGGAAGAGGACGGCACCATTCACGGGGCGTACGGCCCCCGGTTATTCAACAACGGCGGTATCGACCAAGTCGAGAACGTGATTGCTCGCCTCCGTGCTCAGCCCACCTCTCGCAAAGCAGCGATCCAACTCTTCCACGCCGGCGATTTGGTGGGCAACCCGAAGGACATCCCCTGCACCTGTTCGCTCCACTTCCTGCGACGGGGTGACCGGCTTGAGATGGCCACGATGATGCGGTCGAACGACGCGTTCGTCGGCCTCCCGCACGACGTCTTCACCTTCACGATGCTGCAAGAGCTGATCGCCCGCTCGTTGGGATGTGAGCCTGGCGGGTACTCGCACTTTGCCAGCAGTCTTCACCTGTACGACCGAAACGCGGCGAAAGCCCAGAAGTATCTCGACGAAGGGTGGCAGGGCACGATCGGGGCGGCCATGCCCCCCATGCCCGTCGGTGACCCCTGGGCATCCGTCGCGGTGTGGCTCGCCGCCGAACAGGCCATCCGGACCGGAAGCCCGGTCACCAATGACGTGGCGGCCCTCGATCCGTACTGGCAGGACCTCGTTCGTCTGCTGCAAGTGTACCGCTGTTCGCGCGACGACCACGCCGACGGCGTGACGCCGCTCCGCGAGGTCATGGCCTGTCGCGTGTACGACGAGTACATCGCGGCCCGGGTGAGTCCGCCCAAGTAAAATTCACCGCCACCTGACCCAATTTCACGCGACAAGTGGTTGTTCACGGAGCCCGCACCCATGCGACCGAGGGATCTCGCCGAGTCTCAGCGGATCAACACCGCCCTGACGGCGTTCCACACCACCGTGCGCCCATTGCCAGGTATCCACCCCCCCGCCCACCGGGTCGCTTTTTTGGAGCAGTTCTTCGAGAGCGTCCACCGAGTCCAGTACATTCGACGGGGCATACTCGACCGCGACATTGCCGCCGAACGTGCGGACCCGGCGAGCGACCTGTTCGACCCAGTGAAGGCGGCGGCCCTGATGGCGGACCGGGGGGACCACGACGAGGCGTGCTGGTTCGTCTTCTTCTTTGCACACTTCGGTAAGCACTTGCGAACAGGCTACCGCCTCGCCCGAGACGTGTACGGCGCGCTCGGACAGGGACCGCCCTGGACCTGGGCACGGACGAGTGCCAACGCGGAGGGCTTCCGCCGCTGGCTGCGGGCCAACCGGGCGACACTCTCCGACGGTAGCCCGCCCCGACACTTCGGCAACCACCGCAAGTACGTCATTCCTGGCACGGGCTAATGAACTGGCCCACCTCCGACAGCGTGTAGCAGTTCGTGAGCCACGTCCGCCCTAGAAGTGACAACATGGGTGAAGGGGTCATGGCGAGCACTCTTCGGGCACACCCGCACCACCGCATCCCGCTCTTGAGCGAAAACCCATGGAACTAGCCGTCGCCACCAGCAGCGTTGATCCTGCCTTCACGTCGCCCGTGGTCTGGTCAGAGGGGGACTTCCTCCAGGCATTCGCCATCTCTCGCGAGACCCTCCTCGCCTGGATCGAGGGTGGCTTACCTGCTCTCCGGTGCGAGGACGGCTCGTTCCGCATCAACCCCGTATCCGCCCTCACCTTTGTCGCCCGCCCCCAACCGGCGTCGCCGTATTTCACCGCGAAGGAAGCGGCAGCATACCTTCGCATCAGTTACAGCACGTTCCGCAAGAAGGCCACCAGGATCCGACGGCAACCGGGCACAGGCCGGTATCACCGAAGCGACCTGGACGAATTTGCCGCGAGTCTGCGACCGAAGCGGAAGCGATAGCCGTCACTTCTTCATTGCCCTTCGACCGACTTCGGAAATCTCCCTGCGTCACCTCGCTTTGACCACATTACTTCCGTCCGACCAGCGCCTTCGAGCGATCGGGACCGTCTCCACGACAGGTAAACCAATCCTCCGCCCCTCGGGGCTTGCTGGTAAAGGATGCCTGTCTTCCTCGGTGGCAGCGTTGTTCCTGAATGTGCCGGTTTGCGGCCGTGTGTTCCGTTTTAGTGGGGGGATAGAGGGGGATTGGGCGTTTTGAGCCTCAGATTGTCGATGGGAAGAGAGCGAGTGAGAAATGAAGAAACCCCTGGGAAATCAGGGGTTTCTTGCCTATAAGTGGCCAAGGTGGGACTCGAACCCACACGTATTGCTACGCTCGATTTTGAGTCGAGTGCGTCTGCCATTCCGCCACTTGGCCCCGTTCACTAAAGATAGCAACGCGGCTCCGAACAGCAAGGGGACACAATTCACTAGGATTTCCAGCCCTTGATTCGCAGGGTTTCGTCGTCTCGACGCCGCTCTCGACCCCCTCCCTCCGCCCCTTGTCCGCCCCCGAACCGTCGGCCATACTCCCTCCAGTCAGCATTCCCGGTCAGCATTCAGTCAGTATTGACCCCGGAGGAGCCGCCGATGTCCCGTCCCAACGTCCCCTGGTACCGATCGTCTCACGACACGTGGTACGTCACCGTCGGGGGGCGGATGGTCTCCCTGAAGGTCCGGGGGGAGGGGAACGAACCCCTGGCCCTCATCGCCTTCGGGCGGCTCCAGGCGGAGCAGGGGGGCACCGCCGGGACGGCCCCACCGCCCCCGTCCGACGGCCCCGCCGTCGCCGCCCTGTTCGACCGGTTCATCGCGGACGCGACGCGGCGGCTGAAGCCCAAGACGGTGATCGGGTAGCCCTGGTCATCGATCTCCAGGTCCGGGAACGCCTCGGGTACGAGGACGCGGACGATCCGCCCGGTGGGGCTGAGTTCCGCGATGTCCCGATCCCCGAACCGCGTCTGGACTCCGGAGCCGCAGTGGCAGCAGACCACCGCGGGGCCGTTGACGAGGACCATCGTGCAGTGCCTCTCGTTGACCCGGACCCACCGGGGGTCGGCCTCCCCATCGGGGAACAGGATCGGGCACCCGTTGCCGCCGTTGCGGCACTCGGCACATAGGACTTCGTCCGTGTCGTCCCCGATGTGATAGGCCACCGGGGTGGCGTCCTCGACGCGGGGATATCCGCCCGTAATCCGGCCCTCGTCGGTCACCGCGATCGGGTGTGGGCTGCGGACGATCCGCTCCTCCCACGTCCGGTCCCCGTCGGCCTCGGCCAACGCATCGGCCAGGACGAGACGGCGGAGGGAGACGCCGTCGGGTTGTGCCTCACGGTCCGCCTCGGTGAGGCCCAGGACCAACGAGTGAATGGGTTCGGGGTTCATCGTCCGCTTTCCTATTCGAGACTTCTGGTTGGGGGTGAGGGGCGATTCGCTTTGCGACTCTGCGTTCGGGCGGGAGCTACCACTCGTCCCCACCCCAAGCACCGTCGTCTTCGTCGTCGTGGCCGGTGAGACGCGAACACTCCCGGGATAAGTGCCCCTCCTCACCACACGACCAGCACCTCACCGTCCGCGTCGGGCGGACCCTCGTGGGCCACTGGTACACGTCGAGGACGGGCCGACCTTCGAGGTACTTCTCGACGGTGGCGATGGCGACGCGGAGGCCGAGTTCCTTCCGCTTCTTCGGCTTTGCCTCCAACCCCTCACCCAGATTCGGAACGTCGGCCGGGACGGGATCGGGAGCAGGACAGGGGCGGTGGAAGCGGTAGCCTCTGCCTTCGAGTAGTTCGGCGTAGTTGACGCCGAAGCGGTGGAGTCCGGTTACCTTCACCACACCTTCGGCCAGGAGGTGGGCCAACGCCTGGCCCTTGAGGCGGTAGTACCGTTCCTTTCGCTCCTTGGCGTTTGTGCTGTGGTCGTGGTACGGGTTCGACTCATACCGGGAGCGGTTCCGGGCCATCCGGTAGTACAGTTGGGCCTTGTCGCGGTCGCGTTTCGACTGCCGCGTCAGGGTGAACACGGCGGCTAACACGGCATCGACGTCGATCATCATTGCAGTCATGGGTCGAGACCTTTGGTTGGGGGTGAGGTTAGTTGTTGTTTTCCCGATCCAGCGTCTTAAGGGACCGGTTGACGCGGCGGTGAAGTGCCGCCGCCCTCTTACACATCTCGTCGGTCACCCCGTCGCACTCCAAGGCGGCTAGGAGTTGCCGCGTCTGCTCCCTCAGTGCCCGGTCGATCTCCTCCGGCGTCATCGGGGTGTCTGACGCGGCCTCCTCGGCTTCCCTCTTCCGCCGCGTCTCGGCCGCCTTCTTGGCCGCGGTGCGACGCTTTGACTCCCCGGCCACCATCGCGGCGTATTCGACCGACGCCTCGATCCGCACCACTCGGTCGAGGTCGTAGAGCCTCATCGGCGGCGACTTCCGAGAGTGCGGGTTCGGGCGGAATCGGTCGGGTTCCGGCATCAGCCGGTCGATCATCTCGTCCGACCAGCCGCGTTCCCGGACCTGTGTCCGAGTTAGTCGTTCGGGGTTCTGTACTTTCGCCATCGTCGTCCTTCCGCGTCGAGGCTTCTGGTTGGAGGTAAGATTGCCTTCATCTGGCGTTTCTCCTGTGTGCTACGGTCCGGCAATCGGGCGGCATCTGCGATGTCCGGTTCGGGGTTTTCGTCGTCGCTCCTATCAGGGGTCTAGTGCGGCCAAAGTCGGGCTACCACTCACCGTCGCGGCTTTTGGCCAACAGATACTATCCTCGTCAGGCCCAAGTGGACGGCAGATCAGAAGCGGTTCGGCTCCGAGCGACGCTCGGCCCAGACGCCGCACCAGGCGACGAAGCCGATCACGGCGACGCCGTTGCCGAGTTGAAGCAGCAGGGCACCGGCCGCTGCATCCATCAATCAGCCCCTCCGAGGTTAATTACCCCGAAAGCATCGTATCTTTCAAGGAAAAAGTAAGTCAATGCTGTTTCTTCCGAATTCTTTGCTTTTCTTTGAAAGTAACGGGGTCGTCGGTTATCATTGCGGCATCGCTGTGGAGGTGTGCGATGCCGAAGTTCGTTGACCTTGAAGAGGCTCTGGCGAAAGCCCGGAACGCCGTCGCCCACGACAAAAATAAGCTGTTCGACGTGGCCACTCGGCTTCCGGCCGCGGTGTATCAGAAAGTCGTGGAAAAGGCACTCTCGACCGGGCGATCCCTGTCGGCCGAGATCGCGGAGGCCGTGGCCCGGGGCTTTGCGGACCCCGGACCGACTAACGCCTATCACCTCAGCCCCGACACCGGCCGTCTCGTCCGGATGGCGGCGGCTTGGTGGGGCTGTGATGTCAATGCGGCGGCCGACCGTCTGGCTCAAGCGTCGGCGGTTCAACTGCTTTGGAAGGAAATGGACAGGATTCGGGCTGAGGGTAAGCCGCCCACAGGCCCACCGCCGGAGGTGACGGTGCTAAACGACGACCCCACCGGCTGACGCGATTTGCCGCAGAGCCTGATCGGTAACTAATGTAATCGGCCTGGTTATTAACAGCAGAATCATAGTCTCATGTCTAGTATCGTATGATTGAGATTAGAATGCCCGTAGACCCCCATTTTTGGGGTCTAGAAGGCGTTCGAGGGGGTCGTTGGTGTGGACGGACTGGGGGAGGCTCGTTCGGGGCAGGAAGGTGGCAAATTGGCGATTCTAGGGCCGGTTCTTCAAAGTCCGAGAACCCGATCTGCGGTTGCGTCGATATTCGACCCTCGTCGGGGCGGTCGTCGGGGGTCTTACCCGGGGGTCGGGAATTTTTCCCCAAGTTTTTTGAGGGCGTTCAACGCCTTGAAATTCCAGTGTTTCGTCGCGGCTGTACCGGGACCGGCGGAGCGAATCGTGTTCCGAATCCGGTTTCCCGAACCTTATTCTAATAGAGGGGGTCGTGGACAGGGGTCGGAGAGAGGAGAGAGGAGAGAGGAGAGAGGAGAGAGGAGAGAGGAGAGAGGAGAGAATAAATCCTCTTAAAGAAGAGAACAAAGAGGAGGTAGAAGTGAAAGTCGCAGTACCATCCTCCTTCTGGGTCGAGACTTTTGGTTGGGGGTGAGGTATTGATTGAGGTGTGTACTCCCTCCTTTTCCGGAAGTACTCAGAGTAAGTGTAGATACTAGTACTAGTAGACCATGACAGTACACGAGTGAGGATGACTGGGTGGGTTGACCCTCCTCCACATCTGGACCAGAACACAGACACTCGGCGTTGCGTAGCAACGACCCATCTCACCCCCAACCTAAAGTCTCGACGGTCAATCCACATCGGTGACCCGTACTTGTATCAAGATCGTACACCCGCCGCAGTGACCAGTACCTTGACGTAGTACCTGCCTCCTGTCGATCGACCCGTCTCCACCTCCAGACCGTCACCTCCATCCGCAACTCAACCCGTCGCCCGTACCCACGTCCCGGGGATTAAAGATGATCTTGACTCGGACTCTGAAGGCCGAACGAATGACCCAGTTCCTCGAAGTCGCCTACAAGGTACACTTCGGCCGAATCGTCCGGCCCCTCCTGGTGAACGCCTTCGCGGAGTTGGTCGATGATGTCGGGGTCGAGTACCACGGTGACGGGGCGGCGACGTTGGAGCGGCAAATCCTCATTCAACGCGGACCCGACACCGCCTCCTCGTGGGAGTTGACCCCGGCCGAGTGGGTGAAGCTCCAAACCGCCGTCAGAGACGTCATTGTCCTCCCCGATCCGCTCCCGAGGGAGCAGCGGCGGAAGCGGACGACCAGTGCGACGGAGGAACCGCAGTCCGAAATCCACCGGCGACTGGTGGAGCGGATCAACTCTCACACGGACACCGTACCCGTCACGACGGCCTGACCCCACATCTCGACTCCACCCCCTCACCTCTCGGAGTCCCATGTCACGATCGATCGAGTCTGTGTTCAGCCCGGATCGTTACGTCTACATCCCCCGCGTCGCGATTTTCTGCACCCACGAAGCCGTGAAGAACGGTCAGAGGGTGAAGGTCACCAAGAAGGACTTGGAGGAGATTCGCGACACCCACAACGCCATGTGGGAGAAGGTCGGGAAGGCCGCTCCGTTCAGCTACGGCCACACCCGGGACCGGGGGCGGAACGGGGAGGAGGTTTCGGAGGCGGAGCAGCCCAACACCTACGGGGCCGGGGTTTCGTTATTCCTCGACAAGGAACCGAACGATCCTCACACCGACTTCCTCTACTGCACATGGGCCTTCCCGAAGTCCAAACTCTCGATGTTGGACCAAGTGGTTTCGCTCTCCCCAGAGTACCGGCCCAAACGCCATCTCCTTTGGCCTATAGCCGCCCTTAAGTCCACGGCCCCAGAACTCGACCTACCCCCGATCCCGAAGCCGTGTGGGGCCGACCGTTTGTGCTACTCGACATCCGATGAGTCGTATCGCCTGATCCTCCCGTGTAGTCTCCGTCGAACGAAGCCCGTGACCGACGCCCTGATCAACGGCCTCAACCGGGCACTGTCGCTCGGGACGAGAAACTGAGCGGCGAAGCCCAACTAACCTCACCCCCAACCAAAAGTCTCGACCCTTACCCCTCTTCTCAACACCCTCCATCTACCAATGACGACTGAGACCGAACCCGTCGCCCAAGTGTTGACCCTGACTTTCCAACACCGCAAGGACATCCGCCGGACGCTCACCGCCGTCTTCCGGATCGTCGGCCACGACGTGGCTTCCGGTGAGATCGACAACATCGTGTGGAACCCCCACTCAGGGCACCCGGCGGCGGTGAAATTCCGGGCCAAGTTCGACCTCCGGAAGTACGGCCCCCTCGACAACTGGGTCAACACCGCCTTCCATCTGGTGGAGGAACTTCTTCCGACCGGCTCCCCGACCAAGCCCTCGGTCACGGTGACGATCGCGGAAGGGGCCGACCGGACCGTCAAGTCGGACATCGTCACCGCGACGTGGGAGACCCGGACTCCGGTCCAGATCGTGGGCGGGGAGGCGACGTTCCGCGGCGTCGGCCCCTCGGCCAAACTCTCCAAGGTCGAGGTGTTCTGGCTCTCGGCGGCACCTCTACAGGTCCAGTATCCCGGTGATCCGCTCCCGACCGAGGAGGAGCAGACGGTCCGGCGGAAGGACGTGGTGCTGGAGGCCGTGAAGTCGTCTTGGGACGACCTCAAATACGGCAAACATGAGGACTACCGGCTCTACAGTTTCAACTACGGTGCCACCACCTACCCCAAGGGCCGCCAGTGGCTCAACGCGAAGGGTGAGCCGCTCCACAACGACGACGGCTTCAAGCCCCTCTGACGCTCACATCACCTCCACTCACACGTCCAATCCTCACACCCGACACCACCCATGCCCCTCTTCAAAATCAGTACCTCCCCGGTTCGCCCGGACGACTCGTTCGGCCTCGTCCCCTTGGTCCCCGGCAAGGTCACGACAGTCCTTCAGTACCGAGCGGCCACCGACCAGCACACCCCCGTCATCGCAGAGTACGGCGTCACCGTGATCGGGGCCGAACCCGGGGCCGTGTTGGTCGAATTGATCGACGCCGCCGACGGTGCCACCGTGGCCCCTCTCTCTGCCGCGGATGTGATCCTCGTTGACGACCACGCGACGACCTACGGCCTTCCGAACGGGATGTTCGACTTTGACAACGACGAGTCCCGCGGCGTCGGGTACGGGGCGACGGACGAGGGTGTGGTGGACGACCCGCGGACGATGGATCAGGCCGTGGCCCAGGTCAACGTCCCCGTGGTCCGCACCTTCCCGGCGGTGCAGATCGGGAGCCGCGTCCAGAAGTACGGCCCCAAAGTGGGTAAAGGGAAGACCGTCCGACTACGCGTCAAGAGCCTCACCCCGACCGACAAGCCCCTGTTCGTCCACGCCCACATGACTCTGGACAACTGACCACACACGACGCGGCCGACCGGTCCCTCGTCGCCATTTCCGAGGGTTCGGAGGGAGTGTCTCGGCCCTCACGGTCGGCCGCGTCTGTCCCCTTTCACACTTCACACCCACCACACAATGCCGCACATCAGCAGTTCGTCCCTCGATCAGGTCCGCCGGGACATCGAGTATGTCCGGACGCTCAATCGTATCTTGGACGAGGCCCGACAGAAGCCGGTCCGCTACACCGCGGAGACCGTCCGCGACCTCCTCAACGCCTTGAAAATCGAGGACTGGGACAACACCGACGGCACCTCGAATCAACGCGGTGCGGCGGCAAACGCCCTTGAGCAGAGTGGCCGACAGGCCGAAGCTGACCTCCTCCGTTCCCGACACCCGGTGGTCGTCACCGCCAACGGCCGGGTCAAGAAGAGGGCCGGGAATAGCGACTATCACACGGCGTTCCGGGTTGCCTACCGGAAGGCTTTACTCGACCACTCAACCGACGAACGTGGGAACCGCCTCAGCAACCGCTATGAGCCTCACCACCTCGACGCGGAGACGGGGGACGAGGCGGACAAGAGAGCCGCACTGTTCGTGTCCGAGGCGTTGAAGCTGATCGGAAAGCTGAGTCCGGATCAGTTGGCGGCGGCTCTGGTTAGGTCTCATAACCGCAGCGGCAGCGACTTCACGGACCAACCCTTCACGGCCGACTTCGACTCCGATCGGACGGAGCGGCTGAACGACAAATCCCTGGCGATGGGCGGATTCTTCCTGACGCCGAAGGGTCGGAAGGCCACGAAGGGTCAACGGCCGCCGGGTCTGGTGTGAGGGTGGAGCAATTCAAACTAACCTCACCCCCAACCAGAAGTCTCGACCGGTCTAGTCGCGGCGGCTCCGCCCCTCCTCGGACGGGGACCGGACGCAGACCAGGACGACCACCCGGCCGTCGGGGTACTTGACGGACACCAACTCGGGGGCGGTCGCGTCGCCGGGCCGCTCCCGCATCAGGACTTGGCCCTCGGGGTTGTCCCGATCGGCCGCCCGGACCACAAACACCTCGGTCCTCTTCCCCGTCTGGAGGTCCGTCCGTTCGATCCGGTCGGGAAAGGGAAGTGGCGGCCGTTCCGCCAAGTCCGCCCGGTCCATCCGGCCCAGAGCGAAGCCGACACCGACGAGTATCAGGGCGACGGGGACGAGGCGGGGCACAGGTGACCTCCGGGCGGACGCAACCCACCGATCCTAGTCGCCGCCGACAGCGGAAAATAGCCCGAAATCGATGAGAGCCGACGCCCCGACCGCGGACGACGCTTCTCCCCGACTTAACTCCGTACAGGGGCCGAGGACGGACCTCCCATCCTCACACCTTTTCCGAGGGTTCTCGATCCTCGGCCCCTCCTTCATCTCATCCCACCCGGCACCTATGACCCTGCAAATCAGTGGCGTCTGGACCGACACCGACCCCGTCCTCGTCCTGTGCGGCGTCGCGGTGTTCGACCCCCTCCGTGGCGGAAATCCTGTAGCCGCGAATTGGTGCCTCAGCCTCCCCGGCCCCGACGCCCCGGCCGAGACCGAACTGACCGCCGCGGTGATGGCACAGGTCGCACAGCGGTGGCCGCACCTGTCGCCCCGTCCCCTCTCCCAGTACCGACTCTCGGGCCTCAGCTACGACACCCTCTGCCCCGGCGGTGCCGCGTCACGGTAGCCCGTCGAGACCTTTGGTTGGGGGTGAGGTTGTAGTGATCCGCCCCCGTCTCCTCCTCTCACTCCCCCAAACCATGTCCGACCGCTTCACACGCCCGGCCGCCGAACCCGTCACCTACTACGCCCACACCGTCGCGTACCGCCGCCCCGGCGACAATCAGGCGAAGGCCACCATCGGCATCAGCCCCGTCCTCGGCGTCGATCCCCTGTCGGACGAGGAGGTGGAGGCGTTGGCCCTCCGCTACGACCGGGAGGGGTGGGACGAGGGGGAGTGGGGGCCGTACTCGGACTACCACTGCGTCTCGTTCGGCGTCGCCCGGATGATCCGCCGCCCCGGTGACCCGATCGGGGAATACGCCTGATCGACAGACGGGTGGGATGAAGGGCAACACATCAAATACCTCACCCCCAACCAAAAGTCTCGACACACTTCCGCATCTCACGTCCGCCTCCACTTCTGCTTTTCACTTCTCCTATCACGTCAGGATTCACGTCCTATGGCCGCCGTATTCCCCACCCTCGGCCCGGTCGAACACTTCATCCGCCCCGACGGTACGGGGCCGTGGCTGTACCTGGGCACCGCCAAGGTCTCCCCCGAGGAGGAGCGGGAGGACTTCCTCCTCCCCCTGATGTCGGACATCGGCGGCCGGTCGGTGCCCCACGACTACGTCCGGGACCGGTCCAAGTCGTTCGTGACCACGACCCTCTCCCGGTTCAACCGGTCCACCTACCGGCGGCTGCGGCTGGAGACGGTGACGGCCCCGGCGGTGGGGGACTTGGTGGAGACGCCGATCCTCAACGGGACGCCGATCCTCAAGTACAGCCACTTCGAGTTGCTGCTGCTCAACCACTTCACCGCCAACGGGATCAACGTCCCGTCGGAGGACCAACCCAAGGGCCGGTGCTACTACCACGCGATCCCCCGGAAGTTCCGGGAGGACCGGGCCGGGAGCCGCAGCGTCGAGGCCACGATCCTGTTCGAGTGCATCGGCATCCTGGACGAGACGTTCGTGACCACCCGGCGGTTCGACGTGTACACCGAAGACCCGACCTACTGGGGCACCGTCACCCCCGAGTAAGGAGGCACCGTGGCAGGGTTCTTCTACACGGGGGAGGTCGAGTTCTTCGTCCGCCCCCGGCCGGGGAGGGGGTTGGCCGGTGCCGCCGGGGCCGCGTTGGCGTCCGCCGCGGGGACCGACTGGAAGTACCTCGGGGCGGCGGTCACGTTCCCGACGGTCGAGGAACAAGTCCTCCACCGCGAACTGAAGTGCGACCGGTCGGGCGACGCCCCGTGGCAGGAGGTCTCCGCCGGGGAGGTCCACGTCGTCACGACGGTGATGAGTCGCCTCAACTTCTCGACGCTGCGGCTGCTCCGGGGCGTCCCCGACCCGGCGGCCTACGCCCCCAAGATCGGGAAGCTGGTCCGCAACTCCAAGGACTTCGAGTTGTTCGTCCGCTACGCCCTCCCCAACGACGTCACGGTCCGCGTCCCGCCCCCGGCCGGGGCCGCCAAGGGCCGCCTGTACTACTCCGCCTCCCTGGAGATGTCCCGGCTCCAGCACCCCTCCCGGGTCCAGGAGGTGGGGCTGATCTTCAAGTGCGTCCCCCTGTGGGACAACAAGAACCGGAAGTGGCTGTTCTGGTCCGAGGCCGACGCCGACTTCCCCACCACCCTCACCGTCGAGTGACCGATGTCCTTCTTCACGGACCGCGACCGCACCATCTACGCCGCCCCGTCGGGGCGGAAGTACGACCCCGTGGACCTCTACCACCGCCTCGAAGCCGCGTCGGGGGGCCACCTCAACGCCCACCTCGAACGGTGGTGGGGGGAGGACGTGGGGGACGGGGAGAGGGCGGCGGCGGCACTGGAGTTGGCCAAGGTCGCCCGGACGGCCTTCGGGTTCAAGCCGTTCGACGCTCCGGACGGGACACTTGACGCGGACGTCCTCGACGCCCTGTACCACTTCCTCCGGTATCGAGAGGGAAAAGGCTAGAGGGTGCCACGATCGCCCAGGCCGCCCGGTGGTTCGGTCTGGGGGGTCTGGTGCCCACCTACGAGCAGTGGTACAGCCTGTCCCTGAACATTCCCGAAATCGAAAACCGTGAGAGCTTCCGCGGCTACACGGTCAACGTCGCCTCGGCCCCGGACGGGTGGTTGCCCGGTGAGTGGGTCGAGGCGTCGGTCACCTCTCCAGTGGAGCGACACCAGTGGGCGTCTTGGGCATTGCGTCGAGAGTGGCGACGGGGGCAGTAGGACGAGCCGCGGCGGGTTCGGTGAGTCGCATCGCCGTGTCCCGTATGGCCCGGCCACAGGCTATCACGGGAGCGGGGAGGGTCGTTCCGTCCTCACCCGGGACGAAGCTCAACGTGGTCACCCCGGCGTCTCGGCCACAGCCCCTGCGTCCCTCCGGTGAGGGGCCGAAGGGTGTCGCGGTGCCGAAGCCGCTGACGGTCGCCTCGGCCGCGAAACCGGCTACGGGCGGGGGGCGGATGACGGCGGCTCCCCAATCGACCCCGACGCCATCGACCCTCTCTCCGCCGACGCCGACACGACCGGAGCCGATTCGGGGCATCACCCGCCCGACGCCTTTGAGTGTGGGACGAACGGTGGCGGACAGGGGCGGAGAGGGGAAAGAGGACCGACGATCGGAGCCGCTGACCCGGCCCGGACAGCCGCAAACCCTTTGAAGGAGAATAGACATGCCCTACTCGGCAGACCCGGCTTGGGACGCTCAGTACAACCTGTACAAGACGTGGAACTCGGACAACGTCTACAAGGAGCATACGGGGAAGTTCGTGATCCCGTTGGCCCTGTCGGAAGCCCAACGGGCGGCCGGGCAACCCTCGGTGGTCATCGTGGACGCCTTCGCCCCGTACACCGAACGGGTGATGACCTTCGACGTGAAGAAGGCCAGTCGGCCGCCGGTGATCCCCAAGCCGACGGACTCGGGGCCGTTCGTGTTCCTGGGCGGCCAGATCAAGTTCGACGGCCCCACCGCCAACAGCCGGGCCGACGCCTTCGACTGGACGGTGAGCGGTGCCTACGTGTACATCCAGTCGGGCACCTCGGCGGACACCGACGGGTACGTGTTGACCGGCTTCCCCGTCCCGTTGGCCCAACAGTACGACTCGGCGGCTCTGGGCACCATCCCCGACGGCGGTGCGGCGGCCGAACTCGGTGCCGACGCCCTCGGCGGCTACACCGTGGGCCAGACGCTTCAGCCCTCGAACGGCTACTGGTCCTACTCGTGTCCGACCTTCTTCCCGGCCGCGTTGCTCAACGCCGATCTGGCCATCGGTGCCGTTCCGCCGCCCCAGAACTGACCCACCTCCCTATCCCTTACCCCACCTCATCACACCATGTCCGCCTCCAAGTCCGCTCCGACCTACGCCCTCGTCATCTCCCTGAAGAAGTCGGACCTCAAAGACCTGTACCCGGGTGATTCCTTCCACAACGCCTACCAGACTCTCACCAACTTCCTGGCGGAACGGGGATTCCACCGCGACGCCAAGATGTACATTGGGAAGCCGGGTACGACTGAGGACCGTTGCTACAAGGTGATCAAAGCCGTCGCCCGGTCGCTCAAGTGGTTCAGCGGTTCGGTCAAGACCCTGAAGGTCGTCCAGATCGGCCACACCACCGACCTCCTCCCGACCGTCCGTAAGCCGAAGTAGCATCCCCGTCGAGACCTTTGGTTGGGGGTGAGATGGGGTTGGTGCCCTCCCGTCGCGATGGTGGGACCGGCACCGCCCTCACCCCCGACCCCTCTCCCGGCTCCGCCCTTCGCTTATACGCCCCTCCGATGCCCGGTGTGGGTGATTCGACACCTCGACCCGATCGGCCTTCCTGGCGTCAATGCGGAGGCTACAGGGGCACAGGGACGGTCAACCAACCAATACCTCACCCCCAACCAAAAGTCTCGACCATGACCCCGGACCTGAACCCGTTCAGCGACTACCTGACCTCCGTCTCGGGGCGGACGATCGAGTCCGTGAACCTCAAGTCGCGGAAGCCGATCCTCGACGCCGCCGGGGAGACCCTTTACGAGGTCCACACTCTGACCGTGAAGGTCAACCCGTACCCGGACCCACGGGAGGGGCCGCAGCCGCGACGGGTGTTCGACTGGGACCGGGCCGCGGAGATCATCCGGGAGCATCGGCCGAAGTCGGTGGTGGTGGGGCGGAAGGGCGACACGACGGGGTTCATTGAGCCGATCTATGCGGACGGGGAGGTGGCCCCGAGGGGTGCCGTCGCTCCGACACTGGTCAGCTTCCTGCCCCTCGTCCTCCGCCTGGACTGGGGCGAAGAGGTCGAGTGCTGGGCCTACGACTTCGAGCATCCGGAATGGACTGCCGAAACGTGGTGGCCATCATCCGCACTGCACATCCTGACGGGGGCCACGTCGGGGACGACCTCGATGGGTTGCTAACGAAACAAGGTCGGCGGTGGGGTGGGACTCGGCGGTGTCGTCCCCGCCGAGGGAGGGTAAGGGTTCCCCACCGCCGATCGGTTACACGATGGGGGAGGGTGAGGGTTGGGGTAACTCCCGGCCTTCGCCTTCCCCTTTTTTCGTTTGGTGAGGCTGCTCGGTCGAGGTCGGGGCTACTGCTTATGGCCCCACATCGGCGGCACCGGCCCCAGGATCAGGTCGAGTACCCAGCATTCCCGGACGTGTGGCCCCGGCCCCCGGAGGTGGTCGAGAACCGCCGCCGACTCACACCCGGCGTCCTGAAGGGCGTCGGCCAGAATGGGCATCGTGGTGTACTCCGCCCCGTCCCGAATCCGCTTCGCCAACAGCAGCACCGTGTCCGTCTTCCAGTCGGGGGCGAAGGGCACCGGCTCGGGTGGGCCGAACAGTTCCGCCGCCACCGCCCCAGTGGTCGTGAGGTCCGGGTGGGTGAAGATGGTCAGGATGCGGTCGAGCTTGGTGATGCGGAAGATTTCCGACAGGTCTTTGTTGAGGCCGCAGATGGTCAGCCGACCCCCGACGGCCTGGAGTTTCCGATGTAGGGTGATCAACTTCCCCAGTAACGCCGTGGATGCGAACTCGACCCCCTCGAACGACACCAGCAGTATCCGCCGCCCCAGTTCATCGACCAGGCAGAAGAAGTGCTCCCCGATGGTTTGGATCGGCTCCTCGGCCACCATCCGCGACTCGGTGAACCGGACGACTGACGCCTCCCCGACGTCCTCGACCTCGATCCACCGGCGACGCGGGACGGGCGGTGTTGACACGGCGGCGGCTCCTTGGGGTGCCCCCAGGATGACCGATCGGCCGCCGGTCGGGAACCCGAAATCCGCCTTCTCCGATGCCGTCGGAACCGCCCGATAGCTTGTCGAGACTCTTGGTTGGGGGTGAGATGGCCCCGCGTCAGCGGACCGTGGCCGGGGTGGGGTCTGTTCGTGTACCCGGCCTTGATCGCTCAAGCACTTACTTGACCGATCAAGGGCATCGGCCCCGGCAACGCCAGATCGGGAAGCGGAATGGGCCAGGGAAGTGCGGACGGGTGATCGAGAACCGAACCCGGACCCGACAGCCGAACTCGACGTATCGCCTTGCCGCCATTTCGAGTACGATGCGAATCCCGAGGCGTCGGGAGCGAAGTCTAGGTAGGGAAGGACGATCGTGAGTAAGGACCGTCTCTCGGTGGTGATTTCATCCAGGGATAGTCTTCATAATGACGTGGGGCGTAGTGTTAGTCTGTATGATAATTGACCTATCGTCAAGCTGAGTTCACGTATCGTTTCGTTGCCTTCAGGTATAACCAATTATACCCGACCGGCGTCGATCAGGGGTAGTGGCCAAATGAGCACAGAATCCGACCCGGTTGAGCCTACCGCGTCTCCCGATCAACCGATGACGTTCCGGGAGACTCTGAACTGGCTGAGGGCCAAGAAGGGGCTGAGCATCGCCCGGTTGGCCACGGCGGCCGGACTGCCGCTTAGCACCGTAAACAGCTACGTCATCAGCGGTAAGCATAGCCAAATGCCGAGTCTACACAACGCCGCGAAACTGGCACAGGCACTGGGCGTTTCCCTGGCCGCGTTCGACCGGTGCATCGAGTGGGCATCGGTTGAACCGGTCAGTCAGGCAACTGACCCAGAGTCAGTTTCCTGATGAAATCAGAATTCTGACTGGTGGCGACTTGACCACGTCAGGTTCCTGATGTACTCTGTTGGTACTGGCAGACGAAGTGACTGCCGGACACACCCCAACGGAGGATTCGACCATGTCCGCGACCACCACTCTGACCGCCGTCCGCTCCGCCAAGTCCGTCATCACGTCGCTCCGCTCCCTGGTCTGCGGCCGTCTCCAGTGGACTGACGCCGAACTGGTGGACTGCGGCTTCACGACCGACCTCCACCTCACCCTGAACAGCATCATCGACCGCATGGCGTCGGCCGCCAACGCCGATCCGCGGTTCGTCGGTGGCGACACCTTCCAGACCGTCCTCATCCTCTCGGCTCTGCTGACGCGGTGGTCGTGGACCCGGTCGGAATTGGTGGCGGCCGGGTTGAACGCGGAGATCGTGAACGACGTGGCGGAAGTGGTGGTGCGGATGCGTCGGGTCTGCCGTCGCGGTGGCGTCTCCCTCACCCACTGAGACGAGTGAACCCACACCGGGAGGGGCGGCCGACACCGCTCCTCCCTCACCCCACACCATCACCAGGGACACGGACATGGCGACCGCGACGAAGACGAAGCTCAAGGCGGATGACACGACGGCACTGGACACACCGCGGCGAACCCGGCCGAAGGCGAAGGCGGAGCGGAGGGTGAAGCGGAACCCCACCCACCTGTGGGCGACGTTCTGCGTCGGCCTCACCCTCACCCTGTCCGCCTGGCTCAACGGGTTGGCCTTCTCCTCCGCGGCGGAGAACCCCTTGAACGGATGGGTTCTGGGGGTGACGATCCCCGTCTTGGTTCTCGGGTTCAGCCGCGTCTCGGCTCTGCTGTACCGGAGTGGTGACCGGGGGTTGGCCTACTGCGGTGCCGCCGCGACGCTCTCGATGCTGCTCCTCTCGGTTCAACACTGTGCCGTCAGCATCGCGAAGCTCACCGGAGAACCCGTCGCTCTGGCCGCCCTCATGGCACTGAGCCTGGATTTTGGCCTCGTGACGGCGGAGATCGCGACGGTGCGGCGGAAGTGAACGGAGGGGGTTGGACGGCCCCTGACCCTGGACGGGTTGGGGGTTCGGTCGTTGGGACGGCGGTACAACCTTACCCTCCCCCCCCCCCCCCCCCCCTTTACCGGGGACGCGGCGGCATAACAAATAGGGCTTCGTGAATTTCACGGATTCGGAGGGACTTTATTCGCATCAATGTTTGATAGACTGTGATGAGTGTGTACGGGAGTCGGGACCGGGGTGTGGGGTGCCTCGTTCCCGGCTCCCGTCTTCGTTTTCCCTCCCTCACCCATCCCCAGTACCCACACCCGACACCTACCGTAGACTCCACAGGGTTCGGGTACAGGGTGTGGAGGTAGGTTCCCCGTCCGGGTCGAGACTTTAGGTTGGGGGTGAGGGTAGTTTGATATGACCACAGGTGTGACGGTGTGACGGTGGTGACGGATGACTTCCACTATCTCTTCTTCTCTAACTGAGGAAAAGAAAGAGGGGGAAATGTGCCGTCACCACCGTCACACCGTCACCGACCGAGTCCGGAGGCGGATGTACCACACGGGGCCGGGTATGGTTCGTCGGGGAGGGTCGGGTGTGTCCGCTGCACAACTAACCTCACCCCCAACCTAAAGTCTCGACCCAGACGAGGAACCCATCTCCGTGACCCTGTGGAAGCTCCGTCAGGGTGTGGGTGTGGGTCCAGGGTGAGGGTACTGGATTGTCTTATGCCCGTACTGGTAATGGACTTGGTGGGGGCGGTGGGTTCTGGGTGTGGGTCGGGGTCAGAGACGGGAATAGTGGATGGGATTGTCCACATTACGGTTTCGGGAGCGGATCGGAGGGGCGGAAATCCTCGACTTCCGTGACCTCTTCCCGCTCGGATACCCCGCCGCAGAAGCAGCATCGGAAGGTGTGGCGGTGGACGGTGCGGACGACGGGAACCCGTTCCTCCCACTGGTGGGTCGATTCGGTCCAGGTGGGGGTGGGGCCGATGGGCGGACCGGCGGTCATCCCCCCGTAACTGGAGGTGCGACTGGTCCGTTTGACCAGACCGTGGCACTTCTCCTGTTCGACCACCTCCGACCCGATCCGGGTGGTCGCCTCCCACTCACCGCACAGGGGGCAAACGTCCCTGTGGTGTTTGCTGATCATGTCGTTGGCGTACCAGATCATCAGGAGGCCGACGCCGCCGATGACGACTCCGACGCCGAGGCAGAGGGTAACTACCCCGAGGAGGATGAGGAACGTCCCGACGAAGGTCAGCGTCCCCGAGTACCGGGACACGGAGTCGCGGACCGAGGGAGGGGGCGGCGGTAGCGGCATCGGGGGCGGAGAAGGGGGTGGGGGCGACGGTGGTGTTGGGACGGCAAAACGAATGCCGCAGTTCGGGCAGTCCATCTCGGTCCCGGCTCGGTCGTCACCGAGCGTCAGGTTGATGCGGCAGTGGAAGCACTGGACGGGGATGGGCATGATCAAATCCCGGGGCAGGGGGACCGGCGACAGTTTAACCGGCCGCGTGACAGAAGTCAAGTTGCTCTGTTGATTGTTGGATATTATAAGACAAAGTAAGATCGCTGTACTGATGCCGTGACTCTGATGGGCTGCGGCCGATGGTCTTTTCCGCGTCGGACGGTTGTGTCCCGGTGGCCGTTGGGTTAGTTTGGTTTGAAAGTACCTCTGTCGCTCCGAGGTGGGTCCGTGTCCACAGGCATCGTGAAGCCCTCTGCGGCCCTCCTTCTGTCCATTCTCGTCCCTACCGATGTGCGGTCCCTGTTGAACTGGCGGACGGTGCTGAACGGCAAAATTCCCGAGTGTGGCACCGAGACGCTGATGGTCCAGATCGGCCCCCCGAAGCCCTACCGGCTGCTGATGCTCCACGGAGAGGCGGACGGCCTCATCCGAATTCAGATTGTTGAGTACGTTCGACGCGGCACCGTCATTTACGACGACAGGGCCATCAGCGATTTGGTGGCGGAGAAACTGCGAAAGGCGGCCCGGGACTGCTTGGGGGCGTTTTAGTACGGACGTAAGCCTCACTTCGCGGCGACGGGGTGGACGACCCATCGGAGTTCGTCGGGAGCGTCCAGCACCTCCTCGACGCCGACCACCCCCACGTCGATCAGGATGCGGCGGACCGTCTCCTTCTTCCCCGGGTCGCCGTACTCGTAGCCGTGGCTCTCGGCGTATTCGAGCAGCCGCTTCAGTTCCTTGTCGGTCAGTTTGACGGTGTAGTGGACCTCGACCTCGACCCGGCGTTCGTCGCTCATCGTCGGCTCCCGAGAGGGTGATCGTCTACCCTACTCGTGTCTGAGACCGGCTCCGGGTTGCATCGATTTTCAACATTCGGTCCCGGCCGTCGCGGAGGGGCGGTGGGGGTGGGCGACCGATCAATACCTCACCCCCAACCAAAAGTCTCGACCCCGACCCTACTTCTTGTCCTTCTCCTTGACCCGGACCAGGGTGTCCGCCTCACCCTTCTCGTCGCGGCTGATCAGTTCGTCGTCGGTCAGCTTCGTCACGGTCCGCACCGTCGTCTCGACTTTCTCCCCGAGGCTCATCGTCAGCCTCACCTTGTTCCCGTCGGTCTTGTACGTCCCCTCGGACTTCATCTCCTTGCCTTCTACCGTCCCGGTGAACTTCGCCTTGCCGTCCTTGGTGAACTCGACCACGAACGGGTTGTCTCTCTTCTCCTTCGGGGTCCACTTCCCGACCAACTTCGCCGGATCGATCTGGTCGTCTTTCTTGTCTTCTGCCGCGGCGGTCAGACCGAGGAGGAGGGCGGACAAGGCGGCCAACAGGGTCTTGTGCATGGGGCACCTCGACACGGGAACGGGCCGTTGAGTGTACCGCCGATCGAGGGGGAGGTGGAGACGAAAAGACCGGCCGCGACCGCCGAGGCGTCACTCCGCCCCCGACGACCGCGACCGGGCCGCACACCCGGGCCGCCGGTCACTTCTTGTCCCTATCCCGGACGCGGACGAACGTCTGCTCCATCCCCGTCTCGTTCTTGAGCACCAATTCGTCGGCGGTCAGCCGGGCGATCCGCCGCTCCAGCGTCCGCTCCTTGCCGTCGGCCGTCATCACCAGGACGAGCGTCGCCCCGTCCGCCGTGTACGTCCCGACGTTCTTGGTCTCCTGGCCCCCGTCGGTGGCGTCGAGCGTCGCCTTCCCATCCTTCAGGAAGGTCAGCACCATCGACGCCCCGTCCTTCCGCTCCTTCGGCACCCACCGGCCGATCAGCAGCTTGGCGTCGATCCGGTCATCCTTCTTGTCCTCCGCCGCGGCGGTCGAACTCATCAGCAGGGCGGACAGTGCGACGGACACGAGTCGGGACACGGGGCACCTCGGTGCGGAGCGGATGGCGATTGTCCCGCCGAGTGGCGGGACGGGCAGACGGGACGTGCGGGAACGAAAAAAGACCGGCCGAACTCTGCCGTGGTGTCGCCCATTCACCACAGTTGAGTCGGCCGGTCTGTAGGTAGTATAGACTGTGCCGCACAGAGCACAAGCCGGATGTCCGATTTTTTCGGCCCGAGTCCCGAACCCGTCCGATTCCCGGACACCGGCGTCGGGTGATCGGACGTTGTGCAACTTCCGCCCGTTTTCGTGCAACTCTTGTGGACGAGTCACGTCTTTTAGGGGTAGAAGTGGTCAAAAACTGAGCAGTCGCCGGAGCCGCACCGAGCGTCAGCACAATTCGTTCCGGTGCGGCTCGTCCGCACCCGTTCTTATTCGTCCGGGTCGCCCTCGGACGCCGCCCGTACCGGATGAGGTCGCCGTCGCCCTCACCCATCTGGTACGGGCGGTTTCGTTTCCCACTCTCCCGGCCCCCCGGGTCGGGGCTTTCCCGCTCGGGTGCGTGTTTCGGGCAATCGCCTCGACTCCCCCGGAATGGGCGTTGGGCCGCCCCGCCCGGCCGCCTATCGTGGCAGCAAATCCCCATTCCTTCCCGACCCCCAACCGCCACCCGACGGCAGGACGCGACCGTGTCCACACCCCTCTCGGTCCTCGTGGTGGACGCCCACCGCGACGGGGCCGACGCCCTGGCTGAGTTGCTCACCGCCCACGGGCACCGGGTCCGGGTGGCGTACACCGCCGCCGACGCCGAGACCGAGATGAGGGCCGACCTGCCCGACGCGGTGGTGGTGGCCTTCGGCCGACCGGGGGACGAGGGGTTCGACCTCGTCGGGGCGTTCGTCCGCCTCCGCCCCCGGCCCTTCATCGTCACCCTCGCCACGTCGCGGCTGTCGCGGCGGCCGGGGTTCGTCGGCGGCGACTACCACGTCCTCAAGACGGACGACCCCGACTGGTTGGTGGCGGTACTGGCCAACTACGCCGCGGCGGCTCTGGTCTGACCCGACCGATGCCCCGGCCCCCGACCGTCGAGACCTTTTGGTTGGGGGTGAGGTATGGATTGCCGCCCCACACCCGTCACCGCGACCGCTTGGTCCATTTCACTTTCGACGGCGTCGGCGGTGCGACCAGCGGAGGGGGTGTGACCGGCGGAGGGACGGGCGGTTCGAGGCGTTTGTTGTGGTCGAACTCACCGTACTCGGCGGCATATTCTCCAAGAGCGGTGAGGGCGTAGGTGGCCTCGAACGGCTTCTCCGCCGACCCCGTGACCCGGACCAGAAGCCCTTCCTCGACCAGGGCCGTGAGGAAGGTGCCGTCCTTCGTCTTCCGCGACGGAGTGACCCGGAGTTGCTTTCCGGTCGGCGGTGTCGTGGAGCGTTTGGCGACGCGGAGGGACTGCCACACGGAATGGGAGATGGGACGGGTGGCCATGTGCGGCTCCGCATCGAGGGTCGTGTCAGGAAAGTGCGAATGGGGAAGTATAGCACCGACGGGGCCGCGTCAGCAAACAACTACCTCACCCCCAACCAAATGTCTCGACCCGGACTCACCCTCCCGACCCATTTCCGATAGTCGCCCCAGTGAAGTGATCGGTGAGGGTCGGGGGTAGTGCCCACGTCTGCAACGGGGGCGTCGGTTGAGGGAGGGCGACGTACACCGGGATAGCGTCACCCTGGCCCTCACTCACCCCGGCCCCTCGGTCGGGGGTTTTTCGTTGACGCACTTTGGCTACCGCCTCCACCAACGCCCGGGTCTGCTCCGCGACGTGGCTGTAGTGCTTCGAGAGCATCACGGTAGAGGAGTGGCCGAGTATAGCCGCCACCTTCGCGTTCTCGACCCCGTCGATTAGTGCCTGAGTAGCGAACGAGTGTCTGATTCCGTACATCTGCTTGGTCGGCAGACCGGCCCTGTCCCGGCACCGCCGCATGGCCAGGACGAGGGCGTTCTTGTTCCACGGCATCCCGTCCCGGTTTCGGAGGAGCGGCCCCGTCGGGCTTCTTTCGGCCAACCGCCTCAGCAGCGACAGGGCGTCGGGGTGGAGGGGGATCGACCGGGTCTTCCCCTTGTGCTTCGTCTTATGCTCCCGGACGACGACCACCGACGCCTCCCAAACCACGTCCTTGGCATCGATCCGCGACGCCTCACCCGGCCGACACCCCGTCAGCCAGAGGAATTCGAGGAGGGGCCGGAAGTGGGGTCCGGCCGCGTCACACAACTTCTCGAACTCGGCGTCGGTGTACACGGCGTCGGCCCCCCGGCTCCGTCCCCCCGGCACCTTGACCCCGGCGAAGGGACTCCGGTCGAGAAGCCGCGTCCGCACCGCCAAGAGGTAGGCCGAGAAGACCTGGAGCTTGAACGCCCTTCGGGTGTCGTGGGACCACGGTCGGCCCCACCGCTTGGGTCCGTCGGCGTAGGCGTCGAGGTGCTTAGGGGTCAACTCCGCGGCCGGAAGGTGGCCCCACTTCGCGGCGAACGGGTCGAGGAAGCCGCGGTAGGTCCGGAGGGTGTCCGGCTTCACCCGACCCCCGGCGTCGCGGAGGTAGGCGTCGATCACGTCGCGGACGGTCACCGGCGGAGGCAGGGTGTCGTCGCACCGGAGCGTTGTTGCCGGAATCACACCGTTCACGACGACGAAGGGAGACGTAGGCTTCGGCACCGGACGTGGTCTTGTCCTCAGCGGTTGTTTGACCGGGAGGATACCCTCCAGAAGGCGGTGGAACACCTTCCACGCCTCCGCCTCGTTCTCTTCGCCGTACACCCGGAGGGCCGTCTTCTTCCCCCGGAACGTCGTCCACCACTGGCCATCTTGGGTTCTGATCCACGGCTTGTTCCGTCGGCCCACGACCGCTCCCATTTCGTACCGAATTGTACCGACGGCATCTTACCCCGGGGCGAAGGTAAAGTGAAGACAGATTCGAGATAAAGCGACCGTTATTGCACTTGCTAGGAAACGGGGTGTATGTGCTGCCTCCTACGCCCCTCGGGAGGTGGGACAGGGAGGTCGGTCGAGACCTTTGGTTGGGGGTGAGGATATCATTGATCTTCCCACCTCAGTGCCGACTGTAGGGGTGTGTGAAAGGTGACGGGTCGGGTAGGCCGCACCGATTACCTTGACCCGGCCGGGTGTGGGCTTAGTGTTGGGTGTACCCCACCGGAGACCGTCATGGCCAAGGGTAAGAAGGCACCCGTAGCGGCACCGCCCACCACCCCCGAACCCACACCCGACACCGCACCTCCGTCCTCACCCGGCAGCGAACCCGAACCGCCCATCACCAAGACCGAGGCCATCAGGAGGGCGATGGCGGCCGGAAAGGATGTGCCCAGTAGCGGCGTTCCGTGGATCAGGGACACCTTCGGAATCAAGGTGAGCGACCAGATGTTCTCGACCGTCAAGAGCCAGATCAACGGCGGAGGGAAGGGGAAGAAGAAGGCCAAACCCACACCCACCGTCCCTACCCCCACACCGGCGACGAAGCCGAAGACTGTGGCCGTGGCGTCGGTCGAGTTGGCCAAACAGATCAAGTTCTTGGTGCGGATGTACGGGGCCGACGCGGTGTTGGATATGGCGGCCCTGTTCGCGGACTGAGGTGGGGCGGACCAATAATACCTCACCCCCAACCTAAAGTCTCGACCCGGACGGTCCCGACGCCCTGCGGAGGCGGATCGGGATGGACCGTGGAGACTCTTGGTTGGGGGTGAGGTTATTTGTTACTCCCATACCGGTTCACACCTTCGGGTTCCCCGACGCCGCCTTCACGATGCAGATGATGTGGATCACCAGTCCCGGGACGAGGTAGCAGCAGTAGCCGACGACTGTCACCAAGAGCCAGACGACCCCCTCCCCGACCGCCCCTTTGTACATCTGCCCGGCCCCGGGGATGAGCAGACTGAGGACGGCGGCGATGCCGGGATGCCACTTGTTGGGGGCGTTCTCCCGGCGGAGCTTCCGGTCGATAAACTCACCGCAGTGTTTGCATTTCTTCGCCGTCTCCAGGATCGTTTCGCCGCAGAACGGGCACTCCTTGGTATCGGAAGGACTCGACGGGGGCCGGGAACGCCGACCCGGTATTGGCCGGGGAAAGGGTGGCGGTGGCGAAGGGGGCAGAGGTGGAGGAACTGGCACCGGACCCGAACGCGGCGGTGGGGCGGGAGGTGGTAATGGAGCCGGGGATGGAAGTGCAGCCGGAATGCGGATCAGACCGTCGCAACTCGGGCACTCGATCTGGTCACCGGCCCGGTCGTCGGCCATCGTCAGGCGGACCTTGCAGGACGGGTTCGGGCAAAAGACCACAATCGCCATCGTCACCCTCGGGCCGGGGCTGTTCGGTAGGTCAAATGATAGCCGGTGCGACACGACCAGACAACGGGATTTGTGAGAGACAGACGGGGAGGACGACACGATCTTGAGGCGACGACCTCGATCGATTTTTGGGGCGGTGTCGGCAATTCCGACAGGTCTTTTGGGATTCTCGGATTTTGCCCCGGACCAGTCAGTATTCGGCCGTCGTTGAGTCAGTATTGGGGAGACCGGACGGGGAGGTCGGATTTGCGAAGTCCTTGTTTTTCGGGCACTTCGTGACGGTCACGTCGTTCTGATATTCGTTTTGAGTCGAGTGCGTCTGCCATTCCGCCACTTGGCCCCGTTCACTAAAGATAGCAACGCGCCCCGCTTCTGCAAGCCGGTCGGGCTTCGACCGGTATCCCCTCGCATTCGTCCCCCTCGCGGAGAACACCCTGTGGCCGAAGACGCGCTCCCCGAACGGCTCGACGTGGTCGCCGTCGCCCCGCACCCCGACGACCTCGAAATCCTCTGCGGCGGCACCCTCGCCAAACTCGTCAAGCAGGGGTACAAGGTCGGCATCTTCGACCTCACCAGCGGCGAGCCGACACCCCGCGGGTCGCTCGAAATGCGCAAGGCCGAAGCCGAAGCGGCGCGGCGCATTCTCGGGGTGCCGGTGCGCGTCAACGTCGATCTCCCCAACCGCGTCCTCATGGACGGGCCGGACAACCGCTACAAGCTCGCGACGCAGTTCCGCCGCTACCGGCCGCACATCGTCATCGTCGCCACCGGCCGCACCCCGGCCGGCTCGCCCGACCACATGCAGGGCGGGTGGATCGGCGAGGCCGCCCGGTTTTACTCGCAGTTGACGAAGTGGAACGACCGGTTCGCAGGCACCGACCCGTACCGCGTCCCGCACCTCGTGTACGTGCCGTTCCCGTTCGACGCCGAAGTCCGCCACTGGCACGGCCAGTTCGTGGTCGATATCACCGACACCATCGACGCCAAGATCGCGTCGGTGAAGGCCTACGCGTCGCAGTTCGACACGTCGCGGTTCGAGAAGGTCGAACACCTCATCCGCTCGACCAACGGCTACCACGGTGCCCGCTGCGGGTACATGTACGGCGAACTCTTCGCCCTGCCGACCCCGGTCGGTGCGCCGGACCTCGTCAGCCTTGTCAACGGCAGCAAGGGTTCGCTCGCCCCGGCACAGGTTGCGGCCGCGGCGGGCGTCGTCAGCGGGGCCGGCTGAAGAGAGTGGGGAGTGAGGAGTGAGGAGTGAGGAGTAAGCACGAGTGGTCCTCACTCCTCACTCCTCACTAATGATGGGGGCCAGGATCTCCAGCACCTCGACCGCCGGGCGGTCGCCGGTGTAGATCACCCCCACGCGGCCGTAGGCTTCGGTGCCCGCCGGCACCCCGAACCAGTCGGCCATCGCCGCCGATAACGACACCCGCAGGAACGCGAGCGGTTCGATGCGGCGGAGCATGTCGTTCTGGATGAGCACGCGGCCGAGCGGCGTCTTGCCCTCGACAATCGCCGCCCGCACCGGCTCCGGGCACACGCCCAGGTTGATTCGCACCAGCCCGAACTGCACGACGCGATGCGATTCGTTCGCGAGCGTCAGCAGGATCTTACGCGAGTACTCATTGCCGCTCCGCCGGCACGCCAGCACCTTCACATCGACCGGCGAGCGGTAGAACTGCTCGACCGTGACCGTCATGTGGTGCGTGTGGGCGAGCAAACGCCGGTACGGCTCCGGTAACTCGACCGCCGGCACCTCGACCGCGTCCGGGCGATCGGGCGAGTCCGGGAACAGCGCGTACAGGTGGTCGAAGGTGGGGGCGGTGGTGAGCAAGTGCGGCCCTCGGCGGCGGGAAGACGAGCGCGGAGAGGCGGGGCAGGGGATGATACCGCCGGCCCCGGCCGCGCCTTACTTGCCCAACTGCACGAACTGCACCACGCCCTGTCGCGGCAACTCCGGCTTCTCCAGCACACTGTCCACGAGGTAGTACAGCAGCTCGCGCAGTTCGGTCGGCTCGACCTCGTCCGCGAGCGCTTCGGCCTTCGTCCGGAACTTATCGACCAGTTTGTCGGCCTTCTCGAACACCTTCGCGGCGAAGTACAGGTGTCGCACCCGCGCGACGACCTCTTCCGCCGCGACCCCGGTCGCGCCGCGGGCTTCGGTGATGAGGTGTAGCAACTCCTCGCGCTGTGCTGGCGGCAAGCCTTCGAGTGCCAGCGCCAGCAGCAGCGTCGGGCGTGCGGCCAGTACGTCCTGCCCGCTCACGAGCTTGTTGTCGCCGTCGTCGGTCCAGTCCGTCAGGTCGTTCAAAATTTGAAACGCCACCCCGACGTTGCGGCTGAAGTCGGCGATCATCTTATCGTATTGTGCGACGTCGCCGGCCAGCCGCACCCCGGTGTACAGCGCTGCCTCGAACGCCGGGGACGTCTTCAGCGCGTAAATCTTGAGCGCGTCGAGCGTCGTGAGCGCCTTTTCTTTAGCGTCGCGCCAGAGCAACTCCGCGCCTTGCCCCTCGGACAGCTTGATGTGCGCGTCGGCCAGTTTGTCGAGCACGTCGGCGGCCGCCTCCGCCCCGATCGCCTTGCGGTCGCGCGACACGCTGCGATAACCGACGCCGATCAGGTAGTCACCCACGTTGATCGCGGTGCCGACCCCGTGTGTGCGGTGCAGCGTCTCGACCCCGTAGCGGAACGCGTCGTCGTCCTCGATGTCGTCGTGAACCAGGCTCGCCTTGTGGAACGCCTCGATCGCGATTGCCGCGCGCCGCACGTGGTCCGGCAGTTCCCACCCGTCTTCGGCGCGCGTGCCCGGCGCGCCCTTGAGCGCGTCGTAGGCCGCCAGCGTGATGAAGGGGCGCGACCGCTTGCCGCCGCGGGCCAGGAAGTCGTAGGCGATGGCCTCGTGCCGCCGCAGCGGGTCGGCCGCCGGCGACGCCGCCCGGGGCGGCGGCACCAACCGTGACAGCTCCGGCTCCTCGAACAGCTTGTTCGCCGCCCGCATCAGGTGCATGTACGTCTTCGTCTTCTGGTCCGGCGGCGGGGTGTGAACCCCGATCGACTCGAACACCCAGTCGTTGTCCACCGACGTGTTCTTGCAGTTGCTCGACAGCAGCGGGGTGGCGATACACGGGATGCCCGCCAGCAGCACCTTGTCGAACGCTTTTTCCAGCACGTTCAAGCACGCGACGCCGACGATCGCGTCGATGTGCCCGCTCACGATGATCTTCAGGACGATCGGCGTGCCTTCGGACACCAGCACCTTGTAGCCGAGTTCCTCGGCCTTCGTGCGGAAGTCGCCGACCTCGCACGCCCCGCACTTCTTGCAGTCCAGCCCGAACTCGTCGTAGTCGGCCGGGCAGCCCTCCGCGTTCTTCAGGCAGTGCGGCAAGAGCATCAGGCGGCGGTTGAACGGGATCGCCGCGACCTGATCGCGCCAGAACGCGTTCGTCAGCATCACCATCGTGAAGCCGAGCACCGTCTCGCCCAGGCCGAGTTGCTTGACGACCGCTTCGGCCATCTCGCGGGTCGATTCCTTCGTCAGCGGCTTTGACCGGTCCACCGTCTTGCAGAACGCTTCCACCGCGGCGCGGATGCGGTCGCGGACGGCCCGGTCCTGCGGCACCTCTTTGAAGGCGGCCGACGACTTCGGCGCTTTGGTGGGCGCGCGCTCGGCGGCCGCTTCCAGTTCCAGTTCGGCAACGGTCGTCACGGTTGTTCCCTGTGGCAACGCGAGTGTGAGTCAGGGAGAGAGTACGGGCCGGCGGGGGTCCGAACCAGTTTGCCGGCCGCCGCGGCCGAACGCAACCGAAAACGCTTGCGTTCGACACCGCGCCGTGATTACGTGTACTCCGACCCGCTACACGCCCAATACCCGCCTCCCGACGGAGCCTTTCACGCCATGAGTCGCTTCCTCTCCGCTCTCATCCTCCTCTCCCCGCTCGCGCTGCTGCGCGCCGACGAACCGCCGAAGACCGACCCTTACGACCAGTCGAAGGTCGAACTCGAAAAGGAGCCGCCGGCCGACTTCAAGGGAAAGCGCATCCTGGTGGTCGCCGGGAGCAAGAGCCACGGCCCCGGCGACCACGAGTTCTTCGCCGGCAGCGCGATCCTTTGCGACCTCCTCCGTCAGACGCCCGGCGTGTTCCCGATCATGGCCCGCGACGGCTGGCCGAAGAATGAGAAGCTCTTCGAGACCGCCGACTGCATCGTCATGTACATGGACGGCCGCGGCGGCCACCCGGCGGTGCAGGGTAAGCGGCTCGAATTCCTCCAAAAGCAAATCGACCGCGGCGCCGGCTGGGTGAACCTCCATTACGCGGTCGATTACCTGCCGCAGCACGGCAAAACCGTGCTCGGCTGGATGGGCGGTTACTACGAGCCGAACTACAGCATCAACCCTCACTGGGACGCGAACATCCGCTCGCTTCCCAAGCACGAAATCACCCGCGGCGTGAAGCCGTTCACGCTCCGCGACGAGTGGTACTACGGGATGCGGTTCGTGGAGGACATGAAGAACGTCACGCCGATTCTTCAGGCCGTCCCGCCCGACAACACCCGCGGCACCGAGTATACGAAGTCGCGCAAGGGCGAAATCGAAACGATGGCGTGGGCCTACGAGCGCCCCGACAACGCGAAGGGCCGCGGGTTCGGGTTCACCGGCGGTCACTTCCACCGCAACTGGGCCGACGAGAACTTCCGCCGCGTCGTCGTCAACGCGGTCCTGTGGGCCGCCAAAATCGACGTGCCCGAAGGCGGCGCGTCAGTCAAGTTCGACCCCGCGGACCTCAACAAGAACCTCGACCGCAAGGGGAAAGACCCGTTCAAGCCGATCCTTCCGCCCGAGCCGCCCAAGAAGTGACGGCCGTATATGTAGTGTGGGTGATAGTGGACAAGAAGTCAAATTGCGGGCGAAGAATTTTTGAGATTGTGTTCATGTGCTTGTGGCGGGCGGATTTGCGGCGACGCGAACCGCCCGCCCGAGCGCCGCGACGGTGAAAATGAGCGGGTACAGCTTCTCGAAGTACCACAGCTTGGCGAAGTAGAAGCCGATCGGCGACGGGTCGCGGAACCGGCCCGACTCGACCGCCTCCACCAGCCACGCGACGCCCTTCGGAACGGCGTCACCGTTGGCCAAATCCAGCAGCACCTCCACCGCGAGTGCCGTCTCTTCTACGCTGGAAGGGCAGTCCTTGGCTCCGCCCCACCCGCCGTCAGGGTTCTGCGCGCTCAGCAGGAACGCGACCCCGCGCCGGCACTCGGGCGCGTCCTTCATGCCGAGGTCGCGGTACGCGGCGAGCACGCGCGCCGTGCCGTAGACGGGGTTGATGTCGTCGGGCGCGTGCTGGTTACCGAACCACAGCGGCAGCCAGGAACCGTCTGGTCGTTGCTCACGCGCGAGGTAAGCGAAACCACGAGTCACCGCTTGATCCCAATCGGAGTACCGTACCAACCACTTTAAGCCCAGCACGACGTTCGCCGTCTGGATCGCTCTAATCGCATGAGCGGTGAGGTCACTCCCGCTTCGATCGAAGGGCAAAACGCCCCAACCGCGACAGAACGTTGGGAATCCGCCATCGCGGTTCTGAAGCCCGAGAACCCAAGAAACGGACAGATCGCAGCCCGATGGCAACTGAAACCTCTGCCGCTCGCCGAGTGCGACCAATGCAAGCATTGCACCCGGGGTGTCGTCGCAGTCGGGCACTCCGCCGGGCAGGTCGGTCCACGCCCACCCGCCCGGGTCCGCGCCCGTGTAGGGGTGCCGCTCCTTATACTGCTGCCCCAGCAGCCACGCGAGGATTTGCTCCTTCGTGTCGAGCGATTCGAGGTCGCCCGCGGCGGCCAGGGCGTTGACGCTCAGCGTCGTTACCCACGTCGCGAGGTTCGTGTCGATCGGCCAACTGCCGTCAGGTCGAACCGAGTTCACGATGAACCGCACGCCCTCGTCGATCACCTTCTGTTCGGAAGCCGAGCGCCGGCGGCGGATCGACGCGAGGGCCATCGTCACGAAACTGGTCAGCGGGGTGGCTTCGAGGTAGCCGCCGGTCGTCGGCTGGATGCGCCGCAATACCTTCAGCGAGCGCCCGCGGGCAGCGCGGCGCACGAGGTTGCGAAGCGGGTTGAGCGAGCGGCGGTGGTGGTGGATGCACTGGCCGATCGCGATGAGAGCGGGAAGGGCGTAGCTCACCACCGGCATCTTCGCGAACCGGTACCAACTCTGCGGCAGGCACGCCATCTCGAACGGCAGTCGCGGCACCTCGTCCCACTTCACGAGGCCCGCGAGGGCGCACGTCATCAGGATCGGGACCGAGAATGTGTGATCCTTGCCGTATCGGGCGCGAATCGCAGCGGCCCGCTGTGCCGGCAACGCGCCAGCTTTGCCCGTCAAATACTCCTCAAGCCGCATCACCGCGTTTTCGTGTCCCTTTTCGCCACACAGCTTGAACGCCGACCGGCACAGCATCGACGTCGAAATGTTCGAGAAGCTCTTGACCGTGTCGCCCCACCCGCCGTCCGGGTTCTGGTGGTCCGCGAGCCACTTCAACCCGGCGTCGATACGGTCGCGGTGGTCGAACGGGTTGACGATGTGGAGTGCCATCACCGCGGTCGCGGTCGAGAGGGCGGACGTCGAAAGTTCGCCCACCCAGTGACCTTCCGGCACGCGCTCGGCCAGAAGCGCGTCGCGTGCGGCCAGATATGCGGCCTTCAAACGGTCGGCGGTGATCATTCGCGGCCCAATCGGGTCAAGCGGCGACGGTGTCGCGTCGATTTTACGACTCGCCACCATGATTCGCCGAGGACGGCCGCGCCATGCCGATGCTGTACCCGCTGCCGCTGACCGCCTGGGACGAGGCGCTGCCGGCGGCCGAATCCGCCATCGCCACCGACGCGCTTGAGGCCGGGCACATTCTCGTTCTGCCGAATTTGCGGTTTGAGCTGACGGACGCCGAGCGGGCGTACTTCACCGACCGCCCGCGCCGTGTCGCGACCACGGCGCTGACGCTCCCGCAATTCCGCGCGATGCTCGACCGCTACGCCACGGCGACCAAGGCGCTGGTGCGGACGCTGTTCCCGGTGTACCGGTCGGGGCTGGAGGTCGCCCCGCCGTCGGTTCCGTCGCGGGCGCCTCGCAAACCTGATCCACGACTGCGGATCGACACAGACACCGGGCGGCCGAGCCACGGGAAGCGAATTCTGAAGGTGTTCGCGAACGTCAGCATTGATGGCCGGGCGGCGGTGTGGCGGGTGGGCGAGCCGTTCGAGGCGGTGGCGAGCCGCTTCTGGCACGAACTCCGTCCGCCGCTGCCCGGCGAGCGCGGGCTGCTGGCCGCGGTGCGGTTCTCGACCCGCGCCCGGTCACGGTACGACCACTACATGCTGAAGCTGCGCGACGCGATGCGGTCGGACGTCGGGTATCAGGGCGAGTTCGCGGCCGCGACGCGCGAGTTCGCGGCCGGCACCGCGTGGGTGTGCTTCACCGATCAGGTTTCGCACGCGGTCGTGGGTGGCGGCCCGCAGATGGAGCAGGCGTTTTGGGTCGATGTGAAGGTGCTGCGGCACCAAGAGTCTGCGCCGCTACGGGTGCTGGAGGGGCTGGCCGGGCGGAAGCTGGCGTGATGGCGATGGCGGGGCGGAAGCTGGCGTGATGGTGATTGCGTGAGTGAGGTGTGATGCTCTCCATCCGCCTTTGCGCTGACTTGGGAACCGTATCGGTGGTGCCCCTCACCCGGCCTCGAAGACTCGGCCGACCTCTCCCCAGCGGGGAGAGGTCCATCCGGGGAAGCGCAAAGCGATACAGCGCGTTCAGCTTGGCGTGTCTGCGGATGCACCTCTCCCCGCTGGGGAGAGGTCGGCGGCCGCTCTGCGCTGCCGGGTGAGGGGCACCACCTCCGCGGTTCCGCAGTCAACCTCCCCATTACAGCCCCAGGTTATCCAGGTCGTCCACCAGCCTATCCAAGTCGTCCTTCGGTCCGTCGGACTTGTTCGCCTGCCGCTTCGGAATCCCCACGCTCATCCCGACCGCGTCGCGGCCGTCGTTGACCAACTCGCGGTCCCGCTCGGCCACCGCGGCGCTCAGCGCGTCGGTCGTGTCGCCGCCGAACAGGCGGCTCAGATCGATCTTCAGCCCGCCCACGGCGCCGGTGTCCGCGCCGGCGATCGCCGCGGACTTGTACTCCGGGAACATGATCGCCTGCTGCGGACACACCCGGCTGCACGCCGGACAGCCCTTCTTGCACTGGTCTTGGTTCTCGACCAGAATCCGCTCGAACGAATCGACGCCGTACACGCCGAACAGGCAGAAGTCGAGGCACTCCAGGCAGTTGGTGCAGCGGCTGTAGTCGATGACCGGGTACCACCGCCGCCCGGCCGGGGCCAGGAGCGCTTGCGCGTCGAACGCCGGCGCCGGCGCGGCCGGCTTCGACAGCGACAGTCCGAGTTGCACCACCGCCGGCGAGTTCGCCGCTTTCGCCCGCGACTTCTGCTCGGCCCGCTCGCGACACTCGGCCACGATCCGACGGACCTCGCCGACAAACGCCTCGTGCTTGTTGGAGTCGCGCAGGTCGAGCGTGTAAATGTGGCGGTCCGGGATCTCGCCCGCCGGGCCGATCGCCTCTGGCTTCTCGACCGGCGTGTCGGACTCGCCCTCGTCCTCTTCGTCCGACGGCGGCTTGAGCTTCGTCTCGCCGAAGTGGCCCTTGATGCCGTCGCGGTCGAGCAGCCAGAACGCCGCCCGCGGGTACAACCACGACAGCACCACCATGTCGCCCTTGACCGCGCCGAGGAACAGCCGGCCGGTGTGATCGGGGCCGAGGTCGTAGAGGTTCGGCACCACCGACACTTCGACGTCCGGCTCGAACAGGAGCGCGGCCACGACGCTCTCTTCGAGCGCCCGCTTGGCCGGGTGCTTGCCCGGGGCCTGCGACAGCACAACGGTGACGCGGTGGCGGCTCATGCGGACTCCGGGGGCAGCGGCGGAAGCGGCGGCGGCAAACGACGCGGCAGGGGCGGCGGTTTCATCCTATCGACGGCCGGCGGCGGCGGAAGCGGTACGCGGTCGAGCGGAGCCCACTCGAGCGATTGCGGGTCCGGTAGTAGCACCGGGACGTCGGCGGTGCTCAGGTCGAAGGCCGCCGGGTCGTCCATCGGCGGCCATTCGGTCGCCGGCCGCGCCGCGCCCATCTCCTCGGCCATCCCGGGCGGCGTGTCCGGCACCGGGATGGCCTCCGCGATCGGTTCGTCGGCCGAAGCGGCAGCCACGGCCTCGCTCGTCAGCGCGGCCATGTTGACCGCGCTCAACTCGCCCGGCGCGTGATCGATCGGGACGGCCGAAAAGTCGATGACCGCCGACTCGGCCGGCGGGGTGTCGGCGGGCGTGTCGGCGTCCGGGCGGTACAGCCACGCGACCGCCGGCGTCACCTCTTCGAGCAACCGCCCGGCGTACGGCCCGGCCTCCAGCGCGGCCACGAACGTGTGCGGGTGGATCGGGCTGTACACCCCGCGCTCTTCGAGCCGCAGTTGCAGCAGTTGCAGCAGGAACGCCAGCGCCCGGCTGCGGAGGTCGTATCCCGACGTGACGTCCGGCGCGAGCGCCACCGCGTCGCCCGTTTCGACCACATCGCCTGCCAGCCGGAGCACGCCCAGCACCCGGCGCGCGTGCCGGTTGTAATGCTCCGGGCAAAGTTCCTTGCCCGCGTCGGTCAGTCGCGCGATGAGCAGGTCGCGCGGCACCGACGGGCTGCCGGCGCTCGGGTCGAGGAGGGCGAAGGCGTCCGCGCACACCCGCTCGACCGACGGCCACGGCACCGGCAGCACCTTGAACGCCTCCGTCTCGCTACCCTTCGGCCCGCCGGCCTTCAGCAGCTTGATGTACGCGGCCGCGGTGTGCAAATCCTCGACCGGCGTCGGCTTTGGCGTCGGCGGTGCGGGGTCGAGCGGCGGCGCGGCCAGCGCCGCGGCGAACTCCGCGGCCGCCTGCTCGGCCGCCGCGCCCGGCTCGAACACCGCCGCGAGCGCCTCGGCCCGCACCTCATCGCCGCCCAACCGGCCTTTCAGCGCGTGAGCGACGTAACGCAGCACGCGACCCCTGACCAGTTCGCCGGTTGCGCCGTCGGGCAGCGCGAGCAACCCGTCGGCGGCGGGCGCAGGCAACCCGGCGCGGAGCGTCGGGTAGAACAGCCGCGCGTACTTCACCGCGTCGGCCTCGGATGCGGCGAGCAACTTCGGCAGCAGTTTGGCGCTCGCGGTCGGCTCGCCGGTCGGCGGGGCCAGTAGCGGAACGACCGCGTCGCACGCCCACACCAGAACCGGCCACGGCACTGTGTACACTTTCGCGGCGCGGTCGGGCGACGGCCGCGGGCTGGCCAAGATGAGCTTGTAGTGCGCCGCGGAGTGCGGCTCCGGCGCGCCCGGCTTCGCGTGCTGATGCGCCGGGCCGCTCGGGGAGCCGTCGGGCAGGTCGATTTCCGAATCGTGCGGCCCCTGTCGGATCGCAACGCCGAGTTCGGCGTGGCGGGCGCGGAGGAAGTCGCCGGTGGTGTCGCACCCGAACGCGGCCGGGTCGAACGGGCGGCCGAGTTCCTTCGACAGCAGCGGCTTGACGGCGGCGAAGCGGAGCGGGCGGGTGCGGGCCAGCAACCGGTGAAGGGCGGCCGCGACCGGCCCGATGCCGTCGGCGGCCGGGGCGCGCTGGCCGGCGCGGGCCTCGGCCTCTTCGGCCGCGAGCAGGTCTTCGAACAGTTCGAAGTTGTCCACGAACCGCTGCAGCTTCGGGCTGGTCGCCCCGGTGACGCCGATGACCGACACCGACCGGCCGTGCCGCTTCAGTTCGAGGATGACCGGGATGAAGTCGGCGTCGCCGGTGACTAGGACGAAGTGCTCGGCGTGCGCCGCGGTGAACAGCAGCGAGGTGGCGTCGGTCGCCATCTTCATGTCGGCCGCGTTCTTGCCGCCGCGGGACAGCCGGAACACCTGCACCGGCTCGACGCCCTGCGACAACACCTCCTCGGGGATGGACCGGAGGTAGTGCTGCGGCCCGCCGCCGACGTAGCGGACGGCGTTGTAGTCGGCGTAGGCGCGGCGGACGGTGAAGGGCAGTTCGGCGCCGTCGCGGGCGGCGGTCATGCCGCGGGCGTAGGCGAGCAGGCGGGCCAGGTCGTCTTTGAAGCGGGCGCGGTCGTAGCTCGGGCCGGCGCTCTTGCGGCAGTAGTCCTCGCGGCTACAGAAGAAGTTTTCGAGGTCGATCAGGAGAACGGCGGACGGCTTCATGTGCATCCCGGCACGCAGGTGATACGCGATGGTAACACCCGACGCCGCGGGCGACAACCCGCTCACTCGTCTCCCGCCGCGTTGATCTGACCCTTCAGCATGCGCTGGGTGGCGTCCCACCCGGCGGCGAGGTGAGCGTAATACGCGTCGGCATCGAGGGTTGCGGCCAAGTCGCCTTCAAACAGGAACAGCCACCCCGCGCCGTAGCAGTCGAGGTTGATGGTGCCCGGGTCGTCGAGCAGCGCCGCGTTGAACCGCACGACGCGGCCTGCGAGCGGGGCGTACAGACCGCTGGTCGCCTTCTGCGTCTCGATGAACCCGATCTCCTGCTTCGCGGTCACAAGTCCGGGGTCGATCCGCCATTCGAGGAAGTACACGTCCTGCATGAGCCGGACCGCGTAGGAGGTGAACCCGAACGCGTGAACGCCGCTCGGGTCGGGGCGGCACCACATATGGTTCTTGCAGTAGCGCAGGCCGCCCGGCAGTGGGGCCGGGTGCTTGCCCATCAGGAAGGTCAGGTCGTCGGGCATGGAGTTTGTTCCACACCGGAGAGTTTATCCGCAGATTCCGCAGATGAACACAGATTACAAGCAGAGGTTAGAGTCGAAAACAATCGCTCATCTCTGCTTGTAATCTGTGTTCATCTGCGGAATCTGCGGATAAACTCTCCGGTGAACCCTCTTAAGTGTATCGCGAGCTGACGTACTGCGGGTCGAAGAACGCCGGCAGGTGACGGTCGATCTGGATCAGCCCGTCCGGGGTGCAATCGACGCTCTCGCCGCTCACCGTTAGCCAGCCCTCGGCCTGCAACTTGTCGAGCGCCGGCTTGAACGCCTCGCGGATGTCCACACCGTACTTCTGGCGGAAATACGGCACGTCGAGGTGCCCGGTCTTGAGCAGCAGAACCGCCTCGCGGATGAGCCGGTCGCGCGGGGTGGTCGGGAACGCGCGGCCGAACGGCAATTCGCCGGCGTTCAGCTTCTCGACGTACGCCTCCCACGTGTCAACGTTCTGGATGTGGACGCCGTTGATGTGCCCGAACGACGCCACGCCGGTGCCGAACATGTCCGCCCCGCGCCACAGCGCTTCGCGGTACACGAACTTCGTCTTCGCCTTGTTCTTCACCACCGTCGTGGCGCTCGAAATCTCGTACCCGGCCTTCACCAACTCGTCGAACGCGTACTTCGTCCACGCCCGCTTGGTCGGCCAGTCCGCCACGGCGAGGTTCGGCTCGTCGTTGCCGACTACCTTCAACTCTTTCGAGAAGACGGTGTTGTAGGGCAGTTCCATCTGGTAGATAGTGACGCAGTCCGGGGACAACTCGATCGTCTTGGCCACACATTGCTTCCAGTTTTGCCAGTCCTCACCCACCATGCCGGCGATGAGGTCGAGGTTGATCTGCGGGAAGCCGAGTTCGCGCGCCCAGCCGAACGCGCGGTAGATTTCGTCTTCCAGGTGCGCGCGGCCGTTGTACTGAAGAATCTCCGGCTTGAAGTTCTCGACGCCCAGGCTCAACCGCGTCACCCCGTGCTTGCGGAGCATTTCCAGCTTGTGCTTCTGGAGTGTGCCCGGCTCGCACTCGAAGGTCACTTCGCGGGCGTCGTCCCACGGTTTAGTCTCACGCAGGCGCGTGAACAGTCCGTCGAGTTGTGCCGCGCTCAGGTACGACGGCGTCCCGCCGCCGAAGTACACGTAGTCGAACGGCCGGCCGCCCACGCACGCCGTCTTCGTCAGCAGTTCGACCTCTTTCGTGATCGCGTCGAGGTAAACCGAGATGTCCGAGGCGTTCTTGTCGGTGTAAACGCGGAAGTAGCAGAACTTGCAGCGTTTACGGCAGAACGGGATGTGCAGGTAGAGGCCGAGCGGTGTGCCCGGCTGCGGCGGGCTGTTGACCGCGGTGAGCGCGTCGGGCAGAAAGCTCCGATTCCAGAACGAGAACTGCGGGTAGTTCGCGATGAAGTAGTTGCCCAGCCCGGTCTTTTCCTGTTCGGCGGCGCTGACGGTCATGGCGGAACTCGCTGCGGGCGGAGGCGGGGCGATAACAGGCGGCGAGAGGGATACCGGCACGCGGGGGTGCGCCTTTCAACATCATACGCCGTCACGAGTAAGGTAGCCTCAGCCGCTTCACCCGTCCGGCGGCACCGCGAACGTGTCGGGACGGCGATCGGTTGCGTTTTGGCCGATTCTGAACTACGTACCCAGTGATTAGCGCTGATTCTCGCCGCGCTGGTCCTCGCCGCACCCGGACCCTCTCATGCACGTGCCGCCCCGTCCGCCCAACGACGCCGCCCGCGTCGAGAGCTTGCGCGCGTTTCTCGTTCTCGACACCGAACCGGAACCGGCGTTCGACGACCTCACCCGACTGACGGCTTTCGTCTGTCAGGCGCCGATCGCGATGGTCACGCTCGTAGACGCGGACCGGCAGTGGTTCAAGTCGCGAATCGGGTTCGAGGCGCGCGAAACGCACCGCGACCTGTCGTTTTGCGCCCACTCGATTTTACAGAACGAACTGTTCGTGATCGAGGACGCCCACGCCGACGAGCGGTTTCGCGACCACCCGTTCGTGTCCGGCGGACCGGGCGTCCGGTTCTACGCCGGAGTGCCGCTGACCGCGCCCGACGGCCACAACCTCGGCACGCTCTGCGTCGCGGACCGCGTGCCGCGCACCCTGACCGCAGAGCAGAGCGACGCGCTCCGCACGCTCGGCAGACAGGTCGTCGCGCAACTCATTTTGCGGCAACAGTATGTGACCACCGAGTTCGAGTTGCGCGAGCAGGAGACGTTCCGCGTCCTGTTCGAGCGGTCGTCAGACGCGCACCTGATTTTTGACGACGACGGCCGGGTCATCGACTGCAACTACGCGGCCGCGGCGATGCTGATGTGCGGCGAGCGGGCCGACGTGCTGCGCCTGGACCCGGCGGCGCTTTCGCCGGAGTTCCAACCCGACGGCCGCCGGTCGGCCGACGCGTACCCGCTCCTGGTCGCGGCGGCCCGGCAGCAGGGCTGCAATCGGTTCGATTGGGTTCACCGGGGCGTCTGCGGGCAAGAGTTCATGTGCGAGGTGACACTCACCCCGGTCGAGTTGCACGGCCGCGAGGCGATGCTCGCGGTGTGGCACGACCTCACCGACCGCAAGCGGATCGAGGACGCGCTGCGGGAGAGCGAGCAGCGGTTCCGCGGGGTGGTGGACGAACTGGCCGAAGCGGTCGTGCTGCTCGACGCCGACAGCCGGCGGGTGGTCGAAGCCAACCCGGCGTTCCTGCGGTTGTTGGGGTACACGTCCCGTGAGGTGCTCGCACTGGCCCCCGGCGCGTTCCTGGCCGCTGACCGGGCCGAGATCAATGAGCAAATGGCCCGCGTCGCCGAGTGCGGCCGCGCCAACCTCGGGTTCCGCAAGTACCGCCGCCGGGACGGCACCCTGGTGGACGTGGCGGTGAGCGCGAGCGTGCTGGCGCTCAACGGCCGCGACGCGCTGTGCCTGGTGGCCCGCGACGTGACCGCCGAGAAGGCGGCCGCCGACGCGCTGCGGGCGAGCGAAGCGAAGTTCCGTGCGACGGTCGATCGGCTAGCCGAGGGCGTGTTCCTGATCGACCCGGCGGCGCGTGCGGTCGTCGAGGCCAACGCGGCGGTGCTGCGGATGCTCGGGTACACGGCCGACGAGTTCACCGCGCTGCGGCCGGCCGAGATCGTAGCCGACGAGACGCCGGAAGCGGCCGACCGGACGGCCCGGGTGGTGCAAGCGGCGCTGGCCCGCGACGGCCGGTGCGACCTCGGCCGCCGCCAACTGCGGCGCAAGGATGGCACGCTGGTGCCGGTCGAGGTGCGGGTGTCGCTGCTGCCGGCCGACGGGGCCGAACTGCACGCGGTCGTGGTCCGCGACATGACCGAGCAGGTCCGGCACGAGCGGCAACTGCTCGAATACCAGTCGAACCTGGAGGCGGCCAACGACAAACTGCGGGCGCTGGCGGTGACCGACGCGCTGACCGGGGTGAAGAACCGCGGCGCGTTCGACGCCCGGCTGGCCGAGGAGTTCGACCGCGCCGCCCGGCACGGAAGCCCGCTGTCGGTCGTGCTGCTGGACGTCGATCACTTCAAGCCGTTCAACGACACGTTCGGCCACCCGGCCGGCGACGACGTGCTCCGGGCGGTCGCGGCAGTCCTCCGGCGGACGGCCCGGGCGACCGACCTCGTGGCCCGCTACGGCGGCGAGGAGTTCGTACTCATCCTGCCGGAAACCGACCGCGCCGGGGCGCTGACGGTCGCCGAGCGGTGCCGCCGGGCGGTGGCCGGCGAGGCGTGGGACTTGCGCGCGGTGACGGTGAGCGTCGGCGTCTCGACGATGACGCCGGAAACCGCCGACGTCGCGGCGCTGGTGAACGAAGCGGACGTGGCGCTGTACCGGTCGAAGCAGGCCGGGCGGAACCGGGTCAGCCACGGCAGCGGGCTGATGCCGATACCGGTGGCCGCGGCCGCCCGGGCGTGACCCTCACACCGCGTCGGGGTCGAGACCGAGTTCGCGCAACCGGGCCGCAAGCTTTTCGGCCCGCTGCTTCTCCGCCTCCGCGCGCCGACGCTCATTTTCGGCCAACTGCGCCGCCGCTTCGGCCGCCCGCAAGGCCGTATTCGCCCTTTGCCTCTCGAACTCGGCGCGCTCGGCGGCGGTAGGCAGGAGGTTACCGGCGCGGTCCCAGGCGCGAAGCCAGTCGATCGTGTAGCCGTGGTACTCCCCGTGCCACAGCCCTAAACTCACATCCATGTCCGAAATCCAGTACCGGCGGTCGGCATCCGGCGTGCGCAGGCGGTAGCCGCCGCGCCCGCGCTCGTACACCTCCAACTGATTCCGCGGGGCGTCCCAGATGACGTAGTATTCCGCTTCCAGCGCCCGCTCGTACACCCAGAACTTGCCGGTGATCGGCGTCCGGTCGCGCTCCTCGTCGCCGTTTCCGGACACGTATTCGATCACGACGAGCGGGCGGCCACCTTCGTGAAAATGCACATACGACCGGCGCAGTTCGCCGTCGAGCAGTCGCGGCACGTTGGGCACGTAATACCAGTCCGGCGACTTGCAACCGTCGAGCGGGTTGGGCTTGGAGTGATACCAGTAGATGCCGGTGTCGGCCCCGACGAAGTAATTGCCGTCGGGGTGCAGTCGGTCGAGCACCGGCAGCAGCACGTCGGACAGAAGCGCGCTCTGGGGATGTTCGAGGGCGTTTTCCACAGGCTTGCCGTCCGTGTCGGGCAGGTCGAGGTGGGTGACGGGCTTCACCTCGGCCGGGGTGTTCGCGATCGACATCCGCGGTCCTCCTGCCCTTCCGAACCGGCTACTTCTTCCCCAGGCAGTATACCGTCCCCTTGTCGGTGCCCACCACGATGCAGTCCGGGCCGACCGCGACCGACCCGCTCACCGCGGAGTCGAGTTTCAGCGTCTGCACCGCCTTCCCGGTCTTCAGATCGATGACGTAGAACTCGCCCTCGTCGTTCAGGCACCCGACGTACGCCCGGCCGCCGACAATCACCGGCGACGCGTCCACCTGACCTTCGGTCGGCAGGCTCCACAACTGCTTGCCGGTCTTCGGGTTGATGCCGTACACCTTCTTGTCACGACTGCCGGCGACGACGATGTCCGCGGTCGCGGCGGCCGATGCAAAGAACGGCTGCTGCCGGATCGCCGCTTCGAACGCCCACAGCTTCGTCTTCTTCTTGAGATCGACCGCGACGACCGTATTGGCCATCGTAGCGACGTAGGCGAAGTCGCCGACCACGGCCGCTGTTGCGGCCGCCTGCCCGCCGAGATCGACTGCGCCGAGTTCCTTGCCGTTCTTGGCGTCGAGGATGTGGAACACGCTATCGCACCCGGCCACGAAGGTGACGTCGCCGATGACCGCGGCCGCCCCGTTCACCGGGCCGTCGGTCTTCACGTCCCACACCTTTTTGCCCTCCTTGTCGAGGCAGTAGAGGGTGGCGTCGTGCGAGCCGATGAGCGTGTTCTCGCCGTGGAAGTTGGCCCCGGCGGTGATCTCGCCCATCGCCTCGAACTCCCACACCTTCGACCCGTCGGCGGCCTTCAGGCAGTAGAACTTGCCGTCCAGGTCGCCGACATACACCCGCTCGCCCTTGACCGCCGGCGACGCCTTCATCGGCCCGAGTTTGACTTTCCACTTCTCCTTGCCGTTGGAGAGGTCGATGGCGTACAGGTGCTTGTCGAGCGACGCGACGTACACAACTCCGCCCGCGATCGCGGGCGCGCCCTCGATCCCGCCGCTCTTGGGGTTTCCGGCGGCGAACGTCCACCGCTCTTCGAGCTGGTCGGGCAGTTTGGTGTCGCCGACGCCGCTCATGAGGGCGTCGCCGCGCGAAACGGTCCAATCGGCGGAGGCGAGCGGTGAGAAGGGCAGGGCGGCGACGAGCGCCGCGAACACGAATCGAGTCATGGCGCACACCTCGGATGTGTCGTTGACACTGTAGCCGGCCTCTGTGAGGCCGGAGCGACACCCGGGGGCATCGCACCGGCCTCACAGAGGCCGGCTACAGAAAGCCGTTAAGGCTACCAGGCGGCGCGGTACAGGCTCGCGATCTCGTCGATCCCGACCGGGCGCGGGTTGAACCGGGCGGTCCACTGCTGGTTCGCCTCGTCGGCCAGCACTTCGAGGATAGTGTCGCTGACCCCACACTCTTTCAACGATTGCGGCAACCCGGCGGTGGCGGTCAGTTCGGACACGCGCTCGGCCAGCGCATCAGCGCTGCCGAACAGGTCGGCGTAAAGGCCGCCGACGGCCGCGGCGTTGAACCGTATGACGTGTGGGAGCATCACCCCGATCGCGACGCCGTGGGTGATGCCGTAGTGCGCCGTCAACGGGTTCGCGCAACTGTGGCACACGCCGAGCATGGCGTTCTCGATCGCCATTCCGGCCAGGTATGCACCCACCTGCATCGCCGAGCGCGCGGCGAGGTCGTCCGGGTGCCGCAGCACGCGCTCGAAGTTCGGCTCCAGGTGCTCAAACGCCGACTTCGCGCACATCGCGGAGACGGGGTTGCGCTTCGTACACACGTACGACTCGACCGCGTGCGCCACCGCGTCGATGCCGGTCACCGCGGTCACCCCGCGCGGCTGCGAGAGGGTCAGTTCGGGGTCCAGAATCGAGACGCGGAACGCCGCCTTCTTGTCCCCGCAGGCCATTTTGAGATGGCTGCGCTCGTCGGTGATGAGCGCGTAGCTCTGCGCCTCGCTGCCGGTGCCGGCGGTGGTGGGGACGCCAATTGATGGAAGCATCGGCTTAAAGGCCTTGCCGTGCCCCTTGTAGTCGGCCATCCGGCCGCCGTTGGTCAGGATGAAGTTGACGCCCTTGGCGCAGTCCATCGAGCTGCCGCCGCCGACCGCGACGATGCAATCGACGTGGTGGGTCCGCGCGAACACCGCCCCTTCGGCCACCTCGCGCTCGGTCGGGTTCTCCTTCACGCCGTCGAAGGTGAACACGCTCAGCCCGGCCGCCTCCATCACCTTCACCGCGCGCCGCGGGTGGCCGACGTGCTCCAGCCCGGGGTCGGTGACCAGCAGCACCCGCGTGCCACCAACGCCGCGGACCGCCTCCCCGAGCCGGGCCAGCCCGCCCGGCTCGAAGATGACGCGGCCCAGCGGCTCGAAGTCAAACCGCGGCAGCCCGCCGCTCGGACCCGGGGGCGTGCTGGAGTGCCCGCTGCTTGTAGAGGTGGGTGAAGAGGTTCCCTTCATGCGGCTGGTCCCAGGTCAACCGGTTGGTGGGCAGCGGGCCGATGTTCAGCCGCTCGATGTTCGGGCACGCCATGCACTCGGCGATGAAGCCGGCGTCGTCGGTCAGGGCGGTCGCCGCGAGGGTGTAGCCGATACGCTTCAATACGTCGGCGTGCGGGTATTCTATCACGCTGGCGTAGGGGAACAGGAATTCCTTGTTGGCCAGCGGGTGCTCCGGGCTGTCGCAGCGGATGATGGTGGGCAACAGCCACGCGCACCGCCCGTCCTTGACCAGCCGGGGCGAGCCGCGCAGTTCCTGCGTCACGTCCCGCGCCCCGGGCGTCTTCAGCCCCTCCTCAACCATGTTGTTGATGGCCTCGGCGACCTCCGGCTTGGCGAACGCGCTGACCTCGCAGTGCGGGTCGTCCCACGGCCGGGCTTTGGCCCCGGCAAGTTTCTTCGCCACCCCCAGCGCGAGCGCGTCGGCGTTCTTCGGCGTCCAGATGGCGCTGGCGTTGACGCACGCCCGCCCGCCGTTGCCGGCGACCGCTTCGACCATCAGATCGACGTACTTCTCCCAGTTGTCGGCCTGGTCGGCCCCGAACAGAATTTTCGAGTACCCGGTGCCGTGAATCTCGACCCGGTGGTCGTTCTTGTACGGGGCCATGCTGCGGTCGTCGCCGAACGCCATGCTGCGGCCGCACAGGCGGAGGATGTCGGCGCTGCCGGCGTGGTCGGTCGGCAGGAACCCGAGCACGCTCTCCGGGATGCCGGCCTTGATGAACGCCTGGAGAACGCGGTACGGCGTCCACGGCTCCTCACGGCCGGGCTTGAGCAGCAGCGGAACCTTGAACGCGATCGTCGGCACCCACAGCGAGTGGACGCCGGGCGAGTTCGACGGCAGCACCGCGCCGAATACGTCGGTAGTCGGGTAAAACGCCTGCATCCGCCCGCCGGTCGTGCTATAACCCTTGTCGAGCGCTTCGATCGGCAGCCCGCGGGTCAGCCCGCCGATGACCTCCTCGATGTTGTCGAGGACGTAATGCACCTTGCGGGCGTTGCGGTCGCAGAACACCAGCGCGCTGCCGGTCGTGGCCGACAGGTTCCGGGTGTACTGGTCGAAGGTGAGTTCGGTGTCGCCACAGGGCAGGGCGGCGTTGAGGAAGTAGTCGGCCGCCTTCTTGTACATCGCCAGGAGGTCGCGGATCGGGATGGCGGCGAGTTCCTTGTGCGCCCGCTCCATGTTGCCGACGTCGCGGGCGATCATCGACCCGGTCACCTGGCTGACCTCCGCGACCGGCTCGCCGGTGGCGTGGTGGACGAGCGTCGCCTTGTCCAGACTCGTGTACTTCTTGCCGAACCGCAGCGCGGGGATGTGGATCATCGGTTTCGGTTGTGGTGGGAGGAACGGCGGGGCGCGCCTTACTGGAAACATACCGACGCGGCGGGCGAGTCTCAACCGAATCCGCGTGGTCGCCGATGACGAATATCGTCAAGTGCGCTCACGGTAAAAAATGATGAAAATTGGCTTCCCAATGATGTGAGCAGCGCTTTAGACTCTAATCTCTCCATTTGAAAAACGGTTGCACGCCACTCGCGGGCGTGCCGTTATTGCCTGCGGGCATCTTTTCTACGGTTGGCGTGTCTTCTTCGTTTGTCCCCGAGCCCTGGGGGAGGAGTGATCATGACTCGCGTTTCGTTCCGGCGTGGTTTCACGCTCATCGAGCTGCTGGTGGTGATTGCGATCATCGCGATCCTCATCGGCCTGCTGCTCCCGGCCGTCCAGAAGGTGCGGTCTGCGGCCGCCCGCATCCAGTGCGCCAACCAGATCAAGCAACTGGGCCTGGCGTGCCACAACTTCCACGACACCAACGCCGTCCTGCCGCCCGGCCTCGGGGCGCTCGGCGACCGGGCGACCCCCGGCAGCCCGACGTACTCCTACCAGACCCAGCCGGTCGGCCTCCGGTTCTGTAGCTGGCACACCTGGCTCCTGCCGTTCATCGAGCAGGACGCGTTCTTCCGCGGCATCGAGAAGCAGTCCGACGCCTACACGTTCCTGGTGGGGAAGAAGGTGAAGATGTTCGGCTGCCCGGTCGATCCGGAAGCCGGGGCCGCGTTCTCGACCTACCGGCTGACGAATAGCTACTTCGGCGTCCGCGGCATCGACCGCGCCCAGGGGTATCCGGCCGTCGGCGACGAGCAGGCCGAGGGATTGCTGTACTGGCGGTCGCGAGTTCGCTTCGAGGCGGTCAGCGACGGGCTGTCGAACACCCTGCTGATCGGCGAGCACCCGGCCTCCCAGGACGGCGGGTCGTGGGGCTGGTGGTACACCTCGGTGACCGAGACCTGGCCGGGCGAGTACTGGTCGGACGACGTCCTGTGGGGCGTCGCCGCCACCAGCTCGAAGTTCGGGTCCTCCGGCCCGCCGAACTACACCACCTGCCCGATGCCGGCGTTCTACCGCCAGCCGTTCTCCGACAAGAACCTGTGCAACTACGACACCTTCTGGAGCTTCCACACGGGCGGGGCGCTGTTCGCCTTCGGCGACGGCTCGACCCGGTTCATCCCGTACTCGGCCCGGGCCAGCATGGTTCCGATGGCGACCCGCAACCAGGGCGACATCGTCCCGGGCGACTGATCGCGCTGCTCCAACCATCGCGGGCCGAGCGGCGGGGGGGCGCCCCCCCCGGGGGGCCCCCCCCGCGCCCGCAGAAAACCCA
>JAESFG010000276.1_pt1 | contig 106543 bp, 89 predicted proteins | sample 9269371 | NCBI WGS metagenome assembly JAESFG01 (sample SAMN14506227, study PRJNA617093) | algae metagenome | isolation source: Aetokthonos hydrillicola CCALA 1050 (B3-Florida) and co-occurring... | place: USA: South Carolina | collected 2013-01-01
GTTCCTGCTGACAGATTTGAAAAAGTATTTTTAGCATCAAAAGCAGCCCCATTCAACGAAAAACTATATGGTATTGTACCTCCTGAAGCATTGATGGTAAAACTGCCGGTATTGGTTCCAGCACAGGCAATATCTGTTTTAATCGCAGTAGCAACAAGGGCAGTTGGCTGAGTAATAGTAATTGTCGGAACAGTTGCGGTTTTTCCTGCATTGTCTTTTATGAGGATATTGTAAGTTCCGGCTGTCAGATTATTAAACAAACCACCATTGCTTACAAAAGCACTATTATTTATTGAAAACTGATAAGGAGCAGTACCTCCTGAAGCAGTTACCGAAATACTTCCGGAGGCATCTCCAAAGCAGTTTGCTATGTTTATCTGACTTACTGTGTATGACAATGGTGGTGTGGGATTACTTTGTCCCAGAATAGCATCAAGCCTGTCGAGCAGTGGAATTCTGACGGAAGTGCTATTTAATTGTTCAACTAAAATTCTGGCATTAAAAACAGATTCTTCTGTCCTGACAGCTTCTGCATTTACCACTGCCTGCGTAGCTTTTGTTGTCAGATTCGATACATATTCGGTGTAGGGAACTATGGCACTGCGTTGTCCGGTAAAGAAATACTTCAAGGCATAATCTGCCCAGAAATCACGGATATGAAAGGCTTCTGTACCGTAAAAATGAACCCCGTCGCCTGCTACCAGCCATTGCTGATTGTTGAGTGTATATTGGTAAAAATCTATTACACCTCTTCGCTCCGACTCATTCCAGAATAGAGGATTGGTTTCTTTTATGATTTTATCAATAATAAAGTTATAAGGCAAAGACCCGTTTTCCTGATTCAATCCATTATTTACAGAAGGCTGAAATTTTCCCTGAAAATTGGTTTTATCCGGATAATTACGATAGCTGATACGTGATAAGGCAAAATCTTTTCCAGCATTTATAATTTTTTTGATGATTTCTCTAATTTGAAAATCCATTGTCTGAATGTAACTACCCTTATAATCTGCAAAGGTCATTACCCTCTGAGCCGAAACATCATTTCCTCCTATCTCAAGCAACACATAGCCTGCGTTGGGGTGTTGTGCCAGAAAACCATCTACCTTGCTGTATAAAGCTGAAGTATTATCTCCTGATACTGCCAGATTAAAAAAAACAGCATCATAATTCCCTACTCTTGCTTTAAGTGTAGCCAGCCACTCTGCATTTCCTCCTGATGATACGGTTATAGATGCTCCGAATAACAAGAAATATGGATTTTTGCTTGTACCACTGGTTTTAAAGTTATACAGCCCCACACTCCCTATTTTTACATCAACAGAACTTGTATTCACAAACTCCACTTTAAACCATTGGGTATGGTCAGAAGGAAAAATATCAGCTTTTTGCAGATTACCACTTTCATTTGCACCAAAAGTACTTTCTTTGAGTGTTACCCATTTTTTCCCGTCTAAAGACTGAAAAGTATTGACTTGCAATCCTACACTATTATTAAGCGGAGAAAAAGTCATCATGCCTCCTTTGGGTACAGCTGGTAGCTTCATCATCAAAGTACGGGTAGTACCAGCAGCAATTGTCATATCAGAAGGGCTCTGTACGCCTGCTGCAAGATTATTTACAAGTGCAGAGTTAGCCTGACTGTCATTAATCAAAGAAGGAATAAGTCGCCAGTTGTTAATAGGTTGCTGGGCATAAGCATTCAAAAAAAGTGTACAAACACAACACCATATACATAGGTATAATTTTTTCATAAGCTTAAGGCAGGCATAGGTTTTTTATAAAATTTAATTATTTACAGATTTTATTATGATTTGACGAGAAACGAAGGGTAATGCTCACAAAGTTAACAAAAAACCTTATTAATCAGGATTTTGCGAGTTTTTTTTAGTTAAAAGCACCACTATTTTCTTACAAAGATTTTTTAAGTGAAATGTCTGTACGATTTTTTGGTAGTTAATCCGTTGTTATCTGGTAAGATTTGATGATTTGTAATAAATCGCTTTATCATATTTGTAAATTTTCTTTTTCGCCATTATCTTTTACCCATGTTTACACAACTATTAAAATACCTGACTATCGTTTTTTCAAGTGCCCTGAAATTTATTTTTGGACCGGCTGAGGGCTTGGCAATGGGGTTGCCCTGGCTGGAAACTTTTGCCTTGACGGTAGCAGGAATGATGCTGAGTGTGGTAGTGGTTACCTATTCGGGAGATGCTTTGCGAAACTGGCTAAAAAGTAGAAAAAAGAAAAAAGCTCTTTTTAGTAAGAGTAATCGTCAGAAAATAACCATCTGGCAAAAATATGGCATTTATGGAGTAGCTTTTCTCACTCCTCTTTTGCTTACTCCGATAGGGGGCACTATTCTGGCGGTAAGTTTTGGCGAAAAAAAATCCAGAATTTTCATCTGGATGCTGGTAAGTGCCATAGTCTGGAGTCTTGTATTTACACTGCTTGCCTATGAAGCAACAGACTTTTTGAGAAGTCTCGGACTAAAAATATAATTATCTCAATTGTGTTGGGCAGTACAGCCCCATGAGCCAGAAGAAGACCGGCTTTCTTTGTCAGTTGCCTGATGCGGGAACCCCAGACTCATCAAACTCAGCATTAACAGCAGAAAAATTGTAGATATTTTGAGGGTTTTCATAGGATTAAGGTTTATATATATGGCTTCCTTTCTTTAATTTTACTGAAGTCTCATCAATTTTATTATTATCATTCAAGCCTATCTCAGATGAATCCTGAGCAACTATCTCTAAGTATTTAAATATGTTATTGTCAAGAATTACTGCACTTCTCGCAGATGTAAATATTGACAATGTATCAGCAGAAACCCCTGTAAGATGTATATCAATTGTACCTCTTGAAATGATACTTCTAAGAGTTGGAGAACTGATTTGAACGGGAGACATACCCATACCTTTCTTGTAACCTGAAATAGTTAGAATAAGGGTATCATTTAGGATTTTAAATTTTATGGAATCCTGATTTTTGTTTAATACATTCAGTCCATACTTTGAGTTTTGTTGAATACTTATCAAGACCCAGCCAGATTGCACAGTATTAATCTTAACGTATTTGAAAGCTTTATCAGTCAGTTTTATTATTTGTTCTTTTTGTTCAGCTTTTGGGTTAAATTTAGATGATTCGTTTACTACTATAAAATCAAAAGAAACCAACGCCAGAATTACGATTGCCAGAAAACACAATAGAAGTTTATTACTCGTTTTCATATATTTTTTCAGTTGAAATTTTCATTTTTAAAAGTGTTATACCGTTTTTCGATTTCTGAAATATCAATATTGAGCAGGTACATATTTTTAAGAAGAACCGGAAGCTCGTTTTCCAGAAAATGTTCCCGACGATAGCTAAGAATCTTTTCAGAAGCATTTTCAGAAACAAAATAACCGATACCTCTTTTGTTAAAAATAATATCTTTTGATTGCAGAAAATCATACGTTCTCATCACCGTATTCGGGTTTACCTCCAGTTCTACCGCCAATTCTCTTACCGACAACAGGCGGTCGTTGACTTGCCATTTACCCAGTAATATATTTTCACAAACTAAATCTGCTATTTGCAGATAAATAGCCTGCTGTTCTCTGAATTCCATATTTTTAAATCTGTTTTTCTTTAATCCTGAAAAAAGTTACCAACCAGAAAAATGGAGCTGTCACGTATGTAATACAAAACCGGATTAGCTTAAGGAAATTTTTAAGCAGTGTTTCATTATAACCAAAATCTTTCATTGTAATGGTATATCCAATAGACCGCCCTACAATGTTATCACGATGATCAATAAACTTATCTAATATTGAAAAATTGGTATAGAGCAATATGATAGCTGTTATAAACAGAAATCCGGCTGTTTTGATATAGGCATTTTTTCCAAAATAAATCGAACCAAGCGTAAACAGAGCCTGGATATTAAAAAATACAACAGGCAGTATCTTGATAGTATTCTGTCTTTCCAACAGATTGATAACATACATCTGCCCACTTATTTTAGTACTATTATAAATCCCTATAAAAATAAAATCAATCAGAAAAAACGTAGCAAAAAAGACAGGAATAAAAAATACAATGCTGTAAAACAAACTGCACAACAATTTTTCGAGATGAGAAACTGGTATCGTCAGATATAAAATACCCCGAGTCTTATCAGCCAAATCAGCAAACATCATACTACTAAATACACTAATACTCAATAATAAGCTCATTATCAACAGCATTTCCTGAAAATTTTCACTGAGATTGTTATAATTCATCAGAAAAAAACAGGCAAGTATGCCCGCCAGCGTAAGCCAGCTAAACAGATAGATTCTGCCCTGCTCTACCCAGTGTTTGCGAACAAGTAACGTAAATCGCTGTAAATCAAAAAGATTGTTCATAGTTAATGATTATTTTTTGAGTTTTATAAAGACTGGCATTCCATAAGCAAGAATGCCAATCTTTGCCTTCATAGCTGTTTTAATTAACTGTTACCCCTTATAATTTCTTGTAAAATCTATTAATGCCATCAACATGATGAGCACAAAATAAATCAGGCTATAAACATGATAATTTGCCAGAAATTCATTGTTGAGGGCTGGTTTGTAAACACAATATCCTGGAAATCCATACGGAAAATAAATGTCATATTTCCAGCGTCCGGCTATGATGCCTGCCGTAACTACGCCTGCCAGTCCAATGCCTATGGGCAGTATTACATTTTTCACCCTGAAACCCAGCCAAAAGTGAATAGCTATGATTGCCAGTACAGAAATATAAGATTTCAGAGCAAAAGCAACTATTTTTGAAAAATCAGGCGTAGCCGATAAAAAGCCCAATTCGTGTTTCCAGATGCCAAGTATGATGCCGAAACAAAACAAGATGAGCAAGAAGAATCCATAACACAGCATAGTAAGCGAATTGATTATCAGAAACTTGTTCAGGAAAACTGTAGCCTTTGAAATGGGCTGGGTAAATAAATGTTTCCAGGTATTGGATTTATGTTCAATGTTGAAAATCAGGCAGTTTAGCAAAATAACAAACATGGGAACAAAGAAAAAGGACACTCCTATGAAGGCATTTGTAAATAACCCATTCCAGGGATTTTGTCCGTCTTTAGGTATAAATTTTTCCCACTTAGCGATGTATGCTATCAGAAACAATACAGGTATAAATCCGGCACCAGCAATAGTAAGCCACAGAGCAAAAGTATTTTTGGCTTTAATCAATTCTGTCTGGAAAGTTCTTGCAAAAGCAATCATAGTATAAAAATTTTAAAGTGAAAACCGTAGGTAGAGTGATGAGTTATAAGCTATGAATTGTAAAACAATCTCATAGTTTATCGTTCATAACCCATAGTTGATAAACTTATCCTGTAATCTCCAGAAATATCTGTTCTAAGTCCTGATTCACAACCCTGAGCTGATACACATCTAATTCGCTGTTTACTAATACCTTATTAACAAATGCAGCCTGCTCCCGATTTTCAAAATTCATCTGCAAATCGCCTGCTTCTGTAAAATTGATTTTATACTTTTCCTGTAATATCTGTCGGGCTTTATCATTATTATTGGTTTGTATCTGCAAGGTTGCCTGATTTTGCTTGAGGGCTTGTAGTTCTTTAATCGTACCCTGAAAAATCATATTTCCTTTGGCGATGATGCCCAAATGTGTTACCATTTTTTCAATTTCAGCCAGTAAATGACTTGAAATAAAAATAGTTGTACCTGTTTCCTGATTTAGTTTAAGCAATAATTCACGGGTTTCTATCATGCCATTGGGGTCTAAGCCATTTACCGGCTCGTCCAGAATCAGCAATTCAGGTTCAGAAAGTAAGGCTATTGCCAAACCCAGTCTTTGTTTCATTCCCAGCGAATAGCGTTTGGCTCTCATGTTGGCAGCATGGCTCAGTCTTACCTGCTCCAGCACTACCGGAATACGACTTTTTGAAACATTTTTTAGCTTGCAGGTAATAGCCAGATTATCAGCACCCGACAAATGCTCATACAAAGAAGGGGTTTCTATTAATGCTCCGGTTTTGGCAAAAATCTCAAGCTGGTGTTCTTCTAATGATTTTCCAAAAATATGAATACAAGGTTTTTCGGGTTTAAGCAAGCCCAGCAACAAACGTATGGTAGTAGTTTTGCCGGCTCCATTCGGACCGAGAAAGCCGTAAACAGCCCCTTTTTCAACCTGCAAATTCAGATTTTTTACAATAGGCGTATCTTTACGAAAGCCAAAACTGAGGTCTTTTGTTTCCAGAATCATCGTATAAAAAATTAAAGATTATGAGACAGGCTGTGGGGTAAATACTTCTTTCAGGAGTTTGCGTTTTTCGAGGGCAGCATTAAATAATAATTCCAAATCTACTTTACCAGGCTCATTGTCAGTGTTTTGCATTACTACTGCATGTCCTCTCAATGAACTTTCGGCATATATTACCTTATCAGGTTCTTCTATCACACTGAGATTTTTAAAAGCCAGTTTTTCTGTAATTTCAGCAATGCTGGCATGCAATAATATTTCTGAATTGTCCAGAATAATCACAGGATCAATCAGGCTCTCAAGGTCACGTACCTGATGAGTAGAGATTATAATTATACGGTTTTCGTCCATTGCTGATGCCATTATCCTTCGAAACTGTGTTTTAGAAGGAATATCAAGCCCGTTGGTAGGTTCATCCATTATCAGCACATTGGTATTGGTTGCCAGTCCAAAACCTATCAGCACCTTCTTTTTTTGTCCATAAGACAACTCTGTCAGCTTTTGATTGTCCTCTATCTGAAATTCCTGTAAGTATTGCTGAAACTGACTACTGCTGAAATCAGGATAAAAGGGGGCATAAGTTGTTACAAAATTTTTGATAGAAACAGCCGGCAGGTAAAACTCTTCAGGAATGAAGTAGAGTTGTTGCAGAAAAGCCGGAAGTCTGTCTTTTGCCTGAAAACCATTGACTTTACAGAACCCGGACACCGGAAAAAGCAAGCCGGCTATATTTTTCAATAAACTTGACTTTCCTGCTCCATTTTTACCTAATAAGCCATAAATGTTTCCTTCGCTTAAAGTAAGCGACAAATCTTTAAACAAAAGCTTGCCGGACTTATAGCCAAAACCAAGATGCTGAATCTCTATCATAACTTTGCTTTTAAAATCACTTTCAAAAATCCGAATGACTTACTCAAAATAGTAGCCACAGTTTTTTACGAGTTTTATGTCTTCTTCCGAAATCGGGAAAACCCGGCAGTTTACAGGTCTTATACTATATACTGAGCAACTTTTCTTTGCCAAAAACGGACAGGTATAATCTAATTTACAACAGGCAGCTCCTTTTACTCCATCTAAGGTCTCACATTTATCTGGTGTACACTCCCCTTTTCTGTTTTCGGGTACTCCTTTAAAACTGTTAATAAATCTGCCTACTTTTGAGTTGTTTTTCATCTTAAAAAATAAGTTGTTGATTGTGAATAATTTATATAACCTCAGTTGATGAGTTTTAAAATTTCTCTACATTTTTTTTAGAGAAATTCTTACAAAATTATTCTAATATCCAACACTTTCTTAGCATTTCACTATTTCTCTTTTGCTTAATGTTTTAGTGTATTAGATAAATAGTACACTACAAATGTGTAGTATTGTTCTGAGATTTCCAAATTTTGCAGAAATAAAAAATTACAGGCGGTTACAGAATGGGAAGAGTGGTATAAATACAACAAAACTTTATAAATGTTGAATCAAATTCCTTTATGGAAAAGCCAAGGATATTGGTAACTTTTATTGGTTTAATCATACTCAATGCTCTAGGCATGTGTATGATTTATTTGGGTCAGATGTTGGGTTATGGTTTTCAGCCGGCGTTAAGCCCTCAAATACCAGCCTCAAAAAGAAAGGCTTATTTATTGCAGAGTTTGTTTGAAATAGATGCAATACTGATAGTCGAGCTATTGATTTTACAAACGTGTATGTATCTGATAAATCAGGCAGGTCTTGCTGATTATAGATATAAAAAACAAATACTGATAACTATCACTACAATTCAGGTAATTTGGGCTTTGACCAATCTATTTAATTTTACAATTGGTTATTACAACGCTCAGATTTTGTCCGGAACTGATTAAAATTTATCAATGAAAGAAAATACCCATAATAAGTATTAGTTTTTGAAAGGAGCATAATCTTTAATACATATTTTAACTTTTGTATCAGCTTTAAGATTTTGAATAAAGTGTAGTAGATTTTTTTCCCCTTTTTGTCGAAAAATAAGTTGAATTGATGAATATTATTTATATTTAGTCTAAATAAAATTTTTATTTTTCTTAAAACCTATACTTTTGTAAAAAATTACTGTCCATCTAATATTACAGAAATGAAAAAAATACTCGTAGTAGCCTTTACTCTGACATTCTTTGTACTGAAGGCACAACAACGAAATACACTTTTGGATCAGGCATTCTGGAAAAACAACCCTGATATTGAAGCTGTTAAAGCTGAAATAGCTAAAGGGAACAGCCCTTCAGAACTTAATCCTATGGTTTTTGATGCTACCTGCATGGCAATAAATAATGGGGCATCTAATGCTGTTATCAAGTTTTTACTGGAACAAGACGGAAACAGTGTTAAAAAACTCACACATGATGAAAGAACTTACCTTCACTGGGCAGCCATGAGGGGTAATGTAGAAATTTCAGAATACCTGATAGCCAAAGGTTCAGATATTAATCTGGAAGATATTCAGGGCAATACCCCTCTTATTTTTGCAGCAAATGGCGGTCAGACCAATGTTGCCCTATATGAAGCATTTTTTAAAGCGGGTTTAGACCCAAAGAAAAAATACAATGACGGGGCTAATTTGTTGCTTATTTGTATCGCCAACGACAAAGACTTAACTCTAACTAATTACCTTACAACCAAAGGGTTATCTTTAAATGATGTAGATAATAATGGTAACACTGCCTTTAATTATGCTGCCCGAACCGGTAATATTGCCCAGTTAAAATCTTTACTGCAAAAAGGTGTAAAATATACTCCTAATGCTCTGTTGATAGCTGCACAGGGAAGTCGCAGAAGTGCAAATACCATTGAAGTATATAAATATCTGGTTGAAGAATTAAAAATCAAACCAACGAGTACGGATAAAAACGGTGAGACAGTGCTACATTCTTTGGTTCGTAAGCCTAATCAGACAGAGATTATTAATTATTTCCTTGAAAAAGGTGTAGACATCAATAAAGCGAATAACGACGGTAATACTGCCTTTATGAATGCAGCATCGGGCAGAGAACTAGCTGTATTAGAGCAGTTATTGCCAAAAGTAAAAAATATCAATGCTGTAAATAACAAAGGTGAATCAGCATTAACTTTGGCAATCAGAAGCAGTTCAGCAGATGTGGTGTCGTTTTTGATAAAAAATGGTGCTGATATTAATCTAAAAGATAAAGAAGGTAACACGCTGGCTTATTATCTGATACAATCTTACAGACCGCAGGGACGTGGACCAGGTGGTGGAGAGGGGTTTGGAGGCGGAAGAGGGCAAGATGATTTTGGAACAAAAATGAAATTACTTCAGGAAAAAGGTTTAAATTTTTCTGCTTTACAAAAAGATGGCAATACGCTCTACCATATAGCTATTGCCAAAAATGACCTGAATTTATTAAAAAATCTGGCAAGCCTGAACATTGATATCAACATCAAGAACAAAGAAGGATTGACTGTATTACATAAAGCGGCAATGTTGGCAAAAGACGATGTGATACTGAAATATTTACTTTCTGTAGGGGCAAAAAAAGAAATTGCTACCGAATTTAATGAAACAGCTTATACTTTGGCAAAAGAAAATGAGTTTTTAACTAAAAAGAATATATCACTTGATTTTTTAAAATAACATGATGAAGTCCATATTGCGAATAAGTTTAATAATAGCCACAACAGGATTTTTTTCCATACAAACATCCGCTCAAACCACCAAATACAAATGTTTGTTGCAAATGTCTAATTACTCAGGCGAGGGAGCGTATGTAGTAGTATCGCTCATAGACCCTTCCGGCAATTATGAAAAGACCCTGTATGTAATGGGAACTGATAAAAAGTGGTATAAAAGTCTGAAAGAGTGGTATAAGTTTTATCAGAAAAAACCAGGAACAATCAATGGCATTACAGGAGCATCTGTAACAGGTGGCGACCGTAGTGTGACCACCTTAGAAATAGATGATGCTAAGTTAAATAAAGGTTATAAACTGCGTTTTGAAACTGCGGTTGAAGACCAGAAATATTATACAAATGATTTAGAAGTTCTGCTGACTACGCAGGGGATTGCTGAAAAAACTGATGGCAAAGGTTATATCAGATATGTAAGATTAAGTAAGATTCAATAGTACTGTTAGCATGACCCTTTCTGTTTGGCGATATGCACATCTGGCATTTGCTGTATGTTCATTCCTTTTTTTGGCACTGGCTTCTATAACCGGTGCCATACTTGCTTTTGATGCTGTGAAGGAAAATACCACCTCCTATCGTATCCAAAGCTTAGACAAAATTAACCTGGCAACCTCTTTACCTGCATTACGCAAGTTATACCCTGAAATCTCCGAAATTAGTGTAGATAACAGCCATCGGGTCATACTAAAAGGTCTCGACAGAGAAGGAAATGATATTGAAGCCTATATCAATCCACAAACAGGTGCAATATTAGGCGTTCCTCCAAAGAAAAGTGAGTTTATTGAATGGATTACAGCCCTGCATCGCTCTTTGTTTCTACATGAAGCCGGGAGATTTTTTGTGGGATTGAGTGCCTTTCTTTTATTATTAATTACCATTTCAGGAACGATTCTCATTATTCAGAGACAGCAAGGCATACCACGTTTTTTTGCGAAAGTCATCAAAGATAATTTTTCTCAATATTATCATGTTGTTACAGGCAGGTTGTTATTGATTCCGGTTTTTATACTGGCTCTGACCGGAACTTACCTGTCTCTGGAAAGATTTCACCTGTTTCCTGAAAAAAAAATAACACATTCTATTAACTCACCAGACTCAGAAACTCCTCAAAAAGCAGGAAATATTGCCAATTTTCAGGTATTCAAACAAACTTACTTCCATCAGATACAGAAAATTGAATTTCCTTTTGCTGAAGAGCCTGAAGAGTATTATACCCTCAAACTCAATGATCGGGAGTTAGTTGTAAATCAATTTTCGGGAGCTGTTTTGAGTGAAGTAAAATATCCGTTCCAAACCATTCTTGTAAACTTAAGTCTTGATTTACATACCGGAAGAGCCAGTTTGATTTGGGCTGTTGTGCTGGGTCTGGCTTCTGTCAATATTTTATTTTTTATTTATTCCGGGTTTTCTATGACTTTAAGCCGGAGAGCCACCCGAATCAAAAACAAATTTAAGGCATCCGAAAGTAAAATTATCCTTTTAGTCGGCTCAGAAAATGGCAGCACACTCACTTTTGCAAATGCCATTCACCAGCAATTGTTGGCACAAAAGCAAATCTGTTTTTTAGCAGAACTCAACAATTATACTACTTTTCCACAAGCAGAACATATCATTATTTTTACTGCTACACATGGTTTGGGAGATGCTCCTTTTAATGCAAACAAGGTCGAATCGTTGATTAATCAATATGCACAGGAACAAACCATCAATGTATCAGTGATTGGATTTGGCTCAAAAGCCTATCCTGACTTTTGTGGATACGCAAAATCTGTAGAGGCAATGCTGGCACAACAGTCGTGGGTTCATTTTATCTTGCCTTTATTTACTGTGGATGATAAATCATCTGAACAATTTGTTGCCTGGGTAAAAGCCTGGAGCGAAAAAACAGCCATTTCGTTATCACTAACCCCAGCTTTATACAGCCAAAAACCAGCAGGATTACGAAAAGTGAAAGTTCTGGATAAAGTTTTATCCTCGACAGATGATGAAACCTTTATTCTTACACTTCAGCCTAATTTTATGTCACGGTTTACATCCGGTGATTTACTGGCAGTTTACCCTGCTGGCGATGGCAGAGAACGGCTTTATTCTATTTCTAAAAGCAAAAAAAGGATACAACTTGCCGTAAAATTGCATCCATACGGCTTGGGCTCAAACTATTTGCATAACCTTGCATCAGGCTCTGTTATCAAAACCCGAATTATCTCTAATCCATGTTTTCACTTTCCTAGAAGAGCATCTAAAGTAGTGATGATTGCCAACGGGACTGGCATTGCCCCATTTTTGGGAATGCTTGAGAACAATAAAAACAAAACCGAAGTACATTTATATTGTGGCTTTAGAAAAGAAACAGACCTGACACTGCATTACCAATCTTTTGCTGAAACGCAAATAGCCAGACATTTTCTGAAAAGTTTTCATATTGCATTCTCAAGAGAGCAAAATCAATGCTATGTGATGGATTTGATAGACAGAGATGCAGATTTCTTTTCAGATTTACTCAAAAAAGGAGGAGTTGTGATGCTTTGTGGCTCACTGGCAATGCAAAATGATGTAGAAAATACCCTGGAAAAAATTTGCTTAACAAAAACGGATAAAAATTTAGCTTATTATAAAGCCAACGGACAAATATTAACCGATTGCTATTGATGAAGGTTTTGAGCAAAATAAAGAATATGAAAAAACGGATTGATGTTGGCTTAAAAGCATTGGTTGTAATTATTGTTCTGATATACAGTTGGGCTGCTCAGGCACAAGTTTTGCGAAAACGAACCACCAAACTCATGGGTGCCAAGTTCGAAATTACGCTTGTTGCCCAGGATTCTCTGTTGGCAGAAAAATACATTGATACGGTTATCGCAGAAATCACCAGAATAGAAAATCTTATTTCTGACTGGAGATCTACCTCTCAGGTGTCTGAAGTAAACAGAAATGCCGGAATTCGTCCAATAAAAGTTGACAGAGAAGTATTTGATTTAACCAAAAGAGCACTCTATTTTTCTGAAATTACCAATGGAGCTTTTGACATCAGCTTTGCAGCAATGGACAGAATCTGGAGGTTTGACGGCTCCATGACAGAAATGCCCTCGCCTGAAGCAATCAAAAAATCAGTGGAAAAAGTAGGTTATAAAAATATTATTCTGGATAGTGCTGCCTCTACCATCTTTCTAAAGTATGAGGGAATGAAAATTGGTTTTGGAGCCTTGGGAGAAGGCTATGCCGGCGACCGTTGCAGAGATATGATGCTTGCCAAAGGCATAAAAGCAGGCATTGTGAATGGCTCAGGAGACTTAAGTACATGGGGCAAACGTCCGGATGGCAAGCCTTGGCATATAGGAATTACCAATCCTTTTGAGAGCAACAAACTGATTGCAGTAGTTCCTTTAAAGCAGGGAGCTGTAACTACTTCCGGGAGTTATGAGAAATTTGTAGTGTTTGATGGCAAGCGTTATGCCCATATCATCAATCCGGCTACGGGTTATCCGGCTACAGGGCTTTGCAGTGTTACAGTTTTTGGTCCTGATGCTGAAACTGCCAATGGATTCAGTACTTCTCTGATGGTTTTAGGTGAAAAAGCCGGTTTAGCACTAATTCATAAATATCCGGTTTATAGCTGCATCATGATAACAGATGAAGGAAAAGTAATCAAGTCAAAAAACTTTCACCTCACTAAAAAGCTAAAAACGTCTAAAGGCAAACTAAAAAAATAGAGAGTATATTTTTCTGTGATGCAATCGTTGAAGAGGGGCAATAGAAAAACATGAGCAACCCTATGTTCTCATTTAATGGAATTTTGCGAAAGTGCCGCTTGTTGAAAACAAAAAGTTAAAATTAACAATCAGTATTTGTAAGGTGGGGCTAAGAAGTTATCAGTATTTCGTCACACAATCCAATGCCTGACAAGCATATTACTACGTCTTCTCTAATTAAAGTAGCGAAAATCAGGTACCCTTATCATATTCCAATTATCCATTCTTACACAAACAAAAATAATACTCAACAACTTCATTGGAAAATAAGGGGGATATATCGGATATTTGGGGTTTTATTTCGAATCCCAAAATCCATACTATTTTATTAAATTCTGATTCATGTCTTCCGAAAAATTTCTGCTAACTCATACTACCAAACAGGTATCCGGCGAAATAAAATTGCCAGCCTCCAAAAGTGAAGCCAATCGGGCGTTGATAATCAATGCTTTGACAGGGAATAAATCTATTCTGGAAAATCTGTCTGAAGCACGAGATACCCAAACCATGCAACGCCTGCTCAATAGCTCTGAACACACACTGGATGTAATAGATGCAGGCACAACCATGCGTTTCCTGACAGCCTTTACAGCTCTTACCAATCAGGATAAAATTCTGACCGGAACACCCCGGATGCAGGAACGTCCCATTAAAATCCTGACAGAAGCTCTTAAAAAATTAGGAGCCAATATTGAATATCTTAACAATGAAGGCTTCCCTCCTATTCACGTCAAAGGGTTTACCTATTCAGGTATAAAAGAACTGGAAATTCAGGGAGATGTAAGCAGTCAGTATATTTCAGCTTTGCTGATGGTTGCTCCCCTGCTTCCGGAAGGCTTAACACTCAAATTAACAGGTATTGTGGGAAGTCGTCCTTACATCGAAATGACACTTCAGCAAATGAGTGCTTTTGGCATCAGCTGGAGCTGGACCGGCAACGAAATTCACGTACCACACGGAGAATATAAACCAATCACCTATCAGGTAGAGTCCGACTGGTCGGGGGCGAGTTACTGGTATAGCATTGCTGCTTTGTCAGACCAAGCCGATATTCATTTGTTGGGTTTAAAACAAAATTCATTACAGGGTGACAGTAAAATTGCTAAAATTATGGAAGTGCTGGGGGTACATTCTGTTTTTACAGATAAGGGTGTAAAACTCTCTAAAACAGAACCGTTTGAAGAGATAGAAATAGATTTTGCAGATTGTCCGGATTTAGCCCAGACGGTAGCTGTAATTTGTGCAGCAAAAGGAATTGTATTAAAAATGACTGGTGTTGAAAGTCTTAAAATTAAAGAAACAGACCGGATTTATGCCCTGCAAACCGAATTGGCAAAATGTGGAGCCAGCTTGCAGGAGTCAGATACACAACCTGGTTTATATACTGTACGCCAGGCAATGCCTTTTACTCAAATCCGACGAACTGTTGAAATTAATACGTATGACGATCATCGTATGGCAATGGCATTTGCTCCGCTGGCTTTGTTGAAAGAAATTATTATTGAAAATCCCGGGGTAGTTGTAAAATCGTATCCTCGTTACTGGCACGACTTACAAAAAACAGGTTTTGAGATAATGAAAGTAGAAAGTACAGTCTTATAACAATACATTAAGTATGATTAACTGGGAAGATTTTGAAAAAATAGAAATAAGGGTAGGAACTATTGTAGAAGTCAATGACTTTCCTAAAGCCAAAAATCCTGCTTATCAGTTGACAATAGACTTTGGTGAATTGGGTATGAAAAAAAGTTCTGCCCAAATCACCAATCTTTATACAAAAGAAGAACTTTCAGGAAAACAGATTGTAGCTGTGGTAAATTTTCCACCCAAACAAATTGCCAATTTCATGTCAGAATGCCTGGTTTTGGGTGTAATGGGTGAAAACAAAGAGGTAGTTTTGCTCCAGCCTGAGAGAAAAACTACCAATGGCTTAAGAATCGGATAGTGTTATAATTCTTTTCTTTTCATTTGTTTTACTGCATAGTCGCAGGCACGGGCTGTCAGTGCCATATAAGTTAATGACGGATTTACGCAAGAGGCGGATGTCATACAAGCTCCATCTGTAACAAATACATTTTTCACAGCATGTACCTGATTCCAGGCATTTAATACAGATGTTTTAGCATCTTTACCCATTCTGGCTGTTCCCATCTCATGCTTTGCCTGTCCGGGATAACCAGTATAATCATGTGCTTTTACATTTTTTACGCCAGCTATTTCAAGCATTTCTACAGCATCTGCGGTTATTTCCTTACGCATTTTTAGTTCATTTTCTTTAAACTCGCAATCAATGGTAAGCAATGGCATGCCCCAGGCATCTTTTTTATTTTTATCCAAAAAAACATAGTTTTCAAAATATGGCAGCATTTCTGCATAACCAGACAAACCCATTCTCCAGATTCCGGGTTTTGTAATTTCTTCTTTAAAACCTGCTCCAAAGCCCATTTCAGCCACACCTCTCTGCCAGTTGCCCCGGCTGGCTCCTCCCTGAAATCCAAATCCTCTCAGATAATCTCTTTTTTCGTTTCCAAGATTACGGTAACGTGGCAGGTAAATACCATTGGCACGATTTCCATAGTAATACTGGTTATCAAAACCTTCCATCATTCCAGACGCTCCTAACCGGGAATGATGATCCATCAGAAAATGTCCTAATGTACCACTGTCATTACCTAAGCCATTTGGAAATCTTGATGACACAGAATTTAACATGATCAGAGTAGAACCTAATGTTGAAGCATTCAGGAATAAGATTCTGGAGTAAAACTCTGTCATCTCTTTGGTGTTGGCATCTACAACCCTCACTCCTTTTGCCTTGCCGGTACCTTCGTCATAGATTACCGAATGAACCACTGAAAAAGGACGAAGTGTAAGCCTGCCGGTTTTCATGGCAGCAGGCAGTGTACTTGATTGTGTACTAAAATATGCCCCAAACGGACAACCTCGCATACATAAATTACGATACTGGCAAGATGCCCGCCCTAAATCCAAATGTACTTTTTGAGCTTGTGAGAGGTTAGCTGCCCGCCCAATGGTAAGCAAGCGTTTTCCGTTATAGTGTTTTTTTAATCGTGCAGCTACTTCTTTTTCTACACAATTCAGTTCCATAGGAGGTAAAAACTGTCCGTCTGGCAGTTGAGGCAAGCCATCTTTACTTCCAGAAACGCCAATAAACTTTTCTACATAATCATACCACGGGGCTATGTCTTTGTAGCGAATGGGCCAATCTACCCCAATCCCTTCTTTTGCATTGGCTTCAAAGTCAATATCACTCCACCGATAACACTGCCTTCCCCAGGTCAATGATTTTCCACCTACCTGATAGCCTCTGTACCAGTCAAATCTCTTGATTTCAATGTAGGGATTATCAGTGTCATTAATCCAAAAGTTTGCTGTATGTTCGGTATAAGGATAACCATTCTCCCGGTTTTGAACCAGATGGCTTTCTTTTTGCTCTGCAGTTAGCCTGCCCCTGTGCTGAAACTCCCACGGGTGTTTCATGGAAGTTTCATAACCAGTAACATGTTCTACATTTTTGCCTCTTTCCAGCATCAATACTTTTAAACCTTTTTCAGTAAGTTCTTTGGCTGCCCACCCGCCACTTATTCCAGAACCTACCACAATAGCATCATAGGTATTCTCTTTTTCGGACTTTATATTCAGATTCATAATTCAACTAAATAAAGTCCTAAACTATAAAATATTTTTTTTGTATAAAACGATTTTATAAAACTTATGTAAATCATTTTATGAGTCCGGATGATAGAAATTATTTAGCAACCTCCAGTGTAAATGCTTTAAGTTTCTCCATCATTTCCGTTAAATTATTGGCTACCAGAAGTAATCTGCGGTTTTCGGGACGTAAGAACCCTTCTTTTACCATATTATCAAGCATTAAAATCAGGGGATCATAAAAACCATTTATGTTCAGTATGCCGATAGGACGTTTATGAAATCCCAACTGAGAGGCTGTCAGCTCTTCAAAAATTTCGTCCATTGTACCATAACCGCCGGGCAGTGTAATCACAGCATCTGAACGTTGAGCCATAATCTGTTTACGTTCCAGCATGGTATCTACCTGTATGAGTTCGGTAACTTCTAACTGTAATCCTTCACGGTTTGCCAAAAAATAAGGAATGATTCCAACTACTTCTCCACCTGCTGCCAGGGCTGCTCTGGCTGTTGTTCCCATCAAACCTACATTTCCACCACCATAGACTACCGTATAGCCATTTTCAGCAAGATACTTTCCGATTTCGGCAGCCGTTTGTTCATAAACAGGTTGAGTTCCCAGACTCGAACCACAAAAAATAAGAATGTTTTTCATAATCAGTAATTGAAGTAGATATTTTAGGTAGGCAAAAGTAGAAAAATTTTGTGAGCTACTGGAAGGTTGCAAAATTTCTGTAATGGGAGTCTCTTTGATATTTTTAGCAAATGCCTACGGTAATTTAAAAGGTATTCTGATTCGCATTTCGCTGTCTTCACCGATATTATTGATAAACTTACCCAGTTGTAAGACCCTGATAGCTTCTTCATCACAACCAAATCCCAACCCTTGAGCAACTACAATATTTTTAGGCTTACCATTGGCATCTACTACAAATTCGAGTAACACTTTGCCGTTTATTTTATTGTCAAGAGCAGCCTGAGGATATTTGATTTGCTTAGCAATGCTCTCAATCCCTCCAACTATCTGCACCGGTTCTTCTTGCAACAATCTTTTTTTTGCAGTATCACTGATAACATACGCAAAGACAGAATGCTCAGTCTTATTATATAGATTATTAAAATAAGTCAGTTTATCTGCAAGCGTAGAAATACCAAGCTGTCTCCTTTCTTTTTCACTAATTACAGTGGTATCAATTGCTTCCAGATATTCTATATTTCTGAAAATAAAGCGTTGGGTACCATACACCTGTGGCTTTCCCAAACTACGCAGATACCTGTCCCATGATTGGGCAATAAGTGTTTTGGCAGCATTATTTTTTTTATTAAGTCTTACTGCTTTCTTAGCAAACTCATTGGCTTTCAGATAGTCTTCTGATGTATTGCCATGCTGAAAAATAATTCCGGCATTGAGATAATCATTAGATGTTTTTAGTGTTTCTTTTTGTAAAAGCTGATTTAGTGCTTTATAACGCCCAATATCATTAGCAGAATAGTGAATATTATTTTCGGTTCTTTCTTTTTGGTCTTGCTCTGCCAGTTCTTTCAGGGTTGGGTTGTCTTTTGTTACTTTACAACTAAAAAGTAAAATACCTATTAATAAATAAGATAATCTGGTCATTAAAAAAATGTAAAATGAAGATTTTATGAAATAGATTTTTAAAAATCAAGAGAAGTATAGTTGCTATTAAATTAGCTTTTAAAGGCAAACAGATTTATTGATAAAATGCCGAAATAAATTTTTCGGGTTCATCAGGCGTGAGGATAATTTTTTTATTAGTTACTGTTTGAATAAGAATAGCATGATTTCGTCTGGTTGCATACCAAGTCATTTTCCCTATTTTGGCGTTTGCAAAGTTTCCCCAGTAGCCAAAAAGTCCACCAATACCAAATGTCCTTATGGTGCCATCCAGTTTATCATCACTTATTCGCTCTATGCTTTTTATTTCATTTCTGTCAATTTTCACTCTGGTTAAAGGACGATTTATTATAATATGATTAGTAGTAAGATTATAATTTAAGGGTCTGAACAGAACAGCAATTAAGTAGATTGCCAAAAGCAATATTACCGTGAGAAATGGAATGAATTCTTCTGCTTCGAAAAGTACAAATTGTACACCAATAACAAAGACAAATAAAATAGTAGTGGCAATGGTTATAATTTTAGCCAGTTTATCTAAAGATGTTTGAAATATCATATTATTACTACAAATCTAACAGAGGGCAAGTTTCGTGATTTTTCAGATAAATTTCAACTTCACTCTGCTGATTTTACAACTTAGTTTGTACCCAAAAAAGCAGGGCATTATTCAGGTAACCAACTCAGACCAATCTGCATATTCTCAAATCTGAAATATTCTACCTTACAAGTAATTGATTCACCTTCTTTATTCTAGAGAAAAAATCATGCAGTAGTTCTTTTCAGAATTAACTAAGTATATATAATTTGTTATTCTTCTTCCGAATTATGAGGAATTTGATATTTAATGCCACTTCTGATAAAAAAATCTTTTAGCTCGGTCCACATTTCTTTTGAATAATGTATATCACTTGTTTCAATAGTTTTAGAAGCATCAAGTCGTTTGCAATCAAAACAAATTTCAATGTAAGAGGTCTTTCCAGATTTCATAAGTAAAATTGAATGATGAGGCAAAAAACACCTCGCCATATCATATTTAGTATTGCCATTAGGCTTTGTCAAAATTCTGATAAGTTGATTTTTTAATGAATCTGACAGAATAACTTTCTCATGAATAATATCTATATTAGATCTTTGGTTTACCACTACAGGTGGTGACATTGCTTTTTTGCCTGTTTTTCTATCGATTATCTCAGAATATGTTAAATCATGGCTAACTATTAAAACTGTGTCAGCAGATAATATTGATACTTTTACTGATTTTTTTTCTAATTGTCCATAAGCATTTATTTGAAGCAATAAGAATGCAAATAGAATAAAAACCTTTGTCATAACTGTACTATTTGAGATATTGGAATTTTAGTTTTTCAAAAGTGACTTAAAAATCTCAACTACATTAGATTTGAAATCATCAAGATAGCCTATATCTGTCCCAACTGTGCTTTTAAATCTTCGATAATATCGATGTATTCCTGTTCTTTGCGATACATTTCTTCCTGCGTTGCCTGCAATTCTTCCATGTTCTGACGCATTTCTTCTTCTTGTGCCCTCATTTCTTCAGTTTGTTGTTTTTGTTCTTCCAGTAGCAACCGTGTTTGAAAATTAAGTTTCTGTGTACGGATTGTAGCTGCCATATTTTCAGCAATACGTTCCAGAAAATCAATTTTATAGTCTGCGAGTTTTTCAAAAGCAGCTATTTCCAGCATACCTTCTACAATATCATCAGCCTTTAAAGGGATAATGGCTATAAAATGGGGTGTGGCTTCGCCCAAACCTGAAGTAATGTGTACATAGTTTTCCGGTATTTGAGTAAGAATGATTTTTTCTTTCTCCAGATAACATTGCCCAAGCAACCCCTGCCCTATTTCAATTTTTTGCTCTACAAATTTCCGCTTGTCATAGGCATAAAGACTGGCAAGTTGTATATATTTACTTTCTTCAGTTTCTCCTTCTACCAGATAAAGTCCACCTTGATTTGCTTCAATATACTTAACAATAAAAGAAATAATTTTGGGATAGAGCTTTTCGGGGTCTTCTTCCTTTCTCATAATTACAGAGAGTTCTGCTACCCCATTGGCAGCCCATGCCCGGTTTTCATCTTCTTTACGAGCTTTTTCTACCTGTGCCAGCGTTTCTTCCATTACTTTTCTGGATTCTTCCAGTTCTTCACTTTTGATTTTGCTTTCTTCAAGCAGTGTAATGTTACGCTGTTCTGTTTTTTCATTGCTTTTCAATAAAATATACATACAAAGCCCGACTGTAAAGGTGGCAACAAACAATGAAAATATATCCAGAACGGGACTTTTAAAAAAAGAGTTATCTACCTTAATATCAATCCACTCATTGGTTACTCGATGGCTGAGAAGCAGCACAATACATATCAGATAAGAAAAAGCCAGGGGAAGCTTTTCATGAAAATCAAATAAGATGAAAGGAATCAGTATAAAACTGAAAATGACGACAAAATTTCCCAGAATGATGTCTTCGGCTCCCTGCGATAAACCCTGATATAAAGCACCTCCTACCAGTGTTGGTAAAACAGAACTTAAGATTCGGGAAAAAATGATAAGTCCCAGATAGTTGAGAAAAAAAGTAAGAGCTACTACAAAAGCAGACAGATAAATAAAAATCAGCAGTTGTGGAGCATGAAGGTAATAAATAATTCCGTAGATAATTACGATAAAAGAAAGAAAAAAAGTCAGTTGATTTGATAACATCACCTTAACTTTTATTCTTTCATCCATATTTTCTTTGATACCGAGTGTAAAAATATGTTTCATGGTTTTATAATTTTAGTATGTATGCGTGAACTTCCGCAAGCAATATCTAAAATATAAATTCCTGAAACAAGAGACTGAATATCAATAGTTTGATTGTTTTTTATGAGTTGCTGACTAAAAATTTTGCCTTGCAGGTTGGTTATAGTTACCTTCAGTGGCTGAAAAGAAGCATTTTCCTGATAAACAGTAATAAAATCATTGGAGGGATTAGGATAAGTATGCCAACCTGTTTTAATTTCAGATTCACTGGCAGTAACATAAGAAAGCCAGTTTTCTGGCACTATTCCGGCTTCAGGTTTAGAGAGTTTAGTAGTGGTATAAATATGAAATTCGCCAGCTTGAAGATAGTATCTTTCATCAGTAGCTTTCACTTCTACCTCTGTTCCAGTAAAATAATCATACCACTTGCCTGTTTGTTGGAAATCGGGTTGTACCATTTTCCCTTCAATGTCTGCATTACCAAAAATACAAATTTTGATGGCTGGGTCATTCATTCTGATGACTTTGGTTGTTGTACTCAGTGATATAGAGAAATCAGTACTGTTAAAACCTTGCACACTGGTTTTGAGTTTGTTGATTTCAGCATACAATTTATAGAGTTTCAGGCGACTGGCATCACTTTGGTAGCTCCACAGCACTGGTTTGGCAGCAACCCGGCAGTCATTTTTAACAGTTCCATCACTACAAGTATTAATAGATTTGTCATAACCCAGTTCTCCAAACTGCCATATCATTTTCGGACCCGGAACCAAAATGTTAAAAGTGGCTACCAGTTTTTCTCTTTCCAGAGCAGTTGTCAGATTCTTGAGATTATAGTTAAGTGCAACTGTTCCGTTTTGCAAAGCATCGTACATCAACCGTTCTTCATCATGACTTTCTGCATATCCAACAACGTGAGGATTATTCCAGCCTCGTTGTTTATAAGATATCCAGCTTTGGTCTGAAGCTACACCTTTAGCCAGATTTCGGTAATCATAATTAAGATTTCCCCAAAACATCATCCCATAGTTGGCTAGTTCTGTTTCTTCCGAATTATCAGCAAAATGCTCGAGAATGATGTAAGCTGAGTTATCATAAACCCGAATTTTGTTATAAATTCTTTTCCAGATGGCAATTCTGCTGTTGTCTTTGGCACTCCATAAACTTACATTACTGCCAGAATTAGTTTGTGTAAAACCTTTAGACAAATCAAACCGGAATCCATCTACATTATATTCCTGAATCCAGTATTGCAGGTTGGCATCCATATAATCACGTGTATCCTGACTTTCATGATTGAAATCAAAGAAAACGCTGAACGGATGTGTTGCCTGTTGGTTAAACATAGGACTGTTGGCTGTGGGTTTGGTACCATCCCAATACATTTTTACGTACGGGAACTCATAATCAGCCTGATTAAATACCACATCCATAATCACAGCAATACCATTTTGATGGCATTTATCAATAAAAGCTTTAAAATCGTTTTTAGTACCGTAAGCTTTATCAGGAGCGAAGTAAAAAATAGGATTATATCCCCACGAATCATTGCCTGAGAACTCAGTAACAGGCATCAGTTCAATAGCGTTAACACCTAACCTCTTCAGATAACTGATTGTATCAGAAAGCGTTTTGTAACTTCTTGTCCCCACAAAATCACGTACTAACAATTCATAAATCACCAGTTTTTCTTTTGGCGGACGCTGAAAATTTTTGATTTGAAATGTATAAGGAATTTGATTGGTTTGTAACACACTCACAATACCTGTCGTTTTGCCTGTAGGATAGGTTTTTAAGTTTGGATAAGTAGTAGCCGGAATGTATTTGTCATTGTCAGGGTCAAGAATTTTATCGGCATACGGGTCGGCAACTCTCTGATTATCTACTACATACTGAAAAGCATATTCCTGTCCGGCAGTCAGGTTGTCAATTTGCAGCCAGTAGGTTTTTCCATCCGTACTTCGGTTCATAAAACCTGCAGATGTTGGTTTCCAGTTATTAAAATCTCCAATTACATAAGCAGTTGTCTTGAAGGGAGCATATAATCTCAGAATGATCGAAGTAGCTGACAGATAGTTGATGCCATTTTTAGTATTGGCAGGAGGATCTTGCGTAACTACGGATGGCTGAATCACATAAGTAATCTTTTTTTCAACGGTAGTACTGCCATCGTTTGCAGTAATTTTTATTTCACCCTCACCAGAATTGCCCACATTGAGGGTATAATTCAGGGAAGTACCTGTAGCCTGAGTCAGTTGGGTAGTATTGTTAAATAGAGTCAGGGTAGCAGACTTAGAAGCAGTTGTTTTGAGGCTAAGTGAGGTATTGGGCTGTAACACCAAAACAGAATCGGCAGGCTCTGTAAAAGAAACCTGCAAGACATTGGGAGCAGAAAGAGTAATAAACAAATCAGCACCACCGGAACCTTTCCCTTCTTTTGTACCATCCCCATTTCGGAAAACAAAAGCCAGTTTCAGCATTTTTTCAGCAGTCGGAACACCATAATAACTTCTCGGATTAGAAATAGTAAGCCTGTAGATATTGGCATTGCTAACATCCCGTGTCATTTTGATGGCAGGGTCTAAAGTTGCCCAGGCAGCTTTTACATATTTCCAGTCAGATGAGGTCGTACTTTTATCGGTAATCACACCAGTATGAGCATAAACATCACCTGTAAAGTCTTGCAATCCGGCAGTGCCTTTGGTAGCATCAAAAATAATGGTAACAGCACTACTTTCGGTAGGAAATGCAGGGTCAGATGAAATCTGAGCTATAACTGTATTAAAAGAAGGTAACAAAAAGACAAATACGCAAAAACGGATAAATCCGGAGAACTTTTTCATAGAAAAATAGTTGAAAAACTAAAAGAAATAAAAATAAAATTGGGTTTTTCTGAGAAATATTATAAAATTTTTACCAAAATTAGTACCTTAATACGGCAAGTTCAAGTCTAAAACTTTGAGATGGATTAGGAAGAGGTTACTTTTGTTAAAAGTGGTACTTTTTAAGTAAAGTGGTACTTTTTTTACCAAAAGTGGCACATATTTTTCGTATGAAGCGATTATTAATCATGTATTTGTTGGGATGGAGTGTTATGGTTTCTGCCCAGATACGGATAGAGATTGTGAAACCTCCGGTATTTCTGGGCTCAGACCAACGAATATTTATTGCATGTAGTTTTAATAACTGGTTGCCCGGTGATCCACATTTTGAAATGAAACGCCAGCCGGATGGAACATACTACATAGACTTACCAGATACACTAAATTATTTTGAATATAAATTTACTCAGGGATACTGGACACTGGTAGAAGGAAACCCAGAAGGAGAATATCGTCCCAACAGAGTTTATAATCGCCAGACTGAATCTAATCCCAAGCATGTAATTACTTATCTGGAAGGCTGGGAAGCAAAACCTACTTACCGGTTTGTCATTAAGCATATTCCACCCAATACCCCTCCGGATGCTACTCTTTTTATATCAGGAAATTTTAACAATTGGGATCCGGGCGATGAGAGTTATCGCTTACAACGGCAGTTTGATGGCAGTTATCAAGTTACATTGGTTTCTGATTTGGAACGCATAGAGTATAAATTTACGAGAGGAGACTGGAACAGTGTAGAGGGCAGAGAAAATGGAAAAACCCGCAGTAACCGAATCATTTCACGACATTCTACTATTAATACTGATGCCATTGATGTCGAAATTATCAGTTGGGAAGATCTCTCCGGAACATTCCATTTTTTTTCAATTTATGATCTGTTAATGCTCTTTTCTGCTTTTCAGGGAGTGTTACTACTCATTGCTATTCCTACTATTCAGGATTATAACAGGCTTGCCAATCGCTGGCTAGTGGTTTCATTGGCTTTTACAGCTTTGGTTATATTAATACATGTAGTGACCGCCTATCGTGATATTGCCCAGATTTATACAAAAATGCTTTTTGTTCCAGAGTTTGTGCAATTTATCTATGCCCCCCTCTTCTACTTTTATATTCGCAAACTGCTTTTCAAAAGTACTGGTTTACCTCCAAGCTGGTGGTTGCATTTTATCCCAGCAATTATTCAGTTTTTTGTGTATTTCCCGTTTTTTCTGATGGATAAAAAAATACTCCAACTCAAGATTGTAAACGAAGATGCTGACCTGAAATGGGTATCTATTATACTTGCCAGTGTTGCCTGGGTAATTAACACATGGTATTGGTTTATATGTCGTCATGCCATTTCAACCTACCGTAAACAATACCCTATGCAGGCATCTACTGAGCAAAACATTCAGTATCTTTCTACAGTACTGGGTATTCAGGCAATTTGTCTGATTTTTTGGTTGTTCACAGGCATAGTTTTGTTGACAGGTAGTGTTTTTGACACCGATGTCAGTTTTCTGACTTCTCAAAGTATTAGTGTAATATGGTTGGCATTCTCTACAATTCCTTATTTTTTGGGATATTTTGCCATCCATCAGCCTGAAATATTTAAAATATCTCCTGAAACAGTCAGCTTTTTTGGTGAAAAAGAAACACAACCACCTCGCCAAAAAGAACCCGAAGCTCAATCTGAGGTTCTGCATGAAACATTACCATCTGAAAATCTGGAGCCTTACCGTGAGAAAATTGATACTTTTATGCAAAAGCATAAGCCTTATACAAATGCAGGGCTTACACTTACCGAACTCGCCGGCAAACTCAAAATGTCACCTCATTTACTTTCCAAAGCCATCAATGAGCTCTATGACAAAAATTTCTTTGATTTTATTAATGAATACCGAATAGAAGAATTTAAACTTCGCTTCGAAGATCCTAAAAACAAACACTACACCATGCTGGCAATAGCTTTTGAAGTAGGCTTTAATTCAAAAACTGCTTTCAACAGAGCCTTCAAAAAAATGACTCAGCAATCACCCCGCCAATATTTTTATGAAGCCCGAGTAGAAGAGGATTAGGCTATTTCTGGAAGCATTAATAATCTTTTTCTGACTTTATAAAATGGGGCAATATGTCCCATTTTATAAAGTGGCATCTTTTTTCAAATCAGTAAATTTCTGATAACCAATTCCTTACTTCCTGCTATTTAAAGCAAATCTTCTCTTTTTTACTTTTCACAAAGTGGAACGACTGCCATCATCACTTATGGTATTTTTGCTGGAAATTATTGAACAAAGCTACTATTTAGTTTAATTTTTTATTTCCACGTTTTTATTTTAATCATCACAATCTAATGAATCACTGTTACGAAGTTAAACCAGAAAGAAGAAAATCATCATTTCTTCACTCTGGTTTCATCATGAAAAAAGCCATATATGGGCTTTTATTTTTATTTACATTGGTAAGTACAGGAGCATTTGCTCAGGAGCGGGTGGTTACCGGGTCTGTTCGTGAAGCCAATGGCGATCCAATGCCCGGTGTAAGCATTCTGGTAAAAGGCACTACCAACGGAACGCAAACAGACAGTCAGGGTAATTTTTCGATACGAGTTGCTGACAATGCCATTTTAGTCTTCAGTTTTATTGGAAAATCTATGCAGGAAGTAGCAGTAGGCAATCAAACTACACTTGCTATTACTCTGGAAGACGATTTGAAAACACTTGGGGAAGTGGTAGTAATAGGATATGGTACTCAAAAGAAAGAAGATCTTACCGGCTCTATCGCTACAGTAAGTACAAAAGATTTTGTGCAGGGACCTATCACCAATCCTGAACAGTTGATTACTGGAAAAGTTGCAGGTTTACAAATTACCAGTGGTGGCGGACAGCCAGGTACAGGCACAACTATCCGTATCCGAGGTGGAGCCTCACTGAATGCCAGCAACGACCCTCTCATTGTAATAGACGGAGTTCCTTTAGATAATAATGGGCTCAGTGGGGCTTCAAATGCTCTAAGTTTTATCAATCCGAATGATATAGAAAGCTATAACATTTTAAAAGATGCATCTGCTACCGCCATTTATGGTTCGAGAGCATCTAATGGCGTAATTATCATTACTACCAAAAAAGGGAAATCTGGTGAAAAGTTTAAAGTGGATTTCAGTACACTCAATTCTATAGGAGTTAAAACTAAAAATGTAGATGTCCTTTCAGCCAATGATTTTCGCAATCTGGTAATCGAAAAAGGCAATGCTGCCCAGAAAGCTCTGCTTGGAAATGCCAATACCAACTGGCAAAATCAAATATATCAACAGGCTTTTACAAGTGACAATAACCTGAGTATCATGGGCAATGTAAAGTCTCTGGCTATGCCTTATCGTGTTTCAGGAGGATATTTGAATCAGGATGGTATTCTCAAAACCTCCAACATGGAACGTTATTCAGGTGCCATAGGGCTTTCACCTAAATTCTTTGATGACCACCTGAAAGTAGATTTAAATCTGAAAGGTACCATTATCAACAATCGTTTTGCAGATCAGGGAGCCATTGGGGCTGCGGTGGTTTTTGACCCTACTCAGCCAGTATATTCAGACAGTAAACGCTTTGGAGGCTATTTTGAATGGTTAGACCCTTCTACCAATAACCCCAATACACTGGCAACAAAAAATCCTTTGTCATTGCTGAACATGAAATCAAATACAAGCAATGTTAAGAGAAGTATAGGCAATATTGTATTGGATTATAGATTTCCTTTTTTGCCTGAATTGAATGCCAACCTGAATATGGGTTATGATATTTCAAGTTCAGATGGAAAAACTTATACAGATTCTTCATCTGCTGCCGGATTTGCCATTGGTGGCAATGGTGGTTCTATTGGAAATTATCAGCAAAAGAAAACAAATCGTACTCTTGAGTTCTATCTGAAATATGTAAAAGATTTAGATTTTCTAAAGAGTAAAATAGAAGCTACTGCTGGATATAGCTATCAGGATTTCTGGAGAAGAGATAATAATTATTCTCAAAACTTTAAAGGTAATAATGTAAATGCTCCAATTCCTTATTCAACAAAAAGTGTCCTGGTTTCTTTTTATGGAAGGTTAAATTATAGCATCCTAAATAAGTATCTACTGACATTTACACTGAGAGATGATGGTTCCTCTCGCTTTAGTAAAGATACTCGTTGGGGATTATTTCCATCAGCAGCCTTTGCATGGAAAATTAAAGAAGAAACTTTCCTGAAAAACATAAATGCAGTTTCAGAGCTAAAACTGAGACTTGGGTATGGCATTACCGGACAACAATCTATTTTTAATGACTATCCTTATCTTGCCCGTTATACCCTTAGTGCTGCTACTGCTCAATATCCTTTTGGCAATACCTATTATCCAACTTACCGTCCTGAAGGCTACGACCCCAATATTAAATGGGAAGAAACTACCACTTACAATGCCGGATTTGACTATGGTATTCTGAACGGCAGAATTTATGGTAGTATCGATTATTATTTCAAACAAACCAAAGATTTATTGGCAGATGTACCTGTGTCGGCTGGTACAAACTTTAAAAATACCATCACTACAAATGTAGGTCGCATTGAAAACAAGGGTTTGGAGTTAGCAATCAATGCAAGCATAATTCAGAAAAAAGATTTTAGTTTAGATGCTGGCTTTAACATTACGTTTTATGATACCAAAATTACCAAACTTCGTGAGGTGGCAGATACTACTTCTCAGGGAGTGCTGGTTGGTGGTATTTCAGGCGGGGTTGGTAATACTATACAAATTCATACAGTAGGTTATCAACCTTACTCATTCTACGTGTATAAACAGGTATATAATGAAGCTGGCAAGCCTGTAGAAGGATTGTATGAAGATATCAACAAAGATGGAAAAATCACTTCTGATGACCGCTACCGTTACAAATCACCTGCTTCAAAAATGTTTTTTGGTTTTACTACCAACCTTCGTTATAAAGATTTGAGTGCCGGATTTGTATTAAGAGGTAATATCGGCAACTACGTTTATAATAATGTATCCTCTGCAAATGGTGCCAACAACAACTTTGCTAATCCCAATAACTTCCTTAGTAACGTTTACAAAAGCATTCTTTTTACTCAGTTTGCCAATAGCCAGTATTTTTCTGATTACTATATGGAAAATGCTTCTTTCCTGAGAATGGATAACGTTAATATAAGCTATAATCTCAGTAGACTGGTAAGTGACAAAATTCGCCTTCGTGTTTCAGCTAATGTCCAGAACGTATTTGTAGTTACCAAATACAAAGGCTTAGACCCTGAGATTAGTGGTGGCATAGACTCCAATCTGTATCCTAGACCTCGTGTGTATTCATTGGGTGTAAATGTAGGTTTCTAAGTAAATTTTTAACTCTGTTTCTAAAAATATATAAATACTTATCAAATGAAATTTATTAATAAAATCACAGTACTGAGTTGTTTGGCACTGATGCTTACAACCTCCTGTATCAAAGATTTAGACCAGGTTCCGTATGTAGAAGTAACTTCTGCAACAGTTTATAAGGACATAGCAGGTTATAAATCTGTGCTTGCCAAATTGTACGCTGGTCTGGCAATTAGTGGACAACAGGGTCCTGCCGGAAATCCTGATATCAGTGGCATAGACGAAGGTTTTTCTACCTATCTTCGTCAATACTGGAAAATTCAGGAATTACCTACAGATGAGGCAGTAATTGGCTGGAATGATGGAAGTTTACCTGATTATCACAAAATGACATGGAGTTCTGGCAATGAGTTTATTACTGCCATGTACAATCGTATTTATTATCAGATTACACTTTGCAATGAGTTCATTCGTGAATCTGAAGAAGGAAAAGCAAGCAGCAGAGGTATTACTGACCCTGAAATGAAAGCCTTTCATGCTGAAGCTCGTTTTCTGAGAGCTTTGAGCTACTGGCATGCACTGGATTTATTCGGAAATGTTCCTTTTGTAACAGAAAAAGACCTGCCAGGTGCATTTTCTCCCAAACAAACCAATCGCACAGATTTATTTAACTACATCGAATCTGAACTAAAAGCCATTGAAACAGACCTGAAAGATGCTCGCCAGAACGAATATGCCCGTGCTGATAAAGCAGCTGCCTGGACTTTACTCACAAAATTGTATCTAAATGCCGAAGTTTATACTGGCACTGCTAAATACACTGAAGCTATTACCTATGCCAGCAAGGTTATTGCTGCCGGTTATACACTTGAGTCAGATTATCGCAAGAATTTTCTGGCGGATAATAATCTCTCTAAAGAAATCATATTTCCTGTAGCTTTTGATGGTCTTCGTACCAAAACCTGGGGTGGTATGACATTTTTGGTGCATGCTCCGGTTGGTGGAAGCATGAATCCGACTGATTTTGGTATCAATGGTGGTTGGGCTGGTTTACGTACAACCAAGGAATTCGTTGGACTTTTCAGTGACATAAGTGGTAACACCGACAGTCGTGCTATGTTTTATACAAATGGACAAAAGTTAGAAATCAATGATATTTCCACGTTCACAGATGGATATGCTATTACCAAATACAAAAATCTTACCTCTGCTGGTGTAAAAGGTTCTGACCCTGAAGGAAATTTTCCGGATACTGATTTCCCAATGTTTCGTCTGGCAGATGTGTACCTCATGTATGCTGAGGCTGTATTGAGAGGTGGAACAGGTGGAAGCACCAATACCGCTTTGCAATATGTAAATTTACTACGTACACGAGCTTATAAAGGTAATTCAGGTAATATTGCTGCTCTTACGCTGGATTTTATTCTTGATGAAAGAGCCAGAGAATTGCACTGGGAAACTCATCGCCGTACAGACTTGATTCGGTTCAAAAAATTTACTGATGCAACCTATCTCTGGACATGGAAAGGTGGTGTAAAAGCAGGGAAATCTGTAGAAAGTTTCAGGACATTATTTCCTATACCCTCCACTGACCTGATTGCCAATCCTACCCTGAAACAGAACACGGGATATTAATACAAGTGATACCAATAATCATTCTTTAAACATTGATTTTATCATGAATAAGATTAAAAATATATTTCAAAAACTACCTTTAAAAAATAGTCAACTGTTTTTGCTGGTAAGTTTGGTTTTTGTGCTTGCATCCTGCGAAAAAGAAGAAGTGCAAACGATTCTCAAAATAGGCAATCCGGCTGTTTTATCGCTTAATAGCTCAACCGTAGTGCTCACCAAAGACAATGCAGATAAAACTGCCCTGACTACAAGCTGGACAAAGCCTGATTATGGTTTTAATGCCGGAGTTTCTTATTCTATTCTTTTTGATAAAAAAGGAGGTAATTTTTCAAAGCCTGTTTCGGTAGATGCTGGAATCGCTACAAAAAAGACCTTTACTACAAGTGAATTGAATACAATTCTCCTCACACTCGGCTTGGAACCAGAAAAAGCAGGAGATGTAGATGTAAAAGTAGTTTCTATTGTACAGGGAATTGCTGAGAATCTTTCTTCATCTGTAATTTCTCTTAAAGCTACTCCTTACAGTACTAAAGTAGATTTGTCTTCGGTATGGGGTGTAGTAGGCGATGCTACGCCTAATGGCTGGAACGGACCTGATTTGCCTTTTTACAAAACTGACAAAGCCAACGTTTTTAAGGCTTATGTTACACTGAATACTGGCAAGATAAAATTCAGACAGAATAACAAATGGGATGTAAATCTGGGAGACAATGGTGCTGATGGCACTACCGAATCAGGAGGATCTGACATTGCTGTAACTGCTGGTACTTATATCATTACACTCGATATTCCCAATAACAAATATTCTATTGATAAGTATTCCTGGGGAGTAGTAGGAAGTGCTACAACAAACGGATGGAATGGACCAGACATGCAACTGACCTACAATCCTTATACAGATACCTGGAATGGCATTTTTACCCTTGCAGATGGTGATATCAAATTTCGTCTTAACAATGACTGGGGATTGAATTATGGGGATACTAAAGCTGATTTTGTACTGGATGCCGGAGGAGATAATATCAAAGTAACAAAAGGTACCTATAAAATCAGTGTAAATATAACTGCTAAGACCTATACCCTTACTGATTCTAAATTATGGGGTATTGTGGGCGATGCCACTCCTACCGGCTGGAATGGACCTGATACAAAATTCACCTATGACTTTATCAACGAAGTATGGAAGTTGAGTAATATTACCCTGACAGCTGGAGATATTAAATTTCGTTTGGGTGATGACTGGGGAGTAAATTATGGTTCGGAAGTGGAAGGCAAACTCAAAGCAGGTGGAGCCAATATCAAAGTAGAAGCCGGTACATATGATTTTGTACTTGATTTCAGAGACCCAAACAACCCACTTTATACCAAAACCAAGAAATAATTAAAAAAAGTTACAAATTTTAAATTACACGACTGGTATCGTTTTCAAAACCGCTTCTGGAATTCAGAGGCGGCTTTTGTTTTTAAACAGGAGCTTTTGTTATATTAGCTTTTTATTTTCCTTAATGTTCACACATGAAAAAGTACATCATTTTTTACTTCATTTTTATGGCTCAGATTGTTTTTTCATTAACAATCTTCATTCAAAGTATAGAATCATATAGTGTGTGGAAAATAATCTTTTCAGGTATAGGAGCACTTTTGTCTGTTGTTATATCAGTATTATTTTTATATAAAATGAAAGTTGACAAATCAAATTAAAAAATAAGACCTATACAATTTGTTATTCTCAAAAACATTTTTCTATCTTTGTAAGCAAATAAATAACAATGAAAATACAATTGCAAAATATGGCTTGGTGGTGGCACATTTCTCATACAAATGTGAACAGAATTGCTATGTAATGCCCAAAGATAAATTTATTAAAAGGCTTGCTGTTCACTGAATAGCAAGCCTTTTTGTTTTACAGGAATAGTTTAATGGTAAAATGCTAGTCTCCAAAACCTGCGTTCAGGGTTCGAATCCTTGTTCCTGTGCCAATTACATAAAACGAAAAAATTATGACAATCACTCATACTGAAAATCAAAGCACAAAACCTGCGTTTTCTATTAAAACCCAGCACCGGCAACTTCTGGCAGATACCATTACACCGGTCAGTATATATTTGAAATTACGTGATAAGTTTGTAAACTCTATCTTGCTCGAAAGCTCTGATTATCACGGCAACGAAGATGCTTTTTCATATATCTGTTGTGAACCAATTGCCAGATTTGAGCTTTCAGATAATGAAATATATACAAAATTACCGGATGGCAGCGAAACTAAAGTTCCGGTTATTAACCATACACAAGTTCTCGAAAGTTTGCAGGCATTTGCAGGTAGCTTCGAGCAGGAGGAACTCAAATTTCCGTTTATTTACAATGGACTTTTCGGGTATATGGCTTATCCCGCTGTTCAGCACTTTGAAGACATAGCTTTTAAATCTGAAAACCATATCCCAGATATTGTCTATCAGGTATTTAAATATGTAATTGCTATCAATCACTTCAAAAACGAAATGTTTGTTTTTGAACACAGTCCTGCTCCAGAAGGTGAAATGATCCCTGAATCAGTAACCTCCGGACTTGATTATATCATTTCACTGATTCAGAATAAAAATTTCCCTTCTTATCAGTTTCATTTGCAGGGTGAAGAAAAGCAAAATATGACAGATGAAGCCTTTATGGAAATGGTAGAAAAAGGAAAATACCACTGCCGGATAGGAGACGTTTTTCAGATTGTATTGTCAAGGCGTTTTGAGCAGGCTTTCAAAGGAGATGAGTTCAACGTTTACAGGGCTTTGCGTTCAGTCAATCCATCGCCTTACCTTTTTTATTTTGATTTCGGTAATTACAAAATTTTCGGTTCTTCTCCCGAAACCCAGATTTCTATAAAAGGTGATACTGCTGCCATTTATCCGATAGCCGGTACTTTCCGGCGGACTGGAAATGACAAATCGGATGCTGAACTTGCCCAAAAACTTTTTGATGACCCGAAAGAATCTGCGGAACACGTAATGCTGGTAGATTTGGCAAGAAATGACCTGAGCCGTCACAGTCACGATGTAAAAGTAGAAACATTTAAAGAGGTACAGTATTTTTCCCACGTCATTCACCTCGTCTCTAAAGTAACTGGTAAAATCATGGCCCTCCAACCCCCGAAGGGGGAGTTTGGTTACGAAACTGCCGACCCTGTTCTTTATTCTTTGCTTAAAGAATTTGCTCAAAAACACAGGAGTAATCCTACTCAGGCAGAAGATATTTTATGGAATACATTAAGCGGTAAAAAATTAGAAGGTTATAAATTCAGAAGGCAACATATAATTGGAGAGTATATTGCTGATTTTGTCTGTCTTAAACAAAAATTAATTGTTGAAGTAGACGGATTAATTCATGAGTTGCCTGAAAACAAAATATCAGATATTGAAAGAACAGTTTGGTTAAACAAAAACGGATTCAATGTATTACGTTTTACCAACGATGAAGTAATTCGAAATACTAGTGAAGTTTTAGAAAAGATTTTACACGCTCTTCAACAAGCTCCCCCTTCGGGGGCGGGGGGGGCTTTACAATTGGTAGCAGATACATTTCCGGCAGGCACACTCTCCGGAGCTCCCAAACACAAAGCCATGCAACTCATTGATAAATACGAACCTACTAATCGTAGCTACTATGGGGGTTGTATCGGTTTTATGGGCTTTAACGGGGATTTTAATCATGCCATCATGATTCGGTCTTTTCTGAGTAAAAACAATACACTTTATTTTCAGGCAGGAGCCGGAGTGGTGGCTAAATCTGTGAAAGAAAATGAATTACAGGAAGTAAATAATAAACTTGGGGCTTTACGGAAAGCTCTAAAAATGGCAGAAATGATATGAGAGCAGCTATAACTATTGAACAAGCAAATGTGGATGATGCCGGGATAATTCTGGATTTGCAGAAAAAAGTTTTTTTATCTGAAGCAGCCCTTCATGGAGAGTTTTCTATTCCACCACTTCATCAAACGATTGAGTCCATGTATGAAGATTTTAGTAATTATTTGATACTGAAAGCTGTTTCAGATAACCAGATAATAGGTTCTGTGAGAGCTTATCAGGAAGATGATACTTGTTATATAGGCAAACTGATGGTAAGAGTCAACCATGAAAACATGGGAATCGGCAAAAAACTGATGTTTGAAATAGAAAAAAGATTTGAGAAAACAGCTTCTCGTTTTGAACTCTTTACCGGAAACCAAAGCCTGAAAAATCTGAATTTTTACAGAAAAATGGGGTACGAGCCATTTAAAGCTAAGTCATTCAGTGAAAAACTGATTCTGATTTTTATGGAAAAAATGAATGATTGTATTTTATATCAGACAAATATGGAGAAGGCTTATGAATTTGAATCATAAAATACCAATTAGTTTGCTTGATGTATTAAAGTCAGGAAGATTTGACTATTTGAAAATTGGAATGAGCAAAGATGAAGTTATGTCTGTTTTTCCTGAACCCGAAGATTTTAATGGTAAATCTTTAGCAAAGGCAACAATATGGCGGTATGGGAATTTTGAACTGCATTTTACTTCAAAAAATGTGCTTGTAGGAGTGTTTAATGATTATGTAGGTAGTTTTAACGGAGGAAAATATCTGGAAATTGATGCTTGGATATTAAATAATACCGAAGAGTGTAAATTGTTAAGTATCCAACAACAGTTAAATGAAGAAGGCATCGATTACGAAAAAATTACTACAACTTTTGGGCAAATAGAGCTAAAAATAACTAAAACATCTGTGCATTTAATTTTTGATAAACCAGATGAGCAAAATAAAAACCCGCTCATGTCAGAAGATTATCAGTTATTTACCTTTATGTTGAAATAATAATTGAAGAAATAAAATCAATCATAAATAATGAAAATATTAGTTTTAGACAATTACGATAGTTTTACTTATAACCTCGTACATTTAGTGAGAGAATTAGGCTATGGCAGTGAAATGCAGGTATTCAGGAATGATAAAATAAGCCTGAATGAGGTCCAAGCCTATGATAAGATAATTTTATCTCCCGGACCAGGTGTACCGTCAGAAGCAGGCATTATGCCGGATTTACTACAAAAATATAGTCCCACCAAATCAATTCTTGGTGTCTGTTTGGGGCATCAGGCAATAGGTGAAGCATTTGGAGCAAAACTCGAAAATATGTCTGATGTTTTGCATGGCATTGCTACGCCAACCTTTATAAAACCATCCTCAAATCGCCTGTTTAACAATGTACCAGATATAATTAATACCGCAAGGTATCATTCATGGACAGTAGTTGCCGAAACCGTACCAGACAGTATGCAAATAACTGCCGTAGATGAAAATAATTTAGTAATGGCTCTGGCACATAAGACTTTTGATGTAACAGGAGTTCAGTTCCATCCTGAAAGTATTTTAACAGATTATGGAAAAGTAATGATAGAAAACTGGTTACAAAATCCTTTACAATGACACCTCTTGAGGCATTTCGGAATGAGTTTTTTGGTGAAATAGACCAATATATGGCATGGCATGATGGCTATTCTGCCAATACCAGTGTATTGGATTTATTAAATGACAGCGAAAAAAGCATTGCCGAAACAGAACTGACAGAGGCACTACAATTCAAAAATGCCGACCCTCGTGCCGTTATCGGACTGGGACATCTCAAAAGTGAAAGAGCTTTACCTTTGTTAAACCGGCTTGCCTGTATTAGTGCTTATGGGTATTATGCCATACAAGCCATCGCCAATACCAATCCACAGAGTCTTGATGCCGATTTAATTTGTCAAGCACTTAAAAGTGGCAATTATACACTGGTAATGGGTTTAGGTTACTTTTTTGAAAGAGAATATATTCCGAAAAAAGTACTCGATGGTTTATTTGAAGCTCTTTCACACAGCGATTATCTGATGCGATACCATACACTTGATACGCTTGCTAAATTCTGTAAAGTGCCGGAAAAAATAAAAAATTCTGTCTTTAAGCTGATAGTTAGTGATGATATGCCTGCAAATTATCGGCAGGCAATAGATATTCTCAAAAAACATGCTGTAAATTCTTAAATCTCATGATAGCTTCTACACCCAACCCACCTTATTATGCTGTGATTTTTACCAATTTACGAACAGAAAATGAAAACAAATATCATGAAACAGCCGACCGAATGGTGGAGCTTGCACAACAGCAATCTGGTTATTTGGGGCATGAGTCGGTGAGAAATGGCTTGGGAATTACCGTTTCTTATTGGGAAAGTCTGGAAGCGATTCGCAACTGGAAGAAAAATACCGAACACTTGATTGCTCAACAAAATGGACGTGAAATGTGGTATTCTGCCTATAAAACCAGAATTTGCCTAGTAGAAAGAGATTATGGTTTTGAAAATTCATAAAACAAAATGATACAAAAAGCTACTCCTGAAGATTTTGAGTTTTTCTATAACCTTTACATGCACCCATTGGTAAATCCATATCTTTTGTATGAGCCAATGAACAGGGAATCATTTCAGCCGATTTATGATGATTTACTATCAAAAGAGGCTTTATTTATGTTCTTGGTAAACGATATAAAAACCGGTATGTTTAAACTGGTTCCTTTTACTTACAGAAGCTCCCACATTGTTTACCTGGGTGGATTGGCAATTCATCCTGATTACGGAGGGCTTGGCTATGGCAAACTGATGATGCAGGAAATCATAAAATATACCAGTGCAATTGGTTTCAAACGGATAGAACTCAGCACAGCTACAAGTAATGATAAAGCTATTCGCCTCTATGAGCAAGCTGGGTTTGTAAAAGAAGGGATTTTAAGAAAATATACCTACCTCAAAAGTCAGGATATTTTTCTGGATGAAGTACTGATGTCTTATGTGACAGAATAAGGCTGCTAAAAGTAATTTTAGGCAGTCTTTTTTGTTTTTAAACAGGAAAAATGACAAAGATTAACTAATTTTACTCAATCATTGACAAATAAAAAAACTGATACTTTTCAGTATTGTTGAATTATACACAGAAAATTCTAACTGGTAAAACATATTGTGAAAGAGTAAAACAGGAAGAATTTAATAACAATTTATGAAAGAAATACTCAATCATCTTTTAGCTTACAAAACCCTCACCAAAGAAGAAGCCCGTCAGGTATTGTCAGATATAGCACAAGGCAAATATACACATGTGCAGATAGCAGCTTTTATGACTGTTTATATGATGCGAAGCATTACCGTAGCCGAACTGGAAGGCTTCAGAGATGCCATGCTTGAATTATGTGTGGCATTAGATGTTTCTGAGTTTGATGCAATGGATGTGTGTGGCACAGGTGGCGACGGCAAGGATACTTTTAATGTTTCTACTTTATCTGCTTTTGTAGTAGCCGGTGCCGGGCAGGCAGTAGTCAAGCACGGCAATCATGGAGTTTCTTCTATTTCGGGAAGCAGCACCGTTATGGAGTTTCTGGGATATAAATTTACCAACGACAAAGACCTGATTAGAAAAAACTTAGCTACTGCCAATATCTGCTTCTTACATGCTCCGTTATTTCATCCTGCCATGAAAAATGTAGCTCCGGTTAGAAAGGAACTGGGGGTAAAAACTTTTTTTAATATGCTGGGACCCATGGTAAATCCGGCATTTCCACGCAAACAACTTGTCGGGGTATTCAGTTTGGAACTTGCCCGCCTTTATGCCTATCTTTACCAGCAATCTGACAAACGATTTGCCATAATTCATGCTTTAGATGGCTATGATGAAATATCTCTGACAGGTGGATTAAAAATAATTAGTAACGAAACGGAAAGAATATTACAACCGGAAGATTTCCAGATGTCAATACTGCAACCAGCAGAAATTTTGGGAGGTAGCACAGTAGCCGAGTCAGCAAAAATCTTTATGAATGTACTGGAAAACCATGCAACTCCTGCTCAAAAAAACACTGTCCTTGCCAATGCTGCCATAGCCCTGCAAACTGCTATACCCGGCATTTCGCTTGAAGAATCGATAGCTAAAGCAACTGAAAGCCTTGAGTCTGGCAAAGCCTTGCAATCTTTTAAAACTTTGATACATTCCTGAAAAACCATGATTAAAATTATCTTAGAGATTGAAAATAAAAAATATACAATTTCTGGTGTAACTGTAAATGCCTACAACCGACAAAATGAAGAAGATTCTTATCCGGGTGAGAATGCCCTGATGTTATATGTCAAATCTATGCAAATAGATCAATTTCTCTGGGACTGGGTAAATAATAAAGCAGCTCAGAAAAAGGATGGAAAAATAATAATACTTAATGAAGACGATGGATCTGCTACCACTATTTTGTTTAAAAATGCCTGTTCCATGTCGTTCAATATGAATTTGTATGCTGCCGACAATATTTCAAATGATATAAGTGTAACTCTTTCAGCTGAAAAAATCTTAATAAAATCAACAAACGGGCAATCCGGTAAAGATGAACGCTTTGCCTGAAATCTATAGATTATAATTATTAAAATATCAGTTAATTTATTTTAAAACCGGATTTTTATGTTAAAAATTAAATTGGAACTAGACAACAGAACCTACGATGTAGAAAGTTTGAGTTATTCTACTTACCGTGACAATGTACATCTGGAAACTGGAGGAACAGGCTCTGTCAATATTTCTGTTGGAATCAAAGGAAATAAAATAGACCAGCCTTTTCTGGATTGGTGTATGGGAGTTGCAGGCACTTCTCATACCAAAGACGGGAAAATAAGCATTTTCAACGAAGACAACGATCGTATGGTCAAAACCATTACTTTTCAGAAAGCCTATTGCAGCAGTTTCAGTGAAAGTTTATATGTTAATGATTCTTACAACAATTATCCGTTAAATCTGAATTTCGTAGCTGAAAAAATAGCAGTAAAACTGGTTACTACAGAAAAACGAAATCCATCTCCGGAAAATTAATTTCTCACTGATTTACAAGAGGAGATTTCTCCTTTTCTTTTATTCATGAATATTTTAGAAGAAATAGTTGCTTTCAAAAAAACAGAAGTTGCAGCTCGCAAAACTAAAACTGCTGCAACCCAACTGGAAAAAAGTGAGTGGCTGACAAAACCTGTAATTTCTATTACAAAAGCACTGCTGAATCAGAAAAAATCAGGAATTATTGCCGAACACAAGCGAAAATCTCCTTCAAAAGGCATTATAAATCAAAATATTACTGTAGAAGAAGTAACAACAGGCTATGTAAAAGCAAAAGCTTCAGCACTATCTGTATTAACCGATCAAAAATATTTTGATGGTTGTGACGAGCATTTAAGCAAAGCAAGATTGGCAAACCCAGAAACGCCCATTCTTCGTAAAGATTTTATGATTGATGAGTACCAGATTCTGGAGTCAAGAAGCCTGGGAGCAGATGTTATCTTATTGATTGCCTCCTGCCTTACACCAGTCGAAAACAGGAAGCTGGCTCAGTTTGCCAAAAGCATAGGATTAGAGACACTGCTTGAGGTACATGATGAAACCGAACTAAAAAGTCATTTGAACGAGTTTATAGATGTAGTTGGGGTAAACAATCGTAATCTCAAGTTGATGAAAACTGATTTGAATACTTCCAGAGAATTAGCTGATTTAATACCCAACGGTTTACCTAAAGTTTCGGAAAGCGGGATTTCCAAACCTGAAGTATTGCTCGATTTGAAAAACAATTATGGTTATAATGGGTTTTTGATTGGGGAATATTTCATGTTGCAGCAAAATCCCGGAAAGGCAATGGAAGAGTTTGTAAGAGAAGTTTTTGAAAAAAAGCTTTAAACGAAAAGTTTTTAGTGAATGGAATTATAACTCACAACCTCAATAATTTTTTTATGAAAGTAAAAGTATGTGGCATGAGAGAGTCGGCTAACATTGAAGCAGTTTTAGCCCTCAAGCCTGATTTTCTCGGTTTCATTTTTTCCGAAAAATCACCCCGTTATGCAGGAGAAATGCTGGATGAAAATCTGCTGAAATCTTTTCCAAAAACTACTAAAAAAGTAGGTGTTTTTGTAAACGCAAGTTTGGATGTTATACTCAAAAATGTCAAAAAATACAGTCTGGATATAGTGCAGTTGCATGGCGATGAAACGCCGGTTTTTTGCCAAACTCTTCGTAACAAAGGAGTTTCAATTATCAAGGCATTTTCGATTGATAACACTTTTAATTTTAACAGGTTAAATAATTATAAACTGCATTGTGATTATTTCCTTTTTGATACAAAAGGTGAAAATCCGGGTGGCAATGGGGTAGCTTTTGACTGGGATTTACTGAAAAACTATGACAATGAAAAACCTTTCTTCCTGAGTGGAGGCATTAGTCCGAATAATTTGGAAAAAATAAGTCATTTGCCATCGGGTCTCAATCTTTATGCCATAGACATCAACAGTCGTTTTGAAATAGAGCCGGGACTCAAAAATAGTGAGGAAATTAGCCGTTTTATGGTTAATTTAAAGCCTGTTTTGCAGGAAAATGAATAAAAGTATTTGTTTCATTAATACATCTTGAGACAAGATATATTAATGAAACATACTTATTGGTCTATATGTGATTTTAAATTTCATTACAATGGAAATCTTGGAACATACTTCTTTTACGGTTAATGAAAAAGGGTATTATGGCAGTTTTGGCGGTGCCTACATTCCTGAAATGCTTTACCCGAATGTAGAAGAACTCAGAAACAATTATCTCAAAATAATAGCAGAACCTTCTTTTCAGGAAGAATTTTATGATTTACTGAAAAACTATGTAGGCAGACCCACTCCTCTTTATTTTGCCAAACATCTTTCAGAGAAATATGGAACAAATATTTACCTCAAACGGGAAGACCTCTGCCATACGGGTGCTCATAAAATAAATAATACCATAGGTCAGATATTGGTTGCCAAAAAATTAGGGAAACAGAAAATTGTAGCCGAAACCGGAGCAGGACAACATGGAGTGGCTACAGCTACCGTTTGTGCTTTGATGGGCATGGAATGTATTGTTTATATGGGAGCGTTGGATATAGAACGCCAGCAACCCAATGTAGAACGCATGAAAATGCTTGGAGCTAAAGTGGTAGCTGCTACCTGTGGCAATCAAACCCTGAAAGATGCTACCAACGAAGCCATGCGTCACTGGATTAATAATCCTGTTGATACCCATTATATCATTGGTTCAGTGGTGGGTCCACATCCTTATCCGGATATGGTAGCCCGTTTTCAGTCGGTAATTTCAGAAGAAATCAAGCAACAACTCATCGAAAAAACCGGACGGGAAAATCCGGATTACGTCATTGCCTGCGTAGGTGGAGGAAGCAATGCAGCCGGAGCATTTTATCATTTTCTGGACGATTTTTCGGTAAAACTTGTGGCTGTGGAAGCTGCCGGTCTTGGTGTAGAGTCGGGTCATTCGGCTGCCACCATTGCCTTGGGCAAACCGGGTGTGCTGCACGGAAGCAAAACTATTTTGATGCAAACGGAAGACGGACAGATTACAGAACCTTATTCTATTTCTGCCGGACTCGATTATCCGGGCATAGGTCCTTTGCACGCTCATTTGTTTGAATCGCAACGAGCTATTTTTCAATCGGTTACTGATGAAGAAGCAATGACATCAGGTTTGTTATTGTGTCGTATGGAAGGCATTATTCCGGCTATTGAGACTGCTCATGCTCTGGCAGTGCTGGAAAAAATGAATTTCAGGAAGCATGAAACTGTGGTTATCAACCTGTCGGGCAGAGGAGATAAGGATTTGGCAAGTTATAGCAAATGGAGAGCCAAAGAAAACTTATAAAGCATAAGAGATATAATTGATTGCAATCAAAAACTCCTGCCCAATCAAGCAGGAGTTTTTGATTTGATGAAAAAGCAAAATCTGTTTTCAAGAAATTAATAAATTTTAGCTTTTTTAAAGTTTGTGAATCTCTCTTCATCCATTACTTTTGGAAACTCATTATTTCTGCACTTTAAACACAAAAAATGTTATTTTTTTATGGAGAAATTTAACGTAGCCATTGCCGGAACCGGTTTTATCGGACCTGCACATATTGAAGCCTTGCGTCGTTTGCCAAATATCAACGTAAAAGGACTTACAGATGTAACCCCTGAAATTGCTGAAAGTAAAGCAAAACAATTAGGAACTCCTCATTTTTATCCTGATTTTCAGGCTATTCTCAACGACCCTGAGGTTCATTGTGTACACATTTGTACGCCTAATTTTCTCCATTATGAAATGTCGAAAGCTGCATTGCTTGCCGGGAAACATGTAGTTTGCGAAAAACCATTGGCTACTGATACCAAGCAAGCAGAAGAACTAACCGCCATTGCCAGAGAAAAAGGGCTGGTAAATGCGATACACTTCAATGTTAGATATTATCCGTTGGTTCGTCAGATGAAAACCATGCGTGAAAAAGGTGATTTGGGAGACGTATATTCAGTAATAGGCTCATATTTACAGGACTGGCTATTCTTTAATACTGATTATAACTGGAGACTTGAACCATCCCAGTCTGGTGACTCACGGGCTATTGCTGACATTGGCTCACACCTGATGGATTTAATTGAATATGTTACCGGTTTGAAAGTTACAGAAGTATTAGCCGACTTTTCTACTGTTCATAAAACCCGTATGAAACCTATGAAACCGGTTGAGACTTATTCTGGTAAAATGCTGACTCCGGAAGATTATCAGGCAGTACCTATCAATACCGAAGACCATGCCAATGTATTGCTGCGTTTTGATAATGGCAATAAAGGAGTAGTAACGGTAAGTCAGGTGGCTGCCGGACGTAAAAACCGCCTGAATGTAGAAATCGCTGGTTCTAAACAAACGCTTGCTTGGTGCTCTGAAACACCAAATGAACTTTGGATTGGCAAACGTGACGGATATAATCAATCATTGTTGAGAGACCCCTCTTTGGTTTATAAAGAAGCTGGTTCTATCATTTCATTCCCTGGTGGTCATAATGAAGGCTTCCCGGATGCATCCAAACAACTTTTCAAGGAAGTATATGCTGCGGTAGCTGCCGGAAAACAGCCCGAAAATCCATTGTTCCCAACTTTTGAGGATGGATTAAGAGAATTGATTTTGTGTGACAAAATTGTAGAAAGCAATAAAAAACAAGCCTGGGTGAAAATATAAAGCCCTAAGTAACTATTGATAAATTGTTTTGTTGTCAATCAACCATTAAACAACAGAGCAATTTCTCAACCGAGAGGATACATTCTGAAAACATAACAGATTCTTAATTTTAGAATGTGATTGTTTCAGGATTTATCCTTTTTCTTTGTCTTTTTAAATATTGCTTTTTATGAAAAAAATTAAAGTCTTCATTTTTGTTTACCTTCTTTTTATGAATTTAATGCCTGTTTTGTCACAGTCATTGACAATTGCTACCTATAATCTCAGATTTGATAATCCAAGAGATACTGGTAATTTATGGGTTGACCGGGCTACTCCTGTTTCAAATCTGATTCGCTTTTATGAGTTTGATATTTTTGGGACACAAGAGGCATTGAAAAACCAGTTAGATGATATAAGTAATGCCTTACCAGAATACAGCAGATATGGAGTAGGCAGAGATGACGGCAAAGATGCTGGCGAACACTCTGCGATATATTTCAAAAAAGACAGATTTGACCTGGTAAAAAAAGGAGATTTCTGGCTTTCACAAACCCCTGATAAACCTACATTGGGCTGGGATGCTACCTGTTGCAAAAGAATTTGTTCATGGGTTTATTTATCAGACAAAAAAACTAAAAAGAAGTTTTATGTTTTCAATGCTCACTTTGATCATCAGGGCAAAGTAGCCAGAGTTGAAAGTGCCAAACTTATTTTACAAAAGATAAAGGAAATTGCCGGAAACGAGCCGGTTGTTTTTATGGGTGATTTAAACGGCAGCCATCAGTCGGAATGGTATCAAAACCTGGCAAATTCTGATTTGCTGAAAGATACTTTTACCCAAACTAAAAATCCTTTTGTAAATCAGAATGGCACCTTTAATGGCTTTAATCCTAAACCACAAAACAGTGGAGTGATTGATCATATCTTTACCACCAAAGATTTTTCAGTTACTAAATGGGGCATTCTGACAGATTCATACAAAGGAAAGTTCCCATCCGACCACTTTCCGGTAATGACAGTGTTGAGTTTAAAATAACAAACTAACATCTGGTATAGAATGTCAGTAACAGGCTAATCTCACCTGTTTTATCAACAAGTACTAATCTAAAAAATGAAATCTATAAGGATTGCTATTGGTAAAAATTCTCATCACCAATAGCAACCCTTATAGATTATAAAAATCAGTTAAGATTAGTTCAGTATTCCACTTAAAGAATCAGTTGTGGGTTTTTGATAATCCAGTGAATCTACCCGGCTGGCTGCCTCTTTAATAAGCTCACAATCCAGGGTATAATTAAATACTTTTGGTTTCTTGAAAGGTACTTTCTGAATACCCAAAGTAGCATCAGCATATACCTTATCCATATACATACCCCAAATTGGCAATGAAACCCTCGCCCCTTCACCCAAATAGTTTCTAAACCGAACCCGTTTGTCATCACCTCCTACCCATCCACCTGAAACCAGGTTCTGAGTAATCCCCATAAACCAGCCATCGGAGTAATTTTGAGTAGTTCCTGTTTTACCACCTATCTCATTATTGGCAAAACATTTATAAAACTGCAAACCACGGGCAGTTCCACCAGGTTCCTGAACGCCCCCCTTGAGCATGTGAACCATCATGTAGGCTATCTGGTCGTTGAGTACCGCTTTGGTTTTAGGGGGATTTTCTTTGATAATTTTACCATTCCGGTCTTCAATTCTTACCAGATAGCGAGGTTCTGTCCACACACCAGCATTGACAAAAGTGCTATAAACACCCAATAATTCATAAACCGATACATCTTGTGTCCCCAGACAAATACTGGGTACGGCTTCCATATTTTTGGTATCAACGCCAAACCGGGAAGCATAATCCACTATTCGCTGAGGACCCAGTTCTTTTACCAAAGAAGCACTTACTGTATTCACTGATTGCCCGATAGCCCTTCTAAGTGTGAGCTTTTGCCCTGTATAAACACCAGTTGAGTTGCGGGGAGTCCAAGGCTGTCCATATTCATCTTTTGAAAAAGTAACGGGTTCATCCACTTTTTCATCACAGGGTGTATATCCTTTCAAGTCGATGGCTGCTGAGTAAATGATAGGTTTAAAAGAAGAACCCGGCTGCCGGCGGTCTTGCTTTACATGGTCAAACTGAAAATGCTTGAAATCTGTCCCTCCTACCCAAGCTTTCACATCACCGGTATTGGGATCCATTGACATAAAACCACAATGCAGAAAATGTTTGTGATACCGGATAGAATCCATTGGACTCATGACTGTATCTTTTTCAAAATTTTTATGTTTCCATGAAAAAACTCTCATTTTTACAGGTTTATTCATCATAATCCTGACCGAATCCTCATTATCACCATAATATTCTTTTAATTCACGATAACGGTCGGTGGTTTTGGCTTCTCTTTCTATATAATCTTTAATCTCTCTTCCGTTATCATCAATCCACGGATTTTTACCACGCCACTGTTCTTCAAAAGTATCCTGAAGTTTTTGCATATGAGCAATCACAGCCTCTTCGGCATATTGCTGCATTCGAGAATCAATGGTAGTATATATTTTAAGACCGTCTGTATAGAGATTATAGCCTTTTTCTTCTACTATTTTTTCCAAATCCCGTTTTAGATATGCCCTGAAGTATGGAGCTAATCCCTGGGTATAATCTTCAGGCTTATAATGAAGTCCAAGTGGTTTTTCTTTCAAATTGTCAAAATCTTCTTTTTTGAGATACCCATATTTTACCATTTGCCCCAGTACAATATTTCTTCTTTTGATAGCTCTTTCAGGTTTTCTTACCGGATTCCAGAAAGTAGGATTTTGCAATATACCTATCAGCAGAGAGGCTTCTGTGATAGAGAGTTTATCTGGCGTTTTGCTGTAAAAAGTATTAGCAGCCGTATAAATACCCAGGGCATTGCTTCCAAAATCTACTGTATTGAGATACATCATCAAAATCTCTTTCTTGGTATAATTTCTTTCAATCTGTACTGCCACAATCCACTCTTTGGTTTTGATTACCAAAGACCGCAAGCCGGGAATCTGATGAAATAAGCCCCTATACTCACGACTGTTGCGTAGGGCAAACAAGTTGCGGGCTACCTGCTGAGAAAGTGTGCTGCCACCACCTGCTCCTGAATCAAAGGTCAGCAAACCAAAGAAAACCCGGAAAGTAGCTCGTGGGTCTATGCCTGAGTGTTGTTGAAAACGGGCATCTTCGGTTGCCAGCAACGCATTGACAACATTAGGCGAAACTTGCTCCAGTTCAACAGGTTTACGGTTTGCAATAAAATATTTCCCCAGTAACACATTATCAGAAGAATAGACCTCAGATGCCAAATCGCTTCTGGGGTTTTCCAGAACCTTCAGGTCTGGCATTTTTCCAAAAAAGTTGAAAAGGTTGATGTGAACTGAAAAAATATACAAATAAAAACCTCCAAAAAATATTACAAAACCAATCCAGATGCGTTTGATAACTTTTCTGAATTTACCGTTTTCAAAATTTATATACTTGGTCAAAAAGTTAGCCATATCAAAGATTTTAAAGGAAACCGTGGCGAAGATAACTCAACTTGATGAGTAGTGAATAATGGTTTAACAAAAATTAACAATCTGTTTTTTGGAATACCCTGCTCTTTTAAGAGAAAACTTCCAAAACAGTATAAAATAAGTTAATTTGATTCAAAAATAGTACAAAATAGCTAAAAAATTACACTTTACCATTTCTGAAATTGCTTTACCTTGCCATAAAAATTATTTTCATTCACCATTTATTTATTAAACTGTCATCAATGAACGGCAAACTTATTTTATGGTCAATTACTGTCGGATTAGGCGGATTCCTTTTCGGATTGGATACGGCTGTTATTTCCGGAGCAGAACAACAAATACAAAAACTCTGGCAATTAGACAACTGGACACATGGACTGGCAGTGGCTATTGCGTTATATGGAACAGTCGTTGGGGCTGCTTTTGGAGGTATACCGGCAGATAAATTCGGACGCAAACCTACTTTGCTCTGGATAGGCATATTTTTCTTTCTTTCTGCTATCGGAGCTGCTTTGGCAAATGATGTAATTACGTTTATGATTTTCAGATTTTTGGGAGGATTAAGTATTGGGGCTTCTTCGGTAGTGGCTCCTATTTATATTTCTGAAATTGCTCCACCAAAATACCGGGGCAGAATGGTAATTTCATTTCAGGCAAACATTGTATTTGGTATTCTCATCGCTTATGTTTCCAATTATTTGCTTGGCAATTTAATGGCTGGTAATGATTATGCCTGGCGTTGGATGCTGGGTATAGTTGCAATTCCTTCTCTTATATTTTCAGTGCTGATGTTTTTTACCCCGGAAACACCACGCTGGCTGGTGCTTTACAAAAATGCTGAAAATACAGCCCGTCAGGTGCTTTCTGTGACCGAATCCAATATTGATATGGCACTTTCAGAAATCAAAAACTCAGCAGAAAATGATAAAAAACTGACAAATGACTCTATACTTTCATCTAAATACAGATTTATCCTGCTACTTGCCTTTTTAATTGCTTTTTTCAATCAGGTTTCGGGAATTAATGCTATTATTTATTATGCTCCCCGTATTCTTGACATGACCGGATTTGGCAAAAACGGAGCATTGCTTTCTACTGTTGGTATCGGAGTTGTTAACCTTATCTTTACCATCATGGGCTGGAGTCTGATTGACCGTTATGGCAGGCGTTTGCTTATGTTTATTGGTTCAGCCGGTTATCTTATTTCTTTATCGCTTATTGCGTATGCTTTCTTCACACAATCTTATGCGTTTGTTCCTTATTATCTCTTTGTATTTATTGCTGCTCATGCCGTTGGACAGGGTTCTGTGATATGGGTTTTCATAGCCGAGATTTTTCCAAACTCGGTCAGGGCTTCGGGTATGGCATGGGGTAGCCTTACTCACTGGGTTTTTGCAGCCCTGATAGCCAATTTCTTCCCATTTTTTGCAGAGAAAGTAGGAGGAGGCATCATTTTTACATTTTTTGGAGTTATGATGGCATGTCAGCTATTGTATGTATGGCGAATGATGCCGGAAACCAGAGGAGTTTCACTGGAAGAGTTACAAAAACAACTGGTAAAAGAATAAGTTTATGGCAACTGCATCCTGACAAGTTTCAACAATTTATCCTGTCCGGATGCAAAAAAAATCATTATAAAAACCAAAATACTGGTTCATGAAAAAAGCAGGTATAAAAACAGTCATTTTTCTAAGTCTGGCAATATTTTTACTGCGTTGTGGCAAAGACGGCTCCCCATCGAGCCGGTTTTCAGAACAATATCGCCCTCAATTTCATTTTTCGCCTCAAAAAGGCTGGATGAACGACCCTAACGGACTGGTATATTACAAAGAGGAATATCATCTTTTTTACCAGTATTACCCTGATAGTACTACCTGGGGACCCATGCACTGGGGGCATGCCATCAGTACAGACCTAATACACTGGAAAGACCTGCCTATTGCTCTCTATCCTGATTCGCTGGGTTATATTTTTTCAGGAAGTGTTATAGTAGATGAAAATAATACGAGTGGTTTACAAAAAGGGGAAGAAAAACCGTTGGTGGCTTTCTTTACTTACCATAACATGGCTTATGAAAAAGCTGGCAGAACTGACAGGGAATCGCAGGCGATGGCTTATAGCCTTGATAAAGGCAGAACCTGGAAAAAATATGAACATAATCCGGTAATTGCCAATAAAGGTGATGTTGATTTTCGTGACCCTAAAGTATTTTGGCATGAGTCATCAAAACACTGGGTAATGGCTCTGGCAGTAGGCGACCATCTCGAGATTTTTACTTCTTCAAACCTCAAAAAGTGGGAAAAATCAGGGGAGTTTGGTAAGCATGAAGGCTCACACGGGGGTGTATGGGAATGCCCCGATTTGTTTCCCATTAAAGCGACTGACGGGACAGAAAAGTGGGTTTTAATACAAAATATCGGACGTGGAGCCATTGGTGGAGGCTCTGGTACACAATATTTTGTGGGGCATTTTGATGGCAAAACTTTCAAAAATGACAATCCTCCTGACAAAGTGTTGTGGTTTGACTATGGGGCTGATAATTATGCAGGCGTAACCTGGTCTGCCGCCCCCAACAACCGACGGATTTTTATAGGATGGCTTTCTAACTGGGATGATTATGCTACCAAAGTACCTACCCAAAACTGGCGAAGTGGTATGACCCTGCCAAGAGAACTATCTCTTGAGAAAACCAAAGAGGGCTATCGGCTGTTCCAAAATCCGGTAAAAGAAACCGAAGTGTTGCGAAACAAATCCTTTGTTGTTTCAGAATCGTTTGATGATTCGCTGATGTCTGAGAGTAAATCTGTACTAAAAGAAGTAAACCTGATATTTGACCTTTCAGAATCAAAGGCAAAAGAAGTGGGTTTTAAGATTGGTAACAGTAAAAATGAATTTCTGACAGTTGGCTATGACAAGGCTACTCAGACTTTTTTTATTGACAGAATACATGCCGGCAAAAGTGATTTTTCCAAACTGTTTGCCCGTCGTCAGAATGCTCCGTATAAAGCGGGCAAGACTTTGACTGTCAAGGCTCTGATTGATGTGGCATCTGTTGAAGTTTTTGTTGACAATGGCAAACTGGCAATGACTGATTTATTTTTTCCGAATGAAGATTTTACCAACCTTTATTTTTATGGCAAAGAGGGTAAAACAGAGCTTATCGAATCGGTTGTTTATGAGTTAAATTCCACAAAGAAAACCAAACAGCCTTAGATTTCAGAAAATACTATTAATTTGTATCTGAAATCTCTGTTTTCAGTTATAGGTATGCGTTTCCCGAAACTATCTTTTAAACCGGAAATAATAATTGCGGTTGCTTCCATTATTACCAGTGTTTGTGCATTAACCATTTCGGTGGTGCAAACACAAATTATGCAAAACCAGCAACATTCTTCGGTTTGGCCCTATCTGGAGTGGCTGCCTTCGTTTCATAACCATGCTTTTTATATTGCCGTAGAAAACAAGGGCATTGGTCCGGCAATTGTTAAAAATGTAAAAATAACCATTGATAATAAGGAAGTAGAAGGCGATAATATGTCTATGGATTTAAAGAAGTATATCAATGCTCCTGATACATTGGCAACTTTTTACTCAACGCTGAACAAACGGGTAATCAAACCGGGTGAAATCATCAGAATAATCGAAATACCATATCTGTCTCAGGGCAAAAAGATAGCTGAGGCTCTTGATAAAGCTGCCATCCGGATAGAAGTTACTTATCAGTCTATCTATGGCGAGTGCTGGATTTGTCGGGGAACAACCATAGAAAAGCTGAAAAATTGTGAGTAATTTTTACAATCTGGTAAAAATCAATAAATTGACACTTCTGTTTAAGTCTCCTGAGATTTCTCTCTTTCTCAATTCATTACCAGTACTTTTTTATAACCAAAACCTGTTATGTCTGAATTAGCCCTGCAACTGATTGCTGAAAACAAACTCACCAGAAACCCATTCTTAGACCTGGGAAATTGTGGACTCAAAAATTATTTGCCGGAAGAAATATTGGAATGTACATGGCTGCAAAGACTAAATCTGGGAGATTATTATTATGAATTAAGTCAAAAAAAAATGGATAAAATCTAAAAATAATAGCTTTAAGAATAAGTTCAATGGCACAGAATTCATATTTCTGGAAAAACTCACCCAACTCCAAAGCTTAAATCTATTTAATAATCAAATTACAGATATTCGTTTTCTGGAAAAACTCACCCAACTCCAGACTTTAGATTTAAGAAATAATCAAATTAAAGATATTCGTTTTCTGGAAAAACTCACCCAACTCCAGAATTTAGATTTAAGGGATAATCAAATTACAGATATCCAATTCTTACTTCCTCACCTCAAAAGAGGGTTGGAATTAGATTTTAGAACTGAATATTACAGGGGGTTGAACAATAAAATAGGGTTAAAAGGGAATCCTGTTACTAATCCACCTCAGGAAATAATTGAACAGGGCAATAAGGCAATTATACGATATTTTGAAAATCTGGAGAAAAATGCTAAAAAAGGTCTTGAACCTGTTGAAATCAGAGAGCTAAAAATAATTGTACTGGGAGAAGGCGAGAGTGGGAAAACCACCTTAATAAAACGCCTCATAGGGCAGCCTGTAAATGAAAATGAAAAACAAACACAGGGAATAAAGCAGGTAAACTGGACCATAGAAAACAGTAAAGGAAATATTAAAGCAAATATTTGGGACTTTGGTGGTCAGGAAATACAGCATAGCACCCATCAGTTTTTCCTGACAGAAGAATGTATTTATATATTGGTTTTAGATAACAGACGTGATGAACAGCCCGAATATTGGTTACAGCACATTTTGAGTCTTGGTAAAAACTCTCCAATACTGATAGTCACTAACAAAGTAGATAAACCCGAACATGCTGCTGATAGATTTAATCAGGATTTTCTCAAAAGCAAATACCCTGATATACAAGATTTTTTTAAGGTATCAGCTTTGTGCGGTAATAATTTTGAAAATTTTAAGGAAAAACTTATTGAAATTGCTTGCAATATCAATTTCCCAAAATTCGGACCCGATTGGGTAGAAGTAAAAGAATACATTGAAGCAGAGATAGTTTTAGGTAAAAATTACCTCACTTATAAACAACTTCATGATTATTCAAGAAATTTGATAGATGAAAAAGACGAGGATATTATTCTTATTTATTTAAAGAAAATTGGCAGGGTTAGTTTTAATGAGAAGAATTTTATAACCCGAAATTTTTATATACTCAATCCTGAATGGCTGATTTATGCTTTTTATAAAATAATATTGTCTGGCAAGACTATTACCCAAAATGGAGAGATTCATCTCAATGATTTTGATGAAATATTAAAAATTAAAGATGATGATTCAACTTTTCAACTTACCAAAAAGTATGAATATGACCGTGAACATCATGGATATTTACTTGAAATGATGAAAGAGTATCACTTGTGTTATTCTTCTGACAATCAAAAAATAATTATCCCATCAGCCTTTCAGGAATCTCATCAAATTGATTTTGAAAAAAATCAGCAAAGCTTGTCTTTTTATTTTCAGTATTTAGATTTTCTCCCTCCTTCTATTATCAGTCAGTTTATAGCACGCATGTTTCAGTACAGGCATAAAAATGCGTACTGGAGAAGTGGAATTGAATTGTTGGATAGTAGTACTAACACAAAAGTTTTAGTTCAGGTTGATAAAGAGCAAAAAAGGATTTATATTTCAGCCAACGGGGAACAAAGACGAATATTTTTTCTGATTATTCGCAATACTTTTAAAGAAATTCACAAAAATTTTCCTGAAATGAGAGTTGAAGAACGAATCCCTCTCATTTCATCCCAACCCGACCAAAGTGTGGATTATGAAACTCTCATCAACCATGAACTTGATAGAAAGTATGAATATTATCACGGCAAAACAAGGGAAAGATATAGGGTAAGTGACTTATTAGCAAGTATAGAATATCCGAATATAACTCATCAAGAATTAATAAATCGTGGCTTTACTATGAATATAACAAACAACAATAATCCTCATTTTGAGCAGAAAGTGGAGCAAAAAAATGAGAACCATAACATAAATACAGTCAATCTGAAAGTTGATGTAACTAAACATAAGGAATTTAATCAGATTAAAGAACTTCTCCTTGATTTGGAAGAATACAACATCAAAAACGAAGACTGGAAAAATGCGTTAATAAAATGCCTTGACGAAATGAACAGGCTTGAAGTTGCAGAAGACAAAGCACAACAAAAAACCTCAAAATCTATTCTGGATAGAGGTTTTAAAAAGTTAAAAGATGTAAAAGATGTTGTTACTATCGGTCTGCTGCCAGTTGATATAACTACCAAATTGCCAAAGCTTTTAGAACTTTGGAATAGCTTTTCACAAAATTTTTAATTTAGTCATCAATATTTCTTCTCAACTATTTACAAAATCAGTTCAAAACCTGCAAGCTGTCCAGTTCCTGAGGAGAAACGGTAGGAGGCATGATGTTTTGTCTGATTTTGGCTGCCATGAGTTCACCCGTTTTTTTAGCTTTTTCTTCTGTTGCAAAGCCCCGGTTTCCAACCATTCCCGGAATAACAGGCTGATGAATTGTTTTTTTCCCATTTACATATACATCAAACCCAAACATATTTTGTTCCGACTTAAAAGTCCTGACTTCTGTACTGATTTGAGTAGAAGGATTTTCTGTTGGTATGCCTGTTTTTTGTTCGGATTTTTTATCATTATGAGAGCAGGCAACCGTTAAAAAAGCCAAACAGCAAAATATTTTTTTCATGTATTTTATCTTTGATATTGTCTGATATTTCTCCTAAATCTCCGCAAGGGTTTATTATGTAAGTCTCAACTCTCATAACCTTAACCCTTGCGGATTTCAACTCTTCTTTCTATTTATCTCCAATTACAGTCCTGATACTTAAAATGACAAGTCATCATAAGCAGATTGTCTGGTAAAATCATTAGGGTCATTGAGCAAAGTTGTATTTTTCCAGATAGCCGCTTTGTTATCCAAACTTCCTGAAAAATATACATCCTCTCCTTTAAAAGCTATATCTGTAATTTGGGAATATTGTGTATCTGTAATGATAGTCTTTACCCCATCTACCGTATAACCCAGTTTGTAGGTCTGGTTTTCATAAAACAAGCCTGTGATATAAAGTTTATTATTATTGAATTTAATGGTTCCGATATTGCTAAACTCAGTGATAGTTGTTTTGGTATTATTTTTCCAGAGTGAGTACACACCTCTGTAATAAGTTACCATATATACATCTGACCCATTTACGGCAAGAGGAATTCTGGCATAATCACCTGTTGAGAAATAATCCACATACGTTAAGGCATTATATGTTCCATTTTTCCAGTAACACACAAGGTCAGAAGAAAGACCACCATTTACATACCCTGCGATATAAATATCATTGCCACTTCTTACCATATTGGTAGCCTTGCCCGATGTAGTCTTACCACCAGAGCCTAACAGAGTAGTCATTTGCCCATTTTTCCAGTAAACAGGCGACCCTCCACCCACTTTATTGTCATATCCACACACATACACGTTGTCATTATCATCCACCAGAATATCCGTCAATACATAGCCAAAACCTAACTGATTAAAAGTTCCGTTTTTGTAATATCCTGCAATGGCTTTATAACCATCATTCGGAAAATCAGGGTTTGTTTTTACGGATATAAAATAAACATCAGAGCCTTTTACAAACATTTTAGAACGCTGTAATAATGAGGGATAACCCGTAATCTGACTATTGGACAATACTATATTTTCTATGGTTGAACTGGTTACATACCGATAGCCAACTGCTTTAATCTGACTTAAATCCGAAGCAGCACCCGGAGCAGGGTCGTTGTTTTTGCCACAAGAAAATAATCCCAGTACAAGAGCAGTGAATAGCACTATTTTTTTCATACTAAAAAGAGGATAATAGTTTGTTTAAAACGAGATAAAATAGCCTACACAAAGCATTGCTGTGTAGGTTTTATTTAGAAGTAAATTAACGTTAACTTGGGATTACAATTGGTTTACAAAAAATTGATTATCAATCATTTATTTAATATATTTTAACAGGAAAAGTGCCTCTTACTTTTTTGATTGCCAAAAAAAGGCAGCAGGGCAACAGCGATAGCTTTTGAGCCAGCCTTGTGATAGGACGAGAAAAACTAACCCTGACATTCCTAAGTCTCTTATCATTCTCTCAATAATTCCGGGTTAGTTCACACTGCTGTTGCTGCACTCTTTTTATTCCGAACTCACATTAATTTAGAATGCAGCATTCTTACAGGCATTGATTTGGCAACTGTAAGAATGCTGAAAGGTATTTAACGTGGAGTAAATTCGTAGAAATCGTTGAGGTTTCCGGTAGAATTCTGTCCCATTCCTACATAGCCTTTGCCATTAATAGCAAAACCAACACCACTGCTTCTGATAGGAACACCCACCTGTGGTACCCATTCCCTCGTGAGGATATTGTATTGCCAGCTATTGGTAGAAGGTGAACCGGCAAGCGTAACAAAATAGATGACGTTATCAATCGAATAAGCTATCGGCGAAAAGGTAGTACTACCACCAAAACCAGAAGGTCCGGCTGCCCACGTGTTGGTAGCTGCATTGTAAATCCACAAATCATTGGTAGCAGCGTTTGTGGCATTGGCACCTGCCCCTACATATCCACCCAAAAATGGACCGGAGCTGACCACACCTACACCAAATGCCTGGTCTCTGAGTCCCCCCGGGAAATTGCTTCTCTGTGTCCATGTATTAGCTGTGGGATTGAACGACCAAAAGTCATCGGTTTTAGTGGTCAGGTTTACACTTCCTAAGCCCACATATCCCAGGTTACCGATGGTGAAAGCAGTTGCCGAAAAACGGGCAGCTCCACCAAAATCAGCTTTACGTGTCCAGGTATTGGCTGCGGGGTCATACTCCCAGAAGTCTTTTTGAGGAACCACCGAAGAGTTGAATCCCAATCCGATATAACCTTTGCCCTCCAATCCAAAACCGGAAGCCCGGAAGCGACTACCGCCGGCAAAGTTGGCTTTTTGAGTCCAGACGTTGGTAGCGGGGTCGTATTCCCAGAAATCCTGCAAAGCACTTGAGTTGTTACCAGTGGTAGTACCCGTTCCAACGTATCCTTTGTTGCCAATGGCAAAACTGACTGCATATATTCGTCCGTTGCCGGCAAAGTTGGCTTTGGCAACCAGATCGCCATACACCACAAAAAGACGCTGCACTGTTACGGCAGGGAAGCCATTGGATTCGACCGTTACAGCACCCGAAGTAGCTCCGGCAGGTATTCTTACCTCCAGCAGCGTAGGCGTTGCCGAAACCAGCGTAAGTGTCAATCCACCCAATTTCACTATGTTATTGGCAGCCACCGTTGAGAAATTGGTCCCGTTAATTTTAAGAATACTTCCGACAGGTCCACTGAAAGGTTCAAAAAAAGTGAACGTAGGCGGAAGCGGTACCGTAAAGTCAGATGTACTATTGGCACTTACTCCATTTACCTCCACAGATATCTTTCCGGTAGTTGCTCCCGCAGGTACAGCTACCATAAGAGATGTAGCCGAAGCTGTGGTAACAGTAGCAGTAATGCCATTAAATTTAACAATATTGTCAGCAGGAGTCGTTGAAAAATTACTGCCTGTGATGATAACTCTGGTTTTTTCTCTCCCTTCAGTCGGCGAAAAACTGGTAATCACGGGAGGATTAATAAATGTAAAATCAGTGCTACTGGTAGCTGTTTGGTTATTTACCTGCACTGATATTTTTCCGGTTGAAGTTCCTGAGGGCACAGTTGTTGTAAGCGAAGTGGCAGTAGCTGCGGTAACAGTAGCCGTTGTACCATTAAACTTAACAATATTATTGACAGTCGTCGTTGAAAAATTACTGCCTGTGATGGTTACTGTTGTACCAACCGTGCCACTGGCAGGGCTAAAACTACTGATAACAGGAGCTGGGGGTGGATTTTCTTTGTCTTTACATTGAAACAAAAATAAAACACCAATTACAAGAAGAGCGTAAGATTGTATTTTTTGCATATATCAAAAAGGTAAAATTGACAAAGCAAAAATGACAGACAGGCAGGCAAGATTTTGAGAAAATGAGAATTAAGGGATTCCTAAAAAGAATTGATTGGTTTGAAATTAGAATTCGGTTTCACAAATTTTCCAAAAACTCAAACAATCCATCCTTTTTTTTGGCAGATATGGGCAAGGTGGTTTTGTCTTTCAGTACTACAACCCCACCCTCTTTTTTATCGTAGCGACTAAAAAAATTAAGGTTAATCATGTGTGACTGGTGTATCCGGTAAAAGCCATATCTACTCAACAGCTCTTCATACTCTTTCAGTGTTTTGGAAACCACAATCGGAGCTTGATTTTCGAGATAAAATGTTGTGTAATTGTTAGATGCCTGTAAATGAACAATTTCAGAAATATTTATTGCAAAAATGCTGTCGGAGTTTTTAAGCACTAACTTTTTGTATTTGGTAGAAATATCCTCCATATTATTGAGAAATACTCCCAATCTAAACTGATAAGACTGCTGCTCTAAAAAGATTTTGGCTTTCTGAATGGCTTGCTGAAGCTCGTCTTCATCTATCGGCTTGAGCAGATAATCCAGAGCACTGAAACGGAAAGCTTCTACTGCATACTGATTAAAGGCAGTAATAAAAATAAATTGGGTGGGTATATCCGTGAGTTGTTTGAGAATATCAAAACCCTTTCCGTCAGGCATTTCCACATCCAGAAATGCAATATCCGGCTGTTTTTCCTGTAATAAAGTGATACCTGTACCAACAGAATTTGCTTCGCCTGTAACATTCACCGGAAGCTGAAGCATATTAAACTGATTTTTCAGATTTTTACGTATTCCTTCTTCATCATCAATGATACATACAGTCAGATTATTTTCACTATTGGGCATACATTATTTCAGGATTGGTAAGGCAGACTGATAAGAACCTGAGTGCCTGTTACAAGATTATTTTCATTGATAAGCTCTTTTATGAGCATTTCAAATGTCTGGTGATATTTTTCACTTAACAGGTTTAAACGCTCCTGTGTAATTTGGGTTGCCAGTGATTTGTATTCTTTTTTGAAATCCGAACGCAACTGTTGAGATTGTATCAATCCTCCCCCATTGTCAGTAACTGTCAGGAGAAGTTTATTGTTTTCTACGGCAAAACTGATTTTGATAAAACCCATTGTTGATTTATGCAATATGCCGTGTTCAAGAGAGTTTTCGATAAAGGGTTGGGCAAACATGGGCGGAATTTGTATTTCTTCAGTATTCATGTTTGGTGCTGTTTCAATCTGCCAGCTAAATTTACCCGTAAACCGAAGCTCCTGCAATTGTAAATAGTTTTCGAGCAGTTGAATTTCTTTACTTAATGAAATGGTTTCTTCTCGTGAATTTTCGAGGGTTTGTCGCATCAGTTTGGCAAACTTTGAAAGATAAGAAGCTGTCTTTTGAGGTTCATTTTCAAAAAGATAATTTTGAATCGTTGTCAGGGAGTTAAATATAAAATGAGGGTTCATCTGGCTTCGCAGGAGTTTTTGCTCAAGAGCCATTGTTTTATTTTTCATCTGCAAGCGGTTTCTGCTATAAAACAGATAGCCCATAATACCTAAAACGCATGCCAGCCCTATGATGCCTGCCATAAAAAAATACTGTCGTTGCACTTCCAGATTTTTGTTTACCAATGCCAGTTGTTTTCTTTCCAGTTCCAAGTCTTTTGCCTGATTTATTTTAGCAAGATTCTCTATTTTACGGGCTTTCTGGATATTGTCATTAATCTTCTGCAATTCGCTGATTTTCAACTGTTTAATTTCATTCTCCTGCTTAAAATCAAGTATCTCAGCTGCTTGCTCCTGAGCTTTTTTTTCATTTGACAATTGTAAATACTCTAAATCTTTGATGCGGTTGTTTTTTGAGAGAATGGCTATTTCCTGTTCTTTTTTGGCAGTTTCGTATTTGGTTTGAAGTTCTTGTGTCTGTTGCAGGCTCTTTTCCTGATAAAGTGTATCCCGCAGGACTGAGATATTGCGATAAGCCTCATAAGCAAGTTCATGCTTTCCTATTTTTTCATAATTAGTTGCCAACACGGTTTCTATCTTTAACAAATCTTCTTTTCGGTTGAGTTTTTTGCACAGCTCCTTGTTTTCTAACGAAAGGGCTATGGCTTTTTCATATTGCTCTTGTTGGGTATAGATGACAGCCATGCTGGTGTTGATATTATTGATGCTTTCCAGGTTTTTCCTCTTCAGAGAAATTTCTTTGGCTTGGGCAAAAGTATTGAGGGCTTCATCGAGTTTATTTTGTTGAAAATAAGCACTGGCAATATTGGTTAAGTGAATATGCATATACTCGTCTCTTCCCATTTGTTTGTCTAACTCCACCGCTTTTTGAAAACAGGTAAGGGCTTTGTCAGCGTTTTTATCTTTCAGGTAAGTAAGCCCCAGGTTACTCCATGAATAAGATTGGTTACTTTTGTTCTGAGTTTTTTGGGCGGTTTGTAAGTTTTCTTCATAAAACGAACGGGCTTTGGCTGGTTGTTGCAGTTGTAAGTAGAGCGTCCCCATTTGTTCATTAAACAAATAGGTACTGGTTGGGCTGTTTAATCTCTGAATATAAGGATAAGCCTTGTTGAGGCATTCGGCAGCCTGGTTGTATTCACCTTTCATGATATACACATTTGCCATAAAACTCCATGCTTTAGACAAAACATCATCATCTTGTTCAGGCAGTTGGAGTGTTTTAGTGGCTAAAGCAATAGCCTCATCAAAATTACCTTGTTTTCGGGCTTTATTAGATTTATTGCGATAGACAAGACTTAGCAGGGCATATTTTTTATAGGCAAGGGCATATTTTTCGACCCGATTGAGCAGTTCTGTTGCTTTGGGGACTTCATTGTGTAAATCTGCAATCTTAGATTGATAATAATAAGCAAAATGCTGTTGCTCTATATCTTTAAGTTCGGTTGCCAAACCCACCATTTTCTGAGTGTACTTCTCAAAATTAGCATTATCCCCCGTCTGACCTGATTGTTTGGCAAGTAAACTATACAGTTTTAATAAGGTAGGTTTGTCGGTAGTCTTATTTACTACCTGTAGCAGACTATCGGTTTTATATTGAGCAAAACAAATAGCAAAGCAAAGCAAGGCAACTGACCTTACTACTAATTTGAGAAAAAACATTTAAAAGAGAGGTTAATTTTTTACTGCAATTTTAGGAAAGTATTTGTCTAATATCAAATCAGCTGTTTTGAAGTTATTCTTTCAAGAATCCGTTTTTTACAAAATTTTCCTGGATGTTGTATAAAAAAGCTGGCTATCTTTTTTATCAGAATAATCAGCTTTTAAATAGCTTATACCGATTTAAAAGAATAGACTTGGTAAGTCTTGAGAAATAATCTCAATTCATACAATTTCTCTCAAGACTTGCCAAGTCTAAAATACACAAAGCTTTTAAAGCAGTATTATCTATACTACCGCAACTGATAAATTTCAGTAATTTTTTTCATTTCATCCAGAGTTCTTTCAGGCTTGGGGTAAGGTTGAGGAATGGGCATTTTAGAGAAAGTCTGGAAATACAATACACAGGCATCCCGCCAGTTGAGGGCTTCCCGGTGCTGGGCTGCCAGTCTGCCTTTCACATCAGCAAATATCTCAGCATCCACAAAAGGTTTTACTTTTTCCCATTGTTGTTGTATTGCTTCAACTTCCTGCACCCCTCTATAATAGCGTGAAGCAAACTCGTCCCATAATGTTTTGCCTGTTGAAAGTTTTTGTGTCCAGGGTATGTGATGAAACCAGAGAATATACTTTAAATCACAGGTTTGAGGATTATTCCAAAGCTTTTGTACTTCAGGATGATACAGACCAAGAGCATTGCTGCCCTGTTCTGTTCTGTCAAAGCCTAAGCCAACCGAATCAGCACGATGGTAATAAATGGCAGTCCAGTCAGGTCTGGCACTTCGTTCGAGCCAGGGTTCTGCCCCAAAATGGATATTTTGCCCCATCACATGATGCAAGCCCAGTGGAGTTGTAAAATCCACATATACTTCACGTGATTTCAGCAGCATGTCTTTGATAATTTTTACAGCACCAGCATCTTTTGTCAGTGTCATTTTAATCCATTCGTCTGCAATCTGCTCTGTCGAAAGCTGATGATTCCAGGCTAAGCGTCCAAAAGCATACCAATTTGCCTGTGACATCAGATGTCCTGTCCAGTTGCGGTCAGAACCGGTATTGGCTACTCCGGCAATGGCAGTAAGTTTCCCTCCAGTTCCTGAAGAAGTCAGGTATTTTCCTTCTATCACCTGAGCAACAGTTGAACCTTTGCCATTGGTATAGGTATCAGCTTCCAGACATTCCTTAAAAAGTGTCGCCAGATAAACCAGGTTTGTAGAAAAACCGAGGTACTCCTGTGTAATCTGAAACTCCATTGACAGTGGGGTTTTAGGCATTGCTCCGAATAAAGGATGAAATGGCTCTCTCGACTGAAAGTCTATCGGACCATTTTTGACCTGTACCATCACATTTTCGGCAAATTGGCCGTCGAGTGGCTTAAATTCGTTATAGGCTTCTTTAAAACGGTCGCCTTTCGGATTAGGACTATACACAAAAGCCCGCCAGATTACAAGTCCTTTAAAGGGTTTCAAAGCCTCTGCCAGCATGTTTGCTCCATCAGCATGGGTTCTGCCAAATTCCTGAGGACCGGGTTCTCCTTCAGAGTTTGCTTTTACCAGAAAACCGCCAAAATCAGGGATATATTCATAGATTTCTCTGGCTTTGTCTTTCCACCAATCCCGTACCTGTGGGTCAAGTGGGTCAGAATTTTTAAGTTTTCCTAAAATCTTAGGAGAAGCAAAATTAATTGACAAAAACACCTTAATACCATACGGACGAAATACATCTGCCAGAGCTTTGACTTTAGTAAGATATTCTTTTGTCAGAAAACGGGCACTTGCATTCACATTATTTAAAACTACTGCATTGATACCAATAGAGGCGTTGGCACGGGCATAATCAATGTAACGAGGGTCAATATTTTCAGGAAGTTCGTACCATTTCCAGAGTGAAGAACCGGCATATCCCCTCTCAATAGTTCCGAGCGGGTTGTCCCAGTGATTGAGCATTCTTAGCTGTATTTTAGGAGATGCTGAGATGTTGAGAGTAGCCACCGGATTCTCCTGCTGCATTTGTCTCAACAATTCAAATACTCCATACAAAATACCTTTATCGTCTGATGCTGAAATATAAATATTGCTGTTTCTGGTTTGTATCACATAGCCTTCTCTGGCAACTGATGCGTCTTTTTTGAAAACAATACCGCCTGTCATTTTTTTACCAGCCGGAATTTGCACGCCCAGCATTCCTTCTACTCCTCGTTTCAGTTCTTTTTGGGCTGTAGCCATCACAGGACTTTCTGAAAACTCAGAAGAAATAAATCCGGCATATCGCTGGTATTCGGCTTTTCGGAGATTGTTTTTCAGTAAATCAAACTTGAGCCAAAGTCTGTAACCATCGTCAGCAAAGGCTTGTGTGTAGAGAAAAATAGTGAGGAGAAAGATGAGTTTTTTCAGCATATTTTCTAAAAAGTTTCTAAATTATCTAAAATTGAGCAGAGAAAGCAATATGAGCAATAGTATTCAATATCATTATTAAAGTTAATTTCCATATGCTTCAACTATCCTGATACATTTTTATCATTACATTCAGAGTTTAAGAAGGTGTTACAAAGGGCAGGTTGAATGCTATTTCGCCTAACTCAACCATTACTGAAACCTAAGTAAAGATTATAAAAGAACTACATGTTCAACAAACACCTTTATCAATATCTTTTTATCAAAAATTTCCAAACACTCTCTAAGAACAAAGAGTTTGTTTCGGAACTCACAAAAATAACCCAACTATTTAAAAATCAACAACTGGTTCTTAATAAAAAAATAGGCTTTTCAAGTAATTCCTGCGGGTGTAAACAGGCTTTGCAGGGATGATACACTTAGGAATTTATTGACTTTTTTGCTTACTTTTTGTATGTTAGTTTTTGAGCCAGTCTTGTGTCAAGGAATCACAAGGATGATTGTTTTCGTCAATACATTTTTAGTAGTTTACCAAATTAAATTCCAAAACAATCTCTAACATCAGGAAACCATGTATTTAAAGAAGGTTCTAAACTATTTAATGACACCTATAATCAACCAATTTCTTATACACTAATGGAAAAACTACATTTTACAGCCGAAGTCATCGAAAATGTATTGAATGAATTTGATATTCTCTGTGTAGGATTTTTTAACAGTGAAGAAGAGCATTATCTGATGATTCAGTATGAAGAAAATCCGGATGAAGATGATACGGATTTAGATCTGAATACTTATCATATTGAGCGAGACGACCAGTCTTATGGAAACTATGGTGGAGTAAAGCAAATCATTTTAAGTCCTAATCAGCTCATGGTAATACCTGACGAACAAGGCATAGAAAATCTGGCATGTTCAGAAATTATTATAGATTTTGAAACTGACTCAGCACAATTTGCAATACTCACCGAAAATTTACAAAAAATCTTTGGTGAGGCTTTTGTACTGAAAAAACAGTAAAAATGACTTTTACTGTTTTTTCAGTTCTTCAGCTTTTTGTTTAGCTTCCTGCCTGGCTTTCTTTTTAAAATATCCTCTGAAAAAAATGTTATGCTTAAGTGCTTCCATGTTTTCGTCTAATTTACCTGAGCTTTTCTCTATATTTTCGAGTGTAGTTTTTAGATGAGCAGCCGATTTTTCATCATTAAGCAATACGCCAATCGGACTTTTTGTATTGTTAAGTTGTGAAGTGGCTTTTTTAAGAGAGTCAGCCATATTAGCAGTAGAACGAACAGTATGCTGTAATTTGGTAACAGATGACTGTATTTTACTAAAAACTACAGTATCAGTCAGCAACTGATTGGCTAAACCCTCCTTGTTGTTGAGTTTAGTTGTAAAATTAGAGAAGTCCCCGGATATTTTTACAGTGGCAGCAGATGCTTGTTGCAGATTAGCAGTGATAGTACGAAAACGTTCAGCCATGAGAGAATCCTTAAACAACATACCTACAGTCCCTTTGCCTGCCACAATATCAGTACTCAGCATTTTGAGATCAGAGGTTATTTTAAGAAGGTTTTTATTATTTTCCTGAAGAGTTGCCATTATTTCGTTAGGATCCATAGATTTTTCAACCTGTAGCTTGTCACCTTCTTCCACTGCCGCAACGGAAGGAGTACCTCCATAAATTTCAATAATTTTATTACCTATCAAACTTTCTGACCCAATTTTGGCTTTAGCATCTTTCCGAATATACTTTTTTACATCTTCATCTATTTTCATGGTAACCTGTACCTGAGCATTGCCATAAAAATCAATAGATTTTACTGTACCAATTTTCACACCCGAAAACCAAATATTATTTCCGGTTTTCAGCCCGCCGGCATTGTCAAATACAGCCGTGACGAGCAACGTTTTTTCAAATCGTTTTTGTTTACCACCCAGAATTAAAATACCGACAACCAGTATAATAACACCCAAAGTCACAAAAATACCAACGGTCACCGACCGCTTGTTTTCTTTCATTTCCATTTACTCTGTAAAATTATAGTTATAAAATGCTTTCACTCTTTCATCGTTTGTATCAAAAACCTCCTGAAATGTTCCAACCCGTTTAAATTCACCATCCAACAACATAGCCAGCCGGTCACCTGTTATTTTAGCACAGGTTAAATCATGGGTAATAATGATAGAAGACGCTTTAAATTTTTGCTGAACCTCTCTGATTAAGTCATTAATATCCATACTTGTGATTGGGTCAAGTCCGGCAGTAGGTTCGTCATAGAGCATAATTTCAGGTTTGAGTATCAGGGTACGGGCTATGCCAATGCGTTTACGTTGTCCACCAGAAAGCTCCGAAGGCATCTGATTGATAGTCTGTGACAGTCCAACGGCTTCCAGCATTTCTTCTACCTGTTGATTAATTTCCTGACGGCTGATATGAGGAGCATGACGAATTAAAGGGAACTCCAGATTTTCTCTTACAGTCATACTGTCGTATAAAGCACTGCTTTGAAAAGAAAAACCCACTTTAAGCCGGAGTTCATCCATCTGTCGGGAATTGAGTTTGGTAACATCTTCTCCTAACACATTCATATAACCCTCATCTGCCTGTAACAGTCCCACAATTATTTTAATCAATACAGATTTACCAGTTCCCGACCTGCCTAGCACTACCAGATTTTCTCCTTTATACAAATCCAGATTTACACCTTTGAGTACTACATTTTCATCAAAGGCTTTCTTTAACCCTTTAACTTCTATTACCTTTTGATTGTAGTCAATTAAATTATCAGTCATGCCTTTATCTGTTTAACTTTTCATCCTCGCAGGGCTGTAATTACCTGTAAAGCCAGCAATTCTTCAATAAAAATAAGAAACATAGAAGTTACTACTGAAGAATTGGCTGCTTTTCCTACTCCTTCGGTTCCTTTTTTGGAATTATACCCTTTATAACAACCCACAATGCCTATGGTAAATCCAAAAATAAAGGATTTGATAACAGACGAAAATAAATCAAGGTATGAAATAGCTTCAAAAACACGGTCAACAAAGCTTTTAAAACTCACCAGTTCATTCTGGTTTACATTCAGAAAACTACCCATCAGGGCTACCAGCATTGTATACATCATCAATACAGGTATCATAAAGGTAGTAGCCAGTACACGTGTAACCACCAGAAATTTATAGGGATTGATAGCAGATACCTCCATAGCATCTATCTGTTCTGTTACTTTCATTGAACCCAGCTCGGCTCCAATATTAGAACCTACCCTCCCTGCTGCTATCAGAGCCGTAACCAATGGTGCCAAAGCCCTTACAACGGCTACTGAAATCAAAGCAGGCAAAAGAGCCGTAGCCCCAAGCTCCTGCAATGAAGGTCGGGACTGATTGGTAAATACAATCCCTATGATAAATCCGGTGAGTGAAATCAATGGCAGTGACTTCACTCCAATCTCATAACACTGGTTTAAAACCTCTTTGAGTTCATAAGGTGGTAAAAAAACTTCTTTAAAAAAACGAACAGTAAACTGAAAAACCTGTGAGGCTTCCATAAACATCCGGTCTAATCCTTTGTTAATTACGTATTTGCCCAAGTTGCTATGATTGTTTGAAAATGATAAATCAGTTATAAAATTATTGTGCCTGCATTTTATAAACCAGACATTATTGTCCCGGTTTTATAAAAAAGCATGGCTATCTCTTCATAAAACTTTGCTTGTAAACAAAAACATAACAGCCTTGATGCTGTTATCAGTTAAAAAAATAAGAGGCTATGGAGAGCAAAAGTAAAAAAAAGGGCTGTTTTTACAATAATTCATACACATGAAAACTTAACAGTTGCAAAAATTGGCAGTTGAATCATCTGCTCTTAAGAAATATATGAAGAAAAGAAATGTGATACATTTAGACAACCTGTCATTTGTTTGTATCATTCAACTATTTACAGTCTATCAAATCTTCATCTTAGCAAGTCTCTTGCTGAACCAAGTCGTTTTCTACCCCTCAGCCAAAAAAGTTTCATAATTTAATTCAGTTCCTCTGTAAAAAATATTAAACATCGCAAAAAAATAATCACTCAATAGTTTTCTAAATGAACATACACCGTCAAATTATATAAAAGAAACAGTTTTAAGTATTAAATCACTAATAATGAATATTTAAAACCACAAAGCCTTATTGGTATTTAACGTGAATTCGGGATAAAAAGAGCATAGAGATGCAACAGCAGCGTGAACTAACCCGAAATCAATGAGAGAATATTAAGAGAGCCAGAGATTTAGGGTTGATTTTTGCTGTGGCTGCTTTTTTGCTTACTTTTTTGGGCATACAAAAAAAAGTAAGAAGGTCTCTAAATGAAATAAAGCTGGAAATCAGCTAAATACAAATCCGTTAAATTCTTGACAAACAACAACTTAACAATAAATCTAATCCCGAATTCACGTTATTTAGTAATTCTATATTCCGGCTTAGTAGCTCCTTACGAAAACCCACACAAGGAATTTCCAACATTTTATGTTATTGACAATAAAATTAAAGTAACATTTTAAACAATTGATTTCTTGTATTTTACATCATTATTCTATAGAATCTAAATAAAAATAAGCACCAACATATACCCTACTTATTTGGTAGAGTAAAAAGAAAAGAAGTATCTTTGTGGCTAATCAGGCATAATTTGACTCACAAGAAAGATTAAAAACAAAAGTTTATCCAAAAAGTAAGGTCACCAAGCCACCATTACAAAGAATATACTGTAAGATTATGCAGTTCAAATTTTTATCTTTTAAGTAAAGCAAGTGATACTTTTACAAAGTCATAAACTCTTCTGATATGTTTCGGAGGAATTTTTTTTGCCTGTAAAATTAAAAAACATGAAAAGTAATTGGAACTATACCCAAGTATCAAACAATCTCGTAAGCAAGGTGATGTATTGTTGTATGACCTCGTTCCGATGTTGCCGTAAGAACCTTCTGACAAACTCTTTTCAAAGGCTTTACGGTATATCCTAGAGCCTTTTTTCATTCCAGAATCAAAATTTAAACAATTACAATGATTGAGATAAAAAACGTATCCAAAACATTTTACCGGAAAAAACAATCGTTAAAGGCACTTGATAATGTGAGCTTAAACGTAGACCAGGGTGATATTGTGGGTATTATCGGCTTTTCGGGAGCCGGAAAAAGTACTTTAATTCGTACCGTAAACCTATTGGAAAAGCCCAATGAAGGACAAATTATTATAAACGGAACGGACTTGATACAATTAACTGCCAAGCAATTAGCCAAAGAACGTAAGAAAATAGGGATGATTTTTCAGCATTTTAATCTGCTTTCTTCACGAACAGTTTTCAATAATATTGCACTTCCTTTAGAATTAGACAACCTGAGCAAAACTGAAATCAATAAAAAAGTAACTGACTTATTGAAGATTGTAGGGCTTGAAGATAAAGCCAACGACTATCCGAGAAGCCTTTCAGGAGGACAAAAACAACGTGTAGCCATTGCAAGGGCTTTGGCAAACGACCCGCACTTGTTGTTATGCGATGAAGCCACCAGTGCCTTAGACCCCGCTACTACACAATCTATCTTAGAACTGTTAAAAGACATCAACCAAAGGCTAAATATCACCATTCTGCTGATTACCCACGAAATGGAAGTCATAAAATCAATATGTAACCATGTAGCCGTAATAGATAATGGAAAATTAGTTGCAAAAGGTACGTTGGAAGAGATTATTTCAAATAATGAAAATTCCATAATCAGGCAGTTTATAAAATCGGGCATTATGACGATTCCTCAGTCATTGAGCAGCAAGTTGCAGCAAGAACAGCATTCGGGCTTGTTTCCGATTATCGAAATAGAACTTAGTGGAAATATTCCCTTTGAAAAACTTCTTTCGGTAGTCTATAACGAACACAAAGTTCCTTATAAGTTACTAAAAACAGATGTAGAGTATTTGGGTAAAGCCAGTTTCGGAAAATTGCTGCTTTACCTGCAAGGCAATGCTGAAGAAAATACCAAAGTCATTCAATATTTTAATCAAAACAACATAAAAAACATCATCAAAGGGTATGCTTGACAAAACCACCATTTTATTACTCTTAAACGGACTTGGGGAAACAGTTTTTATGACCCTAGCTTCCGGTTTCTTTGGGTTTGTGCTTGGCTTACCTTTAGGAATCACCTTGTTTATGACCCGAAAAGGACAACTTTTGGAAAACGATTTTTACAACCGCTCTTTATCCGTTTTAGTAAATATATTTCGCTCAGTTCCGTTTATCATACTCATTGTTTGGATTATTCCTTTTACCAGAGCCTTGGTCGGAACCTCTATTGGGGTAAGTGCTGCTTTGGTTCCTTTAAGTATCGGGGCAGCCCCGTTCATTGCACGATTGGTCGAAAACAGCTTACTGGAGGTTCCCAATGGATTAATAGAAACAGCCAGAGCCTTAGGAGCCAGTCCATTGCAAATTATTACCAAAGTGTTATTGCCTGAAGCCTTGCCTTCTCTCATCAACAATGCTGCCATCACATTGATAACATTGGTAGGTTACTCTGCAATGGGTGGAGCAGTGGGGGCAGGCGGATTGGGGCAAATCGGTTATCAGTACGGCTACATCGGCTACAATGCAGTAATCATGAACTTAGTGCTAATCTTGCTGGTAACTTTGGTATTTACCATTCAGTTTGCAGGAGACAGGTTTTCAAAATTTTTTAATCACAGATAAATTTAATTCAAAATGAAACCCATGATTCCTTCATTCCAAAAAACAATTAAAATGAGTAAACAAGTAATCTTTTTTGCATTGTGGACAGCAGGTGTATTACTACTCAATTCCTGTGGAAATTCTTCTAAAAAAGATGACCCGAATTTTATCAAAGTGGGTATTACTTCCGGTCCTGAAAGAGAAATAGCCGAAGCAGCCAAAAAAGAGGCAAAAGAAAAATATAACCTCGAAGTAGAGCTGGTGGCATTCAACGATTATGTAGTTCCTAACGAAGCCCTCAGCAATGGCGATATTGACATCAATGCTTTTCAGCACGTTCCGTATTTAGAAGAGCAATCCAGACAAAGGGGTTATAAATTGGCAGTGGTGGGTTACACTTTCGTTTACCCGATTGTTGCCTATTCCAAAAAGATTAAAAATATCTCCGAATTGCAAAACGGCAGTACTATTGTAATTCCTAATGACCCGACCAACAGCGGACGTTCTTTGCTGCTTTTACAAAAAAATGGGTTACTGAAATTGAAAGATAATGTAGGCTTGTTGCCGAAAGTGACCGACATCGTTGAAAATCCGAAACAACTCAAAATACTGGAAATAGAAGCCCCACAACTACCAAGGGTGTTAGACGACAAAGAAGTAACCGTTGCAGTTATCAATAACAATTTTGCTGCACAAGCAGGATTAGACCCGAACGAATACGGGGTGATGAAGGAAGACAAAAAATCGCCTTATGTAAATGTGATTGCAGCAAGAGAAGACAATAAAGATTTGGAAAAAGTAAAAAACTTTGTGAAAGCCTATCAATCTGAAGCCGTAGTTAAAGCTGCCGAAAAAGCTTTTAAAGGTGGAGCTATAAAAGGCTGGTAACAAACCAAGAACTATGAAAGATATTAACTTTTAGGGATAAAATAAATAACGTGAATTCGGGCTTAAAAAGTGTTTGGAGATTTATGCCTACCATCAATCAGAAAAACCTTTAAAAAGTAAGAAGGTTTTTGAATGAATAAAAGTTGGCAACAAGTCAAATACAAAGTCGTTTAACATTTAACAATCAACAACTTACAAACAAATCTAATCCCGGCTTCACGTTAGATTAATCATCATCCGAATCTTTTATAACTACTTTGCTGGAATTTCTTCTTTCTACCCAATAATACAACGGTGGAATTAAAATTGGAGCAAATAGTAGTGTAGAGGTCAGTCCTCCTATAATAACGGTTGCCAGAGGACGCTGCACATCTGAGCCAATTCCTGTCGATATGGCAGCCGGAACCAAACCAATAATAGCCACCAGCAAAATTGATAAAATTGCCCTTAGCTGATGGACAGCAGCATGCTCTATTTTTTCTTTGAGATGAGTCAAATCAAAACCCACTTCCCGATTGATTGCTGAAACCAATAAAACCCCTGCCATTACTGAAATACCAAAAATAGAGACAAAACCCACCCCGGCAGAAACATTGAAATTATATCCTCTCAGCAACAATGCTATAATACCTCCTGCCAGAGCAAAAGTCAGGCAAGACATAGTAATTAAGGTATATTTAAATTGTTTAAAAAGAAGGAATAAAAAAGCAAAGACTACTATAATAGTGAGTGGAATAGTGAAAATGAGTTGCTTTCCGGCTCTTCCCAGATTTTCATATTGTCCGCCATACATGATTTCATACCCTTTGGGAACCTTGATAGCTTTGTTTATTTTTTGACTGACCTCAGCCACAAATCCGCCCTGGTCTCTGCCTCTGATATTGGTTCTCACTGTTACCATTCTTTTCCCGTTAATGCGATAAATATTGGTTTGTCCTTCTACAAAACGAATATCAGTCAACTGACTAATTGGTATCAAACCTCCACTGGCAGACGGAACCTGCAATGTCTTTATAGCATCTACATTGCTACGACTTTCGGGCAGATAACGGATTACTATATCATAGCGTTTGGTACCATCATACAAAGTAGAAATGGCTTTACCTCCAATTGCTGCCTCTATGATTTCTTCTATCTCAGAAACATTGATACCAAAACGAGCAGCATTTTCCCTGTTTATTGTAATTGCCAACTGTGCCTGTGTTCCTTCTTGCTCTATGTTAACAGAGGCAGAACCAGCAGTTTTTCTTACAATTTCAGCAATACTATCAGCCTTAGGACGCATCATCTCCAAATCATCACCAACAATAGAAATTGCTAAATCAGCAGCACTTCCGGTTACAATTTCCATTACCTGATCAATAATAGGCTGACCTGATGAAAAAAATGCTCCCGGAAAACTTGACTGTAATTCACTTTGCATCCGATAGAGAAGTTCTTTTTTAGAAACACTGTCGCTCCATGTATGATAATCTTTCAAACCAATCAGTATTTCAGTTCTATTCGTTGGGAAAGGATCCGTTCCATCGTCATTGCGTCCAGTTTGTGTTATCACATAAGCCACCGGTGAATATTTAGAAGCTATTTTACGAATCTGAGGAGCTATTTTAGCATTTTCCTGAATGGTAATGCCGGCTGGCATAAAAGAACGCATAAAAATCGACCCTTCGTCAAGTTCAGGTAAGAATTCCGTTCCAAGTTTTATTCCGAATAAAATTAATATCAATACAATTCCAAACCCTGTTATTACCGTCGCTTTAGAAAAACGCATAAAAAAATACGACAGCGTTTTCTTATACACTTTGTCACCAAAATCCAGCACTATGTTTTTATGTTCCTTGATAGTATTTTTAGTGAGCGTTTTTCGATAAGCAAAAGAAATAAGGACTGGTATGAGCGTCAAAGCACAAATCATAGAGCCAATTACTGCAAAAGCCAGTGTGAGAGCCATAGGAGAAAACAGCTTGCCTTCTACACGGGTCATTAGCAGGATAGGCATATATGCAAGAATGATAATCGTAACCGAGAAAAAAATTTCTCTACCTACTTCCTGAGCAGCCAAAAGTGTAATTCTGATGATACCCTGTTGTTTTTCTTCAGGACTGGCACCTCTATACTTACGTATCAGATGTTCCGCCATTACACAAGCCCCATCTACAATTATACCAAAATCTATAGCTCCCAGTGAAAGCAAATTTGCCGGAATACCAGCAATTTTCATCAAAATAAAAGCAAAGAGTAAAGAGAATGGAATAGTGATGGTTACAACAAGGGCTGCCCTGAAACTGCCCAAAAACAGAATTAATAAGATGATTACGATAGAAACTCCTTCAAACAACGTTTTCCCAACAGTCTCCAGGGAGTGATCAATTAAGAAACTTCGGTCATATAAAACCCTGAGTTTGATGTCTTCCGGCAGTTCCTGTTCCTGAAGAATCTGAATCTTTTCTTTTAATAATTTCAATACCTCACTTGGATTTTCGCCTCTTCTAAGCAAAATAATACCTTCGGTAGCACTGTTTACATCTACATTTTCAGCAGGTACGGCATACCCCAATATGCCAGAAGGAGGTGGTGGTGTAATTTCTACAGTAGCTATATCTCTGATAAAAACAGGAACTCCCTTTACAGCAGTTACTACTATATTTTCAATATCTTTTCCTGATTTTATAGCCCCCAGCCCTCTGATTGCAAATCCCTGCCCTCCCTGCTCAATAACATTACCCCCTGTGTTCTGGTTATTTTTCTCTACAGCATCAATGATATCCTGAAGGGTAAGACTATATTTGCGGAGTTTATCTGGAGATGTAAGTATATGAAATTGCTTCATAGGACCTCCAAACGTAGTAATATCAGCAATTCCGGGAACCTGCAACAAATAAGGACGAATTACCCAATCCTGCAAATCTCTGAGTTGCATAGGAGTATAAGTAGGTGGTGCTTCTACCACATATCTGTATATTTCACCCACAGCAGTGGTCAAAGGTGCAAGTTCTGGCGATACACCCACAGGTACTTCAGCAGAGGTTAACCTCTCTTTCACTTGCTGTCGTGCAAAATTATCTTCTGTACCATCCTGAAAAGTAAGTTGCACAACTGATAATCCAAAAATAGTACGACTTCTCCTGTCCAATACTCTGGGTACGTTATTTAAAGCTCTTTCAATGGGAATAGTAACCTGTTGTTCTACTTCTTCGGCAGCCCTTCCCGGATAAGTGGCAATGATGATAACATTGGTGTCTGCAATATCTGGATAGGCTTCTATCTTTAGCATTGTAAAACACCAATACCCTATACACATCAGCAACAGACTCAAAGCAATGATCAGCCAGCGATTGGTAAGGGAAGAAATAAGTATATTCTTAATCACAAAAAAACAAGTTTAGAGTCAATATGTTTCTACAGAATGTACTATAAACAATCCACTTTTTACAAGTAGTCGGAGTTCTCTAAGTACGTTTCTTACTTTTTCATTTTCATCAATGAATGTTATTACCAGTGGCGTTTCATCAAATGAAAAGAGTGAATGAGGATTTTTTATATGCTGATTAGGTCCAAACCCACTGATACCCTGATATACAGTAGCACCTGCAACATTATGTTGTAAAAGAAAATCCAGAATAAATTCGTATAGTTTCCCGGATTCTCTGAGTTCGTCTTTGTCTATAAAAATTTGAGCTTGTAGCATAAAGGTTAGTGATTTTACAGATATTACTAATCAAATATTGAATGATTGGACTTTTTGAAATACCTGACAATGAATGTATTCCACACCTAACAAAACCTCACTACACTTTGGCAATCAATTAGTTAAACAATCCATCCAACTCTTTAGAGGCATTACCTGATTATGTTTAATAGCCAAAACTCAAACCTTTCAATTGCATAGCTCCACTTACAGCTACTGTTTCATTTTCCTCCAAACCCTTAAAAATCAAAATACGCTCTCCTATTTGTTGACCCGTCATAACTTCCCGTCTTTCAAATGTGCCTTTATCTTTTTTGACAAATACATATTTTTTCCCTTGTACCACAACCACACTTTCCTTTGGAACAGATAAAAAAACACCCTCCGTTACACCAAATTCTACTATGGCAAACATCCCTGCCCTAAACTCACTCTCAGGATTAGCAAGACTAATTCTGAGTTTGACCATACGTGTAATATTATCCACAACATCTCCCACATCTTCTACATTTCCAATAAATTTTTTATCGGGAAATGAAGTAAACATTACTTCGCAAGTGCTGCTTTTTTTTATTTTATTAATCTGATCTTCAGGAATATCACAAATAAGCCACACTGAATTGGCTTTGGCATGAATAATTTGTTCCGGATTAAATCCTCCCAATTTTAGACGGGCTTCATGTTCCAGTGCAGCAGCTTTTTCATTGGCAAGATTGGTTTCTTCCATTGCAAGTTCGGTTTGAGCTTCCAGTACCTCTCTTCCGGAAGCAGCTCCGTTTACCTGTAAATCTTTGGCTCTTTCCAGTTCAATACGTTTCTGGCGGATGTTTACATTTTGTATCCTGCTTATATTGATAATATGCTGAAGCATAGATGAATAATTGGCAGTCAAATCAGGATTGTCAAACAATACAAGATTTTGTCCGGGATTTTCCTGTGATTTGACAATTGTTGCCACTACACGGGCAGGTGCTGTAAGTTCTGCCTGAATATTACTCTTGGTTATGGTTTGTACTTTAAAGTAGTCTGCCATTGTAAGGTCAGTAAACTGAATGAGTCTGCCACTTTCGAGAATTTGGGGCTTATCAGGAGCTTTCACACTGATTTGTTCATTTTTTTTATGACAGGCTGTCATTATAAGTATTGAGCAAGAAACTGTGCAAAACTGCCTGATTATTTTAGGGAACATAGAGAGCATATTTAGAATACTCGATTAAAGTTGGCTGATAAGTCCTGTTACGAACAATAACTGAAAATAACTTTGGTAAAAAGACAGTTGGGCATCATAGAATTGCTGGCGGGTCTCAAACCAACTGCGTTGTGCTTCCAGATAGTCAATAATAGTAGTTCCACCCCGCAAATAAGAATACCTTACTGTATTCAAAACCTGAGCTGATTGTAGCAATACCTTCTGGAATAATTCCATATTTTGCTGTCGGGTCTGAAATGTACGATAGGCAGTAATTACTTCATTACTTACCTGAAATTGTATGGCTTGCAGGTTTTGTTGTGCCTGTGAATGCAATATCTTGGATTTCTGTCGTTCTCCCTGATTGCGATTGAAAAAAGGCAATTCAATTGTTCCAAAAAAGCCCAGATACGGAACACTGTTCTGAGGATTCCAGATTACACCCAAGTCAGGCATAGGGTATGCCATTGCTTTTTGCAGGTTGATATTAACCTGCGAAAATTCAATATTACTTCGGGCTGTCTGAATGTCACTTCTATTAAACAGAGCTTGCTGAAGCAAACTGTCCGGTTGCAGTCTAAAAGGAATTAACCTAACAGAATCAGTTGATTTTACAATGATACTATCCATAACTCCTATCTGTAGTTTTAGGGTTTGAAGAGCATTGTAATATTCCTGTTTTAGAGAATTGATATGCAAAACGTATTGCTGAGAAAGTAGCTGAGTTCGGATAAAGTCATTTTGGTTAATTACCTGATTCTTTAATCTGTTTTCATTAATTCTCACCAGTGTATCTACATTGGATTTTGCCTGTGTAATCAAGTCCACCTGATTGGCAAGAATCCACACGTTAATCCAGGCATTGGCTACATTTAAACTTAAATTCTGTTCAATTTCTTTGTATCGGTTTCTTTCCAATACTATTTGCTGATTAGCTAAATCTATTTTGTACTTGCGTTGGGCAGGGAGCTGAATGGTTTTGGTGAGCTGCCACCATATTTGTGTATTTCTTCTGTTTAGCCAACTTGTACCTTCAGGAAACAGACTTGGCTTTAAGAGCATCAGGGATTGATTGTTGAGAACCGGATTAGGACGTAATTGTGCAGAGATTAAATCAGTTTCAGCAATAGTAGTTTGGTAGGCAGCAGTTTTAAGAAAAAGATTATTACTTTTTGCTGTAGCAATGGCATTATTTAGGGTTATGCTGCTCTGAGCTTTAGCAAAAAATATGCCTGAAAAAATAAGCACCCCCAAACAAATGACACTGTTTTTCAGGCTCATCTTAGTTATAGTTTAGATTGTATGGGGCAAAATTACGAAAACTATAAGTAGCGAAAATTAAAAGAATATTAAAAATGAGCCATGATTCAGTTACCAATTCAGAGAAAACACCTACTTTAGTTACCATAGAAACCTATCTGGTGAGCTAAAATACAAATGAGTAGATCCGGTCAAAAGAAGTGACTGGGCTATAACTCAGAAATTACAAGTATCAAACCCCTTCCCTATCTTTATTAATGTTGAATTTGTCTAACTCTTGCATTTTCTTTCTTATGCTTTCAAATTTACAAAATAGACGTACAACTAGTTTTTCAAAGAAAGTTTGTAATCATTGGTATGCCATCAAAATGACAATTGACTATCGAAACAATAGCTTATCATACATGTAGATACATAACCAGAAATAGAAGAAAATCAGAGAGAAATATTAGAATCAAATAATATTGATGTATCTACTATTATATTTATTGATTTTGAAAATAAAAAAATTACTAATAAAAATATACTATGGGCTGCTAACTTATCAGGTTTATCTTTATCATATTTCGATTTAACAGAAGCTAATTTAACAGAAGCTAATTTAACAAGAGCGAATTTAACAAGAACTGATTTATCAGGAGCGAATTTAAGAGAAGCGAATTTAACAAGAGCTAATTTAATACGGGCTAATTTATCAGGAGTTAATTTATCAGGAGCGAAAGCGTTATTATCTCAAGAAGAAGAGCTTATCGCTGCGGGTGCTGATGTTTCTGAAATGATATTTATAGATGATTCATCAGGCACGTCGGTCACAGTTGTTTTAGAAAGATAATTTCAAAAATACCGTATTTCTATGTTCAAAATACCGTAGAAATACGCTTGACAAAGTCATTTTTTCTTTAAAACTTTGGCTGTTTTCCATTTCCTACCTCCTTTCCATGAAACAGCAAATTATTCAACTCCTTACCCAGGGAGAGCTTCGTCCTGCTATTGATGAACTCCTCAAAATCACGCAAAATACCCGCCCTTATAATGATGTAATTTTACTTTCTGCCCGCCTTAATCAACTCGAAACCGAAAAACGTTTGGGTATTGTAGATGCAGGGGCTCAACAAATTCAATTTAATCGCCTCACTCAGTCTGTAATCGCTACTCTCGACTTCATAGACTGGACTCAATTAGACAAACAAGCAGTTGTTCCGATAATAAATCAACCTCCTACTCAAGGAGGCGTAAAGATCATTCTGTTTTTGGGTGCAAACCCAACCAATACTACCCAACTCCGGCTGGGGCAGGAAGTGAAAGAAATAGACCTGGAACTTCGGTTAGGCTCAAAACGAGATTCTTTTGACCTGGAGCAGCAATGGGCTGTTACTGCTGATACCCTTCGCAGGGCATTGGTTAGATTTACACCTAATTATATCCATTTTTCCGGTCATGGAGAAATGGCAGGCATAGTACTCGAAGACAATAACGGGGAAGCAAAGCTTGTTCCACCAGATGCTCTGGCAGATATGATTTCCATTTTTGCAGACAATGTGGAGTGTGTAATACTGAACGCTTGTTATTCCGAATCGCAGGCAAAAAGCATCATTCAATATGTTCCATATGTAATAGGCATGAGTGCTGCTGTACCTGATGCATCTGCCATCAAATTTGCAGCCGGATTTTATTCCGGAATTGCGGGAGGTTTTGACATTGAAAAATCTTTCAAACTGGGCAAAGCCTCAGTAGCTGCCGATGGTTTGGAGAAGGATATGATATTGCTTCTGAAAAAAGGATCTCGGGAATTTAGTATTATTATCTGATAACGATATAGAAAAAAACTATTTACATTTTCCCTAAATCATATTTAACACTATTGTAGGCTCTCTTGAATGTATTATCTTTTTAAGTGTTTTTTGAATATAGAAGTCAATTTCGATTCACTTTTATTGTACTTTTTATCAATCATTTTTTTTGTATTCAACATTATTAAGATATGAACAATCTATTAGTTGAATAATTTACATTGAGTATTTGGTATATAGTGAGTAAAATAACTTCGTTATTACTATGGAAGAAAAAATTAACATACTTTTAGATCAGGGTCATCTTTCAGAGGCAATTGATGAATTGATGAAAATCACTTATGGCCAACAAATCTATAAAGATATTATTCTCCTTTCAAACCGTCTTAACCCACTCGAAAATGAAAAACGTTTGAAATTATATCCAATAAATCCTCCATATATAACACAACTTTTTAGTCTTTATAACTCAATTTTAGAAACAAAAAAATTAATTAATTTTAAAATAGTCAAGTCCACTACCAAACTTAAACGTAATGTTGAAAGTATTTTATTTCTTGGGGCAAATCCTACCAATACCACACAGGAACGGCTAGCTGAAGAGGTTAGAGAGATAGACACTGAACTCCGATTGGGTAAAAAACGAAATTCATTACACTTAGAGCAACGGTGGGCTGTTACGACAGCTACCCTCCGACGGGCATTACTAAGATTTGAATCAAAGTTTATTCATTTTTCCGGTCACGGTGAAATAGCAGGCATTATCTTGGAAGATCAAAACGGGGAAGCCAAACTTGTTCCGTCTGATGCTCTGGCAGATATGATTTCCATTTTTGCAGACAATGTGGAGTGTGTAATACTGAACGCTTGCTATTCCGAATCGCAGGCAAAAAGCATCATACAACACATTCCGTATGTAATAGGCATGAGTACTGCCGTACCGGATGCCTCTGCTATCAAATTTGCAGCCGGATTTTATGGAGATATAGCCAATGGTTGGGCAATTGAAAAATCTTTCAAACTTGGTAAAGCCTCAGTAGCTGCCGATGGTTTGGAGAAGGATATGATTCTGTTGCTTAAAAAAGATAATTCTTCTGCTGGTTTTAGTACCTTAAACTGATTGTGTTATGAGCGATAAACCTAAAATAGAAATAGACCCGGATTATAGCAATCGCAAAGGCTATCAGTCTGATTTTCTGGGTTCTCTGACCGTTGCTTTGCCTGATTTTTCAGTGCACTTGACTAATTGTGCTACTACTGATAATGGAAGTTATGAGCTTAAGTACGAACACTTCAGTTTGGTATTTAACAAAATCCGAAAACTGGCAATTTTTACAGCTGTCAATATAGACGGACTTTTGAATGAACAAATTAAAGACCAGGTTCCCCGTCCGGCAGATAAGTGGTTTTATGATGAGAGGATTGATAAAAAATTTCAACTGGATGATGATTTTTATGGCGTTCCATTTGACAGAGGACATTTAGTAAGGCGGGAAGACCCGATTTGGGGAGAATTGCTAATAGCCAAAAAAGCTAACGACGATACCTTTCACTGGACTAACTGCTCTCCGCAGCACGAAGATTACAACCGGGCAGACAAAAACAACGGACAATGGAACAAACTGGAGAGTTTCATACTAAAATCTGCCCGACTCGAAGATTTAAAACTGATTGTCTTTTCTGGTCCGGTTTTCAGGGATAATGACAAGGTATTGAGAAATGAAAAAATCCCCAGCCAATATTGGAAAGTGGTTGTAGGCATTAAAGAGGGCGGAAAACCCTCAGCTACCGCATTTCTGACTACACAATCGGAATTGGTAGAAACGGTAACACGAGGTTTCCCTTTTGAGGAGTTTAAGACCTATCAGGTAAAACTGGGAGAAATAGAAGCCCTAACCAAACTCAAATTTAACCTAAGCCAATACGAACCTCCATCCGTCAGAACCCGATTTGGTGCTACTAAAATTGAGAAGGAAGGCGATATTGTATTTTAATAAATCAAAACACAAATTTTAACAATTGCATTCCTTGTATTTTATATTTATTTCAGCCATTTTTAAATAGTATATTAAGATAAAAAATTATAAACTATTAAGAATAAAAGCATTCTTGGAGAATCTCCTCAACCAATCTAACTCAACAACGGCAGCTATTAAATCCTTAGTTCTAAAAGTATATACAAAATATTCTTTAGTATTTTCCTTGTACCATATAACAGGACTCTTACCTGTATTCTTAATTTCAGTTATTAGTTGATTTGCCTGACTTTGACTATTAAATGATTCAGATAAAACATAATAGTATCCAACTTCTATCTTTTCCATAGTTTTGGGTTTATAAAATTGCATTTTAAGCTGTTCAGGAATAGTAGAGTTATTTTTTTGTGGATTATTTAATCGTCGCAATAAATCATTATTTCTTGTCAGTATCAAATTCAAACTATCTTTATTAGTCCTTATTATTTGATCAAAAATCAATTCTCGGTTTTTAAAATTTATTAATTCCATATTTAGATCATTATTTTCTATACTTTTTTTATCGATAAGTTTAAGTAAAGAATCATTTTTTAATAAAAGCATATTAATTTGTCTTAATGCCTGATCTTTATCAGACGACTTAAGCAACTGATATGACGCTATCTCATTATTAAGTTTTGTATTTAAAATTTCAGCTTTAATACTTTTTACTTTTAAAGTAGATTCTATATTCTTCAAGCTATCCATTCTATATTCGAAAATTTTCGCATTAGAAAGCCCTTTCCAATATAAAATTGTTTTATTAAGTTGCGTTATTTGTTCATTAATTTCCTGTCTTTGTATATAAATCCAAGAACCTATAACAAAAAAAGTTAAAATAATTATAGTCAGTCCTAATAACAACATTCTTACCCTTTTCTTTTTCCTATCTCTTTTCTTTTTTATTTCCAATACAGGCTTTACTAATCTATCATGGCTCAATTCCAAGGTAACATGATTCAAATGGTTGAAGTCGCTCCTAATAATTCTAGTGCTAGTAGACTCTAGCTTACTAAGAATAAAATCAGCTTCCATTTCATTAATACCTAATTCTTTCAGTTTCTTTTTTGCAACAGTTTGTTCAATAATGACTCTTCGTTCAGCTCTGTCATCTACAAGATTGTTCTCAATAAAAACTTCTACTTTTTTTTTATCCTTTAAAGGAAATTTGGCTATTTCTTTTACGTAGTAATTTCTTACTATTTCTTCCATATCTTCAATATCATGAGGCATTACTATGTACGTTTCACCCAAATCAAAGCCATTAAATCCTTTTTTAATAATTTTTTCTTCAATATGCTGACAAATCATCTGAAGTTGATATGCTTCGACAAATTTCTTAGTATTCAATAATCCTTCCTGGTCAGTTTTTTTAGTTAAAAAGTTAATAATTTTTTCAATTGTACCATTATCATAAACAAAGCTATGAGTATAAAATTTTTCTTTCTTTTCCAATGAAGCAGGCACTATAATAGCTCTTTTAGCATCTTCAATAGATAGCAGAGGAAGTTCGTACTTATTTAAAGACAAATCCGGAAAAATTTTACTCAATCTATCAATAAGTATTAACTTATCTGTGCGAATACCAATAAGAATACAAACATTAATATCTTTTTGCAATTCTACTTCCCACTCAGGATGTGTATTCCAAAAATCGCTAAATTTTGGATTAATAACAACCTCACCATCACTGTATCTTTCAAGCTGCAATGCTTCTTGAAAATTAGTGGGTATTTTTTTATAATATATATCAGCTAAATCTCTCCCTAATTCTTCAATTTGCAATTTATTCTCATCGGAATAGAGCAGTAATTTTTCAAATTGATCTAGTACAATAAAAAACTTAAGTTGCTTGTTTGATTTTAAAGCATCATCTTCGATTATTATTTTTTCTAAAAATTCTATACTTTTAAGATATTGCCAAATGCTTACTGCTCGTACTTGCTGTAAATTTAACTCATATTCTAAATACTTCTGTAAATCTTGATTACCACTTTGAATAATATATTGGCTAGCTATTTCTCTCTTTTTTTCTAAAATAGCACTAAGATATTTATTAAAAATCTGTAGAGGTGATTTGCTTAAATCATCAAATTGAAGATTAAGAATAAGATAATAATATTCATCATCACCTAGTTCAAATTGAGGAATGAGCCCAGCATTAATTAATGAGCTTTTACCATATCCGGACTTACTTTGCAACACTACTATATTTTGCAAATACAGTTTCCTTTTTAGGATTGCTAAATCACTATCTCTACCATTAAAAGTATCATGATCTTTTTCTGTAAAAGGCTGTACACCAGGATATCTGTACCTTTTTTCTTCAGAACTAATATTCATTTCAATTTTCTAATTAATTTGATTCAATAAACTCTATCAGTCTTGCATGTATTGAGTTAATAGAAATCATAAAATCTTCAGTATTTATTGTTCCATTTGCTGAGTTTTTCATAATTTCGGAAAACTGTGCTTTCAATATCATAAGATTACCTAGTTGTTTATTTTTTCCTTTATAGCTGGCTTCAAGTTTTTCAAATACTAGTTTAGTTTCAGCTTTTCCTATCAATTCAAGTATTTCTTGATTAAATTGATCTGGAGTTGAAGCAGTTATTTTTTTTCGAACATTAATTCCTTTATTCTTACATTGAACTAATAGTTCATCTAAAAATACTTCAATATCATTGACTGTATTATTGACAAATGTTAAGTTAAATTTCTCATTATAGAATTGTACAGCTCCATTATTATTGTCAAAAGATTGCCAAAAAAGAGCATAGGAAGGCAATTGTTTCTTCTCATGTAATTTAAACTTTCTTAATACTAGCTTTAAATACCAGCTATCAATATCAAAACCGAGAAAAATAAAGCTCTTTGCCTCTCTTATTGTATTCAAAATAACTTCTGGGAGAGGAAAATTTCCAAGAAGCGAGAATAAAAAATCAAAGAGATGGTCATGAGTTAATATAAGAGAATCTTCATCCACTACGGAACCAGTTGAGCCGAATAAATTATAAATGATAGGATAATCACTAGTCGGATTTACTAAAGTTGTACTTACCTTTTTTTTCTTTACACTTTCATTTTCTACGGACTTAAAATGAAAAAACTGAAATTGAGGATCATATCCTAAATCTTTGAAAGCAGATAAAAGGAGTGTGTCTGGGCTAAATGACAAATAAAGGGATAAGGGTAATTGTGCTAATATATTATGAATATCACCATGAATAGCAGATCTAAAGGTATCTTGAATAAAATCAAGTAATTGACGATACCCTCCATCCTGTTGATAAAGTTTATCAGAAAGGTTAAGAAAGTTTTCCGAATTATCTATTATTGGATAACCGATGTGAGTTGCTATTTGCTGACAAATTTTGTCATGGAGTCGATTTTTTTGACTATCAATTGCGATTCCTGGACCTAAAACCATAACACAAGAATCTCTGTCAATTGCAAAAACAATATTTTTCCAATCCTCAGTACTTAACTTTTCATGTACTAATAAATCTTTCATATTTATTATTATATTTCCGGAGTCGTAAATAAAGAATTTTCAATATAATTATCAAGTATATTCATACTGTATTTTTTTCACGATCAATACTTTTATTTATTAAGATATTTTTCTTGTATCAAAAGTAAAAATGTACAAAAATTACAATCTAAATCCATTCTTCCAAATAACAGGTAGCGATGAAAAATCCGAGTGTTTGGTTTCTATGACTATCATCGCATCATCAAAAGCTTGTTCTACAGACTTACCTTCTCCTAATGCAATGTATAACCCTCCAGCAAAACTGATACTGGCATCATCTCCTATTTTTTCAGCCATCCCGATTGTATAAATACCAAACTCAGAAATTACTTTTGCCCATTCTTCTGAATAGCAGGAGTTAAGAATTACTAATTGAGTGGGATTTTTATGCTGTTTGAAAAACCTTTTAATGGCAGAGGTAGGCATTATCATAGATTTATTTAGATTTCAATTGAATCAATAAAGTCTAATAATCTCATACTGATTTTATTGCGTCTCTTGGTTGCATCTTCTGCAATTCCTTGCACTTCTTCTCTTTTTAATTGATTATACTGAGTTGAGATAGAAACAGCATTATAGTCAGGTATTCACTTTTTCATCAAATCGCTTAGAATTTAACACTGAAAAAGTTTAGCTTACAATCCTAATGTTTCAAGTACTAATATTTCCAGATGGTTAGAACTTTTCGAAAAGCAAGCAACAACAAGTTTATCCAGAATTAATATCTGGTATAAAGATAAGGAAATACTTCGTTTCCAAAGAGAAATACAAGGTTAAAAAGAGATTATAGCAGTAAGGAATAAATTTCTATAAAATATAATCTATAAATTCAAGCCAGTTAATTATGCCTTCTGTATAACCATCTCGTATCAGAATTTTAGTGATAATTGTAACTTTTGTATGCAAATAAAAAACGCCACTTCTGAAGAAGTGGCGTAAGTATCTGATAGTGAGGTGGACCCTGCTGGGATCGAACCAGCGACCCTCTGATTATGAGTCAGATGCTCTAACCGTCTGAGCTAAGGGTCCTTTTTCAATCAAAAAGATATTTGCTATCTGTTTGATTTGGGACTGCAAATGTAGATATTTGCTTTTAAATTAACAAATATATCTATGAACTTTTCTGCAATTAATGCCATCATCTTTGATTTGGGAAATGTTATCATTGACATTGACCCGTCACTTACTTCACGGGCATTTGCTCGGCTGGGCAATCAAATTGAGGAACCCAATGGCTGGCAACTCATCGAACACTTTAAAGTACATGAAAAAGGGCTTGTTTCGGATGATGAATTCAGAAATATGGTTCGGAAAACGCTTGGAAAGCCTGAAATAACAGATGAACATATCGATCACGCCTGGAATGCACTGTTGCTCGACATTGGACAAGCCCGTGTGGATTTATTACTAACCCTGAAAGGGCAATTCAGAACCTTTGCTCTTAGCAACACCAATGCCATCCATATCCGTAAAGTGAATCAAATTCTTAATCAGACCACAAAATACAAAGGCACACTTGATTCTCTTTTTGAAAAAGCTTATTACTCACATGATATTAAAATGAGTAAACCTGATGCTGAAATTTACCACCATATTCTGAATACAGAAAATCTCAATCCCACTCAAACCCTCTTCATTGACGATAAACTTGAAAATATTGAAGCTGCCCAAAAGTTAGGTATTCAGACTATTCATCTTGAAGCACCTCATACTATTCTGGATATTTTTGCCGGTTATGTGGTCTAAAATCCAAAATATTATTTTTGACATCAGTAATGTAGTGGTAGATGTAAATGTTAGCCTAACCCACCAGGCGATGTTCCAACTGTGTAAAAAAGATTTCTCTCATCCCTCTCAGATTATTGACAACAAAGCCCTCCTACCCTATGAAACTGGTAACTGGTCAGATGATTTTTTCAGGAATGAATTAAGAAAACAACTTCAAAATCCTGCTGCTTCAGATACAGCGTTAGATAATGCGTGGAACTGCATGCTTTTGCCAATACCACAGGAAAGACTTGATTTCTTACTAAAACTGAGACACAAATACAGAATTTTTGCCCTGAGTAATATTGATTCTATTCATAGCAGGGGTATTGACCAGAAACTTGCTCTGTACAACAACTGGCTATCAGGACTATCCGGTATTTTTGAAAAAGTATATTTTTCATACCAAATACACAAATCAAAACCAGCTCCTGAAACTTTTTTGACCGTTTTAAGTGAGAATAACCTTAGTCCTGATGATACGCTTTTCATCGACGATAAAGCTGAAAATACAGAAGCAGCCTCACTATTTGGTATGCACACCCTTCTGTTTAAACCAGAAGAAATGAAACTTTCAGAATTACCATTACTAAACAACTAGCATTCTCAAGTTTTTTAACCTAAACTTAATTTTGAAAACCCAAAACATCGACCTACATTTAAGGAATCAATCTCACCCTTAACCTGTTACTACAATGCAAGCACTTATTGATACCATTACATCTAAAGTATCCGGAGTTTCTGCCGAACAGGCAAAATCTGTAGTTGATTCAGTTTTGGAATTTGTGAAAACCAAAGTTCCTCATCCTGTAGCTACTCAGTTAGAATCTGTTTTAAACGGAAATGAATTTAGCATGACTGAAATACTAAAGGAAGAAGCAACAGAAAAACTGGAAAACCTTAAAGATGTGGCTGCTGAGAAATTTGAAGACCTTAAGGAAGCAGGTAAAAACCTGATGGATAAAATCGGTTTGTAATAACCTGATATTCAAATAACAAAAGAGGACAAAATATTAATTTTGTCCTCTTTTATTATTACATAATTCTTAAGAAAAGCCCAGTTTATCCCGTACTTTAGATAGTGTTTGCCCTGAAATTTTTATGGCTTTTTCTTCTCCCTTCTGCAATACACTTTCAAGAATTGACAGGTTTTCCATGTAATAGGCAAAAATTTTACGAGGTTCGGCAAATTTCTCCATGATTAAGTCAAACAAAGCCTGCTTGGCATGACCATAACCAAATCCACCCGCCAGGTATTTTTGTCTCAAGTATTCTGTTCTGTCAGTATCAGCCAGCAGAGAATATAATTTAAAAACAATATCGGCATCCGGATTTTTAGGCTCTTCGAGAGGAGTGCTGTCTGTTTTTATACTTTTGATTACTTTTAATAATTCTTTTTCAGGCAAAAAAACATCTATATAATTGTTATAAGATTTGCTCATCTTTCGGTCTAAGCCATCAATTCCTGGTATTACCTTCACTTCTTCACTAATTTTAGCTTCCGGCACTACAAAAATCTCTTCATCAAACTGATGATTAAAACTACGGGCTATGTCACGGGTAATCTCCAGGTGTTGCTGCTGGTCTTTGCCTACCGGTACAAAATTGGCATCATAGAGTAAAATATCGGCAGCTTGTAAGACAGGATATGTAAACAAACCTGCATTTACATCAGCCAGATTTTCTGCCTTATCTTTAAAAGAAGTGGCATTTGCCAAAGTTGGATAGGGAGTAAAACAATTCAGATACCAGGCAAGTTCTGTATGTGCCGGCACTCTGGATTGTCTCCAAAATACGTTTTTATCAGCGTCAAAACCACAGGCAAGCCATGCTGCTGCTACTGCATAGGTATATTCACGACGTTTTTCTCCGTCTTTAATGGTAGTAAGTGAATGTAAATCAGCAATAAAGAAAAAACTTTCGTTATCAGCCTGGTTCGACATGTCAATGGCTGGCAATATAGCTCCCAAAAGATTTCCCAGATGAGGTCTGCCACTACTCTGAATGCCTGTAAGAATGCGGGACATAATTGAAAAAATTAACTTAAAACGGGTTGCAAAAGTGCGAATGTATAGGCACATGTGCAAATATGAAATTGAAATGTAAAATTTGAAATTTGCAAAAACAGCATTTACTTTTGAAACAACTTTAATATTCTTCACGTTGAGTTTCGCTTATTTTCTGTCTTTGCTATTACTCCCTCTTAGTTGGATATATGCATTTATTACCAGCATCCGTAACTGGCTATATGACCAAGGACTATACAAATCCTACCAAGCTTCTGTTCCGGTAATCAACATCGGTAACCTGACCGTAGGAGGAACTGGAAAAACGCCTCATGCCGAATATCTGATACGTTTTTTGACGGTAAATTTTCCAGATAAAAAAATTGCTGTGCTAAGTCGGGGCTATGGCAGAAAAACCAAAGGGTTTATATTGGCACACGAAAAAACGGTTGCAGGTGACATTGGTGATGAACCCATGCAGTTTTACCGCAAATTCGGAAAAAATATAATTGTTGCTGTTTGTGAAAAAAGACCGATGGGCATTCAAAAAATTCTTGATTTGTTTCCTGAAACCAACATCATTCTGCTTGACGATGCCTATCAGCACAGACCTGTCAAGCCTTCCTTTAACATTCTTCTTACGGATAGTAACAGATTGTTTTACAAAGATTTTCCATTTCCTGCCGGTTTATTACGTGAAAGCCGACAAGGAGCCAAAAGAGCAGATTGTGTGATTATTACGAAAACAAACACCTCATTATCAGATAACTTTACAGAAAAAATAGTAAAAAAAATAAAAAAATACACCAACCCTGAAACACCAGTCTTCTTTACAGGCATCAAATATGGGAATCCAGTTTCTTTTGCAGGAAATGAGGCAATTGCTGGAAATGGGAAAAAAGTCGTTTTAGTTTCCGGCATTGCCAAAGCACAGCCTTTTGAAAAATATATTTCTGAAAATTTTGTCTTGGCAAACCATCTGGTATATCCCGACCATCACTCTTATACCATACAGGATATTGAAAAAATCTCTCAAACTTTTCGGAATGAAAAGGCTGATATAGTGCTTACTACTGAAAAAGATTTTGTAAAACTCAAAGAGCTGACTCTGCCTGTTGATATCCCTTTTTATTACCTTCCCATCGAAATTATATTTCAAAAAAATGAAGAAGATTTCAGAGAGTTGATCAGGAAAATTGCAGAGTAAATATGTCTGTCACAAAAAATGACTAATTTTGCTATTCCATAACCAAAAGGCATGACTTTTGCTTTTCGTCCGTAATGCTGCGAAAATTATATATTCTTTCTTGTTTATTATTTCTTGCCGGAAATACAATTGCCCAGAATAATCCTAAACCTCAGGAGTCTCGACGAGGCAGTCGTATTCTGGATGACTCTACCAAGCAAATATATTCTGCCGAAACTTCACGGTTTATGTACGAAAAAAACTTGCTTGACAACCAAAAAGTTTCTTTTCCGGCAGATACATCCATTGACAACTTTCATGAATACAGTGTTGTTCATAAATCTCATAACAAGCTGGTTGACCTTGGCAATATCGGCTCAGCTACCCGACCTTTGTTTTACGAGTTGCCTGCTACACTGGGTGCACGGCTGGGTGTAGATGTATATCAGGTGTATGCTCCTGTCATTGACAGCATAAAATATTATGATACCCACTCCCCTTATAGCCGGGTTTATTATGTGCAGGGGGGAAGAAACCAGCAGGTTATTAAAATGGAGTTTAACCGAAACGTAAACCCAAGATGGAACCTGGGGGCTGAAGCACTCAATTTTTCGACGGAGCGTCCTTTTGGTTTTCCTGCCGGTATCAGTCCTGGCTCTTTTGATACCAGAGTAAGAGCCACAGTACACTGGTCTGCCGTCTTTCGGACAAGGTATTATAACAAAGACAGTACCTATCAGTTATTGGCTCATTATGCACACCTCAATCATTTTGCAAGAGAGCTTGGAGGTATCAAAGTAATTCAGAATGATGATGGGTCCGCCAAAAATGTTCAGACTGATTTATTTAATTACCGCAAAGAACTGGCTCAGCTCGAAAATGCCATAGCTCGTGATTTCAGGAATACCTGGCATTTATACCATCAGTATAAACTGGCTCAGGGCTTTCAGATATTCCACAGTTTTACCAGAGAAAAAAGAAACAATAATTTTAATGATTACACACTTGCCAGTGTGGTCGATACAGCTTTTTACAAACCATTTACTGGCAACTTGCAAATCATTCAGACTCAAGGAGACACCCTCAGTCATAATATTATTTTTACTCTCTACGAAAATATAGCTGGTATCAAAGGCAGGTTTAACAGGTTTGATTACAGACTTTTTGCCCGCAACAGAACTTATAATGCCCGATACGAATACGCAGATTTACAGCAAAAAGGCAGTGAAAATTTTCTGGGGATTGCCCTTGATTATCAATTCTCAAACAGGGCTGATTTGCATGCTGAAGCAGAATATATGCTTTTTAAAGACTATCGGATAGAAGGAACCTATTTTAATCGCTTCTTTAAAATTCAGTACCAGCGATATAATTATTCACCTTCACTCGTAGAAAGACAAACTATTAATTTTCCTTTTGCCTGGCAAAATGACTTTAAAAACATTTCGGCTGATATACTTTCCGGAGCATTGATTTATGAAAATAAAAAAGTCTATTTTAGCCCATTCACCAAAATTACCAACCTTACCAATTATGTTTACTTTAATAAAAATGCGGTACCTGAACAAGCCGGTGATTTGGTGCAACTCTTACAAATCGGACTTAATTTTAAGTTTAAACTGGGTAAGTTTATAACCGAAAACGAGGGCATTTTTAGTACGGTTACAGGGGCAGACGTATTGCGTATTCCAACTATTTTTGCAAATACCAGATTTTATTATGAAAACATTGTACTGAAAGCCAATCAAATACAACTTGGCTTTCAGGTTCATTACAAGTCATCTTATTATGCAAATTATTATATGCCTGTGACCGGACAGTTTTATTTACAGGATACGCAGGGAAGTAATAATTTTCAAATTAAAGCCTATCCGGTAATTGATTTATTTGGAAGTATTAAAATAAAAAATGTCAGGCTTTTTGGCAGATTCTCCAATGCGGGACAAGGTTTTCCTGCAAATGGCTATTTTACAACCCCTTATTATACAGCATTGCCCCGAACATTTGGATTTGGAGCTACATGGATGTTTTTTGACTGATTTTAAACAGCATTTCAGTTATTATAGTTATCAAATTAGAAGCAAATAATATCTGAAAATTAATCACTACAATAAAAATATGGTTGCCTGGCTTACCGCTTTACTATTACTCATTTTTATTATCGTAATACTTATACTGATGATATCTTCAAGGATTTCAGTTACCATCAACCAGGCAAAACTTCGCTTGCTTAACCAGAACCGGGGCGAAATGAGTAAGGATGCTTTTATTGACTTTTATATGGATAAAGGCTACACTGAAAAAGCTATTTCATTTTTGTATGATGAAGTTCAGAAAAATCTTACCAGAAAAAATTTCCCACTCCATCCTGATGACAATTTGCATAGCGATTATTTCTTGCATCGTGATTACCTGAAAGAAGTTGCTATTCGTACGTTTAGGGCGGTAAACTATCGCTCGCCGAATATTGAGGAAGAAAGAAAATTAAACCGTTCAGGTTCTGCTGATACTTTTGAACAAATTTTAGATTTCAGTCAGATGGTTCCATAAAAATCATTGACTGCTTTTCAGTACTTTTGCAGACTCTAAGAAATATGAGCAGCAAGCTAATGTCTGGAAGGGAGTATTTTATTGCAATTATTAATGTATGCCCGTTTTTGAAATATCACCTTTTACCCCTTCAGAGCTTTTACACTCTGTCAAATATGGGAAAATATATTTGTTAACTGAAATCAATGGCATTTATGTAATCAGGCTTGGTAAAACCAGCCATGAGGAATTTCAGCAATTGTATCAGGTTGTTCTGCAAAAAATTTCAGAAAAAAAAGCTGAATCTTTTACAATAGATTTTAGTCATTCAGAACCAAGTAGTGTTGAGGATCGTTCGTGGCTACTTATGAAATGGTTTCCGGAATTAATTAAAACAGTAGGGAAACGTCACTTTAAAATTGCCGGAGTTACTGGTACCAATCCTGGTCATATTAAATTTATTATAGCTTATCTTGAAAAGACTATTGAAGAAATGAACTGGTTCCCTGTAAAATCTTTTACTTTTACGGAAGAGGCAATAACATGGCTCAGGGGAAATCTATAAAAGATAGATTTTATTTTTCCTGTATAGGTACTGTTACCTTCGTCTTATCCCACAAAAGTTCCATATCTGCACCTTTTCCTGATTTCACTAACTGAATCATAAACTCTTCAGTCTCATTTTCTGTTAAAATGGGTTTTGCTTCTGTCTGCAATACATCTTTGGCAGGATTATAAGAAAAATGTCCCCACTGTCCTAATACGCTATTAAGAATAACTGTCCATTTATCTTTTTCAGGAATTGTAAAAAGTGTATAAGTTCCTGCTGCAATAGGCTTATCTCCAAATATCACATCTCTGCTAAAGGTAATCTCGGTAGCTTCATTTGCTCCGGTTCTCCATACTTTCCCATAAGGAACCAATCCTCCAAAAATCACTCTGTTTTTCTTCTTGGGACGACAATATTCTACAGTAATTTTTAACCCTTTGTCTTCAAATGTTGCTGTTGCTGGCGGGCTAAACAACTTGGTATAAAAGCGAAAACCCAGAAAACCAGCTACTATCAATATTACCAAAATAAGAATGAAACGAATGATTTTTCCCATTTGAAAGTTAGGTTATGATGCGTTTTTCAATTGCCAAAAGTAAAAACTCTCTTTTGAAAAGCAAGGTTGTCAGGTCACTTTATGTTACAAAAAATAATCTCAGCACGATGGCTTGAGGTGTAAGAGCATTGGGTTGAAAAATGGCACCCCAAGCCTGCTTTTTACAAATAATCGCCCCCCAAGCCTGTATAGTCATTACCCCACATTACCACTTAATCAGAAGATAGTGATCTGTACCGAATGCCACCCAATGTAATCAAAAACTGGGCAATCATATAGCTAGCCATCACAAGCAATCCGGCATGAGGCAATGAATGAACAAATTTATTATATGCCAGCAGAGAATCTGATACCACAAAACAAAAAGCACCCAAAAGCACCATTTGCCAGCCATTAGCCCGACGAAATGCAGCAGTAACTGCCATCACAGAAATGATTATTATGTAAGCCATTACCGGATATAGCATACTGTCCAGATAAGGATATAATACTCTGAAATACAACATACTGAACGCCAACATTATACCTGCTACTATAAATCCTGTAGTTTGTCTGATATTAAAATTGATTATAAATGCAAATATGTAACTAACATGTGCCAGAAGAAAAGCAATCAATCCCATCATAAAAAAGATAGGATTCTCTTTTGAAAACATAAGAAATATATCACCAAGCCAGGAAAAAAACAATCCGGCAAAAATCAACTTATAAAATCTGTTAGTGAGTTGTGTATATTGATAAAGATAAATTCCCAGACTCAGAACGATAAAAGGTTTGATTATAAAAACAAAGACAGGATTTTCTAATTCTTCTGCCACAAGCATCAGCAAAAAAATGATTGAAAATATGAGTGTAAAAATGATTTTTTTATTCAAGAGAGTTTGGTTTTGTAAAGCATTTCAGAATAAAATTGTTACCTAATTAAATTGACAATTGCCATACAACTATCTGACAATAAATCAATTAAATAAATTTCATATCACCCTTTTAAGTAATACCTCAACAATCATGGTAGTGCAAATGCCAGATATTTGTCTCCGGATTTAGTTCCCATTTTACCACCACCACAGGCAATTACTACATATTGTTTTCCATTCACTTCATATACAGCAGGTGTAGCATAACCTCCGGCAGGCAATTTGGTTTCCCAGAGCAACTTTCCGGTATCTTTATCAAAAGCCCTGAACTTTTCGTCTCGGGTAGCAGCAATAAAAACCAATCCGCCTGCTGTTACTGCCATACCACCATAATTTTCAGTTCCGGTTATCGGAATCCTTTTTTTTGAAAGAGCTTCAAACTCCCCCAGAGGTACTTTCCAGGCAATTTCGCCTGTTTTCATATCAATAGCATTTAAAGTTCCCCACGGTGGGGCAATAGCCGGATAGCCATCTTTGTCAACAAAACGGTTATAACCGGTAGTCGTATAAGGTAGTACTATTCTGTTTTCGACAGGTGGTGTATATTCTTTTTGTTTCAATTTTTCATCAGAATCCATCAAAAATGCAAGAATAGCTTCTTTGTCTTGTTGTGGAATTTGTTTGAACGAAGGCATCATCCGTCTGCCCTGATTTATAATTTCTGTTACCTGTGGTTTTGAATATTTGGTCTTAATGTTAATAAGAGCCGGAAACACTCCCTGAGAACCTCCTTCCCTATTTACTCCATGACATGAAGCACAGGTACTACCATACAATCTTTTACCGGCAGCAAACATGGTCTCCTGCTGACTCATCTTATTGTCAACATCTATTATTTTGAGAATCCAGGGCATTTCGTTGGCATTTACATACAACATCTCTGACTGCGGGTCAAAAGCAGCCCCACCCCACTCTCCTCCTCCGTCAAAGCCTGGAAAGACAATCGTCCCTTTTTTAGATGGAGGCATAAACATATTACCATTTTTTACATTTCTGAGTACTTTCAGCAAAGAATCTTTTTGTGTAGAATGGGGATTAATGTCATTTTCTTTGAAAACTTGTCTGGCAAATGGCTTCGGAAATGTAGGAATAGGTTGAGTGGGAGATGATTGTTCTCCAATTAAATCAGATTGTGGTACGGCTACTTCCTGAATGGGAAAAACAGGCTGTCCGGTCTCTCGATTCAATAAAAAAACCATTCCGGTTTTGGTAATTTGTGCCACACAATCTATTTTCTTACCTTCTTTTGTAATAGTAATCAGATTAGGATTGGCAGACAAGTCCTTGTCCCAAATGTCATGATGTACTGTCTGATAATGCCAGATTCGTTTGCCGGTAGCAGCATCCAAAGCTAAAATGCAATTGGCAAACAGGTTATTTCCTTTACGATTACCTCCATAAAAATCATAAGCAGCAGAGCCAGTGGGTACATAAACAATACCCCTTTTTTCATCGAGAGCCATGCCTGCCCAGCAATTTGCCCCACCAGCCGTCTTCCAGGCATTTTTATCTTCCCATGTTTCGTAGCCATCTTCTCCGGGTTGTGGAATTGTATGAAATATCCAGACTCGTTTACCTGTTTTTACATCAAAAGCCCTGATATGACCAGGAGCAGCATCTGTATTCTCAGAAACACGCATGCCGATGATAATGAGATTTTTATAAATAATACCTGGTGTATTTGCACTCAGAAAAGCATTTTCAAGACTGTCTCTGTCGAGGTCATTGTGCAAATCTATTTTACCATCGTTGCCAAAAGAAGAAACAGGCTTTCCGGTGAGGGCATCCAGGCAAAACAAAAATGGTCCGGCTGTGGCGAAAATCCTTTTTTCATTATTTTCTTCCCAGTAAGTCAAACCCCTTACCGTCCCGCCCCACCAGGGAGTTTTATCAGTAATAAAATCTTTTGGATAAAAAAACCATACAGGTTTACCAGTGGAAGCCTCTACAGCAAAAATATTTTTCTGTGGAGTAGCTCCATACAGGAGATTGCCTGCAATAATAGGATTGCATTGTATCTGACTCCGGTTATTGCTATCAGGTTCTTCGGCAGAGAAAGTCCAGGCTAGTTTCAGGTTTTTGACATTTTCTTTATTGATTTGACTCAGCGAAGAATAACGGGACGAAGTAGCATCTCCCCCATAAACCTGCCAAGTTCTAAATTGCTTGTCATGGGATTGATTTGTCTGACAAGCATACAAAAAGAGAAAAGAAAGGTAAAAAAAATGCTGAAATTTCACTTTCATAAGTAATTTTTGAACAGAAATAGATATTTGAATTATTCAAAACTAACTAAGAAAAGTTAAAATATAAAACAATTAAAATTACATCAGCTATCGAAAATCTTATTTTTTTGATAGCTGATGTAAAGAAGGATTTATTTACTGACCATTTCAAACTGGGTAGGAGCATGATTTATTTTACCTTTCAAATAAAAATAAGCTTTTTCTTCATTTTTCATAAAAGGGGTCATCACTCCATCTTTTTCTTTAAGTAGCTCAACAGTTTCCGTTAAAACCCCTTCTTCGTAATTGTAATGTTGTGTGATTTTAATTTTGTTATAAGTCACAAACATTCCTGTGTCATTCATATTTATTACGAAAGTTTGTTCTCTAAACTCCTCATCACTCGTTCCATTTCCTTCTCCCAAGGAAGAGTGAATGTCAGATATTACCTGAGTGCCTTTAATGGCTTTGTAAGCAAGTTCAAAATACATAGTCTGGTCTCTGTTACCTGCTTTGCCGTCGTAGGCTGTATGCAATCGATGCATATTTTTTACAGATTTCCATTGATTTTTATAACGTTTTTGAACTACATCAAAGACATAATCATATTTTTCATCTCTTACCCAATTATTGTCTGTATATCGAAAAGCCTGACTGGAGCCATTCCAGATAATGGTATAGGCATCTTCAATGATAGCATGGTCAGTAAGTGGAATGATAATCTTTTCAGTACCGGAACAACTAAAAAGGATGAGTGATAGAATGACTGCGGGAATTAGCTTTAAAGTTTTCATTTTGCTTATCATATTTAAGTGAATTGATAAGGCAAAACTGTAGAAAACAGAATTCGTAAAAATTGACAAATGTTACATTCTTTATTTTCCTGCTATTTTTTTACGAAGCCGGCTCAAACTTTCTCTTTCAAGTCCAAGATAAGAAGCAATATGGTAAAGTGGTACTCTTTCTATGATATGAGGCTCTTTGATCAATAGTTCCTGATAACGTTGCTCACCATCCAGAAACAAAAAACTTTCTACTCTTTCTGTAGTCTTTCTGAAAGAATACTCTGCCATCATTCTACCCAAACGTTCCCAGTTGTGTGAAAGGTTATAAGCAGTTTGCAGAGCTTTAAAGTTAAACGTCACTATCTCAGCATCTTCTATTGCCTGAATAAAATATCTGGATGGTTTTTCCTGCAAAAAACTGTCATAATCAACAACAAACTGACTTTCAAAAACAAACTGAGTATTTATTTCTTTACCATCTGCCAAATAATAGGTTCTGAAAACTCCTTCATTAATGAAACCCATTTCTTTGCAGATTTTTCCTTCTGGCAGCCAGATTTCCTTCTGTTTTACTTTTTGGATACTCAGATATGGCTCAAATATGGCACAATCACTCTCATTTAAAAAAGAAACATTTTTCAGCCATTCTTTAAAAATCCAAAATTGACTCATAGGTTATATAGTTTAGGAAACAATGTCAGAATTATAGCCTTTTTTACGGAAAACTAAATGATAAAAATAAAGTCCTGCACAATTGTCTGCAATTGTACAGGACTTTATTTTATTGTAATGATGAAACAATGTTACATTTTATTGTATCGCCAGAGCTGGTATCTGTCGTTTTGCAAATTCAAAACCACCAAATAATACCAGACTATATCCAAGTGTACCCAATAAAAAGTTTTTTAAGAAAGGCAAAGCTGCTACCAGACAATCCCAATAACCCTGCAAATCTTTTGTATAAGGCAATCCTGTAAATGGATTAGTACCACCACCCAGCCATACCCCAAAGTCGGTAATGAGCCAGTGAGCCAGTGATGCGGTAATACCTGTTCCTATCACCGTTAGGAGATTTACTTTTTTCAGCATCAAAGTTCCTAAAAGTACTATCAGGGCAAAAACCCCATATACCCACAAAAATCCATCATAAAAAAATACCCAATTTCCATAAATCAGAAAACGATTGATAATAATATCGGTAAGCCACAACGTCATCAATGGCATGAGGTAGGCTTTCCAGCTTTCTTTCAAATAACAACCACCAAATAGAGCCATTGCTCCAAGAGGAGTAAAATTTTGAACAGGATTAGGACTAAACGAATTAAGTAGTCTCATGCAACCTGCCAAAACAATAAAACCCAGCAATACAATAAATCGAATATTGATTTTTTGAGAAGTATTCATAGTTTTTAATTGAAGTTATGAAATGAACCACTGAAGCAAACAATCAAGTTTGCTTTCTGACATTTTTTTACTTATCTGAATAAAAATCCGTTGGGAGCAATACCGACTGTTGCAGAATCTATCACAGCTTTTGTGGCAACATTGTAGCGAATCATTTTACCATTATTGGTATAGTCAGGAGCCACACCCCCATAAAAGGTACTACCGGTTGGGTCGATGCCGATTCCATAAAAACTACGACTCAGAAACGGAGTGGTATTGAGAGAAGCAGCAGAAATTGCCTGTTCAAATACTTTACCATTGTAGGAATAATACAACTTATCTTTGGCATTGTTAATAATTAGATCACTACCCCCAAATTCAGCAAAAGCAAATGTATTTTTAAGTTCAAGTGAACCATTATTCACAGAAAAACGCATCAATTTCCCTGCTTCCAGTGTTCCAATCACCGGGTATTTTGAGTAATCAGCTTCACCGCTTGTCAGAATCCAGATGTCATTATTTTTATCAACCACGATACCGGAAGGACCTGACCCAATTTCTATTTTTTTCTCAAAAGACTTGGTTTGTGTATTAAGAATTGAAACTGTGTTTTCGTTTGAGTTTAATACATACAGTCTTCCATTGAGTAATATCAGTTTATCTGGAAATTGACCATTGGTTGTAATAGTATCTCCTTTCGCCGTGGAGTTGGTTTGCAGGTTAATAATAGCCACTCTGCCTTTAGGAGGATTGAGATAATCATTATTTACCCATTCTGTAACATAACCAGTATTACCATCAGCTACCATATAACGAGGTTGTTTTAAGGCAATTTCGGCAGTTTGCACAAAAGTAAATGGATTAACCACCACCACTTTGTTGCTGTTGTTAACAATAATATATCCCTGTTCATTTTGCACGAGCATAGATTGTATCACATCACCCAGAGGGTGGTTTTTGCCGTTTGCTTTTTCAAATACATTATTTACTACTTTGTTACTGTCAGTATAGAAAAAACTGATTTCCCCGTTTGAACCTTTAAAAGTACCTTCATTCAAAATAATTACACCTTTTTCATACTTTCCTTTAGGATTGGTATTTTCATCATCTTTACATCCGGCAATAAAACAGACTTGTAAAATCAAAAAACCGATAAGTACATTTTTTGAAAATAAACTGAAAAATTTTTGCATAAATAGGGTTATTTTATCTGACTCCCTGCCCCGGAAAGGAGTCAGCATATTGTGTAAAATGAGATTTCTCCGGGGCAGAGAAATATTTCTTCTTTAAATAGCTGCTTTTAGTGCCAGACTATAATTTCTGCCTGGCATGGCATAATACTGATAGGTCTGATATTTTGTATTAAAAAAATTATTACATTTCAGTGTAAGCTGTACTTGTACTTTTCCAACTTTCTGATTCCGTCCAATAAGCATATTACCCAGCAGATAGTCATCCATTTTTTTGTTATATCCAAAAAACCAACGCTCACCAGTGAAAGGCAATGATGCCATTCCAAACCATTTTTTATGCTCTATTTGCATATTCAAGAGAAAAGTATGAACTGGAGTGTATTCAAGTTGTTTGCCAATATTTGAAGCAGTTTCAGATTTTACATACACCGACTTATTAAGATAATATCGGATACCCGTTTTAATTTTGGTACTTTTTAAAGTTACAGCTATATCTGATGTGAACTCAAGCCCCTGTGTTCTTACACTCAAAACATTACGTGGTGACCAAATTTCCTGACTGCCTGTGGGTACCCACTGAATCCAGTCTTTTACAAGAGTATGGTAGTAATTAAGCTGGGTAGCTACCAAAAATTTACGCTTAGAGTATTGGTGAACCAAACCCGTTTCAAACCCAAAACTATTTTCCGGACGTATCAAAGGATTACCCCCTCCTATCCAGTAGCGGTCGTGCAGGGTAGGAACCCGATAGCCTTTTCCCAAATTTGTTTTAAAACCGAGTTGCTGATGCTGGACTTTCAAAAACTGCCAGTTTATACCAAAATGGGGCGTAAAAGGGACAGTATATCCACTTACAAAGGCTTGTCGTAAGTTCAGTGAAAATTCCAGTTGTGAAAGAGGCTGGTAGTAAGTCATCAGAAATACCGAAGCCCGATTTTCTGCATGACTATAATTTCCGGCAATATTGGCATGCGGATGTTGAAAGTCTCCACCTGCTTTTAATGAAAATTGCTCAGAAAACTCCGTTTCGTGCTGAAGTTGCGTCTGTAAAGTTTTGACGGGTGAGTTTTCGCCATTATAATTCAGTGACTCATTAAAATAAGCCAGTTTGAGGCTTGTTTCGCCAAGCTTGTGCCTAAGTTGTCCGGAAATAAGCCCTCTGAAGGTATCATCAATTCTATAGTTATAGTTATTACCCTCCGTCATGGCGGGTTGTACCTGTCGGTAGGTATTGGTATAAAGCAATCTGACAGAAATTAGTCCATTTTTCACGAATTTCCAGTCAAGATTTTGAGAAATACCTTTTTGCCGAAAAAGAGCATTTTCCTGCCTTACTTCCGGGTTTCCAAACAAAGTAAAATTGCGGTAAGGAAAATTATTTTCAGCATAATTTTGCCATACTGAAGTACTTGTGTGAAATCGTTGACTACTGAAAGCCACGCCTGCCTGTGAAGCATAATAGCCTAGATGAGAAAAAGAAACATCACCTTTACCAAAACGACTGATTTCTGTTTGTAACCCTACTTTTAAGCCTTTGCCAAAAACAGGAGCAGAGCCAATCAATATGCTTCCTCCAATGGCACCTGTTCCCCATTGAGCAGCCGAATTTCCATGTTGTATAGCTACCTGATTGTATCCAAAAGCTGGCAAAATAGAAAAATCACTACTTCCAAAGGTGGGCGAATTAACCGGCAAACCATTCCAGATTACGGCTGTATGGTTAGATGAAGTTCCACGTAATGAAATAGAATTGAGTTGCCCCTGCCCATAATTTCTGAAGTAAACGGGCATTTGTAACTGCAAAACTTCTGATAAAGCAGCCGTTTTATAAGCAGCAACTATCGTACTGTCGATGGTAGTTGTACGACTACCAGCGGCATATTTTTGCCATGAAGTACCCATAACCGATACCTCATCCAGCAAACGTGATGCCGTATCAATTACCTGCTGCCCCAAAGCAACTTGTGCCAGTAAAAAGAAAAAACAAAAAAATTTCACTTCTAATGGATTGAATAAAAGTCAGTAAAACTTTAGCATCAAAACCATCGGTAAATCCTAACGGATAACAATGAATACAGAAACAAAACACAATACGTTCACAAAGAATGCTGTGCTTTCTGATGAGATGTTACCTGCTGCTTTTCGTCCCGAAAGTTCAGAGTTTGAAGTATTGTGGCAGGTCTCCTGACTTGTTCCAGCTTTGCAAGCCTTCCCATCTCATAAACAAGACAGTGGCATTGAAGAAGCAAAGCGTAAAAAAGAACTTACAGTTGCGGGGACAGTACCGGACTTGTACCGGTTTCCCTATTAAACAGAGATTTATACATTCTCTGTACCATAATACGTGGGCAAAGATAGAATAAAAATGTCAATTACAAGTATTTTCAATATTTTGTCAATACAGTGTAAGAGAAATATGAAAGCTAATGATTGTTATTTTTCAACTTTTTTTCCTGAATTTGTCAATCAGCACCGCTCCGACAATTATCAACCCAATAATAATTTCCTGCACATAGTTAGGTACTCCCAGCATATTACAACCATTGCGTAGTACCTGTATCATCAAAGCACCTATTACTGAACCCAGGGCAGTTCCTTCTCCCCCATTTAATGAAGCTCCACCAATGACTACAGCAGCAATAATATCAAGTTCCATTCCATTGGCAGCAGTCGGGTCTCCTACAGTAAGATTGGCATATTGCATCATTGAAGCAACTCCTGTAAAAACAGCTCCCAGTGTATAAATGATTATTTTATAGAATTTTACATTGATGCCACATAACCTTGCCGTTTCTTCATTTGAACCTATTGCAAAAATATATCTTCCCAACACAGTTCTTTTTAGCAAAACCGAAGTAACAAGAAGCAATAAAAGCAATACCCACACTCCCGGAGCAACCAGCAAAATATTGCCATCAGATGGAATTACCATAAATTGTTGCAAAATATTATCAGGTGTAGTGACGGTTTGCTCTTTTCCGGCAAACTTGGCTATGCCACGAGCAATTTGCATCATACCCAACGTAACGATAAAAGGGACTATCTTAAATCCAGAAATAACAAATCCTGTTATCAAGCCACACAAGGCACAAGCCAATATGCCTGCCAATGCTGCCAGAACAGGATTTTGAGTAGCATTCAAGACAATAGCAATCACTACTGTACCCAGGGCAATCTGTGAGCCTGCACTTAAATCTATCCCTCGTGAAATAATAACCAGTGTCATACCCAAAGCAGCAATTCCTACTATCACAGTTTGGGTAAGAATAGTCTTGATATTATAAAATGAATAAAATTGTGAAGGAGCTATGAAGACAAAAAGCAGGAATACAATAAATAAAGCAAAAAAAGGACCCATTCGGGACAAAATATTTTTCATAAATCAGGCTTGTGAGATGATTTTTGTATTAAAAAAATAATTATTTAGATTTACCCCACATTGGTGTCCAAAAATATTCTAAATAATTCATTATACAAGCAGTATTCATTTTTCCGTAACAAATTGTTAGAAATAAGATAACAGCATCTCGAAACTTTAACCCAAACCTATAAAGTTTGCATGAATAGGTATTAGTTCTTATTCCATTTTTCATGCTATTCTTTATGTCATTCGTAAAATCATTTATGCTTAGATTTCAGTACAGTGCTATCAGTCGCCTTACTACACTTTCCCTTCTTATCATTTGCATTTTCCTGCTTTTTGGGTTTTATGTAATCTCTGCTATCAACCAGATACAAGACTACAATGCCCTTAATTACCGGCTCGACAACATTCTCTATCATACCAATCAATGCCGGATTGCTAAAGAAGAATTCTTATTAGGGGCTTATACCGATGAAAACTTTGTAATGAAAGGAACCAACGCCAGTTATGAAGCCTTTCACAAAGCCAAAGATTCGATAGTGACACAGATCAATATGCTGGCTGCCAGCAATATTATGAAAAACCTGAATCTTTCTGAAAATGTCAAAAATATCCAGCTCGATTTTGTAGCTTATGACAACCTGTTTGTGCAAATAGCACATATGATGAAAGAGAAAGGATTTAAAGACCTAGGGTTGGAAGGCAAAATGAGAACTGCCATTCATTTTATAGAAAATGCCCCTGCTGGCATCAATAAAGTTCGGCTGCTTACATTACGCCGACACGAAAAAGACTTTATACTTCGGAAAGACTTTCAATACGTTGAAAAATTCAGGCAGGAGATTGTAAAGTTTGAGGAAGAAATCAATCATTTAACTGTGAGTGATGAGGAGAAAAAAAACCTTGCGAATGCTTTGGCAAGTTATAAAGATAATTTTGACAGATTGGTAACTATAGAGCAGCAAATTGGTTTCAAAGCTGGCGAAGGCATTCGTAGTCAGCTTGCACAGAAATATTCGGTTTTGGAAAATAATCTCAAGTATGTTCAAAGGCAATTAAATATTGCCACACAGAAGAAAAACCGTGAAGTAAATTTCAATATCGTACTACTGTTTCTTATTGTAATGATCGGATTTATCTGGGCATTGCGTTTTCTGATGCTTTCTGTGGCAAGACCTATTGCTGAGTTGAGAGTTGCTGCTGACCAGATTTCAAACGGAGATTTGAAAGTAAATGTAGAAAGTGTAAAGTCCAGCAAAATACTGATAAGACTTATTGAAAGCTTTGGCAAAATTGTCAAAAAACTCAAAACTGTGATGGAGCAAATCGAACAGATTTCGTCTCGTAAAATCAGAGAAGAATTGCCAATGGCAGATGAAAATGATGAAGTTACCAAAACACTCAATAAAATTATCAGAGAACTTCGGAGTTTTGATGAGGGAGAAGCAAAACGTACATGGTATAATCAGAGTTTAGCCCGATTTGCTGATACACTCAGGTTTAATCAAAATGAAAGTGGGGTTAATGTCTATGACAATATTATCCGGGATTTTATTAAAATACTGGAAGCCAATCAGGGAGCTTTGTTTGCAGTGGAAAACAATACTGAAACCCATGAATCGTATCTCACTATGAAAGCTTGTTATGCTTACGACAGAAAGAAGTTTATAAACAAGCAAATATTTCCCGGCGAAGGTCTTGCAGGTCAGGTATGGCAGGAAGGAGAACCCGTATTGTTAACAGATATTCCCGACGACTATGTTGCCATCAAGTCGGGTTTAGGAGGTAGCAATCCATCGTGTGTCATTATAGTTCCACTTAAAATCAATGAACAAATTGTAGGAATTTTGGAGCTCGCTTCTTTCAAAATATTTGAAGAGCATCATATACAATGGATTGAAGCCGTTGCCGAAAATGTGGCAGCCTTTATTCAGAATATTAAAGTCAATGAAAAAACTACCGTTCTTCTTGAAAATTCTGAAATTCTGGCAAGACAATTAAAAGCACAGGAAGAAGAATTGCGTCAGAATATGGAAGAAATGCAGGCTACGCAAGAAGAAATGAAACGCAAGGAAACTGAACTTGAAAAAGAAATTCAAAAGCTAAAACAAGAAAAAAGACAGTTTGAACCCGTTTCACTGAACTAAATAACATGAATTCGGGATTAAATTCAAAATTAAGTTATTGATTATCAAACGCTTAAACACAAATCTAATCCCGAGTTCACGTTAAGTTAAAAAATTGATATTGTTAAATACCCGATAAGTCTCATCTGACAAACTCTGCTGAAAACAAAACTTAGACTACCAGTAAATCACTCACTACTAACAACTTACTATCTAAAAGATTGGGTTATCTTTTTCCAAAATCTACTGAAAATACTTCGCTTTTTTACTGTTACATAAAACTCTGTCAGCTCAACTTGCTCCATTTTTATTGCACCTAATTCTATCTCTTTTTTATCCTTTAATTCTATATCCATAACATCATAAGACATCAGTCCCACTGCATTAATCCTGAGGTGTATTTTTGTAGAGACATTTGCATAATAAGCAAGCTTAAAATTTCCCAGTGTATCAGATACTACCCCATAATTAGTACCCTTAACAATTATAGAGGCAAATTCAACTGGCATCATTTTATTAGCAGCAGAATCAAAATACGCCACCCTGCCAGATATATAAAATGTGTCAGCTTCAACAACTGTATCTATAAACTGACCAGATGTAACAGGCACATTGCCTGAGTACTCTCTTACGCAATTTTCTACTTTTTCTTCCTTTAAATTTATTTTTTCGGCAATCGCACTGGTTGCAATCAGTGAACTAAATCCAACTACCAAAGGCATTTTGGAATAAAACCTGTTTGTTTCTTTCAACTGCTCTGGCAAATAATATCCACAAACAGGTTCACTGCTTTCTGACATATAAATTGCTATCTCAGCAAAAGTCATATTAGAAAAGTCAACTATTTTTTTTCACATTTGGAGCAAAGTCTTCCTCCAGATACAGGACTCATTTCATCCCAGTATTGGTCACATTTTTTGAGTTTTTTAAGATTATACTTATAATTATCTAGTGTTTTAACAATTTAATTTTAATGATTAATATTGGAAATAAATTAGTTTATTGTCATGGCACGAATCGCTAAAAAAGTAATTTTGTCAGCCTCAGAAAAAGCAGAACTGACATCCATTCTTAA
>JAESFG010000277.1_pt1 | contig 105568 bp, 84 predicted proteins | sample 9269371 | NCBI WGS metagenome assembly JAESFG01 (sample SAMN14506227, study PRJNA617093) | algae metagenome | isolation source: Aetokthonos hydrillicola CCALA 1050 (B3-Florida) and co-occurring... | place: USA: South Carolina | collected 2013-01-01
TTGCTAACATTGCAGGGGCTATTGTTGCTTATCATTTTATTGACCCAAAACCTTGTATTTTTATCAAAAACTCAAAGTATGAATACCGAATGGCTGCATAAGCTAATCCATAGTTCACGTTATGTTAGTATTTTGAGCTACTACCGAAAGCAATCCTTGCAGCTCTTTGGCAAAAATTGTAGGAATTTTATCCGGAGAGTCAATAAAATAATAATTTCCTGAACCATATTCAGCTAATCCCGTCATCAGGAGTTCATTAAAATCTTCCCCTACTCCAAAAGTTGAAAGTGTCATACCTTCCGTTTGGTTTTTCTCACGAGCCATTTGCTGTAAAATCTTAGGGTCGGTTATACCCTGATTTGCCAGACCATCAGAGAGCAACAATACCCGGTTTACTCTTTTTTTGTCATGTGTAGTATGCACCTGATTATAGCCTTCCAGCATTCCTCCACTCAGATTAGTTGATCCTCTGTCAGTGATGCTGTTAATGAGCTGCTTGAGTTTTAATTTATCTTTTACAGGAGCGGAAGCACTTAATACATTTACCTGATCATCGTAGATTACTAATGAAAGAATGTCATTAGGTTCCAAATTATCGGCTACAAATTTGCAGGCTTCACAGGCATACTTGATTTTATCACCTTGCATCGAACCGCTTCTGTCTAAAACCAAAGACAAATTCAGAGGAGTTCGTTCTTTCTTTTCTCTTGCTTTCTCTGCTTTTATATTAATATACAGATAAAGTTCTTTGCGGTCAGGAGTAAAGTAAAGGTTATCAGATGAAACCTTAAGCGAAAGAATCTCATTTTTTAATGGTATTCTGACAAAAGAAAAAGTGATAAAACAACCTGTTGATAAAAAAATAATAAGCAACAGCCAGCGTAGAGATAGATGTAGTTTTATGTGTAAGAGGTGTTGAAAACAGACTAGATATTCGGCTCTTTAAAAACGTTATATTCCTCTTAATTATTTCATTTAAATCAATTGGCTAGAATAGTAACTGAATTATCTATATTTTTGAAAAGTTAACTTTTCAAAAACTTACTTTTATGCAATTTCAAACCCCAATTCGCTTGTCTTTAGCGATATTACTGGCTACGGTAGTTTTCTGTTCTGCTTTCATAAGTTTTCAACCCAAACCTATTATTTTAAAACTCAATTTGCCGGCAAATACAAAATATGTGTATCAATCCCGTATTTTACAAGATCTTGATATGCAGGGAATGACCATGAAAACCAAAATCAATGGCGACTATGATATGGTTGTTTTAAAGTCTGATAAAGGGCAACATGAAGTTGAGTTTCGTTATAGATATTTTTTGATGGACATAAATATGAATGGTCAGGCACTGATTCAGGCTGATACCAAAAGTACTGATACAACTATCGCTGAAAACAGTAAAATGATTAATAAAATTTTTAAAGGAATGATTGGTGTGCCCCTAACTGCAAAAATAAATGAGTATGGAAGCATAAGTAGTATAACTGGCTCTGATATGTTGAAAAGTAAAATGCTTAACCAGCCTGGTATTACTGAAGAAATGAAAAGTCGTATGGAAGCCTCCATTGATGAAACTTTTAGTGAAAAAACCATGATTTCAAGTTTTGAACAGGCTTTTAAAATTTTCCCTGAAAAGCCTATAAATATTGGAGATTCATGGAAATTGAAAACTAATGGTTCCAGTAATGGCATGACTGTAGTTTATGATAATACCTACACCCTCGAAAAAATTTCCGGAAATATTGCCATACTGCTAATAAAAGGCAGTCTAAAAACTGAAGGAGAAAGCAAAAATCCTCAAATTAAAGGAATGTCAGGAACGCAGGAAGGGAAAATTAATGTAGACATCAAAACTGGATTAGCAATTGAGGGAAATATTAATCAAAACTTAAATATGGAAAGTGCTGCAGCTACTCAACCCATACCTATTAAACAAGTTGTAAGTTACACTGTTAGAAAACAGTAATTTAATATTTTTTGATACTTTACTAAAAAAAACAGCTCCTCAAAAGATTAATCTTTTGAGGAGCTGTTTAAACTGAGAAGAAACCAGTATTATCTTATCCTCTCAATTTTTTATATTCATTGATAAGTCCGTTAGTAGAGCTGTCAAACTTTACTACCTCTCCCCTGCTTGTGAGTTCTGGTAAAATACTATTAGCAAGTTGTTTACCTAACTCTACACCCCACTGGTCAAAGCTGTAAATATTCCAGATTACTCCCTGCACAAAAATTTTATGTTCATAAAGTGCAATCAATACTCCCAGTGTAAATGGTGTCAATTTTTTAAATAAGAGCGAATTGGTTGGTTTATTGCCCTTAAAAACTTTAAAAGGAGCTAGTTGCTGAATTTCAGCCTTGCTTTTTCCGGCATTCTGCAATTCTTCTACTACTTCTGTTAGAGTCTTACCAGTCATCAATGCTTGTGTCTGAGCAAAAAAGTTAGACAAAAGCAAATCATGGTGGTTACCAATCGGATTATGACTGATAGCTGGAGCAAGAAAATCTGCCGGTATTAAACGAGTGCCCTGATGAATTAACTGATAAAAAGCATGTTGACCGTTTGTACCTGGTTCTCCCCAAATCACTGGTCCGGTCTGGTAAGTTACTTCATCTCCGTTACGGTCAACATATTTGCCATTGCTTTCCATGTTTCCCTGTTGGAAATAGGCTGCAAAACGATGCAAATATTGATCATATGGCAGTATTGCCTCTGTTTCTGCTCCAAAAAAATTAACGTACCAAATTCCGATAAGAGCCATAATAACAGGCATATTCTGATGAAAAGGCATATCACGAAAATGTTTGTCCATGGCATGAAGTCCTTCCAAAAGCTCAATAAAGTTATCATACCCAATAGCACAAGCAATAGACAAGCCAATAGCCGAACTGAGAGAATAACGCCCTCCTACCCAGTCCCAGAAGCCAAACATATTCAAAGGATCTATACCAAATTTCACAACCTCTTTTTCATTGGTAGAGATGGCTACAAAGTGAAGTTTTACAAAATTTTCATCTTTAGCTACTTTCAAAAATGCCTCTCTTGCCGATTTGGCATTTGCCATTGTTTCCTGAGTTGTAAAAGTTTTGGAAGCAATCATAAATAAGGTTGTTTCCATATCTACTTTTTTGAGTGTTTCCGCCAAATGGGTAGCATCAACATTGCTTACAAAATGCACCTTCAGGTGATTAGAATATGATTTGAGTGCCTCTGTAACCATTACAGGACCTAGGTCAGAACCTCCTATGCCAATGTTGACAATATCTGTAATACTTTTTCCTGTATATCCTTTCCAGTTCCCGGAAATTATTTCTTCTGAAAAACCTTTCATTTTTTCGAGAACAGCATTCACTTCAGGCATTACATCTTTACCATCTACAAAAACCGGATTGTTAGCCCTATTTCGTAATGCAATATGCAGTACTGCTCTGTTCTCAGTCTCATTGATTTTTTCTCCAGCAAACATAGCCTGTCTGGCTTCGTCAAGCCCACATTCTTTAGCCAAATCAAACAACAGATTTAGCGTTTCGTCGGTAATTATATTTTTTGAGTAGTCGAGCAAAATCTCTTCAAATCTCATTGACAACTGTTCAAACCTTTCAGGGTTGGCAGCAAACAAATCTTTCATTTGCACACTCTTCATCGCCTGATAGTGGTCGGTTAGCTTTTGCCAGCTAATTGTAGTAGCAGGATTCTTTTTTGGAAACATAAGGGTATTTTCTATTGATTCATTAAAAAACAAGTAATACTCGGGGCAAAAATAACAGGCTTGTAGTGTAATAAAAATCCAAACCTTAAAACAAAAAAAATCCTGACATTTTCATCAGGAACAAGAAATTTTATACTTTATACTTCATAAAATATTGGTCAAAAACCCATCGAATAGACTTGTAAGTTGTTGCAAGCAATTTTTCAGCCTGTTCAGGACTACTCCAAATCAGTTGTTCTATGCCTTCTTCCTCTTGAGGCATCATAGTGGAATCATCAAGGCATTGCATGGCATACCATTTGGTTTTCTTCAAAATTTTGCTTCCATTCAGGGTATACGTATGCCAGGTAGCTCCTATCTTACCAACCAATTCTACTTTTATGCCACATTCTTCCTCTACTTCCCTTACCGCTGTTTCTTCTGGCTTTTCCAGTTTCTCTGCTTTCCCTTTCGGAAAATCCCACTTACCTAATCGAAACATTAAAAGCAACTGTCCGTCTTTCTGCACCAATCCACCGGCTGCTTTTACTATCTTAAACTGACTTTTAATAAAATCTTTGATAACTTTTTTGTCCTGAACTACAAAAGTCAGGGATTGCATTTTTTTTAGCTTTTTAGTTCGCAGAATATCCAGTAGTTTTTGGATAATAACCTGATTAGGTTCAATCACAGCCACCTTGCCCTCCAAATCTGTTGCCTTGATTTTTTCATTGGGGTTTGTCAAAAGCAGATGGTAACGTTCAGCATGAAGCGAATACTCCTCAGTAGTTATTACTCTGACTGGTTTATCGTTGATAAAGAGATGCATGATTAAAAATATATGGAAGATTTGAACAGCACGTAGTATTATCTTTGTTGAAGCAATGAAATCAAAAACTATAAGATTTCAAGATTAAGAGGTTTCCATACTATTATACAAAGTAAGCTCTTTTTTTGAGAATCTTAAAAAAAACTGCTGTATAAAACAATATTTTTCGTTTTTATTCTAACCAAGAACCGAAAAATATTTTGATTACCAAACAGTTACCCTGTAAAAAGTTTTTCTTAAAAACTAAAACATTTTCTAACATTGAAACACGAAGAAATATACCAACTGCTGGAATCACAACTCCAAAAATACAACCAGTTATCTTTTATTGTTGATGACCCTATCAGTATTCCACACCTTTTCACCAAAAAACAAGATATTGAAATAACAGGTTTATGGGCTTCTGTACTTGCCTGGGGACAACGCAAAACCATTATTAACAAGTGTAAAGAGCTAATCAGGTACATGGATAATGCTCCATTTGATTTTATATGCAATCACACTGAAAATGACCTTAAGCCATTTCTTGCCTTCAAACATCGTACTTTTAATGCTGATGACACGTTATATTTTATTGAATTTTTCCGAGATTATTATAGCACCAATGAAAGTCTGGAAACTGCATTTTCACAATTTCTCTTTCCAGAAGATAGCGATACAAAAAAAGCTCTTATCGGATTCAGAAAACTATTTTTTAGTCTGCCAGCATTTCCGGCAAGAACCGTTAAACACATATCATCCCCTGAAAGTAATGCTGCCTGCAAACGGCTGAATATGTTTTTGAGATGGATGGTGAGAAAAGATAAGAATGGGGTAGATTTTGGTTTGTGGAATACGATTAAAACTTCACAGTTGGTTTGCCCGTGCGATGTACATGTGGATAGAGTTGCACGTAAATTAGGACTTATTTCAAGGAAACAAACCGATTGGCAAACTGCCACTGAACTTACTCAGAACCTTAAAAAATTTGATGACGAAGATCCTGTCAAGTATGATTTTGCTTTGTTTGGGTTGGGCTTGGAAAAATTTTAAAATCAGGTTTCAAATATTCTTAGTTTACCTGTAGTGCTATCAAATTCAGTACTGTAAAGTTTAAGTGAGGCAGCAGCCGGACCTATTTTTACAGTTCCGTCGAGAGCAAAAGCTGAGCCGTGGTTTTCACAAAAAATCTGATTGTTATTAGACTGAAACGTTACGGTGGTTCCCTGATGAGTACATGATTTTGACAAAGCCACGAATTTGTCACTTTGAGTACGAACAATAATAATACTATCTCTGTAATCAAAGCCGTTTACAGATTGTAATTTGGGAAAATCTTTCAAATCAATGGTAAAATCAATTTTGGAAGAAGTTGGTGGGTTAGGTGTAGGATTGGGATTGGCAGGGTTGGGGCTAGGGGCTGGAACTGTTTTGGTTTCGTTTACGCAGGAGGTCATACCTCCTCCCATACAATACAAAGCAAAGATAGCAGGTCCTGTTATACCAAGGTTTTTTAAAAATTCTTTTCGGTTCATATGGTAGAAAAGTTTTTTACCTTTAAACGATTGAAAGTACTGATTTGTTTGTAATAATATTACAAAAACAAGTGCCATTCACTTTCTGATACAAAACATTTAAATAGTGATACTATTTTGTTGTTTTTTTTCTCCTTTTTTAGAAATAAAATATTATTTGTTTTAATTTTAAAAAATAGATTTTCTTTGTAGAGGTGTCTTTCTTAATTACATGCGGTTGTACAAAATTTTGTATATTATTATTTTTTTTAAAACTACCTTAACTTTTAGTCAACAGGCAGATAGTTTACATCTTGCTTTTTTGAATACAAAAGATAAGTCACAGCAGGTATTATTACTCCTTGATATTGCCAAACAATATCAATCAACCCGATTGGACACCGCCTTGTATTTGGCAAAAGAAGCCCTTGTTATTGCTGAGAAAGAGAAATTTAAGACAGGCATAATGAAAGCTCGCTACCTGACAGGGTTATTTTATCAGCAAAGAGGAGAAGAAAAAGAAGCTTTCATACAATATCAGGAGGGATTAATGCTCAGTGAACAACTTCATGACACGCTGACAATAGCCCAAATCTATTATGCCTTAGGTATATTAAATGACCATGCCAGAAACATAAAAAAAGCTGAAGACTATTTTCTGAAAAGCCTGGAACTCTTCAGAAAAAGCAGGAATCATAATTATGAGGCAAATACGCTAAACACGCTTGGATTTTTCTACAATAAAGAGGGAAAACCTGACACAGCTATTCTTCTTTATAAACAATCTTTTGAACTGGCAAATAAAATCAATAGTGTAAAGGTGTTATCATTTGTATCAGGCAACTTAGGTGATATTTACATGAAAAAGAAAGATTTGGATTCAGCTCTTTTATTTTATACCAATTCAAATCAATATGCTGAAAACACAAAAAATGTGTACGGTATTACAAGTAGCCTGCTTCAGCTCTCTAATGTTTATTTTGAAAAAGGAGATTATAAAAAAACAGAAGATTATTTGAATAAAATTTTCAGCTATGCTCAAAAAGCAGACAACGCCACGCTCGGCAATATTGCCAGTGCCTACTGGATACAATCAGAAATTTACCGCAAATCAAATCAGCTGCATGAGGCATTAAAATATCGTGACCTGAGCCGAAATCTTGCTGATAGTGTAGAAAACAAACGACAAACAGAAGCTATTCTCTCACTTCAGAATACTTTTGAACTTGACCGTAAACAGGTAGAAATAGAACGACTCAAAAATGAAAAACTGGAACAAAAATGGCTGGGAATTCTATTGATTAGTGGTCTTGGATTTATTTTGATAATTGCACTCATCCTTTCATTTGTATTTTGGAGACGAAGCCAGGTATTAAAATTTATAAAAGAACAGAACTTAAAACTAAAGGAACAAAACGAAGAAATACATACACAAAGTGAAATGTTGCAGGAAGCATTTGAAGAAATTTCGCAACTTAATAATGTGCTAGATGAAAAAGTAAAATCACGTACACTTTTGCTTCAAATGCAAAATAAAAAGCTTAAAGAATATCTGTTTATCAACTCTCATAAACTCAGGGCTCCACTTGCACGAATTTTGGGTATGACAGACCTTTTGAGAATGGTAGGCAAGGCAAATATTGATGATGAAATGCTTACTCACCTTACTTTATCTGCCGAAGAAGTTGACCGTATAGTTCATGAAATACAGGAAATGCTTGAAAAAGCCCGGGTTCAGGACTTAGAATAAGCCCGAAATAGCATTTTAAATCCACTTCTTCCTTTTAAAATACAACCAAATTGCCCCTGAAGACAAAAACATTAAAACGAGAGCAAAATAAAACCCCCACACTCTGTCTGATGTAGGCAGAGCCTGATAATTCATCCCAAAAATACCGGCAATGAGTGTGGGAGGTAGAAAAAGGATGGTAAAAACAGTAAAAATTTTGATTATCTGGTTTTGTTCCAGGTTGATAAGTCCGGTGAGGGTATTTTGCAGATATTCCAGTCTTTCAAAATTAAAAGTGGCATATTCGAGCAGTGAGCTAATATCTTTAAGATTAATGCGAAGATGTTCTTTATGAGTTTCAGGAAAAAGAGAGCTTCTCAACACTGATGACAACACTCTTTGTTTATCGATGGTACTCTCCCGCAACATCATGGCATGCTCAAGTAACTCACTGATTTTCAATACATATTCCTGACCCGGGTTTTTCTCAAGATTCAATTTTTTGTTGATAATGGTAATTGACTTGGAAATCCCTTCCAGTAAGTCGGCATCTACTTCGATACGGGTTTCCATCAAAGCCAGAAAAATATCAGCACCATTACAAAAAGTTTCCGGATTTACCTTCATTTTCCTTACTGTATCAGCAAAAGTCTTGGAATCACCGGTCCTGTAGGTCAGCAGCGTATCTTGCCTGAGCATCAGCGAAACCGGGTAAGAATGATAATTACCGTCAGGGTCTATTCTGAGAAAATTAGAATTGGCATTGATGGTATTATTCTGTTCAAAAAATCGTGCACTGCTTTCAATTTCCACAATTTCCTGTGGCGTCTGAAAACTGACATGACACTTAGTCTCTACCCATTCTTCTTCTTCTTTAGAAGCAGCCTGCAAATCTATCCAGATAATATTTTTCAGATTGCTGATTTCTCTTACATCTGTTTCTTTTTCAATTTTCCCATCTGTTTTATAAAATATTCTCACCATAAGTTTCCTGTAAGTAGTATTCCTGAAAGCAGGGCAAATTACACAATCAGCCTCAGAAAAATAATTTTCCGGGGTGTTAATTCTTAATTAAATCTTTTTACAAAATAGCAAGAATCGGGTCGGGTCTCCAGTTGATGAAGATTACTTTTGAAGAAAAAAAATATATGAAGTCATTTATTCTTATTCATGGTTCTTGGCATGGAGCCTGGAACTGGCACCGTGTAATACCCATTCTTGAAAAATCCGGACACCAAGCCATTGCTATTGATTTACCCGGCATGGGACGAGATAAAACACCTGTAGAACAAGTTACACTGAATGATTCGGTGGAGAAAGTTTGTCAGCTACTTGATACTGTTGAAGGAAAGGCAATCCTGCTGGGTCATAGTAAAAATGGCATTGTTATCTCACAGGTGGCAGAATACCAACCTCATAAAATAGAAAAATTGGTGTATCTGGCTGCCTATCTGATTCCTGACGGAAAATGCCAGCGGGAATACTCTATACTGGATACAGGAGGAGTATTAAAACCCTATGTAGTGCCTGATGAAGGGCTAAAAACAACTACTTTACGAAAAGAAATTTATAGAGAGGGGCTATATGAAGACTGTGGCGAAGAAATTACAGCTCTGGCAAATGTGTTGTTGAGTGCCGAACCTATTGCATCAGCAGTTACACCACTTCACCTGACAGAAAAAAACTTTGGAAGTGTCAGAAGGGTGTATATTGAATGTCTGCAAGACAAAGCAGTAACACCCTTTATTCAACAAAAAATGTATACTGACATGCCCTGTGAAAAAGTGTATAGCCTCAATACCAGCCATTCACCTTTTTTTAGCCAGCCACAGGCATTGGCTGATATTCTTATGGAACTTTGAAAGCTAAATCTACTGTACTTAACTCTCCTGTTTTTGCAGGAGAGTTAGCTATAAAAATAATGCTGTCATGGCTAAGCCTCTGATTACTTCTTTTTAATCTTATCAAAGGTAATCCAATCGTTATATTCATCACCCCAACCATCGTATTTGATAAAGTGCATGCCATTACTTACCTGCAACACTTTACCAGCATAGTTTTTGTCTTTCCAGAGTACCTCCACATTTGTTCCAACAGCAAAATTCTTAGGCTGAAACCTGATACACTTCTCTGGTTTTACCCAGTCAGTTTCGTTGTTGGTGTAACTATAAAATCTGACCTGATACAGATTATCTTTAAAAGCCTCAATTCTGCCAAGCCAATCTGTACCATCATATTTCACATTAACCCGCTCTCCTATTCTGGCATCGCTTTTAGGAGTAACATTACTGGAAATTACATAGTTAGCAGCACTTGCAGGGACATAAAATGCTGATTTTTGTTTTTCAACAACTGCCATTTCAGCATCTGCAAAATCAGCAAATTCTTTCACAGTAATTTTTCTGTTATTATCTGTATCCACAAAATTATCGCCCCGAAAAGCTGCAAGCAAGGCATTGGAAAATGTCCAGTTTCCTGTAGAAACATCTGTTGGAATTACAGAACTAAGTGCAAAAACGGTTTTGCCTGAATATTTTTTAGCCTCCTGAGCCAGTGCACCAGAATTGCAACAATCTGCTGTCAGAAAAATAGTTTTGCCTTTAAAATTATTATAAATAGTACTCACTATTTTGCTCACCTCCCAGTTACGCTGGGCATTGCAGTCATAACTGGCAAAACAAACTCCTTTTTTATCAAGTTTATAACCGTGACCACAGTAATAAAAAAAGAAAATATCATCAGTTCCACCCTTGGCAGCAAATTCTGCCAGCTTTTGTTGGATAGATTGTGTCCCAGCCTGAGTATCCTGTATATAAATCATCTGACTTGCAGGCACTCCATTTTTTTTTAATTGATTAAAAAGCAGGTTGTCTATTCGTCCTTTTTTTTCAAACGAAGGCAGACTGGCTTTATCCTGCCATTCTAATACCCCTACCATAAAAACCCATGTTTTCTGAGGGTTCCAGTTTTGAGCTGATATTGAATGAATAAATGAGCAGAGTAATAACGTGATAATTATTTTTTTCATAAAAATTATTAAGTTTTCAGATGAACAAACAGAATTGTTACTCAAATTTAGGTCTGTTTTCCAGAGAAAACATATTTTTGGAGTAAAAATCTTATTATGAAAAATCTACTTCTGATTTCCTTTTTATCTGTTTGTCTGCACAAATCATTTGCCCAAACCTCCTATATCAATCCATATCCTATCAAACCGCCAGGCTATACTCATGTGGTGGTTTCAACCGGTGAAAAAACCATTTATCTTTCCGGGCAGGTAGCCTTTAATGAAAAAGGAGAAGTCGTTGGCAAAGGCAATATTGAAGCCCAAACCCGTCAGGTCTTTGAAAATATTAAAATCTGCCTCAAAGCAGCTGGAGCTGATTTTAAGGATGTGGTAAAGTTTACCTATTTTGTAAAAGACTTCAAGTCGGAATATCTGGGTATAATTCGCAACGTCAGAAACAGTTATATCAATACCGAACAACCTCCAGCAAGTAGTCTGGTGGGTGTACAGGCACTATTCAATCCGGAGGTGATGATAGAAATTGAAGCTATTGCTGTTATCAATAAAAAATAACTTTTCAATGCAAACCATAGAAATAAGACAAAACAAAACCATTGTTATTCCTACGATTTGTTTCATTTTGGCTACATATTATGTTTACTTTTTGAGTACTTTTGATAATATATCATTCAAAGTGATTCTCTTATTAGTAACTATTGTTAATCTATATACTATTTATCATCCAATCAGGAAATTAATAAAAAATGAGCCTGTGCTTGTTTTTTCAGACGAGTCAATAGTTATCAACGATAACACAAATCCAGCTACCTGGCAGTGGAGTCAAATCAGGGGCTGGAAAGTAGAAAAGAATGATAGTGGCTATTCTCTTGTTATGGATACAATAGATAAACAAAAAATTGTCAATATTTCATGGCTTGATAAAACCCCTGCTCAAATTGAAGCAATTCTTACTCAATTTCATCCAAATTGAGTAAGAATTGCTTGTAAATAATTTATCTATGCAGACAGCTAACAATAAAACCATTTAACAATACTTATTTATATACCCTAATATAATCTACCTCCATCGTAGCGTTGGTGATGCTGGCATCCACTGGCCCACCAAAATTACCCCCCATTGCCACGTTCATAATTATAAAAAAATCATGGTTAAAAGGAATTCCGATGTTATTTGATACAAAATGAATCAATTCACCATCTGCAAAAATTTTTATAGATGAAGCCGTCCATTCAAGTGTATAAATGTGATATTCAGTAGTGACATTATTAATTATCTTCGAACTTCCGTTCGCATTTCCACCCGAACGACCAGGATAATGCAAAGTGCCATAAATTCTGTTTAAATCTTTTCCAACATGTTCCATAATGTCTATTTCGCCACAGTTGGGCCAGCCTGCTGTTCCAATATCACTTCCCAGCATCCAGAGAGCAGGCCATGTTCCTGCACCAACAGGTAGTTTAGCTCGTATTTCAACCTTCCCGTAGGTAAAAGAAAATTTACCCTGCGTCAATATACGTGCTGAAGTATAAGGTTTGGTATTATAACTTTCCTTTATAGCCTTTATTTTTAAAATACCTCCTTCTACAATTACATTCTCAGGACGTTTGGTATAATATTCAGATTCATTATTACCCCATCCACAGTTATTGGGACAGCCATCTCCTAAGTCATAAGTCCATTTTGTTGCATCAGGAGCTCCATCAACATCAAATTCATCTGACCAAATCAAGGTTGTACCAAATGCATTTACTTTTACAGTTACCTCAACAGATTTTTGTAAAGTAAGTCCTGACGAACTTTTAGCAGTCACAACAACCTGGTAAGTTTTGGTGCCAACCTCTGTATAAATGTAGGTTAGTTTTCCGGTAGCTGAACCAAGTGTCTCACTATTGCCCAGATTAAATTCAAATGAACTGACATTTTCGGCAGTTGCCGTAAAAACAACTTTTCCACTCCCATCAGAGCTGATATCTGTTGTAATTACCAGGTTTTTCGGTGGAAGTTTAATTTCTTCGGCAACTCTGCAGCTTAATAAAAGTAAATTACAGAAACCGAAGATAAGTAATAAAAGTTGTCGTATTTTCATATATGAAGATTAAAATCATACAAATTAAGACAATATTTCACTGAAATATAACTTTAGTATGTTTTTTTTTAACTTATCACAGAAAACACTTCCCAATTAACCAGACACTCACAAAAAATCTAATCGCAAGTTTAAGTTGTTTAAAAACTAAAATGTGTATGAATATTTTCTCACTCTTGCGAAAAAATTTCCATTCATAAAGTTTCTTACAAGCTTGAAAAGTCTAAATTACGTAACTCATCTTGTATGCAAATATTACTATTCAACATCATGGATTATCTGTTTTTTCTCCGATAAAATAATAATGACGATAGAGCAGGGATTTCCACCCAAACATTTCCCATTTTAATTTGCAAGGAATAGGGTGTTGTATTTTCTTTATATACCACCACTGAAAAGGATATATCAGGAGAAAAAAAGGCAAAAACAATAAATCTTCAACATAAAGTGAGGTATAGACAATTGATTTTACAACAACTCCGTTATTAGTCAGCAATCTGTAGATTTCCTGTTGTGGAACAAATTGCGTCAATCCTTCGTCGTGCTCAAATAATAACTTAAAACGACGCAATCTTCCTAAAAAGAGATAAGAAAGTCTGTCTCTTATTGTAAATGAATTATCATTGCTCACAATCAATACACCTTTGTCAATCAGGCAATTGCATAGTTTTTCAAGAAAAGATTGAGTATTACCAAACATCATAATACCGCTGATTGATGTAATCAGTTCAAACTTTTTACCTTCACCCAAATTGACACACCGGCTCAAATCAGTCTGGGTAAACCTAATATCTGAACCTTGACAACACAGTGGCTGTATGTCTGTTCCCCATAATGAAGCATTAGGATAAAATCTTTGAAGAATGCTTAAAAATTCACCTGCCCCACATGGAGCATCAAAACATAATAAATGTCTATCGGGAGAAAAGTGAGATAAAAGATATGTAATAATTGACTGATTTACACCTTTTTGGGTATTACCACGGGGTAAATCTTTTTTAGCAAAAGACTGCATAAAAGTTAAAGTAAAGCACTAAGGTTAAAGAGAATTTTTACAGAATTGTATAGAGTGAAACACCCAAGCCGAAAGGCAAATCTAAATCTGAAAAAGCAGATTGCAAAATTAATTAAATTATATTTTTTCTTAATTTTATACTAATTCAATTAACTTTAGATATTTTATGATTAATATCTCAAAAGTATTTAGTTCTGTACAAATGGTACAAAAAAGGATATATCTATGACCACTGAATAAATGCCACATTGTATGTATCCTAAGAATGGCTACACAAATGCCACCCCTACAAACATTCCTGTTTATGAAGAAGTGATAACCCAAAGTATTGATTTAGTAATATGGAAAAGCAACATCAATAACAGATTGATAGGACTTTTTAGTCTAAAGCATCAATTTTTCTGTTTTTTCAATGTTTCTATTTCTTTCTGATATTGTACTTCTTTTTTCTGCATTTCTTCCATATTCTGACGCATCATTTCTTCCTGAGCTTTCATTATTTCTGCCTGATTTTTAGTTTCTTCCAATAACTTTTCATTGTTTTTCTGACTCTGAACCAAATCGGTAATATTTTTACTGAATGATACAATAGATTCTATATTACCGTCAATATCAAGAATAGGAGCATAAAATATCTGGAAATGAACCTGCTCTTCTCCTGTACCAAAAGATACATTCATATCAAAAACCTCTCCATTGAATGCTCTGTCGTACAACGATTTCATATAATTTGATTCAGCTTCACTAGGTGAAAGACTGAGCATATCTAATCCCTTTTCAACCTTTACATTTGAATTTTCCAAAAGCTTAACAAATTGGCTGTTGCATAAGATAAGACGATAATTTCTGTCTAAACAACTAATGGCATAAGGGGAGTTATCCATTAATTTGTCAAGAAACATCTCCTTATTCTGTGAATCTTTGAGTAATCGTCGCATTTCTTCCTCCTGTGCCCGCATCACCTCTGCCTGCTCCTGAGTTTCTTCAAGTAGTTTTTCAATATTTTTTTGGGAATTTACAATTTCAGTAACATCTTTTGTAAAACATACACAGCCAGTTACATAGCCATGCTCATCAGTAAGCGGAGCATAGGTCATTTGAAAATGAATATCATGTCCTCCTACATCAAAAGAAGTACTTACCTCAAAAGTTTCTCCTCTGAAAACCCTGTCATACATTGCTTTGGCAAGTTCACTGTTGGCTTTACTATCCGACAAATGCAACATATCCATACCCTTTTCCACAATCACATTCTGGCGTTCAAAAAATTGCGAAAACTTCTGATTGTATAATGTCAGTTTGTAATCTCTATCCACACAAACAATGGAGTAAGGCGACAAATCCATGAGCTTATCAAGAAATACCTCTTTGTGCTGTGACTCTCTCAGCAAGCGATGTATTTCTTCCTGCGTTGCCTCCATTTCTTCAAAGTTTTGCCGCATTTCTTCCTCCTGAGAACGCATAATTTCTGCCTGCTGCTGAGACTGTTCAAGCAATAATTTGGTCTTTTCTCCTACTTTGGCATTGCTGAAAGTAACTGCAATACTTTCAGCTATTTTTTCGACAAACTTAATTTCATGAGGCTCAAACAGTTTGAAAGAAGCCATTTCCAGAACTCCCTGTATACCACTCTCACTTTTAAGAGGTACTACCAACAGATTTTTTGGATTTGAGCCACCCAAGCCCGATTTAATTTGCAAATAATCTTCGGGTATCTCTCTGAGATAGATGGTTTCCTGTTCCAGCCATACTTGTCCTGCCAGACCTTCTCCAGGTTTTATTTTTTTATTTATATATTTTTTTCTGTTATAGGCATAAGCACTCTTCAATTCAAGATATTGATTGTTCAAATCATCGTCATGGAGAATAAATAATGCTCCCTGATTCGCATGCAGGTATTTGATAAGTGCTGTCAAAAAATTATCACAAAGCTCAGTAAGGTTGTCGTTTCGTCGTAAAATCTCACCCAGATTGCTTAACCCTTCATTTGTCCAGTTACGCTGATCATCTTCGTTTTTTATCTTTTGTAACTGATTTCTCATCTTCACAAGTTCGCCGGCAAGGGTTTCACGATTCAGGTTTTCGTTTTCTTTGTTAAGCCCATTCCATTGTACTTCATAATTACCCTCTGCCATGCTTTTGATAAATTCAACAGACTTTTGAATATGTACTGAAGCATCTTTCATTTGAAGTTTGGCATCCAGATTTTCAGAATTATAACCTGGGTCAAACAGATATTTACGGTTATTTTCCATAATATCTTTGAGCAATTGTTTCATCTTCTTTTCTGAACGCAAAATGATTACAGAAACCAAGCCAATAGTCGGCAAACCAATCATCAAAAGAAATACCTGAATCCAGCTGTTGAGATTGGCAGCTAACTGATAGTCAATCTCTGCTTGCTGATTGAAGGCAGTTTCATATTTTCTTATCTTGGTATCCATAGTATTCCATGAAGACCAAGGAATCATCCCTTTGTCTTCTTTTACCATATTCTTAACCATCTCCACACTATCAATTTGAGCAAACCGAATAATTTCGTCCGTAAACTCATAATAACTGGCAAGTTTCTTCTCAGCATCATTGATGTAAGTAATCAATGAATCAAGTCGGTTACTATATTGAGGAAGGTCTTTTTTTTGTTCAGCCAGCAGATTAGTCAGGTTTATAAAACTGGGTTTAGTACCATTCACTGCTAACTTATAATACCCCAGATGAGCATCATCTTTGGTAAGACCAAATGCTCTTACACTTTTATCAACAGATGATAAATTGTCAACTAAAATTGAATAAGACTGACGGGTAATTCGCTCAGATTGTGCTTGCAGTTTCAGGCTTCTTTCCATTACAACCCGACTATAAACTGCCACACTCACCGATATGATAATACAAACAGCAACTGCCACTAATGCAACGAGTATTCCGTTCTTTTGTAAAAATTCCTTCATGATTGATATGGATAAAAAGAGTGATACGCAAATATATTTATATCTGTTTAAAATCTTAATCTATACTTGAATAGTAATAAAACACAAAGAAACTGTACTTGTATTCTAAAGCAATAGTCTATCTTCCGGTTTAAATAAAGGTTCTGGTACCGGCATAATTTGCACGAAAGGTTTTGGGTGTACAACCTTTTCTTTTTTTAAAGACTCTGTTAAAATAGGAGATATTATTAAATCCACACTGATAAGAAATTTCAGATACAGACATACTCGTATCAATAAGAAGACGTGAAGCATGTCCAAGTCTGATTTCATTGAGACTATCAATAAAAGTTTTTCCGGTATGTTTTTTGATAAACCTGCTAAAAGAAACTTCAGTCATATTGACTAATTTTGAAACCTCACTGAGCGTTATTTCCTTTTTATAGTTATGCTGCATAAACTCAAAGGCTTTTTCTATCCGCCGACTGCCATAAGACACACTATCATCAGTAAAAGAAGTATCCGACAATGTACGCATATTTCTTGAAATTGACAAGTCGTGCAAAATAGAGAGTAACTCCAGAACTGAATCAAAACCACTTTTTTTAGTTAGACCCACAATTCTGGACTGTAAAGCTTTGGCAACTTCACCCGAAAAAAGTATTCCTCTTACTGAACGTTCCAGCATTTTTCTTATAAAACTCAACTGATTTCTTTTAAGCAGTTTTTCATCAAACAAATCGCGGTGAAACTGTATCGTTACCTCATGAATTTCGTTGCTGGTACAATAGTGAGTAAACCAGGCATGATTGAGATTAGGACCTATCAAAACCAACTCCAGTTCTTCTATTTCCTCAATATGATCCCCTACTATGCGTTTGGCACCACGGGCATTGACAATAAAATTCAGTTCATATTCCTCGTGGTAATGAAGCGGAAAATTAAATTCTTTCTTAACTCTTGAAAAAATAGTGAAACAATCATGTTGGGTGAGAGGTGTAATTTCACGATAAACCGAATTCATAAAATGGTATTTTTTCAGGTAAAAACTATGTAAAAATAAGAAAAAAAAATATTTACTTTCAAAAAATAAGACTAATTGTAGTATTTCTATGATAAATATGTACTATTTTAAGAACATCATAACAAGTACATAAAAGTAGCTTTTTTAGATGTTTTAGTAATTTATTATATTAATCAAGTAGCCGTTCAGTATTTTTTGTGCAATTAAATGATAAAATAGTTCAATCATAATTGTATTTTAGTGCGATATTTTTGTACAAAAAAATTCAATATGAAAATGATTACTAAAAAGCTACTATTTAGCTGTCTGTTATTCATAGGCAGTACGATACTCCTGTTTGCTCAGGAGATAACCGTTTCGGGGAAGGTGACAGAAGATTTGACTTCAACAGGGATACCCGGCGTAAACGTATCTATAAAGGGTACAACCCGTGGGGTTACCACTGATACTGATGGCAATTACTCGATTTCAGTACCAGACCAGAATACTGTACTCGTTTTTTCGTTTGTTGGTTATGTTACGCAGGAAGTTACAGTAGGAAACCAGACTAAAATCAATATTATTCTTGCAACTGATGTTAAAACACTATCAGATGTAGTAGTAATTGGATACGGTCAGGCAAAAAAAGCTGAAATTTCTACTGCAATTTCTTCTATCAATGTAAAAGAAATCAAGGATTTGCCCGTTCCGGGAGTTGACCAGGCTTTACAGGGGAGACTTGCCGGCGTAGAAGTAAGCAGCAATGGCGGACAACCTGGTGGAGGTATTTCAGTGAAAGTAAGAGGGATTACATCTGTCAATGGAAACTCTCCATTATATGTAATAGATGGAGTAATTACAGGTGGTGAAACATCAAGTCCTAATCAAAACTTTCTGGGAGGGGGCAATGGTAGTACAACCCAAAGTATCCTTGCCAATTTGAATACGAATGATATTGTTTCAATTGATGTACTTAAAGATGCAGCTGCTCAGGCTATCTATGGCTCACGTGCTGCCAATGGTGTCGTGATTATTACGACAAAAAAGGGAGTAGCCGGAGAAGGGAAACTTACCTACGACATGTATTATGGTGTGCAACAATTACCCAAAAAACTGTCAATCATGGACTTAAGACAGTTTGCAGAATACAGTAATTCTATCACATCTGAAATTAATGCAGTTACAGGTGGAAATCAGCAGATAATACCTGAATTTGCCAATCCTTCTCTTTTGGGTAGTGGCACAAACTGGCAAGATGCTGTTTACCAAAAAGGTTCTATTCAAAGTCATAATATTACTTTTTCAGGAGGTCAAGGAAAAACCAACTACTATTTTTCAGGAGGTTATCTTGACCAACAAGGTACATTAATAGAAACTTTCTTCAAAAGATATACCTTTCGTACAAGTATTGACCAGCAGGTTAAGAGTTGGTTAAAAGCTGGTTTTAGTGCCAATCTTTCCAAATCTGATCAAAAAATAGGTTTATCAGATGGCTTTGATGCCGTTACAAGTGTTGTATTGTATAATAGTCCTGCCTCTCCTATCAGGGATGTAAACGGAAATTATATTGCACAAACCAATATTGGTGGTACAAATTTTGGAAATCCCAGAAATCCGGTGGCACTCGCCAGAAATCGTGACGTACGTAACTTCATAACACGTGGATTCGGTGCATTATATACAGAAGTTGAATTTATAAAGGGCTTGAGTCTCAGAAACGAGTTTAATTATGACTTTAACCTGACAAGTGGTAAAGCCTACCAGCCTTATATTAAAAACGACAGTACAAATGTCATCATTTTAAGTCCAAGCCAATTGCAGGAAAACCGTACAAACAGCTTCTTCTGGGCACTTAAAAATTATTTAAATTACAATAAATCATTCGGCAAACATGCAGTTAGTGCCACATTAGGACATGAATCTCAAAAGAGCAAATATGATTATATTGGAGCCAGCAGGTATAATTTACAAAATAATCTTCCATCATTAGCTGCCGGTGATATAACCAATCAGGCTATTCAGGCAGATGCCAATGTATGGACTCTCGAATCTTTCTTTGCCCGGATCGGATATATTTATGCGGATAAATATGGTATTACTGCTACTTACAGAGCTGATGGTTCTTCAAATTTTGGAGCAAATAACAGATGGGGATATTTTCCGGCAGCCTCTCTTTATTGGACTGTTTCTAATGAGTCATTCATGAAAGACATAGATAATTTTTCATATCTGAAAGTAAGATTAGGTGCTGGTGCAGTTGGAAATCAAAATACAAATGGTTCAAACTTATATACCTCAAACGTAAGTCTGGTAAATACTCCTTTTGGACAAGGCAGTCAGAAAAGAAATATTGCTAATCCTAATCTGCAATGGGAAAGCGTAATTACTTATAACGCTGGTATTGATGCAACTATCTTCAAAGATGTAGATATTACTGTGGATGTCTATAAAAAAGAAACAACCAAAATGTTACTTAGTCTTGTTTTGGGAGATTTCTCGGGATTAGGTACCAACTATAATGATTTGCAGACCCCAACAGTTAATGGAGGACGCATGACAAATACAGGTATTGATGTGTCTATTAACTCAACCAACTTGCGGGCAAACGGGCTTGTATGGAAAACCAATTTTGTCTTTACCAGCTACAAAAATAAACTTGACTTCTTAAATACACCAACTGCTTCACTAAGAGGTGATTTTGATGAATATGGTGATAAACCTCTTGTAACCCTTTCTATACCTGGACAATCTGTAGGCTCTTTTTATGGGTATGTAACAAATGGACTATTTAGAAGTATGGATGATTTGAATAAAGATGGGATCAACTGGGGACTGGATGTAAAACCAGACGGACAATGGCTTGGTGATGTAAGATTCAAAGATTTGAACAATGATAAAAAAATTGATGATAAGGATGTAACATTCATAGGCAGTCCTATTCCAAAATTCACTTTTGGTATAACAAATACTGTTACTTTTAAGGGGTTTGATTTTTCTGTCTTCTTTAATGGAAGTTATGGAGCAAAAATCTTTAATTACATGAAGCGTCAAACTGAGGCTTTGAATACACAATACAATAACCAACTCTCAACAGCTTTAGAAAGATATACTGCCAACAATCCTAACTCTAATATTCCAAGATACAATCAGTGGCATAATAACAATCTTAGAATTTCTGACAGATATGTTGAAGATGGTTCTTACCTGAGATTACAAAATATTACTCTCGGCTATAAAATTCCTCAACCTGTTTCAAATAAAGCCAAAATATCTCTTGCCAGAGTTTACATAGCAGCCCAAAATCTAAAAACATTCACCAAATACAGTGGCTACAATCCTGAACTGGGTGCTATCAACTCCAGAGTTACTTTACAAAACATTGACAACGGAAGTTATCCTCTTCCAAGAACATACACCATAGGAGCTAATATTGAATTCTAATAAAAAACTAATCAAATGAAAACCAAGATAATAATATTATTTTTTCTACTCATTATCCCGATTGTTTCTTGTAAAAAAGACTATCTGGATAACCCATCAACTGTAAGACCAACAGCTGATAATTACTATAATACTCCTGATGAAGTATATGGTGCAACAGGTGTACTCTATAATGGAGTGTGGCTCGACTGGTCTGATAAAGCTTTTATATCTGTGGGAGATGTACTGGGAGGCACTGTTACAGGTACTGCCGGAAATACGCAATACAACTCTTTTTACAATTTCAACATTCAGAGTACAGATGGGTTGATTGCCCAAACCTGGAAATCTTGCTATAAAGCAGCAGGTATTGCAGCAGATTTGATTCATACCCTGGAAGAGAAAAAAAGTAAAATTGGTAACAAATCTTTCTTGACTGCCGGAATTGCTGAAGCCAAATTTATCAGAGCCTTTGCTTATTTTTATATAGCCAGAACATTTGGCGATGCTCCAATCGTTGAAAATCCAATTGATTTGACTAGTGAAGGCAATTATAATGTTCCACGATATATCCAATCAGATGTATTACGGTTTGCTGCTGAAGATTTAAAATTTGCAGAAGAAAACCTTCCTGAACCTGGAAGTGTATTCCAAAAAGGAAGAGTACATAAATATTCAGCCAAAGGGCTTTTGGCAAAAGTTTATCTTTATATGAAAGACTATAATAATGCAAAATTAAAAGCAAAAGAAGTGATAGACTATGCTACAGCAAACCCTGATAAAGTAGGTTTATATCCTGACTACAATAAAATGTTTACATCTTCATCTGCTAATAACAATCAGGAGTCCTTATTTGCTCTTCAGTGGCTTACTTCTTTGAGCTGGGATGGTGCTAATCGTTATCAGCTATATGTAGGTCCCCAGCCACTACTTAAACCTGCTCCTACCAATGGCAATGGCTATTCAGCTGTGGTACCTTCTATTGATTTGCTAAATCCAGTTACAGGCTATGCCACAGGTGACAAAAGAAGAAACTGGTCTGTTATGGAACAAGGATTTACCAGACCTGAGTGGGTCAATGCAAACTTCCCGAACGGGTTTAAATATGATACTACTGCTGCTACAGACGATTATCATATCAAGACAGGAACCAGATCCAGCATCTTAAAGTATGTAGTTGGTCCAAACAGAGCCAGTGAATCTGTTAATACCAATTCTCACAGTTCTATCTGTACCTATATTCTTAGATATGCTGATGTATTGTTAATCTATGCAGAAGCTTCTATGAACGGAAGTGGCTCAACCACCGACGGAAGTGCCCTGGCAGCATACAATGCTGTTCATACAAGAGCAGGTTTGCCTGCGGTAAGCAGCATCACCATCAACGACATCTTGCATGAGCGTAAGGTTGAATTTGCATTTGAAGGTGACTACTGGTTTGATATTCAAAGACAGGGCTTAGCCAAGGCAAAATCTATCATTGAGTCTCAGGAAAGAGGCACCTATGGAGACAACCGGACATTGAATAGCTTTAAAGCTACCATACCTGCAAGTTTCAGTACTATGTTTTTGCCTATTCCTCAGGCTGAAACTGTATCAAATCCTCTTTTGAATGAACCTGCAAAACCTTATTACAAGTAACAATTGCCATTTTTTAGTTTTATTAATTGCATATAAACTACAACAAAAATGAAAAGTATTCAAATTATTAAATTATCCGGTTATCTCTTGCTTTTGACAGGATTGCTGACAATTACGTCCTGTTCAAAAAATGAGTCGGTCAATCCTACTGTTTCAAATATTTCTCCGGCAAAAGCTTCTGCTAATACAGTTCTTTCAGTTACCGGATCAGGATTAGGCAACATTCACAGCATCCTTTTTGATAAAGGAAATGTAGTAGCCAGTTTTAATCCTAATTTCAATACCAATGAGGCTCTGATTTTCAGAGTTCCGGCAGATGCCATTCCCGGAGAACAGAATATAGTACTTACAAAGAGTGATGGCTCTCAACTTAAAGTGTCCTTTAATGTTCTGGGATTTGCTACTATTACAGATGTTTCAGAATATAATTTCGTAAAAGGCGATAAAATCACATTGAAAGGGAAAAATCTGGATGATGTTTCTAAAGTTGCCCTAAGCAGAGATACACTCACTACTGTAAAAGTGGTATCAAAAACTGCTACAACGCTGACAATAGAAATGCCTCAAACATCTCTTTCTGAATCTACACTGAATATAACCAATAGTGCCGGAACAACTACGACTACTCAATCTTTTGTAGCCATTGATAATGCATTCAAACTTTTTACGGATGATTATAATCCAAATTATCAGGATGCTTCCTGGGGACCATCCGGCATAAGTACTACGGTATTCAAAAGAGGTACTGCATCTAAATTCATGCAGTATAATAAAGGAAACTGGAGTCAGGATGGATTTGGATGGACTAATACCAAAAATGACAACTTTAAGTATTTTTCATTCTGGATTAAAGGAGCTTCTCAGGACTACGACTTGTATATATGGTCTCAGCAAAGTCCTGACGGATTCAGCACTTTCAGTGATTTTAATAAGATAACCGTTCCGGCTAACGTATGGACTTATTTTAAAATTCCGGTAAACAACTTAAAACTTTGGGCGAATGGTAGTGAATGGAATCAGATAGGTTGGAGAATTAAAGGTCCGGACACACAAGATGAGACATTTTATATAGATGACGTTATCTTCATTAAGTAATAAATAACTCAAAAGTGGTGTATGTGACACATATACCACTTTTGAAATTATCATACTGATTTCAAAGATGAAATGTATAAAAGACTTGCCAGGTATTACCATAAAACTTCCATTCCTAAAGTTTATATAAAGACCTGGTAAGTCTAAAATATATAGCTTTTAAATTAGTATTCGTTAAAAAAGTCCACTTTCCAATTCGTAACAATGCTTTGTCGTGCCTGTTTTTTGCTTTTATGCTCTTTTCTGATTTCAAACTCATTGCTGGCTCAGATTGACAAAAAAGCTACTCTTCAAACCCAAAATCTTTATAAGAACCTAAAACGTCTTTCATCAAAAGGAGTCATGTTTGGGCATCAGGATGACCTGTCTTATGGAATAACACCTGACAACAATCGCTGGTTTAGTGAGCCTAACCGTTCTGACGTCAAATCAGTATGTGGCGAATATCCGGCTGTAATGGGTTGGGATTTAGGACGTATAGAGTTTGATTCTCTCCGAAACTTAGATAGTGTCTCCTTTACCGAAATGGCTCAATGGATAAAATTAGCTTACAACAAAGGCTGCATCAATACCATTAGCTGGCATCTCAACAATCCTACCTCACCCCAAAAAACTTCCTGGGACAAGGCTGACAATACTATCAAAAAGATACTTACTAACAAAAAATATAAGAAAGAGTATGACACATGGCTCACCAAAGTAGCATCTTTCTTAAAAAATCTTAAATCAGACGATGGAATTCTGATTCCAGTAATCTATCGCCCCTTTCATGAACATACCGGAAATTGGTTTTGGTGGGGAGCAGGACAATCTACTCCGGATGATTATAAAAAAATCTGGCAATATACTGTAGGGTTTTTCCAAAAACAGGGGGTTCATAATCTTTTATATGCTTACTCTACGGATGTTTTCAACTCTAAAGAAGAGTATTTGGAGCGATACCCCGGAGACAACTTTGTAGATATACTTGGTTTTGATTGCTATCATCGAAACGCTCCTTTGAGCAATGAAGTGTATCTTAAAAATACCCGCCGGATGATAGAAACTTTAAAAGCTATTGGCACTGAAAAAGGCAAAATATGGGCAATGACAGAAACCGGACTCGAGAGTGTAACGATGGAAAACTGGTGGACAAATATCCTGCTTCCTCTCATCAAAGATGCTGGCTTGTCTTACGTACTAGTATGGAGAAATGGGCGTCCTGACCACTATTTTGCTCCTTATCCTGGTCAAATCAGTGCTGAAAATTTTAAGGAGTTTACTCAAAAAGATGGAGTGATTTTAGAAAAAAAATTAGCCTCCGAAAAAATATATAACTCACCTCACTAATCATGGAAAATTTATTAAAAACAATTGTCAGACTTGAAACCTCTGATATTTTAAGAAAAGACGAAACACTAAAAGAGTTTTTAATTGAAGAGAAAGCCTTTTATATCCTGTGGAATGCTACTGATAAGATTATAGAAGTATATTGGAAAAGCCTGGCAACAGGAAAAGATTACGAAAAAATGCTCTCTAATCTGGTAGATTTTGCTAACCACAAAACTGCCCGAAAAATATTGATAGATCAAACACAGTTGAAAACAGACCAGCAATTATACAGTGAGTGGAAAAAAAGTGAAATGATACCTTTTTTACTTGGTTCTACGCAGGTACGGGTAAACGCAACCCTTGTAGATAGTACTTACCCGACTGAAAAAACCAACAGTAGCATTTTGAGTAAAATATTTGCCATAAAAAATTTCGATTCCATGGAAAAAGCTACCAAATGGCTACGTGAAACCAATTGATATACCATAATTCTGACTTTTATATGAACCGAATCATTGCTTTTTTGCTCATATCTTTCATTTGCCTGAGCAATACTTTGTATCATCCTCCGGTCAGTATGGTAGATAAAAAAGCTACACCCCAAACTCAGGCTTTGTATTATAATCTCAAAAACAAAGTAATGGGAAAAATGATACTTTTTGGTCAGCATGATGCTACTTATTATGGTATCGGCTGGAAAGATGGTCAAAATCTGGAACCAAACCGGAGTGATATTCAAACTATAACAGGGGCTTATCCGGCAGTGTATGGCTGGGATTTGGAAAATGTGGTAAAAGCTCTCGCAGATTATCCAAATGTCAATAAAGCAGAGCCTGAGAATATAAGGGAATTGGTAAAAGATGCCTATAAACGTGGCGGAATCAATACTTTTAGCTGGCATGTGCAGAATTTTGTTACAGGAAAAAATTTTTATGACACCACACGATGTGTCCATGCCATCTTGCCCGGCGGAGAAAAACATGCAGAATACAAAAAAAATTTAGATGTTCTGGCTGGGTTCTTTTTAAGTCTGAAAGATGATAAAGGCAACCTTATTCCTGTCATTTTCAGACCGTTTCATGAGCATACAGGCAAATGGTTTTGGTGGGGAGAGGGGCATTGCAGCAGAGAAGAATTTATCAGTCTATGGCAGTTTACCGTAAAATATCTGCGTGATACAAAAAAAGTACACAATCTCCTGTATGCCTATTCTCCTGACAAACTTCACCCTGATAATGCCAGCAAATTTGGAGGAAAAGACTTTTATCTGGCTCGCTATCCCGGTGATGAGTATGTGGATATTTTAGGACATGACAGCTACTGGGATTTGCGAGACTACCCCAGTTCTGTTACAGCCCTTGAAAGTATAAGGGTAATAGTAAAATTAGCTAAAGAAAAAGATAAAATTCCTGCTTTGACTGAAACTGGACTGGATAAGCTCACCACTGCTGACTGGTATACCAATGTTTTGCTTAAACGCCTGAAAGAGGATGAACTCTGCAAAAATCTGGCATATATAATGGTGTGGAGAAATGCCCATGAAAATCATTTTTATGTTCCCTATCCAGGACATCCGGCTACTGAGGATTTTAAAAAATTCTATCAGGATCCCTGGATTAGTTTTGCTGACAAAATGCCTGATTTATATAAAACAAGTAAAGTTAAATAGTATTTTTTAAACATTTGATTTCGTGAAATTATCCATAATTGACATTCTGATTATTATTATCTATCTGGTTGCAGTAGTACTGATAGGTATTTTTTTACAGAAGAAAGCCAAAGCTAACAAATCGGCTTATCTGCTGGGTGGTAATACATTGCCCTGGTATATGCTCTGTATGTCTAATGCATCGGGTATGTTTGATATATCAGGTACTATGTGGATGGTAGCTCTGGCGTTTGTGTATGGTTTAAAAAGTGTATGGATTCCCTGGCTATGGCCTGTTTTCAACCAGATTTTTTTGATGATGTATCTTTCTGTTTGGATTCGCAGGTCTGGAGTATCAACAGGTGCAGAATGGATGACTACCCGTTTCGGTAATGGGAAAGATGCCCGATTATCTCATAGTGTAGTGGTAGCTTTTGCACTGATTGCTGCCCTGGGTTTTCTGGCTTATGGTTTTGTAGGACTGGGTAAATTTGTTGAAATTTTTATTCCGTGGGAAGTAGTGGCTCCTTATATACCTTTTACAGTTACACCTGAATATGTACCTCATTTTTATGGCATCATCTTGACTTTGATTGCAGGATTTTATGCAATTCTGGGAGGCATGGCAAGCATTGTCTGGGCTGATGTAATTCAATATTTTATAATGGTTGTTGTCTCGGTTGTGATTGCCTATATAGCTATGACCAAATTGGCTGCCGGTCATCTTAATGTACCTGAAGGATGGTACAGCCCATTTTTTGGGTATGACTTAAATCTGAACTGGTCAGGCATTATTGATGAAGTCAACGACAAAATCAAATCAGATGGTTATGCTCCTTTCAGTATTTTCTTTTCGCTGATGTTATTCAAAGGAGTGCTGGCAAGTATCGCCGGACCAACGCCTAACTACGATATGCAAAAAATCCTCTCAACCAAATCCCCTCAGGAGGCTGCCAAAATGAGTGGATTTGTTTCGATTGTTTTATTACCGGTTCGTTACCTGATCATCATTGGTTTAACGGTATTGGCAATTCTTTTTTACGACCAGCTCAACCTTAAATCTGCTAACGGCATCGATTTTGAAAAAGTATTGCCTTCTGCCATCAATAATTTTGTACCGATGGGTTTGATGGGCTTGCTGATAGCCGGATTACTGGGTGCATTCAAGGGTTCATTTGCAGGCACCCTCAATGCAGCTCAGGCATATACAGTCAATGATATTTACCTGAAATACATCAAACCTGATGCATCCAACAAAGAAATCAGTCTGATGAATTATGCTGTTGGAATATTTTTTATGGTTATCAGCATCTTTTTGGGCTTGTATGCCAAAAACATAGAAAGTGTATTACAATGGATTGTGTCAGCTTTATATGGCAGTTATGTAGCTGCCAACGTGCTGAAATGGCATTGGTGGCGTTTTAATGGTTATGGATTCTTTTCTGGCATGCTGGCTGGTATTGTTGCTGCCCTGATTATGATCCGGTTTATTCCTGAAAATCAAATAATATTCTATTTCCCAGTGCTTTTATTATTATCAGGAACTGCCTGTATTGCCGGAACATTACTCACTCCTGCAACCGACATAAAAACCCTAAAATCTTTCTACAAAACAGTAAAACCGTGGGGCTTTTGGAAGCCTGTACATGACCTGGTAGTAGCCGAAGAACCCACTTTTATTGGAAACAAGAATTTTAAGTTAGATATGTTAAATGTAGCAATCGGTATTGCTGCCCAAACAGCACTGACCCTGCTGCCTATGTATTTTGTATTGATGCAGTGGACAGGTTTTGCTATTATTTCAGTTATTTTAGTACTCAGTGGTATTATTTTAAAAAGAACATGGTGGGATAAGTTAGAATCTGAAAATTCACATGTTTCCAATGTTTTAAACTCCAATAATCTTACCCAATAGGTTAGTTACGCGTTACCTTTCAACCCTTATTTTTTATTTTTATGAAGAGTAATTTTCAACAGAGACTTGCAGAGCTTGAGCTCCAATATCAAACCTTGCTTCAAATACCTAATGAGAAGCAAAAAATTGGTAATGGTATTTATGACAAGTATATCAACCCGGTAGTTACAGCTCAACATACTCCTTTGTTTTGGAGGTATGATCTGAATCCTCAGACAAATCCTTTACTTCTTGAACGCTTTGGCATCAATGCTGCATTTAATGCCGGAGCTATGAAATGGAATGGCAAATACATTCTGGTTGTAAGGGTCGAGGGACTTGACAGGAAATCATTTTTTGCAATAGCTGAGAGTCCCAATGGAATAGATAATTTTAAATTCTGGGACTATCCTGTTGTAATGCCTGAAACTGATGAACCAGATATAAATGTATATGACATGCGTTTGACTGCTCATGAAGATGGATGGATATATGGATTATTTTGTACTGAACGTAAAGACCCTAACGCCAAACCAGGAGATCAGTCTTCAGCTGTTGCCCAGTGTGGAATTGCCCGTACCAAAGACCTGATCAATTGGGAGAGATTACCTGACTTAAAAACACCTTCACCACAACAGCGTAATGTAGTACTTCATCCAGAGTTTGTAAACGGCAAATATGCCTTATATACTCGTCCTCAGGATGGATTTATTGAAGCTGGTACAGGTGGTGGTATCGGATTGGGTTTTACAGACTCTATGGAAAATCCAGTGGTAGAAAAAGAATTCATCGTAGATGAAAAAAGATACCATACAGTATATGAGGTTAAAAATGGACAAGGACCCGCTCCTATCAAAACCTCAAAAGGATGGATTCATCTGGCTCATGGGGTAAGAAATACTGCTGCTGGATTGAGGTATGTGTTGTATGTATTTATGACCGATTTATACGATTTAACTAAGGTAATTTATAAACCTGCCGGTTATTTTATAGCTCCCGAAGGAGACGAAAGAGTAGGTGATGTATCAAATGTAGCTTTTTCAAACGGATGGATTCTGGATGAAGATGGAAAGGTTTTTATTTATTATGCTTCGTCAGATACACGCATGCATGTGGCTACTACAACCATAGAAAAGCTACTTGATTATGTAATAAATACGCCGGCAGATGGCTTCCGTTCAGCATCTTCTGTCAATAATCTTACTCAACTAATTGATAAGAATCTGATGTATCTGAAAGAAAAAGAAGCCTCTAAAGTGCATGTAAATGTATAATTTCTCTATTGAGTGTTACCAGATTTTGCGTATCTGGTAACACTGTTACTATTTATTCCAACCCGATTTTATTCTTTTTGAAGAGAATGGTGTTGGATTTTTATTTTTTAGCTGATTAGTTCCTATTTATCATCGTTTTACAATTATGAAAAAAGTATTGTTCTTACCTTTATTATTCATAGCCTGTTTGAGTAAAGCCCAAATTATCGCTGATTTTGAAAGTTTGGCTACAACTCCGGCTATCTCAGGAGAACAGGCAGCCGTGATTAATAATCCGAATGCAACCGGCAATTCTAGCAGCAAAGTATTGTTTTACAAAAAAACTACCGGAAACTGGAAAAGCACTAATCTTACTTTTACGAATACAATTAATACAAAAAAAAATGACAGACTTGTATTTAAGATAAATTCCAGTACTCAAGGCAGAGTATATGTCAAGTTATGGAATGGCTCTACACTTGTAAAAGAAGATTGGGCTCCGGAATATAATTTTCGACCCGAAGCAGGAAAATGGTCAGAAACTTATTTTAATATTTCTAATATTCCTGACAAAGATTTTAACCGGATTGAAGTAAATGCTTCAGTAGATAATGACCTGGCAGCCGATGTATATTTAGATGACTTTAAACTTACTAATTCTTTAGCCCCTAATGGTGAGCCCATTGTAGTGCTTACTTTCTCTCCTGCACAAATACAAACTGGAGGAAGCATTTTATTTGATGCCTCCCAAACTTATGATGCAGATGGCAGTATTGCTTCTTATAGCTGGGATTTTAAAGATGGAACCTTTGGAACAGGGGCTACTATTTCTCATACTTTCAATTCAGATGGTATTTTTCCTGTAGTGCTGACTGTGACTGACAATGAAGGTAAAAGTACTCAAAAACAAGTCTGGATTTCTGTTCTGCCTACCAGTCAAAAATTAAGCAAACTCACTTTTTTTACTGCCAATCCCAAAACATTTGAAAAAGTAGAGGCTGGATTTTTGATAAATAATAACTATAACAATGTGTATGACCCGGATGAAGTAACTGTAGATGCTATTGTTACTTTACCAGATAATACCGAAATGAGAATCCCTTGTTTTTATTATCAAAAGGGATTTTATCAGGCAACCGGCGACCAATGGCAAAAGGATGTTACACAATCCTACTGGATGGTTCGGTTTAGTTCTTCACAAACCGGAACACATAAAATCAGACTGGAATTGATAGACAAAGATGGAAATATCAAATCTGCTGACCAAATATTCAATATATCACAAGGAATAAAAAAAGGAATTATCAGACTTGATGCTAATAATCGTCAATATTATCGCCATACTACAGGAGAAGTTTATACCCCCACAGGCATTAATGTAGCCTGGGGAAGCACTACTGATTATTATAATATACTCAATAATATATCTGCCGGCAAAGCCAACTTTGTGCGTTACTGGCATGCAGCTTTTGACAAACAAACGCTTGAATGGAAAAACGGCAGCGGTTTTTATAAAGGATTAGGTATTTACAGTCAGGAGGTAGCAGCAGAACATGATTCCATTATTAATCTCTGTGAAGCAAAAGGGATTTATGCCCAGATGGTTATTTTTCATCATGGTATGTTTTCAGAGAATGTAAATTCAAACTGGTCTGACAATCCTTATAATGCTGTTAATGGTGGACCTTTGGCAAAAGCTGAAGAGTTTTTTTACAATGATACTGCCAAGAAAAGAACCAAAAAACTACTTCGCTACATTGTAGCCCGCTGGGGTTACTCTCCAAATCTGTTTGCCTGGGAGCTGTTTAACGAAGTACAGTTTACGGGCACAAACGGCAGCCAATCGGCTACCTGGAAAACAAATGTAATTAGCTGGCATGATGAAATGGGAAAATACGTCAAATCGTTGGATGCTTTTAAACATCTTGTTACAACAAGTGCCGAAGACAACCAACTCACTGACTTAGATAAACAAACAGGTTTGGATATAGTACAATATCATCTTTACAATACTAATTTACTGGAAACGCAAACAAATAAGGACAAAGATTTTTTAAAAAAACTGACTCGTACAGCCATTATCAATGGAGAATATGGCTTAGATGTCAACACGGCTGATGTTCCTTTTGAAACACAAAGGATTGCTATCTGGACTGGTATTATGGCTCAAGTTCCACATCTGATGTGGCTTTGGGATAATTATAAACAAACTAGTTGGGGTGATTTATTTAAAATTCCTGCCAATTTTTTAAAAGATAAAGACTTTGTAAAAGAAGGAAACATCTCTGACTGGATTTTTTCGGCAACACAGGGGACAGTTGCGTTTACAACAGTAGGTTTTAAAACTCCGAAATCATACTATGCTATTGTATATGACAAATCTCTTCGTGATAACCAAAGCAGTGTAGTTATTGATTTATCCTCTCTGACCTCAGGAAACTATACGATTACTTATACCAATATTCTGACAGGAGAATCTACAACTGTAAACAATTATGCCATTTTTGCAGGAAGAAACAAGCTTACACTACCCTCTTTCTCAAAAGGTATTGTAGTAACCCTGACTTTTATTGCTTCTCTTACTGATCCTGTGGCTCTGGCGGAGACTTCTGCCTCTAAGATTGGTTTGAAAAAAACATTCACTATTTCCGGCAAAAACAGCTATAATCCCTCTGCAAATCCACTGGAGTATAACTGGATTGTAACAGAGAAGCCTACCGGCAGTACGTTTACATTTACTAACAATACCTTACAGGAAATCACACTTACACCTGATAAGGCTGGTTTGTTTAAATTTGTGCTGACCGTAAAACAAAATGGTAAATCAAGCACTTCTGATACACTTAAGATTTGGGTTTCTGCCAATCCGGTAGCCAATGCAGGTGAAGATTTTGAAGCAAAAATTGGTCAGGCAACTCAACTGGATGGCAGCAAAAGCTCTGATCCTGAAAATGACCCAATTACTTATCTGTGGGAAATTATTACAGCCCCGGCAGGCAGTGTTAAATCTCTGACAGCCAACACAACAGCAAAGCCAATTTTAAATGCTGATCAAGTCGGCAATTTTCTGATAAAACTAACCGTAAGTGATGGTTTTTCTGAAAGTTCTGATACCGTTAAAGTTTCATCTGTTATTCCTACAGCCGTTGAAACACCACAAGTCATCTCTGATTTAAATATTTACCCTAATCCTGCACAGGAAAAAATAACCATTTATTTTCGGGCAAATAACTGCAATACCGCAGAAATAGAACTCATTGACATGTTTGGTAAGAAGATATTTTCGCAATCTATTCTCATAAAACCATTTGCCGATAATGAGTCAGAAATTTCATTTCATCAAAAATGGCTTGCTTCTGGCTCTTATTTGTTAAAAATCCTCTGTGGTGATAAAGTGACCGTAAAAAAAATCTTAATCAAAAAATAAACATCATTATTTAAACTTTGTTGGATATTGAAATCCGATAAATCAAAAAAATATTTTCAATGAATTCCGATTACAAAGCAACCTTACAGATTTTTTCTGATGAAATGCAAGCTGAACTCAGTGCTATTCTAAACTATTGGCAAACTCAAACCATTGACCAGCTATATGGTGGTTTTTTGGGCAAAATAGATGAAAACAATGTACCTCATGTATTAGCTCCTAAAGGTAGTGTATTAAATGCCAGAATTCTCTGGACTTTTTCAGCAGCTTATCATACCTTTCCCAAACCTGAATATCTGCAAACTGCAACACGAGCTTTTCAGTATTTGATACAATACTTTAAAGATGAAAAAAATGGAGGTATTTTTTGGCAGGTTGATTATAATGGAACTCCTTTAGATACAAAAAAGCAGATTTATGCCCTAGCTTTTGGTATTTATGGCTTAACTGAATATTATAAAATTTCCCAGAATAAAGAAGCTCTTGATTTTGCCACAGAATTATTTGAAGACATAGAAAAATACAGTTTTGACAGCGAACGGGGAGGTTATCTTGAGGCATTTACTATTGACTGGAAACCTATTCAGGATTTACGATTAAGCGAAAAAGATGCAAATGAAAAAAAAACGATGAATACTCATCTGCATATTCTTGAGGCTTATACCAATCTTTACCGAATTACAAAAAACAGTCGCCTGAAAAAACAAATATACCACCTTGTTGACATTTTTCTGCACCATATCATTAATCCTCAAACCCACCACCTTACTTTATTTTTCGACGAAGAGTGGCATGTAAAATCAGATATAATTTCTTATGGACATGACATAGAAGCCTCCTGGTTGCTATTGGAAGCTGCGGAGGTTTTGGATGATGAAGAGCTTATTAAAACAGTAAAATCAGCCTGTATCAAAATAGCTACTGCTGCTGCTAGGGGTTTAGATTTGGATGGTGGACTTTGGTATGAGATGGAGAACAACCATCTTGTAAAAGAAAAACATTGGTGGGTACAGGCGGAAGCTATTGTTGGTTTTTTGAATGCATGGCAGATGACTGGCAAAAAAGACTTTCTGGATAAATCTTTAAATAACTGGCTTTTTGTTCAGCAACATATCATTGATAAAAAAAATGGGGAGTGGCTATGGGGTGTCAAAGCTGACAACAGTCCAATGTCTGGTGAAGACAAAGCAGGTTTCTGGAAATGTCCTTACCATAACAGCAGGGCTTGTCTGGAAGTGATAAACAGAATTGAAAACCTGTAATATATCCTGAAAATATATTAAACAACGTGAATTCGGGATAAAAAGCGGGAAGGGATGCAACAGCAGTGTGAACTAACCTGAAATCCTTACGAAAATGACAAGAGACTGAGAGGTTTAGGGTTAGTTTTTGCTGTGGCTGCCTTTTTTTGCTTACTTTTTTGGGCATACAAAAAAGTAAGAAGGTCTCTAAATGAAGAAAAGTTGGGAATTATCTGATTATAAATCTGTTAAATTTTTGATAAACAACAACTTACGAGTAAATCTAATCCCGAGTTCACGTTAAACAAGTGTTTTAAAATCTGTTTTCTCTGACAAGCTATGATATGGTTCAGTAAAATCTGAACTTCAGGTTTGGGACCAAAAATAAAAAGCCGGAAATAAATTCCGGCTTTTCTTTATAATTTATTTGCCATTGGGCTTAGGAGTAGTCTTTTGAGTAGTTTTCGGCTGCTGTGTAGGTGGATTTGCCATCTTTATATAATCCTGAGCTTCTTTATTGGTTGGGTTTAGTTCCAGTGTTTTATTCCAATATTCTAACGCTTTGGTTTTATTTTTATTTTTAAAGAACTCATATCCTCCCAAATGATTATACGCTTCTATCAGATTCTCTTTGTATTTGGCTTTATCTTCTTCTTTCACCAAAGAGAGATATTGTTGGTAAGTAGATACAGCCGTCCATTTCAAGTCATTTTTATTAGCCTGATAATCAGCATTTGACTTAGAACGGGCTTTGTACAACACACTCTGCATCTGACCAGCAGGATTATTGGAATATTTGATAATGGCTACAGAAAGAACAGTATCAGCTTCAGTAAAGTTTTTAGCGAAATAATAGGTTCTTCCTAACAGAAAATAGTCAGCTCCGGTAGCTTTTTCACTTTTTTTACTAACCATTGTCTTATACATTTCTGCACCTTTGTCATATTTTTTCAGTTTCACATAGCTATCACCAGCTTGTTTGTACAAGTCAAAGTCAGCAGTATCAAGTTCCATTGCTTTTTGTAAAGTCAAAATAGACAAAGAATCCTGTCCGTTAGCAGCCTGCAATTTGGCTTTGTATTTATAATCAGTAGTCAGTATTTTTTTAGAATCTATTTTTGAAAATAAATTATCAATACTTTTCAGACCATTTGCAAAATCTTTGGTTTCATATTGAGATACAGCAAGCATACGATAAGCAACAGGGTCTAAGTTGCTATTGCTCGATTGCAGTTCAGTTAACATTGAAAGGGTTTGTTTGAAAGCTTCGTTAGCCTCAGCAGTTTTGCGGTCGTCCTGTAGATTTCTGGCAAGCAGGTAAAGAGATTTTGACAATTCCCATTTTGCATCATTTTTATTTTCAGAAAGCTCGATATACTTTCTCAAATCAGCAATTGCTTTAGGATAATCAGCTATACGGTAATACAAATCGGCTCTTCTGCGATAACCGGGAGTATAACCTGGTTCTACTTCTAAACCTTTGTTATAGTTGTTCATAGATTCCTGATTATTTTTGGCACGAACCAACACATTACCATAATTAACGTAAGATTTCGCAGCTTTAGGATTCAGGCGAATGGCTGTTTCGTAATTAATACCTGAGTTGCTCCCATCGTTTTTAAGAATATAGGCATTACCGAGAGTAGCAAAAATTTCAGGGTTATTAGCATCTATTTTAGCTGCCATATTCAATACTTCTACAGCACGGGCAACATCTCTTTTAGATTCATCTTCAGGAAAAGAAGCATAAGCTTCACCTATACGAAACAATACATCTGCTTTTTTAGCTTTTGTAAGCTGTATAGCTTTGTCAAACTCCGTTTTTGCTTCGGTTTGCTTGTTCATATAAAGAGCATAAACTCCTTTTGCAATTGACCCCCAGGGACTTTTTGCATCTGCGGCAGCAGCAGTAACAGCTTTATCAAAGGATTCTTTAGCCTTATCTGTCTGATCTGTTTTTAAATAAAAATATCCCAAGAAATAGTAGTTTTCGGCTGTTGGCTGAGATTTGGCAAGGTTTTCAAAAATTCCACCGGCTTTTGTAGTTTGCTCATACTCCAAGGCTTTGAGACCTTCCTGTACTGATTGGGCTTTTGCATTCAGAATTACCATGCTTAAAACAAGCCCTGCAAAGAATTTAAGTGATCGAGTCATTTTAAAATAAGGGTTATAAATATTTGCGAAAATAGGAACAAAAACATTGTTTTCAAATTTGACTTCTAAAAACTTCTGCTTTTTATTGAGATAATGATAAAAAATCGTGCCAAACTTCAGTGCAAACAAAATATCTTTTGAAGCAAAATCTTTCATCTTCAAGGTTTGATTTGTATCAGTCTCTGGGGCATTTTAGAAGGCAAAATCCCAAACTTCAGAATGATGCGTTGCCCTACATCACTTCCCATGTAATTCATAAATCCAATAGCTGGTCCGGTGCCAGCCTCTCGTGTAATCATATATATTTTTCGTGCAAGCGGATATTTTTGATAAAGCTTTTTATTGTTCTTATCTGTTGAATCTATCTCATTTGCCAGAAAAGCCTGATAAGGCAAAAAGTATTCTTCTGCACCAATATCAGCCACCCACATCACCCTAACTTTCTTGCGTAAAGCTACTGCCAAAGGAGAATCTCTGTCACTAATCCAGCTCATGCCGATGATACCTAAAGCACCCTTTCTATTTTTTACATATTCTACTACTTTTTCATTAGAACCTGCTGCAAAAACAGGAATTTGCTCTTTTTGAATCCCCAGACGTTCTTTAAGAAATGATAAATTACTGGAATTACTTTTATCAAAAACGACTACCAGTGAATCTTTAAGTCCGTTTTTAAAAAGCTCGTTCCAGGTATGGGCTTTCCCATTGAAGAGTGTCTGCAATTCTTCAAAAGTAATAGAGCTGTCAGGATTATCAGGGTGTGTGATAAGACAAACCGCATCAGTTGCCAGATGATGGCTCCTTGGGAAAACTTTTTGACGGGCAAATTCTGCTTTTTCAAGTGTATCAAGCTGTCGGCTTATGATAATCATTCGTACACTATCTGCCAGCATCATATTTACAGCCATACCTTCTGAAACATACAAATTATTGATTTTAACATTTTCGTAAGAAGCCATAAAAGCAGTTTTTTCGGCTTCAAGCAATGGGTAAAAAGATTCATCAACACCTATGTTAATGTTGCCCCGGGTTGCGGTTTCTCCTGTTTCAGAACATGATGACATGATCAGAAACAAAAGAGTCAGTAATACAATCGTATATTTCATGAAGTAATTTTTAAAACAATTTCCGGCATTACTGACCGGATTTGTAACATAAACTAATTTTTTAAGGCAGTGATAACAAGTCTGACCCCTCTAAAGATTGCATAGACAATACAGGCAATGCCTACCACAATCATCGCTTGCTGAGGCACACTACCAAATAGATGAGGTTTACGTATAAAAAAAACGCCAACACCTATGTAAACGAAACACATAGCTGCTGAAAACAGAAAAGTTACTTGCTCTTGTAGGGGTTTTCCTTTCAACATAATTTTCTTTCAAAGATAAATGGATTTTAAAAAAGAGACAAACTGCAAATCTCCTGCTTTATTCAGTTTTATAAATCCCTTCTTTGAAATAGAATAGTTGTATTGCACAAATCAGGCTCTGTTTAGCACCATTTGGCAATACAACTATCATTTAATTATTCTTTAGTCAGGTTGAAGGATATGGGGAGTGTATATTTAACAGACACTTTTCTGCCACCCTGTACACCAGGAGTCCAGTTTGGCATTTTATTGATTACTCTTACAGCTTCTTCGTCACAGCCAAACCCAACACCTTTGATTACCTGCACCTGTGAGATTTCGCCAGATGCTCCAATCACAAAACTAACATAAACTTTGCCTTCAATATTAGCACGTTCGGCAGCTTTAGGGTATTTTAGGTTTTTCTGAAGAAATTTCACCATTTCTTTCATGCCACCCTGATACTGAGGCATTATTTCAACTGTAATAAAAGGAGCATCTGTTTTGGGAGTTTCTACCTCATTTTTTACGGGATCTACTTCAGGCTCAGCAATAGGTTCCAAATTTGGATCCCCTTCAATTGTTTTTTGTCCAGGATTAGAATTTTTAACATCCTCCATAACAGGTGGTAATTCTTGATCAGCTAACTCATCCGGAACAACAACAGGCTGCACATAACGAATTGATGGAGCAGCTGGAGGTGGTGGAGGTGTCACAGGAGGTACTATTACTTTTTGTTCCTCTTGGATAGGAGGTGGTAATACATCTATTACATCTGTCCATCTTTCGCGTGGTTTATTATCGCCCAATTTGGCTAATACAAGCGGGCTTACAAGAGCAAGTGTAAAAACTGTCATAGCTCCGACTAATGCCCTGAACATCACACGATTATAAGATTGGCGAAGCACATAAGCTCCGTAAGACTGGTTTCTGCCGGCAAAGACAATATCGTCCATGCTCATTACGGCAAGGTTTTGAGGAGTTGTCATAAAGTAATGTTGTTTTTACTCTATGATGCAATGCCTGTAATTATTCCATAAAAATTTTTAGAAAAAATAAATTTTTTCTAATCTGAGAGCAAGTTTACTACCATATTCAAACAAATACCTCATAAAAAATACCCCATAAAACACTATCAATCAACGAATTACTTTTTCAAAAAAAATTATATCAACTAAAAAACTAAAATGAGTAATTAAGACTTGGTAAGTCTTGCGAGATAATCTCAATTCATACCATTTTTCTCAAGACTTGCCAAGTCTGAATACGCAACACAACTTTTAAATGGGTATTATTTAGGCATAAAAATAATGATAAAAAAGCCACTCTATTTTCTTATCAACAGAATGGCTTTTTTAGAATAACAAATTTTTAAATTAATGTGAGTTCGGGATTAGAATAGCCTATAAATTACTAACTATCAATTACTTAGTAATTTACATTTAACTTATTTCCAACTTTTATTCATTCAAAGACATTCTTACTTTTTTGTATGCCCAAAAAAGTAAGCAAAAAAAGCAGCCAGAGCAAAGACTAACCCTGACACTCCTAATTCTCTTAATATTCTCTCATTGCTTCCGGGTTAGTTCACACTGCTGTTGCATCCCTTCCCAATTTTTCATTCCCGAACTCACGTTATATTACTAAATTCTAATTTTCAGTCCATCGTAGGCAAGACGTATATGAGAGGGAAGCTCAGCTTCTACGCTGGTATGCAAACCCATTTTGTGGCTGATGTGGGTGATATAGGCTCTTTGAGGCTTTATTTTTTCAATCATCTCAACAGCCTGTTCAAGATTAAAATGTGAGATGTGGGGTTGTTTTTGCAAAGCATTTAAAACCAGTATTTTGGTTCCTTTTATCTTTTCAATTTCTTCTGCTGAAATAAAATTTGCATCTGTAATATAGGTAAAGTTCTTTATCCGAAAGCCAAAAACTGGTAATTTCAGGTGCATCACTTCAATTGGAGTAATTTCTATATTTTCAACATGAAACGGTTTATTGTCTATTTCATGAATATCCAATTGAGGAATTCCCGGATACCTGTGTTCAGCAAAAATATATTCAAATTCTTTCTTTAGCTGCTCAATTACTGTATTACGGGCATACACCGGCATAGGTCGGGCTTCGTCAATAGTTGATACTTCCTTTCCATTAACTCTGAAATTGTAGGCTCTTACATCATCAAGTCCGGCAGTATGGTCTTTGTGTTCGTGTGTAAAAAGCAAAGCATCTATTTTTAAAACCCTTTCACGGAGCATTTGCTGCCTGAAGTCAGGACCGGCATCTATCACTATGTTTTTGTCATCTTCCTGAATTAATACAGAAACCCGTAATCGCTGATTACGAAAATCAAGTGAACGACAAACCTCACAATTACAGCCTATTACCGGGATACCCTGAGAAGTGCCTGTACCAAGAAAAGTGATTACCATACTGAAGATATCGAGAAAATATTTTCTAAAACTGCCAAATTTCAACTAAACAATGACATTTTTCAAATCTTCGTAAAGTTTTTTATTTTTTTCATTCATTCGGTCTGTATTAAGTGAGACAGAACGAAGTATTTCAAGAAGGGCAGTAATTTTTCCTTCGGTAGTAAAATACTTATTAATAATAACAACCTGGGTCTGTTTTAGAATACAATAGCCTGATTTAAAATTACCTTTTTCGTAGCGTAGGATATAATCAGATTCGGAAAAAATATCTTCTAAGCGGTTTAAGAAATGTTGTGTGTATTTAATATCCATTCGGCTGTAAATTCAAAGAATGAGCTATAAGCGATAAACTATGATTCAGGGAAAGTCAGTTCATAGTTTATCGCTTATAGCTCATCATTTATTCATCATTTATTCGTGTATTTTATTACAGTTTCTACCAGTTCATCAAAATTAAGTGGCTTCGGTAGATAGCTGTTGATACCTACTGCCTGAAAATCTTCCATTGTATAATTTTTAGCATTTCCGGTAACTGCAACAATAGGCACCTCTGATTTGGTTTTGTCAGCAAGTGAACGGATTTTCTTAGCACACTCCATGCCATCCATCACAGGCATATTAATATCAAGCAGGATGATATCAAAATCATCTTTTTCTACCATTTGCAATACTTGTTCTCCATTTTTGGCAGTTGATATTTCAAAACTTTGGTCAGGAATAGTAGTAAGAATTCGTTTGGTCAGATTCTGAATTACCGAACTATCTTCGGCAATAAGGACTTTTTTCATTTCTTTTTGGGGTTACAGGTAAATATCCTCAGTTTTTAAATTTCAATATTTTTTGCTTCAAACTTGTTAAAAGGAAGTCAAATCTGCAAATTTTCCAAGGCTTTTACAAATTCTTCAAAATATTCTTTTAAAATCATTAAATCTCTACTAACGTCTTCATCAGGATTATGTTTGAGTTTTTTCTCAGTCACCATCGCCTGATGGGATAGTTTTTCTACACCCATCGTTCCGGAGTTTCCCTTCAGTGTATGCAGGTTACTTAAGATGACTTTGCTATCGCCCTTTTCAAAAGCTTTGATGCTCTCTTGGATGAATCCAGTGGCTTCTTCAGCAAATTCTTCCAAAATTGCTCTTACTCCGTCTTCGCCTGCATATTTTTTCAGTTGGGCAATTATCTCACCATTAATAACCGGAAATACCTCTTCCTTCACTGGCAAATCTCCTACCATGATAGTCTCAGGAATTAAATGCTGATTGTGCTGTGGCAATACTATCTCTTCCAGTACGATTGGCTCAGACATTTCATGCTCTGTTAAGGCTGCCACTTCTTGCACATTACGCATCATCCACTCCTTTACCTTCTGTACCAGAATATTGGCTTTGATTGGTTTAGGTAAATAATCATCCATACCTGCCTGTAAGAACCGCTCTCTGTCTTCTTTCATGGCATAAGCTGTCATGGCTATAATAGGTGGCAGAGCAGGCAAATGTTGTTCACGAATATACCGGGTAGTTTCTACACCATCCATGTCTGGCATCTGTATATCCATAAAAATCATGTCATAAATTTTTTCATGGTTTTGATACTTTGTAAAGAGTTTTTGAATTGCCTCTTCACCGGAAGAAGCCAAATCCACCTCACAGCCAGATTTTTTCAATATTTCTGAAGCCACCTTTCTATTCACCGGATTGTCGTCAGTAAGTAAAATAAAAGGTATTTTGTTACCGAAATGATTGTCTTCTGTCTTAAAAATATCTTCACGTATTGGAAGGATTGCCGGATTTACCTGAGTGCTTTCGGCTTCAAAAGTAAACCAGAAAGTACTACCCTTACCCTGCATCGAGTCTACTCCTACTTCCCCATTCATCAGTGCTACCAAAGCCTTTGAGATAGCCAGCCCTAACCCTGTTCCTCCATAACTTTTTGAAGAGGATGTATCGACTTGCGAAAAACTGTTAAAGAGTAACTGATACTTTTCTTTGGCAATACCTATGCCTGTATCAACCACTTCTACTTTGATAGTATATCTGTTGCCTTGCTGTTTTATTACTGATACAAAAATCAGGATTTTACCATTTTCTGTAAACTTGATGGCATTAGAGGTAAAGTTAGACAAGACTTGCAAAAGCCGGGTTTCGTCACCAATGATGTATTTTGGTACATCTGGCTGGATTTTATAAGTCATCTTATTATTCTTGGCTACCGCTTGCTGCAAAAACAAAGAATATAACTTCTCAACCGCATCTGAAAGTGCCATCGGAGATTTATTCAGACTCATTTTTCCAGCTTCTATCTTCGATAAATCCAGAATATCATTAAGAATAGTGAGCAGGGTTTCTGACGACTTTTTAATGGTTTGTACATAGTCCTGCTGTTGTTCCGTCAGTTTTTCGGTAGTAAGCAAGTCTATCATGCCGATAATCCCATTCATAGGGGTACGAATCTCATGGCTCATATTTGCCAGAAATGATTCCTTCACTTTAAGTGATTTTTCAGCAAGTTCTTTAGCATGTCTCAATTCTTCTTCTGAAAGCTTAATATCCAGAATATCTCTTGCAACACCTTCTATTTCAATTGGTTTCCCGTCAGCATTTGAAATAAGGCGAATATTAAACAAAAACGGAATAATATCACCATCACGGGCATGCAGGTTGGTTTCATAATTTCTTAGTGTGCCTGTTTTCAATAACATCCGCATGGCATTTTTGCGAATAATCTTATCACTGATAAACAATTCTGTTTTACTGCCGATTACTTCTTCAGGTCTGTAACCCAGTTCATCATATACCGATGGACTAATCATGGATATATTGCCTTCAAGGTCTGAACGGAAATAAATGTCCTGAAATGATTCAAAAATATCTCTGAATTTTTCTTCACTTTCTCTTAAACCTATTTCGGCATTTTTTTTCTGTGTAATATCGTGGGCAATTGCTGAAACTTCCTCAATATTACCATCTGAGAGAAATATAGGATTAAGGAAAACCTCCCACCAGGTTACTTTTCTTGGATTGTCACGGTCACGAGTTTTGACTTCAAAATATTGTGAAATTCCCTCAAAAGCATGTTGATATTTGCCATCCCACATCCAGTAATATTTGTCTTCGCTCATACGGGTTCGTACCTTATCCAGATTGTTGGCTTCTATATCGGGTCGTATGTCAAAGTTTTTTTCTACAAAATCAGCATAACTGTTGTTGAAAGAAGTTAGCAGCAACCTGTGATTGACAGACCACATCAGGTGTTTACCACTTTCAAAAATGGCATTCAGTTTGGCAGTTTGTTTGCTGAGACGTTCTTCATATTGTTTTCTTTCGATGGCAAGTGCAATCTGACCGGAAATAAAGTCAAGTAACTCCAGGTCTTTTTCAGTGTAGGTTTGCGAACTTTTATAAGAACGCAATGATATAAAACCGATAATCCGGTTGTCTATCTTGAGAGGCACTCCCAGCCACACTTTAGGCATCATATTAAATACCTCTACCTGTCCGGTTCTGACAAGTCCCTGTATATCCGGTTCATACAATATCATTGATTTTTGCTGACTTAAGCCATACTCTATCAATCCTTTTGAAAACCGACGCTGGGTAATTCTGATATCATCAAAAAACTCTTCATCTACGTAATAAGGGAAAAGCAAATAATCATCTTCCTGACTGTAGAGGGTTATATAAAAATTTTCAGCATCAATGATTTTACCTAATTCAGCATGAATATGGTGATATAATTCATCAAGACTTGTACTCTGATTTACAAGAGCTCCAATCCGGTAGTAAAGCTGGCGTGCTTTTTCAGCCCGAAGCCGGTCAGTAATATCATGCAAAATACATCGAAAAGCGGTTGGCTGGCTATTTTCATAACGGGTCGTAACGCTGCCTTCCAGGAAAATCTCTTTGCCTTCTTTGCTTACAAATACTGTTTCTACCACCGGAATATTTTCACCTTTGAGAATTCGTTTTAATGTCCTGAGGGTATCCCGGCGAAAATTAGGATGTACCAAATCCACAATATTGAGCCTTGTTATTTCATCGTCATTGTAGCCCAATATGCTTTTCCAGGCTTTGTTTACAAAGATAATATCACCTTTAAGCGAAAAAATCTGAATCAAATCGTGGGCATTATCAAACAAATCCTGCAACTGGGCATAGGTTCGGCTCAGGGTTTTTTCTACGTCTTTGCGTTCGGTTACATCCTCTCCAATACGGGTAATTGCTGAGATTTCACCAAGATGATTATTGAGGATAAACGAACGAAAAAGTATATACCGATAAGAGCCATCTTTTGCCAGCACACTTCGTTCTACACTGCTGAGTAAGCCTTGGTTTTGCAAGGCATTGTCAAAATCCATTCGCCTCATTTCCCGCTCTTCAGGACGAACAAATACATCAAAGAAATTTTTTCCCAATACTTCTGACTCTGTATAGCCAGTCATTTTAAGCATAAACTTATTAATGAAGGTGATTGTACCATCCCGACGAATACTAATACCACAGAGACTGATATTGGCTATTGCTTCATGAAATTTATCTTCTGTATCTCTGAAAATCTGTTCCTGCTGGCGAATTTCTTCAGAAGCCCGCTGTTCGGTAATATCTATGACAGATGTTATATATCCCTGAAATTCACCTTCATCATTAGCAAAAGGGGTTCCTGTTTCGAGTACCCAGGCAAAATCTCCTGTTTTTTTACGGAGACGATAGGTAATTTCAAACTTGCGTTTTTTGCGTAAAGCTTTGTCTAACTGCAAGATAACATCTTCTAAATCTTGCGGATGAATATCTGCCAGCCAGCCATTGTTTTCAGATTGCTGATGTGTTCTGCCGGTAAAATTGAGCCATTGTTTACTAAAAAAAGTAAAATTACCTTCTGTATCAGTAGTTCTCAGCAAAACCGGAGCATTTTCTGCCAGTGATCTAAACCGTTCCTCAGAATCCTGACGTGCAGGTACTTCTGTAAAAAGCGTTTCTTCTCCTGCCATTACCGGATGCTGTATCGCTTCCAGCTTTTTTACCTGTTGCTGAAGTTTTGCAATTTCTGCTATAAGCTCGGTTTTGGTTTTGTTTTTCAGTGACTCCATTATGATAACACCCCGCAAAAGTTTTTATGGTGAATTATTCCAGATGTCCACACTCACATATCTGGTTAATAAATAATAAAAGTACATAATTTCAGTCAATTGTTCACTAATCCTCAATACAACAGCAGGTCGGAAAGGCAGTTTTAAAACTTTTCCTTTCCGACCTGTGTCATTACTTTTCAGAAAATACTTGTCAGATTACAACATTCACAATCTTTTTCTCTACCACTATCACCTTTTTCGGAGATTTGCCTTCGAGGTATTTTTGTACTACTTCTGATGCCAGTACCGATTTTTCAATTTCTTCTTTGGTAGTATCCAGCGAAAAAGTGATTTTAGTTCTTACTTTTCCATTGATTGAAATTGGGTAATCAAAATCTGACTCTTGTATATAAGCCATATTCCATTTCGGGAAAAGAAGCCCCTCCCCAGCCCTCCCCCAAAGGGAGGGAGTTTGAGCATTTTCCCCTCCTTCCAATCTGCTGTATAACTCTTCGGCTATGTGTGGAGCATACGGCGAAAGTATGATTAGCAGTTCCTGCAAAATGGCTTTTTTGCTGCAATTCAGGTCTTTAAGCTCGTTTACACACACCATAAAAGCACTTACTCCTGTATTGAAAGTATATTTTTCAAGGTCTTCTTCAATCTTACGAATGGTTTTGTGCAATACTTTGAGTTCGGCAGGTGTTGGGGCTTCGTCTGTAACCAGGAATTTTCCCTGTTCATTGTAAAACAACCGCCACAATTTTCTCAAAAATCTAAAAACCCCGTCAATTCCTTTGGTATCCCAGGGCTTAGATTGCTCCAGAGGTCCCAAAAACATTTCATACAAACGCAACGTATCTGCTCCATATTCTTCCACAACTTCATCAGGATCAACGGCATTGTAATATCGTTTAGACATTTTATCAGGCTGAGAACCACAGATATACACCTCTTTACCTTCGCTGTCTTTTTCAAAAATAAACTCAGCATTAGCCAAATCAGGTCTCCAGTTTCTGAATTTTTCGATGTCCAAAATATCATTTTCAACAAAATGAATATCTGTATGGATACTTGAAAACTCTGTAAAATCTCTTGAAATTTTCAAATCTAAGCCATTATTTTCACTATTAATTTTTGTAATAACATTATTTATAACTTCATTAATTTGATTTATTTCATTTTCAATATCAATTCCTTTCTCTATTTTCAATTTTCTATGATAAGAAATAAAAAACTGAGGGATTTGAACGTCTTGAAATCCACTATTTCTGATAAAATTAGTCTTCAATCTAAATGCCAAACTACTTCGTCCTGAAATCATACCCTGATTTATCAGCTTTTTGGCATATTCTTTTTTAGGTACCAAACCTAAATCAAATAGAAAATGATTCCAGAAACGGCTGTACAACAGGTGTCCGGTGGCATGCTCAGCCCCGCCGAGATACAAATCCAAATCCTGCCAGTAGTCAATTTTTTCACGGCTGGCAAATTCTTTATCGTTTTGAGCATCCATGTACCTATACCAATACCAGCTTGAGCCAGCCCATCCCGGCATGGTGTTGAGTTCGAGAGGATAGCCGTTGTATTCCCAGTTTTTAGCTCTGCCCAATGGCGGTTCTCCGTCTTCGGTTGGCAAATATTTATCAACTTCAGGTAGAATCAATGGCAATTCACTTTCGGGCAACGGATATGGAATGCCCTCTTTAAAATAAATTGGAATTGGTTCTCCCCAGTAACGCTGGCGTGCAAAAATGGCATCCCGCATCCGATAATTCACTTTTCCTTTGCCAATCCCTTTTTGCTCTACAAATTCAATCGCCTTTTGAATTGCCTCTTCTGACGACAAGCCATTCAAAAAGCCTGAATTAATCATTTTGCCATATTTAACTTCAGTCGGGTTTTCGAGATTTTCAGTTCCTTCAATGACAAGAATTATAGGTAAATTAAAGTGAGTAGCAAAACGCCAGTCACGGTCGTCAGAACTTGGCACACCCATTACAGCACCCGTACCATAGCCAGCCAGTACATAATCGGCAATCCAGACTGGTATTTTTTCGCCATTAAAAGGATTAATCGCATAACTTCCCGTAAAAGCTCCCGAAACGGTTTTTACATCCGATTGACGGTCTCTTTCCGAACGGTTTTTAGCCATTTCTACATATTTTTCGGCTTCTTCACGGTATTCGTCTGTTATCAAATCAGCCACCATTTCGTTTTCAGGAGCCAATACCAGATAACTTACTCCATAAATTGTATCGATACGAGTGGTAAAAACGGTAATACCTGCCCCATGGCTCTTATTACCTTCAAGCTCAAACGTAACTTCACAACCCAACGATTTTCCAATCCAGTTGCGTTGCATTTCTTTTAAGGCTTCCGACCAGTCTATTTCTTCCAAACCTTGTAATAATCTTTCGGCATAGGCTGTAATTCTCATAGCCCATTGCTGCATTTCTTTCTTGATAACCGGATAACCACCCCGCTCAGAAACGCCATCTTTTACCTCGTCGTTTGCTAAAACAGTACCTAAAGCCGGACACCAGTTCACGGTCATATTTTTCAGATAAGCAAGCCGATAGTTCAGCAATATCTGTTGTTGTTCTTTTTCAGAAAAAGCCTTCCATTCATCTGCCGTAAACTGAGTGATGTCTGCATCAGCATGTGCATTTAAACCGGCAGTTCCTGATTTTTCAAAATGCTGAATAAGGGTTTCAATGGATTCGGCTTTATCTGTATTTTTATTAAACCACGACCCAAACAATTTCAGGAAAATCCACTGCGTCCATTTATAAAAATCGGGCGAAGACGTTCTCACTTCCCTTTCCCAATCATAACTAAATCCGATATTACGAAGCTGTTTTTTGAAAGTATTGATATTTTGCTCGGTAGTAACAGCCGGATGCTGCCCTGTCTGAATGGCATATTGCTCTGCCGGCAAACCAAATGAGTCGAAGCCCATCGGATGCAACACATTAAAACCTTTGAGTCTTTTATAGCGGGCTATAATGTCAGAAGCAATATAACCCAGCGGATGCCCAACATGTAAGCCTGCTCCTGAGGGATAAGGAAACATATCCAGTGCATAAAACTTGGGCTTGCTTTTGTCGATTTCTGTCTTGTAAACTTTGTTTTCTTCCCAGCTTTGCTGCCACTTTTTCTCAATGTCTTTCGGATTGTATTCTGACATAAAATAAATTTGTATAAAGTAAATTTGAAGGAGGTCTGATAATTTAAAAGTCTTCCTTATTATTTTGCCGCAAATGTAGGTAATTTTTAAAGAAATAGATTTGTATGAAGCATAAATATGTGTCAATCACCACAGGACTTCTTTTCGGGATACTCTACACGTAGCTGTAATTCTTATCCTCATTTAACGTTAACTCTGGATAAAAAATAACGTAGGAATGCAGAAGTGTGGACAAGCCCAATAATAAATAACTATGAAGTATAAGGCATAAACTATGAGTTGGATAAGTAAAAACCTTCTCATAGTTTATCATTCATAGTTTATCATTCATAGTTCATACTTAAAAAATATCTCTTCTTGCTTACTTTTTTCTATGCCCACAAAAGTAAGAAGGTCTTTGAATGAAACAAAGTTGGGAAGTAGCCAAATGAAATTCCACTAAGTTTTTGATAAAACAACAATTTAAGAATAAATCTAATCCCAAGTTCACATTAACCTGATTTCAAAAACTCAAAATTCACCTCCAAAAACAGGGATTTTTCCTTGAAACCGATTGATAAAATTCACTTCATATTCACCGGGTCCCAGGTAATAATCTTTTGCTGAAAAACACTCTCATTTACGGCAAGGCAGGGTCCGGCTGCTCTCAGACCAAAAGCAGGATCTTGCACTACAGGTTTATTATTCCGGATAGCATCAAAGAAGTTATGGAAATGGTCATTACGGTCATCATAACCATCCGGGGCTTTAAAGATAACGTCAGGTATTTTTTCGGTTTTACGGTCACTTTCCGGGTATTTGCTGTCATATTCTTTTACAAACAAATCCTGGGTTGCCTGAGGAAAAGTAAACAGTGAATCATAACCACCAAAGCCCGGAGCCTTTGGCAAAGTTGATTTTTTAAGAATGAAGTCGTTCCAGCCTAATTCTATTACTCCTTCAGAACCAACAATCTTCGTTGAAGAACCCCCTCCTGCCCCATCCACAAAATTCACCTGCAATACCGCCTGAAAAGCAGGATGCTTGTCTGTTTTGGGATATTCCAGTACAGCAGAAACAATATCCGGAACATCTCTGCCATCTTTCCAATAGCTTAATTGACCACTTGCAAAAATACGGGATGGTCCCAGAGAACCTGTAATAAAATGCAAGCCTGTAATTAAATGTACAAACAAATCTCCCGGCACACCTGTACCATAATCACGATAATTTCGCCAACGAAAAAAACGGGTAGCATCGAAAGGCACTTTTGGAGCATTTCCCAAAAATTTATCAAAATCAATTGTTTTAGAGGAAGCATCAGGTGGAATAGAATATTGCCATGCCCCCAAAGAGCTGTGTCGGTTATAGCTGGCAACTACACTATTCAGTTGTCCAATAGCTCCGGTGTCATATAATTTTTTAGCTTCTGAAAAAGCCACACTACTGGTTCGCTGACTTCCGATTTGCATCACTTTACCACTTTTTTTATGGGCAGCTATCACCGGATGCCCCTGTTCGGCTTTGTGTACCATTGGTTTTTCACAATACACGTGCTTGCCTTTATTGAGAGCTTCTATGGCAATCCGGCTATGCCAGTGATCAGGCGTACAAATCAAGACAGCATCAATGTCTTTACGTTCCAGAATTTCCCTGTAATCTCTCGTTGTAAAAATCTGACTACCAAACACTTCTTTAGCTCTGATAAGTCTTCCATCATATAAATCTGCAACTGCTGCCAGTTCTGCCTCACCACTTGCCAAAGCCGACTTTGTATCATAATGTCCGATAATTCCCATACCAATAGTAGCTATCCTGATTTTATCATTTGGGTTCACCTTTTTAATCTGGTGTTTTTCCGGGATTAACTGTATAATTTGGGCGTTGCTCTCCGAAGAATATAACCCGGAAGCCAATAATGCTGATGTTCCGCCAAGGGTTTTAAGAAAGTGACGTCTTGATTTTTTCATTACAATCTTGATTTAATACAAACCTTTTTTCCAAAAATACACTTTTTCGGAATTAAGGCAAATTTTTCAGCTTGAGAAGAAATAAAACAGAGACGGCTCAAAATAATGGAAAGAATTTCAGCCTGAATAATTCGGCTTTTGTGTCAGGAATTTTGTTTCGCAGGTTAAAAAACTACCGGATTTCTACTGATTTTGTCTGTTAAAATTCAGGGCTTTACAAAAACCTTACTGAGAAATGTGGTAATATCATTGACCACAGGTTCAAACCAGGGATTAAAAAGACAAAACGTATGTGGAGTATCAGGATATTGTTTCACTTCAGAATAGATGTGTAATGAATCAAGTTTTTTTCGCATATCATCTCTTCCGGCATGCATACGTTCAACCGAACTGTTAATAAATAAAATTGGGGGAGTATTTTTATCAACATGGCTAAGAGCAGAAGCATCGTGCCAAAGTGCAGGATTTTGCTCTTTATTGTAACCAAACCAGTAGGTAGCTGCCGAGGTTCGCTTGCTGTCGTCACCCTCTCCTGATTCGGGATGAATAAATGCCAGTATGCCGTCGATATCTATAATTGCCTGTACATCACTTGAGTAGCCGGTTACGCCCTCATTTCCTTCAAAAGGTGGTAATCCATTAGTAGTTCCTACTAATGCAGCCAGTTGTCCGCCAGCCGAAAATCCTGCAATAGCAATTTGATTTACATTTACATTGTAGAATTTACTATTTGCTTTAAGCCAACTTATCGAAGCCTTAATATCATGTACAGCAGCTGGATATAATGCCTCAGTTGAGAGTCGGTATTCGACAGTAACGGCTACATAGCCAGCTTCTGCCAGTTTATAAGCCAAAGGAATATGCTGAGAACGGTCGCCAGTTCGCCAGCCTCCTCCATGTACAATAACTATGGCAGGAATTGATTTTTTCTGTTTTTTCCTGGGGTAAAATACATCCAGCAACAAAGACCTTTTACCTATTGAAGTATAAGTAATATTTCTTTTCTCAATTACAGAGGCAGGCAATTTTGCGTTGACAACTGTAGCCTGCGGGTATTTGCCCTTGAGTTGTAGTAAAGCCTGTCTGTTGTTAAAAGAAGTATCTCTCACCCCTGTAAGTCCGGCAGTAGAAGGTTGCTGGGCATAGAGGGGAATAACCAACAGCCAAAGACTGACATTCCATATTTTATGCAGGAATTGTTTCATATTTTTTAAAGAGCCTGTTTTTTTCAATAAAAGTAATAAACTTCCGAATGCTTTACCAGAAAATAATCCGTAAACTCAATTACCAGAAAACTGTATAAATCAATACAATCAAAGCAAAAATAACCAAAGCTCCAATCTGAAAAGGACGGGTTGTCTTAAACCACTCTTTTTCAATAACGAATGCTTTCGGATTGTCTTTCCCTTTTGATTCCCAGAGACTGATAAGTATATGAACCGTGGCACAAATCCAGAAAACCACTCCCATACGATTCAGGAACGGCATATCTGGCATCTGAAATTTAAACAATGTTGAAAGTGGTATGCTAAGCAATGCTGCCACCAAAGCTCCATTGGCGGTTGCTTTTTTCCAGAAAAAGCCCAAAAGAAAGATTGCCAGAATTCCCGGCGAAATGAAACCAGTATATTCCTGAATGTATTCAAAGCCTTGTCCAAAGTTTTTGAGAAAAGGACTTAGAGCTAATGCTATTATAAATGAAATTACAATGACCACTCTGCCAAGCCAAACCGTATTTTTTTCATCGAGATGAGGATTAAAATACTTTTTATGTATATCCAGCATATAAATTGTAGAAATGCTGTTGGCTTTTCCGGCAAGAGAGGCCACAATCGCAGCTGTTAATGCTGCAAAAGCCAACCCTTTTAATCCCTGTGGCAATATGTTAAGCAGTACAGGATAAGAGTTATCAGGTTTTACAATGCCATTTTCAGTAATTCCCTGAACAATTTCTGCACTGGCTTTTTCCTGAAATAATACATAAGCAGCTAACCCTGGCAACACCACAATAAAAGGCATAAGTATTTTCAGAAAACCAGCAAAAAGAACGCCATTACGGGCAGTATTCAATTCAGCACCCAAAGCCCTCTGTGTCATGTATTGGTTACAACCGAAATAGTTGAAATTTACAATCCATTGCCCTCCGATGATAAACATCATCAAACCAGGCAATTGTTTATAAGCGTCTATCATTCCTCCTTTTCCGTCATGAACCTGGTATTGTCCCGAACTGAAAATCATGTGCATATGACTGTCTGCTTTTTGCTTTATCAAACTTAATCCTTCAAAAATTCCAGCTCCGGTTCCCACTTTATCAGAAAGCAAATTAAGGGCAAGATAGGTAGTTGCAAGCCCACCTATAATCAAACAAATCACCTGAATAACGTCTGTATAGCCGATTACTTTCATACCTCCCAGTGTAATAAAAACTGCAAATACTGTGAGAAAAACAGCACAAGCCATAAAATCATAGCCCGTCATTTTCTCCAGACTCAAAGCTCCCAGATAGATGATAGAACTCAGGTTTACCAGAATATATAAAAACAGCCAAAATACAGCCATAATCGTTGCCAGCCTGCCATCATATCTTAGCTGCAAAAACTGGGGCATGGTATAAATTTTGTTCTTGATATACATGGGCAGAAAATATACAGCTATCACAATAAGCGAAAAACCACCTACCAGTTCATACACTGAAATAGCCAAGCCTAACTGGAATGCCTGACCACTCATACCAATAAACTGCTCAGCTGAAATATTGGAAGCAATGATAGACGACCCAATAGCCCACCATGTCAGTGACCCTTCTGCCAGAAAAAAGTCTTTTGAATCGGCAGTTTGCTTGCCTTTGTTTTTATAAATCCAGAAACCATATCCGGCTACAATGATAAAGTATATCAGAAAAATGAGGTAATCGACTTGCTCTAAACCGAGTTTCATGAGATGTGGAGTGGAATTGTTTTTAAAAATAGCTACCCGGACAGACGACTCTCAGCAGTCAATCACCCAATTCCAGGTAGCTGTAAATTATTTCAATCAGGGAAGTTGCTGCTTTTGGCTATTTATCCATTTACTTTTTTATAATCTGCCAAAAACTTTTCCAAGCCCGAATCAGTAAGAGGATGCTTAAGCAAGGCAGTGATCGCACTCAATGGTCCGGTCATTATATCAGCTCCAAGTTCAGCACATTTAATAATATGCATAGGATGTCTCACAGACGCTGCCAATATTTCGGTAGGATAGCCATAATTATCGTAAATGGTACGAATTTGTTCGATAAGAGCCAGTCCGTCAGTAGCAATATCATCTAATCTGCCAATAAATGGTGAAACAAAAGTAGCTCCGGCTTTGGCAGCCAGCAATGCCTGACCTGCCGTAAATACGAGCGTACAATTGGTAGCAATTCCTTTTTGGCTAAAATATTTAATAGCTTTCAGACCATCTTTTATCATTGGTACTTTCACTACAATATTTTGATGCAAACCAGCAAGTACTTCGCCTTCTTTAACCATTCCTTCAAAATCAGTAGCAATTACTTCTGCCGAAATTGGTCCGTCTACAATATTACAAATATCAACATAGTGTTTTAAAATATTTGCCTGACCAGAAACGCCTTCTTTTGCCATTAATGAGGGATTGGTTGTTACTCCATCCAACACACCTAAATCATTTGCTTCTTTAATTTCACTGAGATTGGCAGTATCTATAAAAAACTTCATTTTGTTTAATTGATTAAGTTAAAATTGATATTGACTAACATCCCTGCCCGTAATAGGCATTTTTGCCATGTTTTCGTTCAAAGTGTTTTATTCTTAAAGTGTCCTTAATTCGGGGAGTTAAAGGATTAATCTGAAGTGTAAGAAATGCCATTCGGGCAACTTCTTCAAGCACGGCAGCATTATAAACCGATTTTTCAGCATTTTTTCCCCAGGTAAACGGTCCGTGATTTTGTAACAAAACCATTTCTACTTCTTTGTGAGAAAGACCCCTCACCTTAAAACAATCCAAAATCTGATTACCGGTTTCATACTCATAATCACCTTTAATCATTTCATCATTTAATATCTCTGCACAAGGAATATCCTGATGGGTATGGTCAGCATGGGTTGTACCAAATATTGGAATATCTCTGCCTGCCTGTGCCCATGCCACAGCATACGTGCTGTGGGTATGTGTGATACCTCCGATATCATCCCATGTCTTGTAGAGTAGTGCATGGGTTTTGGTATCAGACGAAGGACGCATTTTACCTTCTACAATATTGGCATCGTAGTCCATAATGACGATGTCTTCAGGCTTGAGTTGTTCATAAGGTACACCGCTTGGCTTAATGGCAAAGACGGCTTTTTCTCTATCCACTGCACTTACATTGCCGAAGGTAAAAAGTACCAGTCCAAGTTTGGGCAATTGCATGTTGGCTTCAAAACATTCTTCACGAAGGGTTGTATAAATATTCATACCCACTTTATTTATAATCACCATAGTTTCTCACATTAATATTTTATTTTAATTCCAACACTACTATTGAGGCAGCCGGAAGTGTTATTTTTAAAATATCATTCTTGAGAGTAGCTCCTTTAAATACAACAGGTTTGATTTTATCTGGATTTTCAAATGAATTATAGTCCTGAACCTTGGCAGACGATAATATTCTACCTGTTACTTCTTTAGCTTTCAGTCCTTTAAGATTTACTGTAATTTCCTGAGCTTTTGCCATATCGACATTGACAAGTGAAATATGAACCACTCCATTTTTATCTTTAGAAGCGGATGCCGAGACAGCCGGTAATTTTTCTGTTCCAACCACATAGTCCGCAGTTTGAATTTCTATCGGCAGCATGGTTGCTTCCTGATGGACATTATACATTTCCATGACATGGTAGGTAGGGGTCAGTAGCATTTTTTCTTCATTTGTCAGAATTACGGATTGCAACACATTGACAACCTGAGCAATATTTGCCATTTTGACCCGTTCACAATATTTATGGAAAATGTTTAAGGTAGCTCCGGCAAGTACGGCATCTCTCATGGTATTTTGCTGAAAGAGGAAAGCCCCGTTTGTACCCGGCTCTACATCATACCAACCACCCCATTCATCTACTATCAGAGCCACTTTATTATTCGGGTCATATTTATCCATGATGGCAATATGTTTTTGAATGAGCTCATCCATACGCAAGGCTTGCTTCATGGTTTTAAAATATTGTTCTTCAGTAAAAGCTGTAGCCGAACTTTTTTTGTTCCAGTCGATAACCGAATAATGGTGTAAGGCAACCCCTTCAATTAAACCTTTGGGAATATCTTTCATTAAAACTTCAGTCCAGTGATAATCATCAGAACTGGCACCTGAAGCAATGCGGAATATTTTGGATGAATTGTCCCAATTAGTCATAAAAGTGGCATATTTCCGGTATATGTCGGCATAATACTCCGCTTTCATGTTTCCGCCACAACCCCAGGCTTCATTTCCTACCCCCCAAAATCTGACTTTCCAGGGTTCTTTTCTTCCATTTTGTTCTCTTAAGATTGCCATAGGTCCGCTTCCTTCTTTGTAGTTTACGTATTTTATCCATTCATCCAATTCCTGCACGGTGCCGCTTCCCACATTCCCGGACAAATAAGGTTCGGCATTCAACAATTCACACATATTTAAAAAATCATGTGTTCCAAAACTATTGTTTTCTGTTACACCACCCCACCAGACATTTACCATAGAAGGGCGTTTTTCTTTGGGTCCGATGCCATCTTTCCAGTGATAGGTATCGGCAAAACAACCACCGGGCCAACGAAGGTTAGGGATTTTTAGTTTTTTCAGAGCTTCTATTACATCTGTTCTTACACCATTTTTATTGGGAATTTTGGCATTGTTTTCACCCACATACAAGCCTCCATAAATACACCTGCCAAGATGTTCGGCAAAATGCCCATAAATGTTTTTATTGATTATAAATTTGCCCTGGTCGCCATTTACAGTAATCTGATTTTGACCGGCAACTCTGAATATAATACAACAGAGAAGAATTGGAAATAGTAAGTGTTTCATATTTACAGGATTAGTTTTCGGTTTATAATCTTTAAAGTATAGTTTAGCTGGTATTTAAGCTCAATTTATAAAAGTTGTAAGAAATTAGGCACAACAATCAAACTATTTACTTTAATTTCAAAAATCAATAAATCACAGAGTTGTATGCAACTAATAAATTTATTTTGAGCCGTCACCTCATTATTTGTAAAATATTTCACTCCACTGCAATTCTTTTTTCAATTCCCGCAATCTGGTATTTTTATCGATTACAACCAGCTCTATCCCAAACATATCTGCAAGATCTTCAATATATTCTGTGGTCAGGTTTTGACTATACACTGTATGATGTGCTCCTCCTGCCAAAATCCAGGCAGCACAACCTGTCTGCATATCAGGCTGTGGTTTCCACAGAACCCTTGCTGTAGGTAGTTTAGGAAAACTTTCTGTTACTTCCACAGCCTCAACTTCATTTACCAGCAACCTGAAACGGTTTCCCATGTCAATTAACGATACATTGATGGCATCTCCTGCCCCACCGTTAAAAACCAATCGTACAGGGTCTTCTTTTCCGCCGATACCTAATGGGTGTACTTCACATTTAACAGCTCCGGCAGCAATAGACGGGCATATTTCAAGCATGTGTGAACCTAAAACCAGTGGATTGGCTGGACTGAAATGGTAGGTATAATCTTCCATAAAAGAGTTTCCTCCTTTCAGTCCGCTTGCCATTATTTTCATAGCCCTCACCATGGCAGAAGTTTTCCAGTCACCTTCTCCTCCATAACCATATCCGGCAGCCATCATCCTTTGAGAAGCAATACCTGGCAACTGACGCATACCATGTAAATCTTCAAAAGTATTGGTATAAGCCGAAAATCCACCATCTTCCAGAAAAGCTTTAAGCCCCAGTTCTATTCTTGCTGCTTCTATCAACGAATTACGCTGGCTGCCACCACTTTTGAGTGACGCAGTAAGCTGATAAGTATCTTCGTATTCTTTAAGTAAAGCACCAATTTCAGCATCTGTTATCTGATTGATTACCTTTACCAAATCCCCTACCCCGTGGGTATTTACAGAAAATCCAAAAGTAATCTCTGCTTCTACTTTATCACCTTCCGTTACAGCCACCTGACGCATATTGTCTCCAAAACGAACTACTTTCATAGTCTGCATGGTATGTTTTGCAGCTGCTACACGGGTCCATATTGCTATTTTTTCCTGAACGTCCGTTTCCTGCCAGTGCCCCACCACAACTTTGCGATTTAACCGCATACGGGTCATAATAAACCCAAACTCACGGTCACCGTGGGCTGACTGATTCAGGTTCATAAAATCCATGTCTATTTCATTCCATGGAATGTCACGGTTAAACTGAGTATGAAGATGAAGGAGTGGTTTTTTAAGACAATTCAAACCTCGTATCCACATTTTAGCCGGTGAAAAAGTATGCATCCAAGCAATTATACCAATACAATTTACCGTTACATTGGCTTCCTGACAAATAGCATATATTTCATCTGGTGTTTTTACTACTGGTTTAAAAATAACCTTTACAGGGATAACTGATGAATTACTAAGGGATTCTGCAATGATTTTAGAATGTTCATCTACCTGTCTAAGTGTTTTTTCCCCATATAAATGTTGGCTGCCAGTTACAAACCAGACTTCAAAATTTTTGAGCATAATGTTAAAAGCCTCCTTTGCCCTCAGGATGGCTGCAAAAAAAGTGTCTTCCGGGCAGGAAGGATTTAAAGATTGAGTTTCGAATTGCCTTAAACGGGTTCAGAGTGCCATACAGACTCTTCTACAAATTCTCCTAATTGCTTATATCTCTTATATAGAGTCTGATAAACTTCCATGTTTTCTGTTCTTGGATAATAAGTTTTGTCAAAACCGGATGACATAGATTTCTGAGCGTCTTCTATGTCAGGATATACCCCAGCTACTACCGCAGCAAACATGGCTGCTCCCAAGGCACATGACTGGTCAGAACTGGCTACTTTGATAGGCATGTGCAGCACGTCTGCCAGTGTTTGCATCACAAAAGGAGACTTTTTGGCAACTCCCCCAATACCGATAACCTGCCGGATAGGTACTCCTTCCTGAATAAACCTGTCCACAATGGCTTTTGCTCCAAAGGCAGTTGCTTCTACCAATGCCTTAAAGACCCTCACAACATCACTGCCAAGGTTTAGTCCGGTGATTGCCCCTTTCAGCGTATGGTTAGCATCTGGCGTTCGTCTGCCATTAAACCAATCTAAAGCAATCGGGTCATTTTCAGATATTGGTAACAGGAAGGCTTGCTCTGAAAGATAAGGAATCAGATTTTGTGACAATTTTTCAGCAGTTTCGTTGCCAAGCAATTCTCTGACCGGACTCACAATGAGGCGTTGAAACCAGGCATACACATCTCCAAAAGCAGACTGTCCGGCTTCCATTCCCAGCATGCCCGGAACAATAGAACCATCTACCTGACCACAAATTCCTTTTATCAACAAATGACCTATTTCTTCATTAGGAGCTATCAGCATATCACAGGTCGAAGTTCCCATTACCCTTACAAAAGTATAAGGTGAGATTTCTGCCCCAACTGCTCCCATGTGTGCGTCAAATGCCCCTACTCCTATTAGAGCATCTGGTGAAATACCCAGTTTTTCAGCCCATTCAGGAGATATTTTACCCATAGCTTCATCTGAAGTATAAGTTTCTCTGAAAAGTCGTTCTCGTATGCCATCAAGCAGGGGGTCTAATCGGGAAAGAAAAGATTGTGAAGGCAATCCGTCAAACTCGGCATGCCAGAGGGCTTTGTGACCAGCAGCACAACGACTGCGTTTTAATGTCATTGGATTTGTATTTCCGGTTAAAACCGCCGAAATCCAGTCACAATGTTCTACCCATGAAAATGCTTTTGCTCTCACCTGCTCATCTGTCCGGAGTGTATGTAAAATTTTTGCCCAAAACCATTCTGAGGAATAAATACCACCTACATATTTGGTAAAATCAGTATCCCAGTGATGTGCCAGATGATTTATTTCTTCAGCTTCGGCATTGGCAGTATGGTCTTTCCAAAGAATAAACATACCATTGGGATTTTCAGCAAATTCAGGCAGTAAAGCCAGAGGCGTGCCTTTTTCATCTACTGCCACTGGCGTAGAGCCTGTTGTATCTATGGAAATGCCCACAACATAATTGCCCGTTTCAGTTCCGGCTAAACGAAGGGCTTCTTTCACAGCATATTCAAGTCCTTCCAGATAATCTGCCGGATGTTGCCGGAACTGCGATTTGACAGGATTACAATATTTGCCTTCTTTCCATCTTGAATAGTAGTGAACAGCTGTGCCGGCAATACTTCCATTGGCTGTATTTACCACTAAAGCCCGTACCGAATCAGTACCATAATCTATCCCTATCACATATTTGGGTTGCATAACTTAAATTTTTAGTGTCATATCGACACATTTTATATACTAAAACTAGAGTAATCACAACATAACTATCTTGTAATCAATATTTTATTTCTATAAAATTTAAACCGTCATAAAATAATGAAAAGCATTAAACTGAGACTGATATTTCTCTTTATCAAGCCTGTAAAGAACCGCCTTTTTTGTAGCCGAGTTTTCATTTTTTTCACCAGTATCTATCAATAGCTTGGTTGAGAGAATCTTACGACTGAAATTACGCCGGTCGAGTGGTATATCATAAATGGCTTCGTATAACTTTTGTAATTGAGGTATGGTAAATTTTTCAGGTAAGAGCTCAAATCCAATTGGATGCAGAGCAGCTTTATACCTAAGTCGTTCGAGAGCCAGATTTACCATCTCGTTGTGATCAAAAATAAGTTCCGGACGGTCTTTCAGGTTAATCCAAAAGGCATTCTGAGATTTGGCTGCATCCTGACTGTGGGCATGAATATTTATAAGAGCAAAATAGCAAACCGAAACTGTCCGTTCAACCGGGTCTCTGTTTACTTTACCAAAGGTTTGAATCTCTTCAAAATAAATATCTTTAAGACCTGTTAAATCATATAAAATCCGGTTGGCTGCCACTTCCATATCCTCATATTCGTTCAAAAAACCGCCCATCAGTGACCATTTACCTTTCTCCGGCTCAAAATCCCTTTTAATAAGCAACAGCTTCAATTCGTCACCGGTAAAACCAAATACTATACAATCCAAAGCCACTAATATTCGGGTAGTATGTGGGTATTTATTCATTATTTTTAGCAATATTTAACTGATTAGGGGTTAAAAAATTGGTAAGAACAAAAATTCTTACCAATTTCAAATCATTATGAATTTAAACATTACTTATTTGTGTTATTATGACACAATTTTAAATTATTTATTCATATTCTCCAAGTATTTAGATAAAAAAAGATTTTTTTTCATTTTCCCAGATACAATTTTTCAGAAAGGCGGTTTCGGTTTAATTCAGGGAATCCTTTTTTAAAAGTAAGCTGCAAAATATCAAGTCGTGGTTTACCTTCATCTCCTGTATCATAATAGTGGATAGATACATAGTTAATTCCTTTGTCTATTAATAAGCCTACATGACCTGGTCCAATAAAATTGCCAGTTGTTCGTAACACAATACTTCCTCCTCCGGCTTTCAGATCTTTCCCTTCTTTATCAAGATAGGGTCCCTCCGGCTTTTCAGCCCTGCCCATTACAATATAATAAGTGCTGTTTATACCTTTACAGCAAAATCCATTGTTGGCAAACAGGTAATAATATTTTCCTTCCTTAATTATGTATGAAGCCTCCCAGTCAGAGTCTTTTCCACCGGCTATCCTTACAACTTCTTTTCCGGATTTTGCTTTACCTGTCAGGGTATCTATTTCCAGTAAACCTATTCCCCCATGAAAAGACCCATAAGTCATATATACTTTACCATCAGTATCTCGAAACAAAGCCGGGTCAATTGCATTAAAATCTTTTCTTTCTTTTGATTGAACTACCATTCCCAAATCAGTCCATTGATAATCAGACGATTCAAAATCAAGTGTAGGTGATACCGCAACTCCAATAGCCGATACAGGAGAGCCAAATGTTGAACAGGAATAGTATAAATAATACTTCCCATTCATAAAAATACAATCCGGAGCCCAGAAATGACCTTTAAAACCTGGCACCTCTTTTTGTATCCATTCTGGTATATTATCTTTTTCAAAAACAGGTTTCGGGTTGGATTTCCAATGTATTAAATCTGTAGAATATGCTGATACTATACCATTCCCAGTAGAAAAATACCAGTAAGTATTACTTTGTTTGAGTATCGTACTTGGGTCGTGAGTACGAATACTCTTGCTTTGAGCAAAAAGCAAGCTATGAAATGCTATCAAAAACCAGCAGGTACAGAAAAACTTATTCATCATTGCTGTAAATAAAAAGAGAGGGAACATCCCCTCTCTGGACTATTAATTTCTGAGAATAAGGGGTTGAAAAAAGCAGATATGTAGAAAAAAGGTTAAAGAGTAATGCAACTCACTCTCATCACCCCTTACTATTATGTCTGCAAATGGTATAATAGTAAATTAGGTTGGCAAGTCCAAAGTTTTAGTCCTAATTCTTTATCAGGTCAGATAAGCGACCCTGAACTGATTACTATTTATCTGTTTTGTACAGCTTTTCAGGAAAAAACCAAACTTAAATCTCTATATAAAACAACACTGGCTTTCTTATTTTTCTTATTTTCCTCATTTGCCCACTTATGAGACCTTTGTCAATCGACTCAATAGAATGGCTAACCTTTTCCCCTTTAATTGCTCAACTTCTTACCAATTTAGGACAAGAAGCAGTACAAGACGCTTGATTACTTGCTGATTCAATGCCTGTTATTAACTGTTCACACAAAAGAAAAGCCAAAGTAACCTTAGATTTAGTCAATAAAGGATTTTGTGATACTAAAAACCTGCACTAATTTAGGGTCAAACTTCATCTTTTAGCTCAAAGTTGCAAAAAGCAACTGCCTTTATCTGAATGTATAAGACTCACCTCCACCTCTGTACATGATTTAACTGCTCTGCGACCTATTTTAGCCAGTTTATCTGATAGAACTATTCTTGCTGACCAATCACCTTTTCATAAGCAAAATTATGAACTCATTACCCCTATTAAAATCAAAAAAGGCACAGATCAAATAATCAAACAAAGTGAGAAAGCCTATCAAGATTTGTTCTCAAGTGCTGTTTTCGAGCATCAGACAACCGATTGAATCTTTTTTAGTTGGTTACAAGAAAAAACAAGTATTCAAATAGCTTCTAAAGTACGTTATGCTGTCGGACTTATCGTTCATGCATTCAGTAAAATAGCAGAAGTACTATGCCTTTGGACAAATTTCTAACCCCTTATTCGCATAGTTTCAATAAAACCATCCTTACTTTTAGATCACGACCCAATCTTTACCCCTCCTCTCTATGGTTCGGGATAACCATTAAATAGAACCAGTACCATCCCAAGTACCTCCATGAAAAAGCAGAAAATTGAAGCGAAAAAGTAAAAGTTGTAATACTACTTGATACAGAAATATTTGTAACAAAATAAGAAGAGACAGATTTTTGAAACCTTCTGTCGAAACTAAACACAAATATCCAATAAAGTGCAAGTATTGATTTATTTCCATCTCCCCAGTTTTTTCAAATATTAGCATCTTGTGTTCAATGGGAACTTTACTGGTATCTATTTTAGAAAAGTCTTGCTGATATACCCACAGTGATGCCATAGTAGGGTTGAGCATTATCCCAAAAATCCTTTTCTTTTAGAAAGTGTCCCACAAAGACTTCTGAATTTAAAAATACATTGTCAAACAACTCATATTCATAGCCAAAAGTGTATCTTATTGTTCCTATTATCATACCTACTTGCTTTATAGTAAGGTTTCCGTTAAGATTCTCAATCACTGGATTCTCATAAAACCGAAGTCCGGGCTGGGCAATTAGAAAATAGTTGTGTCTTTTTAGGGTAAATCGGTAACCAACTCCTCCTATTAACTCTGAAAGTGGAATTCTTGCATTATATATTTGATTATTAGCATTTTTCAAATTTAACCTGCCACTAAAATCATCATAATTTAACCGAAATAATAAATTGTGTTTTGTTCTATATTCTAATGATGTTTGAATAATCAGTCCCGCAGATATATCTTTAGAGTTATGGTTGATATACCCCATTTGCAAAGCTGGCATAAACAACCTCTCGGCAACACTATCAGGTGTTTTTACTTGTGCGTTTAAGTGGATAAATGAATGAGCGAACATCACACAAAATAGTGTGATACTTGAAAGTATATTTGAGGCTGTCATTTATTTTGTGATTGTTTAATTCTTTCCAAAATTTCTCTTCGAAGAGCAATGTTTTGTTCGTATTGCTTTTGATTTGATTTTTGATATAAAAAGGTAGTTATTGCTCCTCCGAATATCGCAATCCCCAATTCAGAAAATACATCCAAAACCACATCATTAACGAACGAAGCACAAGTGTCTTCAAAGATGAACTTTAAAGTTCTGCTCAAAACCGTCAAGACAATGCCCAGAATAAAGAAAAACTTAATAAATTTTGCATAGAAATATTCTTTGTCAATTATTAAGTCTAATTCCTCCGGATTTTTCTTATAGTAGTCAACAAGTTCTTGTGTGGTTTCTGTTTTTTCACTCCAAATTGAGTTATAAATATTTTATCTTTAAAATTCATTCTATTGAGGTTTCTTTACTTGTTATTGTGTTATGATTATCACTCAAAATAAATTGATCTGTATGCAGATTTCAGATTGTGCTGATGCCTTTTTACATTCAGAAATGTAAGTCAGAATCTCTATCAACAGGTTTATGCAGATCAATCAATTACACGCAAACTCTCTCATTGAATTAAAACATCTCCCATTCTCCATTTTTCACAACTCCTTTGACATTAAGACTATCATCCAATATTGCCATATCTGCCTGATAGCCAACCTTGATAGCTCCCAGAAAACTTTCTGCCTGTAAGGCTCTCGCCGGATACAAACTTGCCATCCTGAGAGCTTCTTCCAAAGGAATACCAACCTTTTCTACACAGTTTTTTATAGCCTGATTCATTGTAAGTGCTGATCCCGAAAGAATTCCCTGCTCATCTACATACCTGTCCTGAGCAAATCTAAATTTATAATCTCCCGTAAGACTTTCCGTGACTGCATCTGTAATGAGCAACAATCGTTCACCCATTATTTTTTTGCTGATTCGTAAGGAAGCAAAGTCACAATGGATGCCATCTGCAATAATACTTGCCAGTACAGATGAGTCGTAGGTAGCCCCAACCAAGCCAGGTTCTCTGCTTTGCAGTGGACTCATGGCATTAAACAAATGGGTAACTCTGCCAATACCTCTTCCGAATGCCTGCATAGCCTCTTGATAAGTAGCATTAGAATGCCCTGCCGAAACAACAATATGGCTTTGTAATAAATAATCGAGTGTTTCTTCATCAAACATTTCGGGAGCAATGGTCATATACTTTACAGATTTGGCTCCTTTTTCTACAATTTGTTTCAGTTCTTCCAGTGTGGGTTTCCGAATGTAGGCAGCCACGTGGGCTCCCTTTTTTACTGGATTAAAGAACGGACCTTCAAGATGCAAGCCTAAAAATCCAGGATAATGATTGTTGATGCAATAGTCAGCTTCCTCAATGGCTTTCATTATTTCCTCAAACGGTGAGGTAGAAAGTGTCATGAGAAAGCCTGTTGTACCTGTTTTTCGCTGGCTTTCGTAAGTAGCAGCTATAGTATCTGCGGAAGTTTCATTATTAAAAAGTTTGCCATTGCCACCATAAATCTGTATATCTATAAAACCCGGCACCAGCATAAGTCCTTCTAAATCTATTATCTCAAAATCTTCTCCTACAGTATCCAAATCTGACCAGCCTATTATTTTATCCTTTGTTGTAAGCAGTACTTTGTTGGTTACAAAGGTTGCTCCATCAAAAATTCGGGCATTGGTAAAGGCAAGTTTCATAATAAATCAAAGATGAAATGTTATAATTGCAAATGTGTTTAATTTTAATCATTTTATAACTGAGCAGAAGAAATTTAGTCTATAAACTCTTTCTTCTTTGTTTATTTCCATTTACTTTCATGATGACCCGTTACGAAAATATTGGCAAAGAGCTTTTCACTCTTAACAGACAAAACCTTGCAAAACAACTAAAATCTAATGCACTGGCAGTTTTGCATTCCAATGATATTATGCCTACCAATGCTGATGGCACTATGGGTTTTAGGCAAAACAATGATTTGTTTTACTTTTCGGGTATTGATCAGGAAGAAACTATTTTACTTATTTTTCCGGAGACACACGATTTAAAACACCGGGAAATTCTTTTTATCAGAGAAACCAGCGACTTGATAATGATTTGGGAAGGACATAAACTGAGCAAAGAACAAGCCCGTGAAGTTTCAGGAATCCAGACCATTTACTGGACTCATCAGTTTAATCAGATTTTTGAAATTCTGGCTGCCGAGTGTGAGTATATCTATCTCAATAGCAACGAACATACCCGTGCCGTTATAGAAGTAGAAACCCGTGATGCAAGGTTTATCAAAAAATGTAAAGAACGTTTCCCTCTGCATAAATATGAGCGTCTGGCTCCTCTCATGCACAATTTAAGAGCTATCAAACAGCCTCGTGAGATAGAGTTGTTGCAAAAAGCTGTAAATATTACAGAAAGTGGATTTAGAAGGGTGCTTGGTTTTGTAAAACCGGGTGTAACGGAATACGAAATAGAAGCTGAATTTGCTCACGAGTTTATTCGTAACCGTGCTGGATTTGCCTATCATCCGATTATTGCCTCTGGAGCAGACAGTTGTATTTTGCATTATAACGACAACAACAAAGCCTGTAAAGACGGCGAGGTTTTGTTAATGGATGTGGCTGCTGCTTATGCTAATTATGCTTCAGATCTTACCCGTACTATTCCGGTAAATGGCAGGTTTACCAAACGCCAGCGTCAGGTATATGATGCCGTATTGCGGGTAATGAAAGAAGCTATCCAGATGCTCGTGACTGGCAACCTGTGGGATGAGTATCATAAGGAAGTGGGCAAAATTATGGAAAAAGAGCTTATCGGCTTGGGCTTACTGGATGCTGCGGAAGTAGCAAAACAAGACACTGAAAGACCCCTTTACAAAAAATACTTTATGCACGGCACTTCTCATTTTCTGGGACTGGACGTACATGATGTTGGTAACAAATACCGTCGTTTTGAGCCGGGTATGGTCTTTACCTGTGAACCAGGTATTTATATTCCGGCAGAAGGCATTGGTATTCGTATTGAAAACAACATACTAATAACAGAGACCGGCAATATCGACCTGATGGCATCTATCCCGGTTGAAGCCGAAGAAATTGAAGAAATTATGAATAGTTAGGATATTTTTTTACAAATCTTTTTAGAAACGAAACTGGCTCAGAAAGATTTCTGAGCCAGTTTCGTTTCTAGTTTACAAGCAATTATAAGTTTTTAGCATCTACATTTAAGAATGTTTTCTCATAAGTCATTTATGGAATCTGATACCTTGTTGCATCTATGAGGTATGAGACGAAAACACATAAAACCTTTCAAAAATCTGCTCCCCGATACAACCCCACTGGCAGATTTAACTCTTATTTTGCTATGTTTCTTTTTATTATGTGGTAATCTCAAAGATTTTAGAGCTATACCAGTTGAAATACCAATAGCTGTTCCTTTGGAAATTTGTGATATGATGGAAGGTGATATAACCTTGTTGGATATAGTCGTTGACAAAAAGGAAAATTTATTTCTTGAAATATATCTGCCTCAAAAGGGGGCTATTTCTAAAACACTTATTCTTAGTTCTCTGGAAGAGTCAGACAAAATATTATTACCATATGTATCACATATAAAAGATAGTACAAAGAAAGTACCTATTCGGATATTTCTAAAAGCTGATAAGGAAACAAAAGCAGGAACTATTAGCAAGATTTTGGGTATGCTTCAAAATCGTAATATAAATAGAATTACCTTCATCATAAATGGAATAAAGCCTTTCCCAAAGGAGATTCTACAACAAAGAAGACACTTTGATTGAGTAATAAAATGCTTTATTTTGTCTCTAAAATTTGAGTCTTTTATTTAAGAAAACTCGCTAAAAAACAGTAAATTGCATAGTATAATCTGGTATAATTTGAGGCTATTTTTTAACTAATTTTCAAATCTCCTTATGTGTTATCGTATTGCCTGCAACACCTCAGCTAAAAAAATCGAAAGTCGTTTTAAGGCTACTTTTCTGAATCCGGCAGACCACCAGCCTGTATATCATGTTGCTTCTTTTGCAAGTCCGAAATGGACGGTTATTACCCAACAGGCACCCGACAAAATAAATACCTATATCTGGGGCTTGATACCAGAATGGGCAAAGGATGAGAATCAGGCTATAGAATTACAATCTGGGAATGCCAATGCCAAGTCAGAAACTGTATTTGAGAAACCAAGTTTTAAATATTCTATCGAAACCAGACGTTGTCTTGTTATAAGCACCGGCTTTTTTGAATTTCAGGAGGTGAACGGAAAAAAATATCCCTATTTTATTAGTTTGTCTGAAAGTGAGATTTTCAGTATGGCAGGCATCTATGCTACATGGACAGACAAAAGCACCGGTGAAATATTTGACAGTTTTTCTATTCTTACCAAGGAAGCTGATGCTTTTATGGCAAATATTCATAACAGTAAAAAAAGAATGCCTGTTATCTTGCCCGAATCAGAAGAAAAAAACTGGCTCAACCCTGATCTGACCAATACTGAAATCAAGTCTTTTTTCAGAGACTTTGACTTATCACTCACAGCCCATACCGTTAGTCACTTGCTTACCTCCCGAACACAAAATTCAGATGTACCGGAAGTGCAAGAAGCATTTTTATACCCCGAAACTATGTCAATGCACTGATTATCAACAAGATAAAAAATAATAAAGCCTACTAAAACGTGCTAAAAAACAAATTATTATAAAAACAAATAAAAAATTTGTTAAAAAAGTGTTAACGAAAAATAATCTACCGTCTGTAAGGAGTACAAACCTTTCATTAAAAAATGAAATTTGGTTTCAGACGGTTTTCCATACCTTTGTAGCATAAAGGTTAGAATAAAGTATTACGGGAAAGAAGCCTGCCGCTTGGCAGGCTTTTTTCTTTTTATACCATAAAGTATTATAAAAAAAGGTACTAATCTGAAGCAGATTAGTACCTTTTTTTCCTGAAAACAAACTGTAAAATATTAAAACTCTGCACTCTGCGGAAAACGTGGGAATGGAATCACATCACGGATGTTGCTCATGCCTGTTACAAATAAAATCAATCTTTCAAATCCCAATCCAAAGCCTGCGTGAGGAGCTGTGCCATATTTACGGGTTTCCAGATACCACCACAGGCTTTCTTCGTGCATATCCAGTTCTTTTACTCTTGAATAAAGCTTGTCATAATTTTCTTCCCGCTGGCTGCCTCCAATAATCTCACCAATTCCCGGAAATAACACATCCATAGCTCTTACAGTTTTGCCATCTTCGTCTTGTTTCATATAAAAAGCCTTGATTTCTTTCGGGTAATTTGTCAAAATCACAGGTTTTTTAAAATGTTTTTCTACCAGATAACGTTCGTGTTCAGATTGCAGGTCAATGCCCCAGCTTACCGGAAATTTGAATTGCTTTTTCTGAGCAGGCTTGGATTTTTCGAGAATTGCTACCGCTTCTGTATAAGTCAGACGTTCAAAGTCATTGCCTACTACAAATTTCAGCTTTTCAATCAATGGCATTTCGCTGCGTTCTTCCTGTTTTTTGCTCTTTTCTTCATCTATCTGGCGTTCTTCCAAAAATTTCAAATCTTCCAGACAGTTATCCAAAGCATACTGAATCAGGTATTTCAGAAAATCTTCAGCCAAATCCATGTTGTCTTCCAGTTCATAAAAAGCCATTTCTGGCTCAATCATCCAAAACTCTGCCAGGTGGCGGGGTGTATTGGAGTTTTCTGCCCGAAAAGTAGGACCAAACGTATAGATTTTAGACAAAGCCATTGCCCCAAGCTCTCCTTCCAGTTGCCCTGAAACAGTAAGATGCGTTTGTTTGCCAAAAAAGTCTTCTTTGTAATCTACATTGCCCTCTTCTGTACGAGGAGTTTTGTCAAAGTCAAGGGTTGTAACCTTAAACATTTGTCCAGCTCCTTCCGCATCCGAACCAGTAATAATTGGCGTATGCAGGTAAAAGAATCCATTGTCGTTGAAATACTTATGAATAGCATACGCCAGATGATGCCGTATCCGGAAAATGGCTCCGAAGGTACGGGTACGGGGACGCATGTGTGCAATCTCTCTCAAAAATTCCAGCGAATGTTTTTTAGGCTGAAGTTTGTAGGATGGGTCGGCTGTACCATAAATCTCAATGCTGTCGGCTTTTACTTCTACAGCCTGCCCGCTGCCTTTAGATTCTATCAGTGTGCCAGTTACTTTAAGACATGAGCCAATAGTTGCCAATTTTTCATTAAAACTATTAGGGTCAGCTACAATTTGTATATGATTTACCGTAGAACCGTCATTAAGATTTATAAAGCAAATATCTGTTTGAGTACGTTTGTTATGAACCCAGCCTTTTACTATTACCTGCTTGCCAAGTTCGGCAGATGTGAGAAGTTGTTTGATGTTCTGGCGGTGTTTTTCCATTTCTTTATAAAGTTTTGAATTCAATTAGTTCGGCATTTTAGCAACCTTGTTAAAAACAGGTAAAAAGCTGAACAGCCATAAAAAAATTTCGGCAAAACTACGTGAATTAATGTAAAAACAGAAGTAAGGAGAAAAGAAGAAATTAAAAAGGAGTAAAGAAATTTAAGTTCTCTACTCCTTTTTAATAAAAAAGCTGAATAATAGCCTATATTTTATTTATCAAAATGGAAAAACTGCTTTTCCATATCCTGCAAAAGCTTGAGAGAAGGCTCAAATATCGGATTGTCGTCAGTCATTTCTTCTACTTTGTCAAGAATTCGCAGAAACTTGGTATTTAAATCCTGAAGTTCCTGTACAGCATTTTCCGGATTTACAGAAATACGGTGGCTGGTCTGGCAGGCATCTATCAAAATATCTGGTATCCATTCCTGATACTCGTTGTAACGGGCATTCATTTCTTTTCTTACTTTTTTAAACCAGCTTACTCTGCCTTTTGCTCCATTTAAAAGATGAGCAGGCTGGGAGGTATCAAACCTGGCTATAATTTCGATAGGCTGGTAGGTACTGGTAACAGGTATTTTGATAATAGTTGCCATCTCCGAGCCATCATAATAATAACAGGCTTCTGTTTCGAGTTCGGAATAAGAAGCCTTGATAAGAGGCAGAGATACACCATTGATCATGACTTCTTTTGCGAGAAAAGTATTCATCAGGCGTATTTCATAACTCCGCTCTTTCAGCATTCCCGGAAATTCTCCTTCAATAGAGTGAATATAAATCTTGTATGTACCATTGTCATTTGTAAAATCCACAGGTGTAAAAGCACAAACGCCCTGTTTGTATTCATCAGTCCCTTCTTCATCTTCATACACCCTGATACTACCTGCCTTACCTGGAAAAATACTCAAAATCAGATTATCCAGAGGACGTTCATTGCTTCTTTTCATTTTTGGCTGCATGGGTATTACCGAGCCGGCTTTTACAAACAATGGAATCTCTTCAATAGTATAATCACGGGTATATACCGCAGGTCCTTTTAATACAGTTCCTGAATACCATTCAATCCATTCTCCTTCGGGTATCCAGATGGTTTGCCATACTGCCAGGTTTTCTTCTTCAATATGTTTTACAATAGGAGCTACCAGCATCTGACTGCCAAACATATATTGATTTCGATAGATGTAGGCTTCCTCAATATCAGGAGCATCATAATAAGCAGGATAAACAATGGAAACACCAGTGTCATAAGCCTGACGAGCCATAGTATAGATATATGGTATCAGGGCATAACGCAGCAATATGGCATCACGCATGATAAAGAAATAATCGGAAGGGAATGCCCAGATACGGCGTTCTATACGTGGATTATTGGAGCAGTGAGTTCTGAAAATAGGACTAAAAACACCAAATTGTATCCAGCGGGTGTACATTTCGGGAGTAGAAATACCTTTATAGTGACCTCCGATATCATGACTCCAGTATCCAAAACCTACGTTGGCAGCAGTAGCTGTAAAATAAGGCTGAAATGAAAGTGATTTCCAGTCTATATAGGTATCACCTGAAAAGCCTACCTGATAACGATGATTTCCCAGCCCACCCCAGCGATGGAAAAGCAATGGACGCTTGCCCTGCCTTTCCATATCTGAAAAGTGAACGTAATTGAGCCAGAATGTTGGTGTAACGCCTTTAATTTTAGTAGTACTCCATTGTTGCCAGTCAAGCCACCAGAAATCTACACCCCATTTTTCGTAAGGATGTAGCAATATTTCAAAATAATTTTTAGCAAATTTTTTGTCTGTAATGTCAAAAGGAACATATTTTTCAGAAGCCGGGTCTATACCCATTGCTCTTGCCATAGCCGGATATTGCTCTTCGTGAGGCTGTACACCCGATGCAGGATGCAGGTTCATGGTCACTTTTACGCCTTTTCTTTTCAGCCATCTGATAAACTTTTCAGGTTCAGGAAAGAAATTTTTATTCCAGGTAAAGCCAGTCCAGCCCTTTTTCTCTCCTGCCTGGTCAAGCTGGTTTTTAAGCCATTCGTCTTTAAAGTTAAGGTGCCAGTCCATATCAATTACCATCACATCCAGTGGCACATCGTGCATGTCAAACTCATTGACCAATTGCTGAAAATCTTCATCGGTATAGGGCCAGTAGCGAGACCACCAATAGCCAAAAGTATAACGGGGAGGCAGTGGTATTTTACCAGAAATCTGTGTAAAAGCATACAAAGCCCCTCTGAAATCATGTCCATAACCAAAAAAATACCAGTCTTGCTGATTTTTTTCCGGACGACCCATCACCCATTGCCAGTCTGCATCATCATTAAACAATGGTCCGTCTGAGTCATTGATTACAGTCCAGCCATCTTTCGAGATAATTCCCGGTTCCAGGTTAATTGCTCCTTTAATACGGTCAAGTGTACGGGTAGTACCTCGCAGGTTGGCTACATCATCCATGCCAGGATGCCAGTATTTTTTTACGCCATTTAGCTCAAAAGTAATTTGCAGATTGGCTGCTGTAAACATACCTGAGCCTTTTTTATATCTTATATGTAAATGTTCGGTAGTTATTTCCAGCCAGCCATCTTTTTCTTCGGTAGCAAAATTTGGAACCGGAAGCCGACGATTTAAGACAACAAATGAGGCATAATCCTGAAAAATGCCATCTTCCATCCATTCCAAACGGATGAGTCGGGAAGTAAGCATGGTAAAACGAACCTTATCTTCTATTACCATGGCAGCAGGGTCGGCAAGAGGATTAAGATTCTCGGTTTTTAATTCTGTAACGTTCATACAATATGGGTTCAGATTGATTGGAAAGGTAGCTATTGCATTTCCACCGGACAAAATTTTACCGGAATCTGGCAAATCCGGCAGTTCTTTTTGTCGCAAGATGTTGAAAAAATCCTACATTCGCAATCAGAAAAGTACAATTTTATGATAACAATTTATACAGATGGTGCTGCCAGTGGCAATCCCGGACCGGGTGGCTATGGCATCGTATTGCGTTCGGGAAAGCATTACAAAGAACTTTCGGCAGGCTATCGGCTTACTACTAACAATCGCATGGAACTGCTTGCTGTGATTACAGCTCTTGAAGCTCTGAAAAACCCTGGTTCTGAGGTTAAAATTTTTTCAGATTCAAAGTATGTGATTGATGCCGTGGAAAAAGGCTGGCTTGCTAACTGGCTGAAAATTAATTTTAAAGGCAAAAAGAACCAGGATTTATGGCTGCGATTTAACGAAATTTATCAGCAACACAAAGTTCGGTTTCAATGGGTAAAAGGGCATGCCGGCAATCCTGATAACGAACGCTGTGATACTCTGGCTGTCAAAGCTTCACAAGGAATAGATTTATTGATAGATGAAGGTTATGAGGAAGAGAATTGATAAAAAATATATATTTAAATTTTTTATTATGGACTGATTTTAGACAAATGAAACTCAAATGATGGACAGTCTACCACTATCAAGTAATGTAGTTTAACAATATCTATTAATCAAACAAGTACAAATGAGCATATTTCAAAAACTCGAAGCATTTGTAACCAAGACTTTCAAGACGACTTTAGAGATTTTTTTAGAAGCAATCCGTATGAGTCCTAATGCACAGGGCTATGTAAATGGTTCAATTACCGAACTTTTATTGAAACAACATTTAGAAGGTTTAGACTATGAAGTAAAAAGAATAAAAGAGAAATGGGAAGGGAAAAAACACGCAAATCATCACGGTGATTTTTATTTCAGAAAGAATGGAACAAATGCTTGGTTTGTTTTGGAATCTAAAGGTGTGAAATCAAATACCGAAGACTGGAACAAACTATATAATCTTCCACGTCTAAAGAAAATGCTGTTTGACTACAATGAAATAATCCATTGGCTTGACAGAAATGAAGAAATAGAGCCTCAGATTGACAATTGGATAGCCACAAACTTGCCTGACCTTGTTGATGCTCCTACTTTATACACATACGAAGAAATACACGATTACCTCAATAACCCTCCGAAAAAAGAAACTGCTAAAATGGTTGCTATGCAAGCATTAGCTGGATATACAAGAGAAGAAATTGATACAATGATTAAAGACAGACTGAAATATGTTATGTCAAAAGTAATGGTGCTTGACACTCACTTCGTATCAGGAACATCAGGTGCAAGTGAAAGAACTCAAGCCACACCCAGGAAAGATGAGTTCAATGTCATATCAATAAATATTGTTTTACGATATAACGAACATAAATTTTTGTTTGCCAACCCTAAACAACTTGATTCTTCAGGAAAGGATGCAAACCATTTACAACAAAATTACATTATGGGTTTTGTGTTTACACAACCTGACGGCAGTTTGGAACTTGACCTAACAGATGAGTGGTATGATAACTTTAACGATGTTTGCGAAACCCTTGCTCCATCTGACGCAATTGAAGAAAATGAGATGCAAATTGACAACAGAAATGTAATTGTTGAATAATTTTTAGCCAACTTACACAAATGTGTATTATATTTGCCACAAATGTGTAAGATATGAGTTCCTTATTTGAATTAGAGCTAACTAAAGAAGACAATCTCCTCAAAAAATTTGAAGAGATTCACGATTACATCTATGCTAACGATGGTCTGTCTCCTCAACAAACACTGGAAGAGTTTGTCAAAATTTTATTCATCAAGATATTTGATGAAAATGAAAATCTCAATCAATTTACAATTTCCACAGAAGAATGGAATGAATTAAAAACCGGCAAACCCGTTAATTCAATCATTGAAAGAATAGCTAAACTCTTTGAAAAAACTAAAGAAGCATATCAAGATATTTTTGATGCTGACGACCGAATTAAAATAAGTAACATAGCCTTGGGATTTACAATCAACAAACTACAAGGTATTTCCTTATTAAATTCTTCCCAAGATGCTAAAGGATTAGCCTTTCAAAAATTTCTATCTCATCACGAAAAAGATGGTCGTGGACAATTTTTTACACCTGAACCAGTAATAGACTTTTGTGTTGCTATGATGCAACCCAAACCTAATGAAACAATAATTGACCCTGCCTGCGGTAGCGGTGGTTTTTTGATGTCTGCATTAAAATATTTGCAAAACAACAACGATAAATTAAATACTAAAAAAGTTGTTGCTAAAAATCTTTTTGGCTTAGACATCAACAAAAGCATTGCAAGAATTGCCAAAATGAAGTTGCTATTAGAAGCAAACGGAAATATTAATGTCCTTTGCACAAATTCTCTTGAAGATTTAGACAGTATAAAACTATCATTAGCAAATTCGGAAGGGTTTGATTTAGTTCTTGCAAATCCACCATTCGGAGCAAAAATTACAAACACCAATACCCTTTCAAAATTTGACCTTGGTTATAAATGGTCAAATCATAACAAGGAATTTTATAAAACAAAGTCAGTATATCCAAACCAAAATGCTGAAATCTTATTCATTGAAAGATGCCTACAACTTCTCAAAGAAGGTGGCAGAATGGGAATAGTTTTACCAAACGGTAATTTTGAAAATCCCTCTTTAGAATATCTACGTTATTACATCAAATTAAAATCAAAAATATTAGCAATAGTAAATTTACCGCAGGAAACATTTATACCATTTGGAACTGGCGTAAAAACATCGCTTTTGTTTTTAGAAAAAGAAACACCAAATAAAATCAGACAGTATCCGATATTTTTTGGCAGAGTGAAAAAGCTAGGTTATCAAGGCAATAAAAATGGAACTCCACTTTACCAAAAAGATAAATTCGGACAAATTGTAAAAGACAAAAATGGTCAGCCAATCATTGACGAAGACTTTAGCGTAATTGTTGATGCCTACAAAGAGTTTCAGAAAGGGAACAAAATAGAAACCGAAAACTCTTTCTCCATTAATTATGACGAATTAAACGGACGATTTGATTTTGATTTTTACTCTCCAGAAAATCGAAAAATGTTTACCAAATTAGATAATGGTAAAACCGTAAGACTTGGAGACATCTGTGAAATAATAAAAGTAAAAAGCAGAAAACTAAAAGATTCAAATTTGACAGTTGAATATGTTGAACTTTCAGACATCAATACTCATTCATACGAAATTATAAACTCGACAACTTATCAAGTTCACGAATTACCAAGTAGAGCAAGTTACGAAATCCAAGAGGGAGATATTATTACAGCCATTGCAGGTAATTCAGTTGGGACAAGAAAACACGCCACAGCACTAGTTACAAAAGAATTTGAAGGAAGTATTTGCACAAATGGTTTTAGAGTTCTTAGAAACTTTAAAATTGACCCTAACTACTTACTATTCTTTTTAAAGTCGGAAGTGTTCCTTAAACAAATGTTTATGTATCGAACAGGTGCTGCTATACCAAATGTTTCAGACATAGACTTAGCTAACACTTTAATTAATTTGCCTGACGAAAAAACGATTAAAGAAATCAGTAAAAAAATGAGCAAGGCATTTGAACTGCGACAAGAATCAAAAAATCAAATTGAAAGTATAGAATTAGAACTTTTATAATAAGATTAAAAAGGCTTGCAGAACAATTGAAAATGTCATAGATAGAAAATCATGAAGCAAATCTCACTTGTAGCAATCTTCTTTTCACTTTTAACTTATTCCGTCTTTGCTCAAACCGACTTGCTCAGACAAAAGATAACACAAATTATCAGTGAGAAGAAGGCAACCGTTGGCTTGTTAGTTTCAGGTTTTGAAAAAAGTGATACGCTTAGCATCAATGGAGACAGGCATTTCCCATTACAAAGTGTATTTAAGTTTCATATCGGACTAGCTGTGCTGGACAGAATAGAGAAGAAGAAACTGGCGTTGGATCAGAAAATTTTTATCAAAAAAAGTGATTTGTCTCCTGATTTATACAGTCCCATTCGTGAAAAATATCCTGAGGGCAATATTGAAATGACACTTGCCGAAATTTTGCGATATACTGTTGCTGAGAGTGATAACAGTGGGTGTGATATTCTTTTAAAACTTATTGGTGGAGCAAAGGAGGTAAATAATTATATACACAGTCTTGGTATCAGTGATGTAAATATCCAGAACAGTGAAGCCGAAATACAAAAAGAATGGAGTATTCAATTTAATAACTATACCTCACCTAAAGCTGCCAATCAGTTATTGCTTTCTGTTTACAGGAATAGAAATAAGCTTTTCTCAAAAGAAAACTATGATTTTATCTGGAAGGTAATGACAGAAACCTCTACCGGAAAAAACAGACTTAAAGGTTTGTTACCTGCCGGAACCGTTGTAGCTCACAAAACAGGAACTTCCGGGACAAAAGATGGCGTAATGGCGGCTGTAAATGATATTGGTATTATTACTTTACCCAATGGGAAGTATTATGCCATCAGTGTTTTTGTGTCGAACTCTCACGAAAGTATAGAGACTAATGAAAAAATTATAGCTGATGTTTCAAAAGTTGTTTGGAATTATTTTACCGAGAAAAAATGAGTAAAAACAAAACTATGTAGCTGACAGGCTGCTAAATGATTTAACATTCCGTCAGTTACACAGGTTAACTACACTGTAAACTAAATGAGTATAAGAATCCCTTGCGGGGTTTTATAGTTCGATTGACAAGGTTTTACTTGCAAAAACCCGCAAGGGTTGTCTGAAAATTATACTAACTTAGTTTAAAGTATATTAACTAACTCAAAAACAGATAGTTACAAACTTTTATTATTTTTTGAGTTTAAATAAAACCCCAAACATCATGTTGGTTTGCAGAAAATAGAAATTTTGTTTTGCCCTATCCCCTATTTTCCCTCCACGTGTTACAATATCCGGCATATCTATATAACCTCCTTTACAATTTGCCTGTATAAAAATTTTCTGCCAAAAAGTAAAATTAAGAGCCAGTTGACCTGATACTCCAAAACCCGCCAAATGAAAAGCATCATTTCTGGGGTAATTAAATAGTTTTACATTTGATTTAGGCAATAAGATTCCTGCTCCAAAGCTACTGATGCCACTGACAATAAATTTACGATTGGAACTACCATATATTTCCTGAATGCCATTTCCGGCAATATTTACATAATTCAGTCCGTCAGTATGCTCAAAAGTTAGAAAATCAGCAGTAAGCTGAATATCATTTCCATTATAGTTGCCATCAAACTGATTTCCTTTCTCATTGATATACCCATCAATTTTTACAGTCTGGTCTTGCACCATCACGTATTTCATGTGGTCAACATTAATTGAAATACTATAACGATCATTGAAGTAATAGCCAATATCGAAATTGTATTGTGGAATGGTAAGACTGACCGGATTAAAATATTCAGAAAACGAAAATGGTTCTTGTTTATCATTTGCATTCATCTGTTTTAAAGTAAATTCGTATTCATTACCTTTAAACGTAACATCACTTTTGGTATAAGAAGAATGGTTATAGCCCCATGAAGTGTAAAGAGTACCTTTGCGTGAAACATTTTGTCTAAAAAAACGGGAAGAAGTGTTTTCCTGAGCAAAAAGATGGACTATACAGAGTAAAAAAATAGTGGATACAAATAACTTTTTTTTCATGATTAATAGTAAAAAAACAAACAGATTTTTGATAACACAAGGTAGTGTCAGATTAGTTCAGACGAATATTAAAGATTATTATTTTGTTTTTTGAGTTGCTCCAGTTTGCGTTCAGCGAGCAAGCCGTGTAATACTTCAGTAGACAGCCCATGTAAGGTAAGTCGAAATCCGGCATCAAAAGCAGGCAATGGAATCATAGGATGCTTATTATTAAGGGCTACCAGTTTTTCAGGAGTATTCAGAATAGTGGCAGCATAGATACCAATAGTTTCATCTAACTGCAACGAATTGGTTGCCCGCCAAAAATCACTGTCCGTCAAAAAAAACTGATAAACCGGCGTAAAAATTGCAATTGCTGAGCTCAAATCCAGAAAATTAGTCCATCCCTTCCGAAACTCCTGAAAGTTAAAATCTTCAAGACTGATTGCAGAAAAGTCAGGCTCATCTACAGGTTGTATTTTAATGCCATTTTTACTCATCTCTTTATTCAGATTAATCACAAAATTATAGAGATTGAGGTCGTGCTGTAAAAAAAGATTATCTTTTACTTCAGTAAGCTGGGTTGGTTTAAGCGGGTGCATGGGTATGTCTGCTATACCTTTAACATTATCTTTTATAAACCGAAGCACCTCAGAGCCAAGGTTAAAATGCCTTAAAATTAAATAATTGGCTTCAGGAGAAACCCAATACTTCATACCCCAGTAAAGCCACCAGTGTAGTGCTTTTTCATTCCGGCTGTTAGGAAGAATTGTTTTTACAATCTGTAAAAACCCCATAATGATTCTGGAAAAGAAACGAATAAACGGATAAAGAAACTGTCTGCTTTTCCGCTGTGAATCATATAAGAATGCAGCTTTTGATTTGGAGCTAAAAGGAATACTTTTGTCTAAAGCCAGAGCCATCCAGGGATTAGGATTTCTGGGATTGTGTTCTAGATGTTCAAAATACTCTACATGGTCAATCATGGCAAGCAAAAGGTAATTATTTGCAAAGGTATTAAAACACAGTCATTCACTAAAGTCTAAATGTGAGGTATTTTACTGATTTTTGTTATGGTTGTATGAGCAGAGAGGCAACATTGATACACATAAACGAAAAGCTCGTGCAATGATATACCGACAATTAATACTTAAAGGTGTAAAATATGCAGCAAAACCTTTAAATTAAGTTGAGTAGAAAAAAGGAGGTGAGCAATCCCTGAAGGCTGATAGCCAACAGCAATCAGATAGATCAAAGATGAAACTATGAGCTATGAATTATAAGTCGGGTAAGCTAAAACTATCTCATTGTTGGCAACAGGAGTGGACCAAGCTACTTAAAATAAAAATCTTTGCTACACCAATATATCCTGCATATTCTGATGAACCGCTTCCTCTATTACATCTGTTCCCTGATAAGTTCCCTGGGTAGCTGTAGGAGAAAATCGGGCAAATAAATCTTCAGCATACCAGTTTTGTTGTCTCGTTTTCTGCACAACGTCTTTATGCGATGTTTTTTGGTAGGCAAAATTTTTCATAAAATCCGGATTTTGCCAAATACTCAATGTAGCTTGCTCAACCAATGGCAATTCTCCTATTCCAAATGCAGTCAGTAATCCGGAAGAATGGGTTATGGCATGCTTTACCTGAGGTACATTTTTCCAAAAACCCAGCAATTTGTTTGTTCGTATTCTGGCACGGGTCAGTACTATAATTGGATTTTTAGGGTCATATCCCACATTTCCTCCTTCAAAAGGATTCTTTCCTTCCCAACTCCCTTTAGTATGTATCAAAGCCATCTGAATATGATAATTTTCTTCAGTATCTGCCACATACTCTTTAAAATACTGGTTTTGTGAAAAAAAATGTTCAGCTTCATCTGCATTTTTCCAGCAGGCAAGCATAGAGTACTGAGAAAAATCAGGCATGATGTCAAAACCATTTTTTCCATTTCCCAGCATTTTTCCGAAAGTCATACCCGAAGGCATATTTTTTAACAAAAAACGCTCTCCCATTCTTCTAAATGCTTTCCATCTTTTTTGAAGAGCAAACCTGAAAACAGAGAAAGTAACCACTGGTTGTTCGGCTACATAGCTGAGATAGTTAAAAAACATAATTTTTTAGATTAATTGACGAATAAAGCACTGATTTCTGAAGATACATTCTATAATCTTACTTTTACTATAGATGTATATACGATAAAATTCATGCCACGGTAAAAAATCTCTTATGTTAAAAAGAGTTAAAAGAATGGTTACTTTTTACATATTTCATTTATTAAGTTATATTAGAAATATAATTCTTAAAATTATAATTTCTCAGGAATTTATTCGTTTAAAAGGTACTGTTCACGGAATACCATTCTTTCAAAAAATATTTCAAAAACAAAATTTAACACCCTACTCACATGAAAACCCTCCGTGTCCTTTTAGTTGCGGTTTTAGTCTTGTCTGTAACTGCCCTGCTAGCTTTTGCCTGGAAAAATCAGAGCACCAAAACTTCTGCACAAACTACTACCCAAAAAGAGTCTGACAATCAAAAATTAGTCGATTTGGCTGCTGAAGAGTCCACAGTGCCAGCAAAAGAAGAGTCTGCCACACCCATAAAAGAAGAACCTGTAGCAACCGAAGAAGAATCACTTTCTGATGAACCCTATAATTGGGAAGAAGAAGAGCGTAAACGTGAAGCAAAAGCACTGTCTCAGTTTCCTTCGTTTCTGGCTCATTTTCCAAAAGCCAATTTCCCGATAACAATTACCAAAGAAGATTTTAAAAAATATCAGTTTTTTAAAGATGCCAATGTGGCAAAAGACCAGAATATCATTTCGAATGACTTTGCGAGTATTTTGCCGGAAATGGAACGCCATCGGTTTAGCAGGGAATCTTACGAATCAGAATATCACTACATAGCTCGTCTGAAAAAAGGGAAAGACCTTACTGTTGTTCTGGTAGCTGGCTCTGACGACCGTTTTGGCAAAGGTGACTATTATGGAAACATTCCTAATGTATATATCAATATGCTTACTTTTGACAAAAACGGGAAACGTATTGCTACCGAAACCATTGCTTACATTCATCCTTTCACTAATGGTTATCAGACTGTAATCATCAATAAAGATTTGAGTATAGAAGCCAAAGAGTTTACTTTTATCCGGGAGAAAGACACTGAAAAAGAAGGATTTGAAAATAATCCGGTAAAAGGTGAAAAATTTGAAAGAAACATCACTTATACCGTTAATGAAGCCGGAGAAATTAAAAATACTGATAATACTACTGCCAAGATGTAATTAAAAGCATAAGAACGGGTACTTGCTGAGAGTCAGCAAGTACCCTTTCTTATTACAAATTTCGCCCCTGCAACCCGCCAGTATGTAAAACAACCACTTTCTGCCCTGCTTTAAAAAATCCTTTTTGAAGTAAATCATAAATGCCAAACATCATTTTACCCGTATAAACCTGTTCCAGCAAAATAGAATGAGTAGCTTCAAACTGGTGGATAAAACTGATGAGTTCAGGTTTAGTTTTGGCATAACCACCAAAATGATAATCATAAAAAAGTTGTCCGTTAGCAGTTACTGGCATAAAAGAATTTTCAGGAATCTTTAAAGCCAAAAATCCAAGAGCCTGCTGGTGTGGTTTCAGGCTTTGGGCTAATCCCTGAAAAGTAGTGCCTGTGCCACACGGACAGCAGATATAATCAAAATCAATCGTAATTTCGGCAGTAATCTCGCTGCAACCTTTAATACCGGCATCGTTTGCCCCGCCTTCTGGTATCAGAAAAAAATCTTCCTGAACCATTTCTTTAATTCTATCCAATATTTCTGCTGTTTCTTTACTCCTGTAGTCGGTTCGGTTTAAGAAATACAACTTCATACCCTGACTTTCAGCAAATGAGAGTGTTGGGTTCAAAGGCAGTATTTCATCCCCTCTGATCATTCCGATGGTTTTGATTCCGAAAGCTTTTCCGGTAGCAGCTGTTGCATAAATATGATTTGAAAAAGCCCCACCAAATGTAAGAATGGCATTTTTCTGAAGTTTTTGAGCTTCTTCAATATTATATTTAAGTTTTCTCCATTTATTCCCCGAAATTTGCGGATGAATTAAATCATCCCGCTTCAAATAAAGCTCTATGCCTGCCTCTGTAAAGTAGCAGTCATCAATAAGCTGAAGAGGCGAAGGAAGATAAAACACCTATTGAATATTTTTTTTTACAAAATTATTCAATCACTCTTTTATTGAAAAAAATTATGCAAGACTTTGAAAATGAATTTTCCGAACAGGAAGACGATTTGTTTGAACACTACCGGATTGTTGTGGATAAAGGACAGTCTCTGATGAGGATAGACAAATTTCTGATGGACAGGATACAAAATGCTACTCGTAATAAAATACAGGGGGCTATAGATAATGATTTTGTGAAGGTAAATGAGAAAGTTATCAAAGCAAGCTATAAAGTAAAACCCTCAGATGTGATTACCATCTCCTTACCCACCCCACCTCGTGATACAGAGATTTTACCTGAAGATATTACCCTCAATATAGTTTTTGAAGATGAGCACTTGCTGGTTGTAAACAAATCAGCAGGTATGGTTGTACATCCGGCGTATGGCAACTGGACAGGCACTTTGGTAAATGCGTTGGTTTTTCATTTTCAGAATCTGCCTACTTCCCAAAATGGAGAGATTCGTCCCGGTTTGGTTCACCGGATTGATAAAGACACCTCTGGACTACTGGTAATTGCCAAAACAGAATTGGCTATGACACATCTGGCTAAACAATTTTATGACCATACCATTGAAAGAACCTATTATGCTTTGGTGTGGGGAGAACCCAAAGAAAATTCGGGAACGATTAATGCCAATTTGGGAAGAAGCCCCAAAGACCGTCGCCTTACAACAGTTTATCCTGAAAATGAGGGCAAAACGGCTATTACTCACTATCAGGTAGTTGAAAATCTTCATTATGTATCGCTGGTAAGCTGCAAACTCGAAACCGGACGTACTCATCAGATAAGGGCTCACATGCAACACCTGGGTCATCCTATCTTTAATGATGCTATGTATGGTGGGGATAAAATTCTGAAAGGAACTGTTTTTGCCAAATACAGGCAATTTGTAGATAATTGTTTTAAACTGATGCCACGGCAGGGACTTCATGCCAAAAGTCTGGGATTTACACATCCGGCTACAGGAACATGGCTACAATTTGATTCGGAATTACCCGAAGATTTTGTGGCGGTTTTGGATAAATGGCGTGATTATATCAAGTATCAGCAACAATCGTGAGATTAAATTTTTTCAAGAATGACGTAAAATTCAGGCTCAAATTGCATATTTGTAAACTTAAAAAATCAATGAATATAAACTCCCGTTACAATGAATTTTCCTGAAAACCTGCTTTACACCCAAGACCATGAATGGATTGCTATAAATGGTGATACGGCTACGGTCGGTATAACTGCTTTTGCTCAAAGTGAACTTGGAGATATTGTGTATGTAGATATCAATACAGTTGGGCAGGATGTAGCCAAAGGTGAAATATTTGGCACAGTAGAAGCTGTAAAAACTGTATCAGACCTGTTTCTCCCAATTTCTGCTACTATCCTTGAATGGAATGAGGCTCTCAACAACAGTCCTGAACTGGTAAATGACTACCCTTATGAGCAAGGCTGGATAGTAAAAATCAAAATCAAAGATGCTTCTGAAGTAGCCTCTTTGTTAAGTGCTGCTGATTACCGCAGCCTGATTGGAAAATAATTTCCGGAAAACAAACGGAAGAAAAATTTTCTTCCGTTTCCCCTTAAATTTCCCTCCTAAATACCGGAATGATTCATGAAAAAAAATGCTTCTCTTCTTATTTTCTTTTTAATCATTCACTCTTTTGATGCTTTTGCCCAAAATATGTCCCGTGTCAAATCTACGATTGACACCCTTACTTCTCCTGATTTTCAGGGGCGGGGATATGTAAATAATGGGAATCGCAAAGCAGCCGATTTTATAGCCAGCCGTTTTCAGCAATATGGCTTAAAGAAATTCAGCAATAATTATTTCCAGTCTGTCAAATTCAATGTCAATGTTTTTCCCAATCATGTAGAATTGTCAATAGATGGTAAAAAACTACAACCGGGCAAAGATTTTATTGTAAATGCCATTTCAGGCAAAGGGCAGGGAAAAGCCGAAATCATGTATTTTGATACGTTGATGTTTATCAGCGAAGCTGCCAAGCGGGATTTTATGATGCAGGATGTAACCCATAAAGTAATTGCCTATCGGGCAAAAGACTATGCCGAACTCATACAACTGCCTGTACAATACCTCCATCATGTGCATGAGGCAATGGCTTTGATAGAAATTCAGGACAAAAAACTGACAGCTTCTATTGCTTCTAATCAATTATCACACCCCACTTTTGAGGTGTATCAGGAGGCATTGCCCACCAAAGCAAAAAAGGCGAAATACAGACTTGATGCTGAATTGATTAAAAGTTATCCTTCTCAGAATGTAATTGGCTACGTAGAAGGCAAAGTACAACCCGACTCTTTTATAGTGATTTCTGCTCATTACGACCATCTGGGACGGCTTGGGAAAAAAACATATTTTCCCGGAGCCAACGACAATGCCAGTGGAGTGGCAATATTACTTGAACTTGCCGATTATTTTGCGAAACCAGAAAATCAACCTGACTGCTCTATGGCGTTTATTGCTTTTACGGGCGAAGAAATAGGCTTGCTCGGTTCTAAATATTATGTACAAAATCCGGTCTTCCCTCTATCTCAAATCAAACTCATGATTAATATGGATATGGTGGGGACAGGGGATGAAGGCATTACAATTGTGAATACTGTAAATTATCCACAGGATTTAGAAAAATTTCAAAAAATAAACCAGGAAAAGAATTATTTGCCCAAAGTAAACCGACGTGCAAACGCTCCTAATTCCGACCATTTTTTCTTTGCTAATCAGGGAGTAAAGGCATTTTTTATCTATACACTCGGTGGTATTAAGGCTTATCATGACATGTATGACCGTCCTGAAACCCTGCCTCTCACCAAATTTGAAGGTGTTTTTAATCTGGTAAAAGATTACCTGACTAAGGAGTAAAATCTATCATTCTATCACCTGATTTTCGTCCTCAGAATCAGAAATTGTATTGAGTAAAAGCCGAATTTCCTGCTCTTTATCAGTTTCACCCATGCGTTTAAATGACTCTATCAAATTACGCAGCACCCGGCGAATAATGTCTATAGGCTGGCAGGGCTCATAAAACATGTCTGAATGAGGCAGATTTAACTGAGATAAGTAGCTGTCTATATCAGTTCTTGAAAACACAATACCTTTGTTAAAAACATTGATATAAAACTGTGTTTCAGGTGTTTTGTAGGTAAGAATAAATAAATTAGGAAGATTTACGCCATAAACAGGAAGTTTTAACTTCTGGGCGATAAGCATATAAATCACACAAAGTGAAATAGGATTTCCTCTTCTGCTTTCCAAAACCACATTGAGCATTGAGTTGCCCGGTGAATGAAAATTTTTGGTATTTGCCCCAAACTTCAGTTTATTAAATAAAATATTATTGATAATCTTAATCTGGTCAAGCGGGTGCATATTTCCTCTAAAATCTATCCAGGCTTCATAATAAATCTGATCAAGCTCTTTACGAAGACGTTCCAGAGACAAATCAGGGTATTGATAAGTTGCAATCATCCACATACCTTCAAGCAAATCCTGACTACGATTTTCACGCCACTCTCCGATACGACTACGAAGGTTATCTATCTGTAAATGATGAATCAAATCTTCTATTTTTTTCTGCACCAACGGGCTAAAACTCTTCTCCCACTCTTCTTCCAGAAAAGGAATAACGGTATTCCCAAGCGAAATGATTTTTTGCTCTACGTGCTCCAATACCTCTGCATCTTCATCATCCAGAAGAGAAACGAGTGCCTTTAATTCAGAATTTTTCATAGAAGTTTGCTGAATAATGAATGTCTCTTAGTTTATTTATATTCCGCAACAGGGGCTTAATCCATAAACAAAGATAAAAAATAAAAGTTTTGGTGAAATCTTTGAAGGACAAAAATTAATCCACATTTGTCAAAAGTATCATTGAATCTGTAAGTGAATATGGTCATCGTGGCGAACTGCCTGGCAACCATGAAACACGATTTTAGAATAACGCATCAAGCCAAGCCTTATTTTAAGATGAGGTTCTATAAATATTCTGGAAATTTTAGGTTTTTCTGCTAAAATCATCAGTATGGCTTTGGTACGTACACTATCAAAAACAAAATCTTTTTTGGATTGTTGTGAAATCACATGCCTGCTCATAAAATTATACTGCCAGAATCCTTTTTTATCACACTCATCAGGCATATTTATTTCATTAGGCAAAGGAGCTTCACAAACACCATATCCAATGGGTGAAGGAGCATCTGAAATGGCTTTGCTTGTTTTACTATCTTTATAAAACAAAGCAATGTCTAATTTTTTGCCATCGTTGTGTGAAAGATGTGGAAAAAGAGGATATTTTCTGAAAAGTGGAAAGTTGGCATCCAGATACAAAATATCCGTTCCGGGAAATTGTTTATTCATGTCTTTTGACACCCCCAAAATCAACTTTCGCATTTCGGGAGTTACATAATGCCTGTTCAACAGATATGTGCCAATATGCAAAGGTCGAATATGAGTTGTACCAAAAAAAGGCAATGGAACTTTGCCAAAAGGTTTTGCCAGTGCCGGAATCAGCCAGATATTAAAAATCAGGTAGATGAAGATAAAAGTGCCGACATTGGCAGCAAATCGAAGGTAGTCGTGTTGTATTTTTGGTTTAAGCCACAAAAAAATCGGAATACACAGCAAATAAATTACACCACCAACCTGCGTAAAAAGGGTAAGCAGTGCCAGCCAGATAAGCAACAGTAAAAGCCTGGTAATTTTTTGGACAAGCATGCTGCTTTTAGCTTTTCTTCTTTCTTAAATAAGCAGTCACTACGTACACTACCAGCACCACAAAACAGATACCCAACCCAAGTGATTCCCGTCCAAGTTCCTGGTTAGGAGTTTTCATATTTAATCCAGCTCCTTCCGTAAAAAGTCCCTCATAATGAGAAGGCCATAAATAAATAGCTCCTGCCAGATATAAAACAGCAAGACCTATAAAAAGCTTAAGATTGTATTTGTCTCTGAAAACCTGCCAGGATGTATATACCATCATCAAATAAACAGGAATCCATATGAATGGATCGGGGTCATTGATTTGCCAGTATGCAAAAAGCAGAAAAACAACTCCAAAAAAAGCAGCAACGTATTTCATAAGAGTATTGCTCAGGTTTTCGCTATTTTAGCTAAACAAAGATTGTAATTTCATGGCTACGCCCATATCGCCACCTATTTTTAGTTTGCCAAACATCACAGCAGCCATTGGGTTAAGGTCACCTTTTACAATACTTGTCAGGTCTTCCATTGTAATTTTAAGTTCGCAGTCGGCAGGTTTGTCTTCGTTGGAAACCTGTTGCTTGTCATCTATAAAGACCACGCCTTCCGGAAAAACAAATTTTACGGTTGAACCACCTAAAGCATTAGGGGATTTTTGAGCCATTTCGGTCATTTTTTGGGTAACATCAGCGAGTGTCATTATCAAATAAGTTTAAATTTAGAGCAAAAGTATCTTTTTTTGATTTATTTTTTTCCTTCTGTAGCAATAGAGTACTGGAACTCTTTTTTGTTTTCTTTTAGTTTTTTCTGCAACTGTTTGATAATATCTATCAGTTCAATGCCTTTGCTCCAGTCTACAGTTTCATCTACTTTCAGCAATACATTAGGATTAGGGTATTTAAGCACTTCATTTTCAACAGCCTGTGAAAGTTGTTCTAATGGCACAGGTGTTTTTTGTACATAATATTTCATCTCAGAAGTCAGATATACATTGATATTATCTTTTGATACAAACTTGTTTTTCGAGATTTTAGGCAGATTTACCTTGATTGCATCTACACTTATCATCGTAGAAATCATCAAAAAAAACATCATCAAAATAAACAATATATCTGACAACGAAGCAGCCTCTACTTCGGCTTCAGCTCGACTGTGACGACGTAATTTCATTCGTTAATATTGGATTTGTATGGAGAAAAATAAAACAAGGTTGCTTTGTTGGTAAATTGTCTGATTGTTTTGGTTCAGTAACTACCAATTACACAATATAACAATCTATCTAACTCACAGGCTTATACAAAATATCCATAAACTCAATGGCTGTTACTTCCATTTTGTTGACTACCCTGTCAATCATATTATTCAGGTAAGTATGAAATATTTTTGACAAAATACCTATAATTAAACCAGTAGCGGATGTTACCATTTTTTCATAAATACCATTGGCAATTACAGCAATATCTATCGTCCCGCCAGCCTGTGAAATGTCAAAAAACAAGCGAATCATACCCGAAACCGTTCCCAGAAAACCCACCATTGGGGCAATGGCAGCAATAGCAGCCAGTAAACTCAGGTTTTTCTCCATTTTATAAATTTCCACCCGCCCGGTGTTTTCGATGGCTACCTCAATGTCACGGATAGGAGAGCCCATGCGTGATAAGCCTTTTTCTATGAGTCGGGCAACCGGAAACTGGTAACTACGGCAGAGATCAATGGCTCCTTTAATGTTATCATGCAACAGTTTTTCACGGATATTGGTTAAAAAATTAGGATCTAATCTGCCGGACTTGCTGATATAAAAATAACGTTCAACAAATAATACAACAGCCAGCAGTGATAAAATCAGTAGTGGAATCATAATAAAACCACCCTTGGCAAGCAAGTCGGTTAAATGTAGTTCCTGAACAGCTTTGGTGGCAGTAGTGGTGGTATCGGTGGTTACCTGCAAAAAAATAAACTTCATTGGCGACAGTATCGTGTTTGAAATTGTGAATTACGGATTTTTCTTTTCAACGGTGAAATTGTGGAAAAATTTTGGATGAAAAAATAAAATGCTGATAACCTCAAAAAACCGATGCCCTATTAGCCTTTGCAATGCCTGTTTTTTAAAGAATTAATTTGAATAAAAGTATCACGAATGGAGCTTGAAAAAGTTTTTTAGTTGCAACCGGAGAGCAAGAGATGATTGAAAAATTCTGCTTAATATCCCAATTTGAAAGTTTTTACAGGATAAAATATGGTAAAATTATTTTAATTTAATAAATTTAATTTTTCATAGACAGACTTTTTCTAAGTGCTTCATAATTAATTGATAATATTCTCAAAAACCTGTCTATTACCTTGAAAATGCGTTTTTCTATATTTATACCTCAGTAAATTTATAGCAATTGTTTTCAAAAAAATAATTTATCGTATAAAAAATTATACTATTTTTAGAACCATTTTCAACAAACCAACCATTTTTCTCACTTAACATATTTTGTCATTATTATGAAACACATAATACTTCGACTCTTTCTCCCTTTTTTACTTTTAGCCCCTTGTATAAGCTATGCACAGGAAACCACCATTTCGGGGAAAGTAGTAAATGCACAAAGCAAAGAACCCATGATTGGGGTAAATGTAGCTATAAAAGGCACCGTTGCCGGAACTATTACTGATGCTTCCGGCAGCTTTCGTTTAAATACCAGAATAACCCCTCCTTTTAAATTAACTGTTTCATTTGTAGGTTTTCAGACACAGGAGATCGACATCACTCAATCCTCGGATGCTATTAACATAGAATTGCAGGAACAAACCATTTTGACTGACGAAGTAGTGGTTTCTGCGTCACGTGTAGAAGAGAGCGTATTGAAGTCGCCGGTTACTGTAGAAAAAATGGACATCCGGATGATTCGTGAAACACCAGCTGCTAACTTTTATGATGCCCTTGCCAATATTAAAGGTGTAGACATGAATGCTCAGAGTATGACCTTTAAATCGGTTACTACCCGTGGTTTTGGAGCAAATGGACAAACCAGAGTGGTGCAAATGATAGATGGTATGGATAACCAGGCTCCGGGGCTTAACTTTTCGGTAGGTAATATTGTCGGTATCTCTGAACTTGACCTTGAAAGTGTAGAATTATTGCCCGGTGCTGCTTCTGCTCTTTACGGACCCAATGCCCTGAATGGTATTATTTTGATGAGCAGTAAAAATCCATTTCAGTATCAGGGCTTGAGTGCTACCTTCAAAACAGGAGTAATGCATGTGAATGAGGATGGCAAAAAACAAACTCCAATGTACGATGCTTCAATCCGTTATGCAAAAGCCTTTAATAATAAGTTTGGTATAAAAGCTAACTTTTCGTGGCTTCGTGCCGATGACTGGCAGGCTACTGATTATAGAGATCAGAGCTATCTGAATAATTATAATATCAGTTCAGGAAACAGACAATTGAATCAGGCTTACAATGGTGTAAATACTTATGGCGATGAAGCAAGCTATACCGCAAATATTTATACTAGTTTGTATGCAAATGGGCAAGTAGGTAATGGCACCAATGGAACTTCTGCTTTTTTGGGGTTAATTGCGACACAAGATGTAAGTCCTCAGCCAGGAACGCAAACACTTCCTCAATTAACAGGACTTAGCCCTCAAGCAATTTTTGCACAAATGATTCCTAATACCTTAGTAGGACGGACAGGATATGAGGAACAGGCTCTTGTCGACTATACTACCATAAGCTATAAAGGTAATTTATCATTACACTATCGTGTTAATGACAAGATAGAGGCAATTCTACAAGGTAACTTAGGAAATGGAACTACTGTTTATACAGGAAATGACAGATATTCTTTACGTAATTTCTGGCTGGGTCAGGTAAAGGCAGAAATTAAAGGTTCTAACTTTTTCTTGAGAGCTTATACTACACAAGAGCGTTCGGGTGAGTCGTATGCAGGTGGAACATTAGGCGTATTAATAAATGAGGCTTGGAAACCAAGTGTTGCACAATGGTTTCCTCAGTACTTCCAAAATTTTGGACAAGGGGCATTTTCTACATATGCGACTGCATTTCTTACAGCTTTAGGTGGAGGACAGTCTCAGGCAAATGCTATTGCTGCTGCTCAGACAGCACTTACGGGTGCTTATCCAACGCTATATACCAATGCCAGAAACTTCGCAGATCAGGGTAGATTATCTCCGGGTACTGACGCATTCTATTCCGTAGCCAATACCTTAAAACAGTCTTCTATTCCGAACGGGGCTAAATTCTTAGATAAAACCAATCTGTGGCATTATGAAGGAATGTATAATTTCTCAGAGCAAATCAAGTTTGCTGAAATTGTAGTAGGAGCAAATTATAGAGTTTATGACTTAAATTCAGAAAAAACATTATTCGCTGTAGATGATAGTGGTAAGGAATTTAATATTCCGGAATGGGGAGCTTATGTACAGGTTTCTAAAAAATTGATGGAAGATAAACTGAAACTTACAGGTTCTTTAAGACATGATAAGCGTAAAAACTTTAAAGGGGTATTTAGTCCTCGTTTATCTGCTGTTTATACATTTCTGGAAAATCACAACCTGAGACTTTCATATCAGACAGGTTTCCGTTTGCCAACCACTCAAGACCAATACATTGATTTAGTTACTCCACAAGCACGATTAATTGGTGGTGTACCTTTCTTTATTGATCGTTATAATCTAAAATCTAATCCTTCTTATACGCTTGAATCCGTAACTGCTTATGGTGCTTCTGTGCAGGCAGGAACCCCTGATCAAACCAAATTGGTACTATATAATTTTCCTGAACTAAAACCAGAGAAAGTAAATACCTATGAAATTGGTTATAAAAGCTTAATAGGAAATAAATTATATATTGATGCCTATTACTACTATACTATATTCAATAATTTTTTAGCAGGGCAGATTATTGTACAGGAAAAAACACCTTCTGCTAATAAATTTGGCTTATTGCAAGGTACTACCCGTAATGTATTTGGGCTACAGGCTATAAACAGACCAGAAACAATAAAGTCAAATGGTTGGGCAGTAGGATTAAACTATGCACTTCCTGCCAAATTTACTATTGGAACAAATGTATGTTATAATAAACTGTTGAATGAAGATGAATTAACTGGTTTTCAGGTAGGTTACAATACTCCACTTTATAGATTTAATGTAACTCTGGCAAATCGGGAAGTTGCTAAAAATATTGGATTTAGTGTGGCTTACAGATGGCAGGATAAATTCTTGTGGCAGTCTTCTTTTGTAAATCCAACAGCTGTAACCTTAAAAGGCTCAGAAGTTCCTGCTTATAGCACTGTAGATGCACAGGTAACCTACAAAATACCTTCTATCAAATCAAGTGTAAAAATTGGAGCATCTAACTTGTTAAACAAATACTATACTACTGCATGGGGAAATCCTTCGGTAGGGGGTATTTATTACATCTCACTGAGTTTTGATGAACTGATGAACAGGTAATAATACATTACTTATGGTTTTGTAATGTTAAATAGTGAGATTGTTATATCGTTTTAACCAATAATTAAGCAGTTCAACAATTTCAACAATATTACGCCTTCACCCAATCGTATAAAAAAGCCGTTGTATGTATAATGCAACGGCTTTTTTATGTTCAATGATTTTTTAAGATTTGCTTCCTGCTGTTTTACGGTTTCTGAAGTATTCAATGACCGGAGGAAGTATAGAAATGAAAATGATAAGCAGTACTACTATTTCAAAATTATCTTTGATAATCGGAATCCCCCCAAAGAAGTAGCCAGCAAGTGTGAGTACCGTTACCCACACCAAACCGCCGATAAGGTTATAAACAATAAATTTGCTGTACTGCATAGTTCCCACTCCAGCCACAAATGGAGCAAAAGTTCTTACGATTGGCACAAAACGGGCAAAAATGATGGCTTTACCACCATATTTATCAAAAAAAGCCTGGGTTTTGTCAAGATATTCTTTTTCCAGAAATTTGATATTACCACTAAATGCCCGGGGTCCGATAAATTTGCCAATATGATAATTTACGGTATCGCCCAAAACCGCTGCCACAAACATTAGTAAAATTAAATACCAAACGTTTAATATGTCACTGAAACGGGCAGCTAATGCTCCGGCTGCAAAAAGTAATGAATCGCCAGGTAAAAAAGGCATTATCACCACACCTGTTTCAACAAAAATTATCAGAAAAAGAATGGCATAAGTCCACGATTTGTATAGTGAGATAAAGGTTTCAAGCTGGTCGTCAATGTGGAGGAAAAAGTCAAGTAATTCTTTGAGAGATTTCATTTAGGTGCAGGATATATGTATAAAATTAAGGTACAGGGTCATAACCACTGCCACCCCAGGGGTGACAACGACTGATTCGCTTCAGAGTAAGCCAACTACCTTTGAAAATACCATGTTTTTTTAAAGCTTCGATGCCATAATGTGAACAGGTAGGTGTAAACCGGCAACTGTTCGGCAGATACGGGGAAAGCATTACCTGATACATTTTTATTAAAGCTATGAAAAGATATTTCATAAGGAATGGAGTTGGTTTTCACTTAATTGTTGAAAAGTTGTATTAACAGTCATTTTCAGCAATTAAGTGAAAACTGAAATATGTTGTTTATGCGTAATTGTTGAGCATCACAGGCATCACCAGCATCAGAATATTTTCATTTTCATCTGATTCAGAGGGCAAAATAATGCCAGCTTTATTAGGGGCAGAAAGTTCGAGTTTGATGTCTCTGGAATCCAGATTTCCGAGCATTTCTATCAGAAAACGTGCATTAAAACCTATTTCTATATCATCGCCTTCATACTCACAAGCCAGATTTTCATTGGCTTCATTAGAGAAATCCAGGTCTTCAGCTGAAATCTGTAAATTGCTTTTCCCAATTTTAAGTCTCACCTGATGAGTAGCTTTATTGGCATAAATTGCAATTCTTCGCAGAGAAGAAAGCAACTCCATACGATTGATAGTCAATATATTCGGATTATTTACCGGAATAGCATTTTCATAATCAGGGAAACGTTCATCAATCAGACGACATATCATTTTAATCTTTGCAAAACTAAAAAATGCGTTAGAGTTGTTCCATTCAACCCGTACTAAAGTATCATCGGTAGGCAGTGCAGATTTGAGCAAATTAAGAGCTTTACGTGGAATAATCAGTGAAACATCAGTATCTGAAGCTACATCTACACGACGATAACGGATAAGTCTGTGTCCGTCAGTGGCTACAAATGTAGAACTGCTGTTTTTTAATTGCAGAAAAAGTCCTGTCATAGACGGACGCAAATCGTCGGTACTTACCGCAAAAAGGGTATTGGCAATAGCTTTACCAAGCACACTTGCCGGAAATTCTACAGAATATGATTTGTTTACAGCAGGTACACGTGGAAAATCAGTAGCATTTTCACCAGCAAGTTTATACCTTCCATTCTCTGAGCTGATTTCAATGCTGTAAGTTTTTTCATCCACTTTAACAGTTACAGGTTGTTCAGGTAATCCATTCAGAGTTTCTATCAAAATTTTGGCAGGCACAGCAATACTACCTGAATCAGAAGTTTCCACTTCAAATTCAGTAGTCATGGAAGTTTGTAAATCAGAAGCTGTAACTGTAAGTGTATTGGGAGCAAGCTGAAACAAAAAATTTTCTAAAATCGGGACAATTGGGTTAGATGCAATAACCCCGTTGATAGCCCGAAGTTGTTTGAGCAAAGCAGATGATGATACAACAAATTTCATTATAAATAAGGTTTAAAATCTGATTTATTAGGTTTTAGAAAAGAAGCGGCTGTCGTTCCCGATAGTTTATGTCTGCTTATAAACTTATTTTTCGGGAATGACAAAAGTAAAAAGATTGCAGTTAGAAACAAAAAAATACGCTATACAGCAAAGACAGTAATTTCCGGTAATCTGCTAAAATCAGAGATTATTTCTATACAATTTTTTCGACCCACACATTCATTGATTTCAAAAAAGCATTTCCAAACTGAGTGATCAGGGCTACATCAGTAGCATCACGTCCATAAGCCACTACAATACGTCCAGCCGTTGTTATTTCCTCCACAGCATCAAAAGTATACCATTTATCACCCAGATAGGCTTCAAACCAAGCATGCAAATCCATGATGGCAAGATTCTTAAGATAACCAACAACCATTCGGGCAGGGATATTCATACTCCGGCATAATGAAATTCCCAGATGCGAAAAATCACGACAAACGCCCATGCGATTATTAAGTATGTCGAGTGCAGTGGTGGAGGAAAAAGTAACACCATACTGATAGTTGATATTTTTATAAATCCAGTTTCTGAATGCCTGTACCTGTTCATATCCTATAACAATATTCTGGGTAATTGAACGAGCCAGCCAGGCTATTTCCGGCGAATCGGAGGGACAATAACGACTGGGAAGAAGGTATTGCAGTACATCTGAAGGCAGATTTTCTATCAGTACATACGCCGCCGTTACATCTTCAGCCACTGTATCCTCTACTTCAGCCAATACCTCAGTCTTTATAGATATCTCACCGGCATCCAGCATCATACGATGGCATAAGTTGCCAAAACTATCAGTATATTCATTCACCGGAACAAAAGGACTGATTTGGAGTCTGTCTTCCTGAATAAACTGCCTGTCGTTGCTGCGAGGTCTTAACATGGCTATCATAGGCGTTGGCTCTGCAACCTGATAAAGAAAGTAAGCCCCGGCTTTTAGTTTCATGATACGAAAGTACTTATTTTCCTGATAATCCTGTGACGTCAGGTTCAATCAAAGAAAACTCTCTGGCAGAGGAAGGAGTTTGTACTGATTTATATGGAGCAAGATTATCTACCCACTCCCGCCGATACAAATTCCCCAAAAAAGGATACTCAGGATAGGGGTGTGTTTGAAAGGCAGACATTTTTTGCAAAACCAAATCCTTATCAATCCCCCATTCATTGGCAATTCGCTGAACAGATGGCTCCATAAAACTGATATAGAGCAATTCTGCATAGCTATGATCCTGGTTGTTTTTGTATTTGATATCTGTTTGTAGAGCACTGCGATAGTCTTCTATCATTTGCTGAAACTGTGTAATATAAGCTAAAAACTCCTGTTTGGTGATAGAATTGGGCAGGTCTGTGGGTAGTGAAAACAGAGGTTGAAGGTGCTTCTCATGGCACCACTGGCATTTTCCCGGTTTACCTCCTGTTGTAAAAAGTGTGTCGGCAGCAGCTTTAAGTTTCCCGTTTTTGTCATATATGCCAAACCGGAGTTGTCCGTTGGGCATTAGGTCTATGGTTTCAAAAGATTCCGGAACAAAAGTATTATTTTCAATAGCTCCTGCTCCTTCATCTGCCACAAAGGCTATGTTTTGGTATTGTGACGGCGGTAAAAACCGGATAATTCGCTGGGTTTTGGCTACCGCAGAGTGAGTAAGATAATAACGAACAGGTATGTCAGTAAAATAGCTTTGTTCAAAATCAGCCAGAGTAGGTTTTACACCGGTGATAGCATAATAATGCCAGGAACTATACAAAGTACACATTAAAAATCTGCCAACATCTATGCCATTTTTTTTCTGGTATTCCTCACTTTTTTTTAAGATATTAAGTACAAACGCCAGCTTTTGTAATGCCTCATCTGAAAATCCTAACTTTGTAAAATCAATGATAAACACTGATTCATTCAATCTTGTGACTGCCTTATCAAAAGAATTTTCGGGAACAGTAGCTCCCAGATAACACAAGCCCCATATCAAACCTGTACGAACATTCTGCCAGTTTTCACTATCATAGGCTTTTATCCATCTTAAATTGATTTGATACTTTTCTAATCCGGTTTCTGAATCCTTTTCATTGACACAAGAAGTAACATAAACGATACAAAAAGAATATAAAGCCAGTAATGCAGAAAAAATGCTTTTTCTCATAAATATTTAGCACAATGATAATTTTCAGGGTGCAATAGCCCTGTAGTCTTTTGTTCCATCCGGATAAATACCTTCTATCAAAAGTGCAGAATGAGCTTGTTGGATAATGCGTGCTACCTCACCAGGAGAACTAACAGCTTTATGATCAAGATGTGTAATAATAAATCCCTCTCTCAAAGCAACATCTTTGATTTTACCACTACTTAACTTTACAATTTTTACACCCATTTCCACTCCCAGCCTTTCCTTATCTTTATCAGAAATTGGTTGCAATTCAGCCCCCATAATAGTTACTGACTTTCCTGATTCTTTTTTTACAATAACAGTATCTCCTGATTTATTTTTTAGTGTAACAGAAGCAGTTTTAACATTTCCGTTTCTTTCAAAAGTAACTTTTACAATATCACCCGGATGATATGTTCCTACAACACTTTGTAGTTCGGATGCTGAGTTCACTACCATCCCGTTAATAAATGTAATTACATCTCCAGACTGAATACCAGCGAGATGGGCAGCACTGTTCTCATTTACCTCTTTCACAAAAACTCCTTTTATATCTTTCAAGCCCATTTCTTCTGCCAGTTGTGCATCAACTTCCCTGATAGCTACTCCTAACAACCCACGTTGTACCAAACCATACCTCAATAAATCATCCATCACTTTTTTTGCCAGATTTACAGGTATGGCAAAAGAATATCCGGCATAAAAACCCGTATTAGTTGCAATAGCAGTATTAATCCCTATCAGTTGCCCTTTCAGATTTACTAAAGCACCACCCGAATTGCCAGGATTTACCGCTGCATCTGTCTGTATAAAACTTTCAATGGCTGCATTATCTTTCAAAATGTTGATATCACGTCCTTTTGCAGAAACAATGCCTGCCGTAACTGTAGAAGTAAGGTCAAAAGGATTTCCAACAGCCAGCACCCATTCCCCGATGTGTACTTTATCAGAATTGCCATATTTTACAAAAGGTAAGTTTGATTGTTCTATTTTTATAAGAGCAAGATCAGTAGTAGGATCAGTGCCGATGATAGTTCCTGCGAAACTACGCTTGTCATCAAGAACTACTTCTATACGGTCAGCATCTTCAATAACATGGTTATTGGTGGCGATGTAACCATCTGATGAAATGATGACTCCTGAACCTGCTGATTCTTTAGGTCCTTTGTGAAACGGAAAACCATGAAAATCTCTAAACATCTCATTCATCTCATCTTCCCCCTTAGAAGCCGTCATTCCAGAACCGGAAGTCTTGATATGCACTACTGCACGACGTACATTTTCAGCAGCATCTATGAAGTTAAGACCTGCCGGTACATGGTAAGCTGTATCAGGTGAATAATGAGTGGGCGTAAATATTACATTTTGCTTTTCACCAAACGAAGTATAGTTGTTTGCATTTCCGAAAAGTAAAAAACCAGTCAACACTACTCCACCTCCAAATAATGATGACATAAGCATAGCCAGAATAATAAACCGTTTGTTCATAATATTAAAAGTTATACGGTGAAGTTTTCAGAAAAGCAAGCTAAAAAAAAAGAGGGAGATTCTGAAATTAATTATACAGAAACCTTAAAAGTAGTTCAACAAATACTTATATCAAAAAATATTTAAAAATATCAAACTGACTATCAAAAAGTTAAACTTCGATAAAGTTTTTTTTTCTAATATAATTTGGAACATTCAATCAAACCCACTAATATTGCAGTCCCAATCAGGGAATAGGCTTCCTTAGCTCAGCCGGTTAGAGCATCTGACTGTTAATCAGAGGGTCCTTGGTTCGAGCCCAAGAGGGAGCGTCTAATGGTCAAGCACTTAGCAATTTTATTTGCTAAGTGCTTTTTTTTGAAACAAAAAATATGTCATATTTCCCCTACGGCTCAACCAATTAAAGAAATCTATAAACGTAATCTTTGGTATAATTAATACTTTGTAAGTAACAAGACGAAATTAATTAATAATATTTCACTCTTAATTATGTGTACAAACGATTGATTACCAATTTTTTATATAAAATTAATATAATGTTAAATAAATAGGTATTCATACTTAAAGCAAATAACCTAAACTATGTGTCATTCTGAACGAGAGCGAAAAATCTGTTGATTTTAGGCTCATCATCTTGACTGAAAAGTGCTTACAGACACCTCGATAAGCTTGGCATGACACTATAAAACTTATATCTACTTTGTTTACAGAGTGATAAGTACATTGTAAACTAAGTTACTATAACAAATTTCCGCAAAAGATTCATTGTTAAATTGTTGATTTTTAACGCTTTAGGCTCGATATGAATTCAAGAAAAAATTATACCAATTTGGTTTACAGTGTAATAAGTACTACAAGTTAATAACTGACAACTTTTTTAACTTTTACCAAAAATTATTATCATATTTCCAAATACTTTCTTATCAAAAAATAGTTTGTCGAAAAACTTTGCAGACACAAATTTAATGAATATAAGTACCAACAAGTGAAAGAACAAGAAATAAAAAAGCCCTCAATTTAAAAATTAAGGGCTTTTTTGGTGCAATGTGCCGGATTCGAACTGGCGACCTTTTCCATGTCAAGGAAACGCTCTAACCAACTGAGCTAACACTGCATGTGAATTTATATTTCAAAAATACATGTTAATATTTAAAAATCATATTTTTTTACAAGGCTGACTAAAACTGGCAGCCTCATGAATTTTGGGAGAACCTTATCTTTCATCTTTTAAAATTCAGACTTTTAATAAATACATATTCTGTTATAGATTTTCAACCTGTCTGAGCAGCAACTGAGAGTAGTCTATTACTTCAACTTCTCATTATTCTTGTGTCTTTCGGCATCACGTTTTGTCTTTTTCTCAAGATTTTTCTCTAAAGCTTCAGTCAGATTAATACCGGTTTGGTTGGCAAGACAAATGAGTACGAATAGCACATCTGCCATTTCATCTGCCAGATTATGGTCTTTGTCAGATTCCTTAAAAGATTGCTCACCATATTGTCTTGCCATAATACGAGCTACCTCTCCTACTTCTTCCGTAAGAATAGCCATGTTGGTAAGCTCACTATAATAACGTACACCGGTTGTATTTATCCAGTTGTCAACGATTTTCTGGGCTTCTTCAATAGTCATAATTTTTAGGATATTTTTTTGTAAAACTACAATCACAATCCATAACTTTTGTTATAAAATGTTATAGAAATCTCAAGTTTTTAGCATAAAAATTTTACTTTCCCGATTTTCTCCTTTAAATTTCTAAACCTTGCGTACAAACTTCTTTTTAGCGTTCTTACAAAATTTTTTCTCATTTTTTTATGATATATACAAAGAAAAAAGTAAAGATTTGCGAATTTGTAAACGAAAATCTTGTTTCTTTGAAAATAAACTATTGACTTTGGTACAGTATAACCAATTAAAGAGTTTCCATCACGAATAAATCCTAACATAACTTGCTTCCATGCAAAAAATTACAAAACTCCTTGTTGCTAACCGTGGCGAAATCGCTATTCGTATCCTGAGAGCAGCTTCAGAACTGCAAATCAGGACGGTTGCCATTTATACTTATGAGGACAGATATTCCCTGCATCGCTACAAAGCCGATGAAGCCTATCAGATTGGTAAAAATGATGAGGCTTTATCTCCATATCTGGATGTAGAAGCTATTATTCAGCTTGCCAAACATAAAAAAGTAGATGCCATTCATCCAGGATACGGTTTTTTGTCTGAAAATGTAAACCTTGCCCGCCGTTGTCAGGAGGAAGGTATTGTGTTTGTGGGTCCCCGTCCCGAAGTAATGGAGGCATTAGGTGATAAAGTGGCTGCTAAAAAAATAGCACTTGAGGCAGGCGTACCTATGATTGAAGACAGCAAAGCCAAATTAACTTCAGTAGATATTGTAAAACAGGAAGCCCTGCGAATTGGCTATCCGGTAATGTTAAAAGCTGCGGCAGGTGGTGGCGGACGTGGCATGAGGGTAGTGAGAGAGGAAAAAGACATTGAAAAATCTTTTCAGGAAGCCCGCAGTGAAGCAGGAAAAGCCTTTGGAGATGATACCATTTTCATGGAAAAATTCATTGATTCGCCAAAGCATATCGAAGTACAGATACTGGGAGATAATTTCGGAAATATTGTTCACTTATTTGAGCGGGATTGCAGCGTTCAGCGTCGTTTTCAGAAAGTAGTGGAAGTTGCCCCGGCTCCTACCCTTCAGCAGGAAACCAAAGATAAACTCTACGAATATGCCTTGAAAATTGCCAGAACGGTAGAGTATAACAATGCAGGAACTGTTGAGTTTCTGGTAGATGCTGCCGAAAATGTATTTTTTATAGAAGTAAATCCACGGGTGCAGGTAGAGCATACTATCACCGAAGAAATTACAGGAATAGACATAGTTCGTTCACAAATTTTGATTGCCAGTGGCTCTAAACTTTCCGATCGGGGCATTTACATTCTCGACCAGTCTAATGTAAAAATTAACGGCTTTGCCATACAGTGCCGGATTACCACCGAAGACCCTTCTAATGGCTTTAAACCTGACTATGGCACTATCATTGCCTATCGCAATGCTGCTGGTTTTGGCATTCGTCTCGATGAAGGCAGTTCTTACCCTGGTGTAAAAGTTTCACCTTACTTCGATTCGATGCTGGTAAAAGTTTCGGCAAGGGCAAGAACCCTCAAAGGAGCTTGCCAGCGTATGGACAGGGCTTTGCGTGAGTTTCGTATTCGTGGCGTAAAAACCAATATTTCCTTTCTGCAAAATGTAATTGCTCACCCGGTTTTCCAGAAAGGAGAAGCTACGGTTAAGTTTATTGAAAGCTATCCTGAATTATTGAAAACCAAAACAGGCTTAGACCGTGGTACCAAAAACCTGCTTTATCTGGCAAATGTGGTAGTAAATGGGCATCCTGACGTAAAAAATCCTGACAAAAAACGCAAATTCAGAACGCCACAAGTACCTGATTATGACATGTATGGCGAATTTCCAAAAGGGACTAAAGATAAACTGACCGAACTGGGGCGGGAAGGATTTATTGAGTGGCTGAAAAAAGAAAATGCAATTCAATATACAGATACTACTTTCCGTGACGGACACCAGTCTTTGCTGGCAACCCGTGTCCGTACGTTAGACATGTTGAAAGTAGCTGAAAGTTTCGCCAAAAATCACCCTCAGGTATTCTCGATGGAAGTGTGGGGTGGGGCTACTTTTGATGTTTCCATGCGTTTTTTGCATGAATCGCCGTGGCAGCGTTTACAGGCTTTCCGTAAGGCTATTCCTAATATTCTATTACAAATGCTTATCAGAGGCTCTAACGCCGTAGGCTATTCGGCTTATCCTGATAATCTGATTGAAAAATTTATAGAAAAAGCTGCCGAAAATGGTATTGATATCTTCCGGATTTTTGATTCGCTGAACTGGATTGATTCCATGCTGGTGAGTATCAAAGCCATTCGTGAGCAAACCAATTCGCTGGCAGAAGCTTGTATTTGTTATACCAATGACATTCTGAATCCGGACAACAAAAAATATACTTTACAGTATTATGTGGACATGGCTAAAAAACTCGAAGATGCTGGAGCCCACATACTGGGTATCAAAGACATGGCTGGCTTATTGAAACCTTTCTCTGCCGAGTTGCTGGTAACAGAGCTCCGCAAGCATATCTCGTTGCCGATTCACCTGCATACCCACGATACTTCTTCAATACAGGCAGCCACTTACCTTAAAGCCATTGAAGCCGGTGTAGATGTGGTTGACTTGGCGATTGGGTCTATGTCAGGCTTGACTTCGCAGCCTAACTTTAATTCAGTGGTAGCCATGATGCAGCATCATAAGCGTGAACAACCGCTGGATTTATTGACACTCAATAAATTTTCGGCTTATTGGGAAGATGTAAGAGAAATGTATTATCCTTTTGAATCTGACCTTAAAGCTGGTACTGCCGAAGTATATGACAACGAAATTCCGGGTGGACAATATTCTAACCTGCGTCCACAGGCAGAGGCTTTAGGTGTTGGCGATAAGTTTGACATCCTGAAAAAGAATTATGCGATTGTCAATAAAATGTTTGGAGACATCGTAAAAGTAACACCATCGTCGAAAGTTGTGGGAGATATGGCTTTGTTTATGACTTCCAATGACCTTTCGGAGCAGGATATTTACGAAAAAGGAAATACATTGTCATTTCCTGAATCAGTAAAAAGTTTGTTTAAAGGCGAACTTGGTCAGCCTTATCAGGGTTTTCCGGCTGAATTGCAGAAAATCATTCTTAAAGGTGAAGCTCCATTAGCAGGTCGTCCGAATGACAACCTGAAACCGATTGATTTCACAGAAGATTTTAACGCTTTTACTGCCAAATTCCCTGACGGAACTGATTTTCTGGATTACCTGAGCTATAAAATGTATCCGAAGGTTTTTGAAGATTATTATAAATTCAGACAGGAATTTGAAGACGTACGCCACATCCCGACACCGGCATTTTTCTACGGTTTGCAGCCCAATGAAGAAATAATTGTGGATTTTGAAGACGGCAAAAGTCTAATGATTCGCTTGCTGTTTGTGCAGGAGCCTGACGAACTGGGTATGCGTAGGGTTTCGTTTGAACTCAACGGTCAGCAACGGATTTTGAATGTAAAAGATACTTCTTTTAAAGCTACCCGTTCTGCCAACCGTAAGGTGGCTTCTAAGTCAGACATTGGCTCTCCGTTGCAGGGCAGACTGACCAACATACTCGTAAAAGCTGGTGATGTGGTAAAAGAAAACACACCACTATTTGTGATTGAAGCCATGAAAATGGAAACCGTAGTAGCAGCCCCGTTTGCCGGAACCATCAAAACACTGGTATTACAGCCCGGAACCATCGTAGAACAAGACGATGCTGTGTTGGAATTTGTATAGTCTCTGATTTTTGACTTTTAAGTTTTCAATCCCTTTCCGTTTGTACTTTGGAAAGGGATTTTTTTGTTATGAAAATAAATATTTTCTTTTAAAACTTGCTGATTTACAAGATTATAATATTTTTGAAGAGTCTTTTTAACCCCACCTATGTCCATGAAAAAAATATACTTACTTTTTCTGCTTATTTCCTTCTCATCTTTATCCTATTCTCAAAAAAATGCGAAAAAATTTGAAATTATAGAGGGGTTAAAATATGCATTACAAGATGAATCATTCATAACGAAAGAGTTAGCTGCTAGAGAATTAATTTACCTAATAGAGTCAGATAGCATAATACTAATTCAAAAATATAAAGAATTTATTTTTTCAAGTCTTCGTTCTCTTTATAATAAATCAGGTAATAATGAGTTAAAATCAGAAGTTATTAGAGCCTTATCAAAACAGAATCCTATACCTAAGGAAGATTTAGATTTATTTCATTTTCTTTTTAAGACAACAGGAGATGACGATATAAAAAAAGCTACTATTGAAGCTTTATCAAGGCAGAATCCTATACCTAAGGAAGATTTAGATTTATTTCGCTCTTTTTTCAAGAAAACGGTGATGTATTAAATATGTTGAAATAGTTAACTTTGTAGATGGTATTAGAAGCAGTAGTATGTAAACATTGTGGTCAAAGTGCAAACATTCAACGCTTTGGCAAAACGTCAAAAGGTACACAACGCT